>Ga0302326_10018787_pt1 | contig 14326 bp, 13 predicted proteins | sample Palsa_T0_3_FD_202264 | JGI IMG/M metagenome (GOLD analysis project Ga0302326, IMG submission 202264) | Peat permafrost microbial communities from Stordalen Mire near Abisko, Sweden - Palsa_T0_3 | ecosystem: Environmental > Terrestrial > Soil > Palsa > Peat permafrost | place: Sweden: Abisko... | reverse complement strand
CTGGCAGAACTCTGCGCTTTGCTGCCTCAAGGCAAGCCGAATGCAAAGGCTGACAAGGAATTGGTACGTCGGGCGCTGGCACGCGCCAACTGAAAGGATTTATGGCAAAGGCGAATCATGTAGAAATTCCGTACCTAGACCCGAGTGTGCAGCATGTTGGAATTAGCAAGCTACGGGCATTGAACGTCACCCAGCTTCGGGAGCTCGATAAGACGCTGGTAATCCAGGATAACGATAAGCCGCTGGCCGTGCTCTTGAAATACGAGCACTTTCTGGCGATGCAGGAAAAGATATTGAGGGCTGAGGGAGAATGAAACAGCTACCTACCTTCGGTGGCCTCGCGGACGATTCGCATGGCGTTCTGGCTTTCGTCGAGGTAGGAGAGCTTCGACCACAGCACCGTGTAGACACCTCCCGGGGTTCTAGGGGTGGTCACGGTAGCGGTTTTTTTGGCGGCATCAACGCTAACAACCACAAGTCTACTGAGCACCCCTTCTACCAGCACGGGATCGCCCGGCTTGGGAATGTAGGCTTTGGATCGGGGAGCGGATGGATTAGGGTTTGCCATGCCGTATAGTTTCCCATACGTAGGCTTCTGGCTCAAGACCTGTGGGAAAGCAAACGGCACCACTACCCCCTTTACAAGTGGCTTGACAGCGCCATGTCTCGCGCCTAGGATTTCTGGTTTGGATTGCCTTGGAGCTGCGGAACCGGGGCATTCCTTACTCTGGCCCCGGCTTCAGGCTCTAAAAATCCGCATCACAAGCCGGGGCCGCTTCTTGGACCATGTAGCGATACGACGCTGTCTAATACGTCCCGCCGCCCTTTGACCCATTTCAAAGTTCGCTGAAGCCTAAAGCCCCGTAGCGGGTATGGTCATTTCGGGGCATTCTCTTGCAGGTGGAGTTGCTCGAAATGAAGATCGTACAGCCCACGCATAGGACTTTATTTGAGAGTGTATTTCCTTCGATCCGGACCATGAAGTCATCACAGGATGAGCAGCGGATCGAAACGAAGTCATCAGCGGGGCCTGAATCAACGACCAGTTGTGGTTTCGTCACCCTCATAGTCTCCGACAGCGCTAATTTCTTGGCTATCTTCTCGAGCTGGAGCGGCGGCAAGCGGGGGAAGGGCCTCACAGCACGGTCACCCCAGTTTGCCCGTTATCCGAATCGTCGGCATGCGCCAACTCTCGCCAACTAAACTTCTGCCCGAAGCAATTGTGGAGTCGGTTGTTATCCGAAATGAACCAGATGCCTGCGGCCGCCCTAAAATGCCAATTTGGGGTCTTGGACAGTAGACACCACGCCATTCATAAACCGCAGCGTAGATCGCCGAAGCGATGGCGGTCAGTGAGTGTAAAGGCGATATTTCGAGAATTATCGCGGCGCGAACCAAAATCAGAACTGGTGATAAATGTTTAGCTTGCTCCCGCAGCGATATAAGATAGCGGAAACATGACCGTTCCACTGGAGGAGTATCGTGAACACCAATCGGATGTTCGCCTGGATTGTCGGTGCGGTTTTGGTGGCAGGAACAATCGTGGGAGTCGCGACTGCCTCGGGTCAGAAGACCGCCGACAATTCGTCGGCAGGCAAACTCAGGCTGACCGTCATGGACACTGATCACGATGGGACAGTCTCCAAGGAAGAATTCATGATCTACATGGAATCACAGTTCGAGAAGGCAGACACCGATCATGACGGAACTCTTGACGCGAAAGAATTCGGGCAACTACGAAAGAATTTGGCGACCGCAACAAAGTAGCGAGGCTGTGGTCCAACCGTCGTGAACGGGCCAATACTGTTTAAGAGGTAAGGGAACTCGTATAACGTTGGCAGCTCTGTACTTCACTTCGCGTACGGAATCCTCCTTTACTACACTTACGGTGATTATTTTTGCTCGTCGTCGAGAGCTGGTCAAAGTCATGCGCTCGTAACTGCAAAGCTCGCGGTGGCCTGCACCGTATGGGACACGTGCGCGAGCATCTGTGGGGCACTAGTTGCTGCCGTCGTAGAGCGATATTCGCACTGGTCGGGAAATTCTCCCTTACGGAGTACGCTGGTTTCGGGGCTCGGTTTCGCTTTACATCCCATTCTGGATTAACGAAGGATCGGGGAGACTCCTTTATCGACATACCTGGCTCCTCAGGGAGGATTCGAATTTTCACCCGCTAGGTTGCAGATTACGCCAATTAGCGTTACGCTTATTAGCGTAATGATTCCAGAAAATCCTTTTATATTTGGCGAAATCATCGACGACGCGCGATTTGTCGATCGGACGGAGGAGTTGAGCCAACTGGTGCGCGACCTGGCGGATGGTCAAAAAGTCTTCCTCCTTTCACCGCGACGCTTTGGCAAGAGCTCCTTGGTGGCCGTTGCCCTGCTCAAATTGAAGAAGCGGCACATACACACTGTTAATCTCACCGTGAGCAGCTATTCCAGCTATGCGCAGTTTCTCGAGAAGTTTGCGGAGAAAGTGCTGCGGGCGGCGGGTCCGTGGGAGCGCGTCAAGGACTGGATTTCGCGTTTCGGAAGGCAGGTCAAACCCGATATCAACTACAACCTCAACACGGGTGAAGTCAGTGTTTCCTTTGGCAAAGGGACTGGTTTCGATCCCGCCCCGATCGCCCCTGATGTTTTCGCTTTGCCTGGGGAACTGACGAAAAATGGGGGCTTCCGCATGGCCATCTGCCTGGATGAATTTCAACAAATTTCGGAATTCGATGGAGGCTCGATCGAGAACGCAATTCGAAATCAAGTTCAGCAACAAAGGGAAGTGGGTTACGTGTTTGCCGGGTCTCAGCCTTCTCTCATGCAGGAAATGCTTTCTTCCAAGCGCCCTTTTCACAAAGCGGGTCCCCAGATGTTTCTGGACAAGATTCCAGCCGAGGCTTGGGAGGAATTCATAACTTCTCAATTCCGCAGGCGGGGAAGAACAATCGATGGGGAGGCTGTCGACGCTCTGCTCGCTACGGCCGATCTAATTCCCTATGACGTGCAGCGCATCGCACACGAGCTTTGGGACTGCGCGGAAATCGCCGACAAACGCACCTTGAGTACGCCTGACGTCAAGAGGGTCATTGACAAGCTTGTGATCGGCCAATCTACCTACTATGAGCTCCTCTGGGAGCAACTGCCCGCTCGACAGCGTGCGACCTTGCAGGCGCTGGCCCATCGGGGAGCCTCGGAGATCTATTCCCAGGCTGTGCGCGGCGAGTTTCGCCTCGGCCCAGCGTCAAGTGTTCAAAAGGCGCTCCAGTCTCTGGATGCGCGCGATATTATCGATCGTTACAGGGGAGAGTATTTCTTTCTGGATCCTTTGCTCCTCTGCTGGATCCGATCTAAAGTCGCATAGCCTATGCGCCGTTCAGCGTTACGCCAGAAGGCATAACCGTTTGCGCTCCTCGCTATGGACCGAAACCTTCTGTGCGGACATCACGAAATGACCTTCCGCTTTGAAGGCACATGCGTACATTGCGAGAGTCTCTTTTGGGCGGACCAACTCACGAAAACCGTCGCATGATCCCGACAATTTGTCCGACGACTTCCGCATCCTGATGCAGTCGGTACTGTGCGGAGCGATGAAAGTCCCGACTGTAAGGGTGAATCACCAGCAGGCCATTTTCAACCGAGCCACAGCAGGCCACGTAAACCCCTTCTCTCATAAGGACGATGTACAGCGGCTGCTGCCACCATGGTTTCGACGCGAAATGAAAGGGCGTTTTTCGGCGGCGGTTGACCATGGCCAACAACCCGTCTGCCAGGAAGGGGTGGAGCGGGTCGTCGTCGCCTCCGACCCAGAAGAAGTCATCCAGGGAAACGTGTGCCGAACCAGCGAAGTGTCCCAATGAGTTGCGCAGGAATAGCGGGATCTCCACGAACTCCCCGAGCAGCTTCTCAATAAATCCGGGGACAACATTCGCTACGTCGCCGCGTTTGGCTGCCACGGTTGGCACAGCACGGGCCAAATAGCGGTCCGGCATCGATTCTGTGCCCGCCTCCGCGACGTCAATTCCCATCCGTTTCATCACTGATTCAAACCGCACGCCGTAGATGGAGCAAAGGGTAATGATCTTGTGGAAGTCGCGCGGAGGGATGTTGCGTAGTTCGTAATCGCTAAGCGAACTCGGCGCGGTTGCGTATCGATCATCCTTCAGGACTTCAGCGATGATACGGCTCATCGCAGCGGCCTCGCGAATCGACAAATTCATTCGCGTACGTGTTCTCTTGAGCATCTGCCCAAAGTCTTCGTGTGCCGGACGTAGCTGAGGCTTCCAGTGCCGGGCCAGATCCTTTGGGACTTTCGCTTCCTCGCCAGGCAGCAGCGGCCGGAACTCAAGATCGACCGCGCCCCAGAGCCGAGCCTCCTGAGGGCAATGCAGTTCGACCTGCGCATAAGAGAGCCCATTGTCGAAGGGGACGATGACACCGCCACCCAAGGTGCGGATGCGGCAACAGCAGAAACCGTTGCTGTGCTCAATGAGAAACAGCCGATCAGAGATGCCGGAGTTCTGTCTGCCTACCAGATCGGCGGTGACATTCGGATCCACACGCACGATGCTCCCCGGGGTGAGGTCTGGAAACGCGAGCGCATCTTCAGCTCCGATCTTGGCATAAATGAAATGCCGGTCGAGTTGTGACACAGAGGCGATTCTCTTCGGAGGCTCCACCTCCACCAGCCGCGCGAGCGGTGTGATCGATGGAATAGGTTCCCCGAGGGGGCGGTTGCGAAGCCAGGGTATCCGTTCGTTTGGGTCGGTGAGCGAGGTATCGAGAACAATGGTCCGTTTCGAAGAAATCTCGATCTGCAATCGTGTAATGTCTTCGAGATCAAAACCAAAGACCCGCAGCCAGTCCGCGACGCGGTAGCCGGAAATGCGACTCAAAGCGAAGATCTGATGAATGCTCGGCCGGAAGGACCCCGAGCGCAGATCGTAATAGAGATGGTGCGGGAGGAAGTATGGGGAAGACAGTCCGTACAGTGCTACCGATTGCCGGGATGCTTCATATAGCGTGATTCGCTTGCTCGCAAGGATGGTACGAACTTTTTCGGCGACTACGGCGCTTGTTGACGAGCCCTCCCTCGCACGTGACGGCACGGTTCCTCTCGCTGCTTCGTTGCTGCGAGAACTTCTGGCCCGCGCCGATTACTCGTCAAGCGCACCTACGGCTCAGTAGGTCGCGTGTAGAGTCCCCCTCTCCCGGATGCGCTCAAGAATAACCGCTCGCAGATTTCCACCTTGTATAAGTGCCGGGCGGAAGCGCTCGCCATAAATATCAATAGTTTGTCCCAATCTTCGGCCAGAGCTTGGGTTTCGTTAGGTAAATGAGCAACCTACAGGGACGCGAGACGAGAAAGGCCGCCGGCGGCGTGGTCGGAATGGCGGCCAGACAAAGCTAGTTTTGTCCGGTTTTCAGAAACAGATTCAGAAACTTGTGGAAACCTCTCGCGTTTGCTGTAACATCGGACAATTCCCGTGGTGGGCCGTCTGATGTGGGCCTCGTCTTGGAACCCGGAATCGGGTAAGCGCCTCAGAGCTGAGCGCGAACGTCTCGGCTTATCCCTGCGCGATGTGGAAGCTCTGAGCCACAGCATCGCCGAGAGATGGCAGAATTTCGATTACAACATCGCGCACACCTCTCTCGCTGACATGGAAAACGGAAAGTGGCCGCCCACTCTTCACAGACTTTACACCCTCAGTGTTATTTATGGGCGCGATTACGATCGACTTGCGAGCCTGTGCGGTGTCCCGGTCGGCGAGGTTCTTAAGGAGCATAGGAAACTTGCTCTCCCCCGCACCTACCTGATTGGACCGGTGCCTGAGGTTCACAAGTCGACGGTGTCGTCCTCAGTCGAGCTGCGGGAAAAGTTGCGCGCGGAGCGGACAAACCTGATGCCGAAAATTATTGAACGTTGGGATGAGGTGCCGCTCCCGCTTCAGCTGATGGATGGCTCGAATCCTCTGTATGGATACATCGGCATGGACGACACCACGCTGCACCCTTTTATCCGGCCGGGAGCTTTTGTCCGGATTGACCCACGCCAGAAAAAAATTCCTGTCGTCGATTGGCATGGCGATCACGACCGGCCCATCTTTTTCGTGGAACTCCGCGAGCGCTACGTATGCAGTTGGTGCGAGATGCACGACGGCCGGTTGATTCTGATTCCCTCCCACGAGTCAAAACGCCGTGCGCAACATGTGCGCTATCCCGCCGAGGCTACGATCGTCGGTCGCGTGACGGGAGTGAGCATGGACCTCGTCGAGCCTTCTGAGAACGAAGCGCTGGCCTAGTGCGCATTGAGACGGCGGTCGCGGCTGCTCCACGATGGCGTCGTAGGGTTTTCTCGACGGTTGCCAGGTCCGCTTCGCTACCCACCACAAGATCGGTGTGGTTCTTGCTGGGAAGCACGTACTGACGCGTCGCCGGTAACACAGCATTGTTGTACTGCCACAGGATGAAGTCCAGGGAACGCTGACGCTCGGTGTTGTCCCTCACCCTTCGGGGTGAAAACAGATCTCTTCGGGAGCGCCGTCCAGGTAGATCGACAGCTCGAAGTGCGGGCGGAGTCGTGCAAGATGTAAAGCCAGGATGCCTTCCACGATTAGCAGCGACTTGGCAGCAATGTGTTCGTGCCGATCGTGCACACGCAAGTGCTGGGCAAAGTCGTAGATGGGAGCCTCGACGGCATGGCCTGCGGCATAGTCGTGGATTGGCTCTCCAGTGACTGCACGTCGATTGCATTCGGAGCGTCATAGTTCCGCTTTGCGCGTTCCTCCAAGGGAGGATGATTCATCTCAATGGAGTAGACTTCCATCGAGATAACGTGTCCGGCGACGGGCCACCCGCTTGGCTACTGTCGACTTCCCGCTGCCGGTCGGAGGAGCCCAACGAAGAAGATTTCTTCTTGCGCCGAAGGAGTAATCATGATGCGTTGGGGTTCCCCCAAAGACTTTTGCCCCGGAGTCAGCGCCTTTGTTCCGGACACGGAAGTTTTGGTATGAACGTTCTCTTTGTCGTCGGCTAGCTTCTGGATGACATTGGTGACGATACTGTGTTTTATTGTCGCCTACTGTTATCCGCGAGCGGTCTGGTATCTGTACGACTTGGTGCGTTGAAATCGGCGGAAAGCACATCGGGATTATCAGAAACATTCCTGTTTCCACTGTGAGTCAGCGGCAGACTCTTTTTCATCTTATACAATCAAAGTCGCTGTCGCTGTTACAGACCAAGGGGGCAACATGGAAAAGTTCAGTAATGCGTTGCAAGAGCTTCGTGCCGAGCGCAGTCGGGCGCAGTTGCAAGTAGAAAAATTAGATCAAGCAATCTCGGTGATTGAGTCGTTGAACGGTTCGGCAACCCCCCGCAATACAACCCAATCAAAGCGAATCATATCCGCAGCTTCACGGCGAAAAATGGCACGGGCACAAAAAGCCAGATGGGCCAATGTTAGGAAAGAATCGAAGCCAGTGGCGACGGACAAACTTACGACTTCTGGTCCAGCGAAGCACACGATGTCTGCGGCGGCGCGGAGAAAGATTGCTGCTGCCCAGCGGGCACGATGGGCGAAGATACGAGCGGCAGAAAAGAAGGCGGCGTAAAGTAGGGAACTAGAACAAGCCCCCTGCTTCAGTGGCGGGCTTTTCTCGTTGATGAGGAATCACTACGACTTGAATGCCAGATGTGCTAGGCAATACTTGCTACCGTGCTCGGACGCATTCTCACACTGTTTGTTCGCTGCTGCAAACTCGCAGCGCCAGGCTTCACAGGCGCACCGAAATCCTCCCGCCAAGGTCTTATACCAACGGTGAAGATGCTTCCGATGCGATGTGATTGCCATGACCTTCGTTGTTTAGGAGGATTTCCTGAGCTGTATGCAAAACTCGATCACCTTTGCACATTGCCCTTCCGAAGCCCCTTTCAGAGGTCTCCGGAAACTCTTAGGTACGTAAAACCCAATCACCTTCGTTACGACTACCCCTCCGCCTTTACCAACCTCTGTGGCCGCCGGGGTAGCACGAACTTTGGGCTTACGGACTCCCATATTCATGCCCAAAGATAGCGTAATCAAATCGCGCAGCCGGAGTCTGAGCAAAATTGCTCTACAAGAGTACACCTTGACATTGATGCGGAATATCTCTCCGCAGCCCGCTTAATGCGCTCCTCGACACATGCTCACTTACAAATGATACTCGGATTGTCCTTGGCCAGTTCCAGACAAGCCGCGTGTTGCTTCGCGCTCTGCTGCTGATTTGCGACCGACTCTGGAGTGGAAGCGGGAGCAACTGCGGGCGAGACTGGAGCAGGACTCGGAGTCGGAATTTGCGCACTCGCAGTGGGAGCTTTGTCTAGCATCGCTTGAAATGCTGCAATCTCCTCTCTCTGGCTCCATATTAGGTCCTGAGTTTGCATTTTGCAGTAATCGTCCGGATATTCCCAGACAGGCTGCACGGTCACCTTTGTCGTACCATCGAGTTCCGCTAATGTGTACGACCAAACCTTCTTGGTAGTCATGCCCGGACATGCACTTGAAGCCATGAAAAGCGCCCCAATGACGGGCATCTGCGCTGGCTTCGAGAAGCGGAACTGGAACTGGTCGTCGGAATCGAGGGCGTAGCCTTCTCCTGCATTCGCTTGGACGATTAGCACCTTCAGGGCGTGAGCAGACGCTTTGCTGGTGAATATATACGGTCCCGGCTGAGCCTTTGATTTCTTGTCGCGCGCCGCTGCCAAGGTCGTTATCGCCAGAATTAGAATCAGAACTCGCTTCATATTGTTATCCTATTGTGAACTCTAGCGGCATAACCCCACCAACCGTTAATTACCGGAGTCATCTCCACAATTCTCTGACAAGACGTGCCGTCCCCAGTCGTCGTTTGGCCTGCCTGAAGGAATCGTTCTTTAGCTGGTTTGTCGAATACTCGGCACTGGAATCGGACGGCGGCCGAACCACCCGACTGAGGGCGTTAGAGGGTTAGAGGAAGTATTGCGCGCCGCTGGCTTTCGCCGGTGCGCAATTACTTTTCCACGATTCTCCCTGGAGCTTGCCGATCTCCCGATTAGGTCGCCCGGCATTCATAGACTCAAGCGACCTGGGTATTAGTGAAGTGATTTTGCGATCCAAGAGTAGTCGTCCTTTTTAATGCTCGTTTAATGCTCGGTGCCAGAACTGTGCGTGTTCTGCTGTCAAGTCCAGGTTTGTCGGTCAATCGGTCGCAACCTAACACTTAGACCGTCAGAGCCTCCGTGCGGCAGCACCAAATGTGACTTACGATTTCCGAACGGAACTGCGGTTGCGCATCTGTTTTGCATCAGGATGCCCTCATTGACGGCGTCGTAATCCCACCGATCATGGGCGTGGTTTGGTAGGCCCAGCGCGCCAATCCGGAGGGAGAATTATGGCTTCTTCGCCGTCCATTTAGCTCGCCGCTTGCCGGGCAACCTCTTTCCGTTCGTCGGAAGTCATCTTCTCCATCGCCCTTTGCACTCTTCTTCCCTCCCAGCCGACCTAGTACCACTGCTGCGGGATTTCTCTTCTTCGCCATAGCGTTGACTGACTTATCCACAGCCCCCCACATCCCGCATGTTCGCCCGTCACAGACTGCCCTTCCATCGTCGTGAGATAAAGTGCTCTAGGGTAAGGCGGTGTAAACAGGGTCAAGGGGCCACTGGCACAGATTGCCCCTCCCCGCCAGCACCCGATTGATGGCAGGGAACGTAGGCTGAGATATTCTGCGTCCCTGCCTTTTTCTTGAAATGGGAGGATCGTGGAAGACCATAAACTAGAAGTGCAACTACAAGTCGTAGACAGCCGCATAGATGAACTCCACGATGAGCTTGAGCAAATGCTCAGGCGTGCCAAGCAGATATCCGAGGAAAGCCGCAGGCGCGTGATGGCGACCATGGGAATTCCCTACAGCCATCACATGTTCATTCGTCACTGACATCAGCCAACCACATTTTGCACGCGCCGAAGACCTTCTCCAAGGTGACACAGGACTCCGGGCTGCCGAAGGTATTGGAATCCCTCAACCATCCCGGGAGGAAATGTGAAGCAAATCCTCAAAATAGTGTCGTGTGTGCTTTCCTCGTTCACGATCGTAATGCCTTGCCTTGCGCAGCGGAGCAGTTTGCAGTCAAACGCGGCTTCCAGTGCCAAGCCGGTGAAGTACGGTAACCTTCCGCTCTCATTCGTGCGAAATCAAGGCCAAACCGATTCCAGCGTAAAGTTTTTTTCCAGCGGCGCGGGCTACAACGTGTTTCTGACCTCGGGTGACATGGTGCTTCTGCTGAAGCCGTCGGAAGTGATCAATCCGGACTCGCTCAAAATTCCCTCGGCTCCTGCGACCCCAGCGGCCCAGGCTCGATCGCTCGCGACCCCGCCGCCCTCGAGCGCGATTCTGCCCGCGCTCACCGCGGCGGCGGCAATGTCATTCAAACTTGTGGGAGCGAAATCCCACCCCATAGTCGTCGCCGAAAATCCGCAGGTTACGAAAGCGAATTACTTCATCGGAAACGACCGGAGCAAGTGGCTGACGAATGTCCCCACCTACGGACAGGTTCGATACAAAAATGTGTATGCCGGCATCGACCTGGTTTATTACGGTACCCAGCGTCAGGTGGAGTATGACTTCGTTGTTTCGCCGGGTGCCGACCCCACCAAGATTCAATTCGCGGTTCAGGGCGCGGACAATCTCAGCATCGACAGCGACGGCAACCTGGTGCTCAGGAAAGGAACCGGGGAGCTTCACTTCCAGGCGCCGGTGGTTTATCAGCTCATAGCGGGACAGCGAGTAAAAATTCCTGGCACTTATGCGGTCAGCGGCTCCAACCGCATCGGATTTTCGGTCAGCAACTATGATTCCAGCAAGCCGCTGGTGATCGATCCGGTACTGATTTATTCGACCTTCTTAGGCGGGAGCGGTTACGACTCTCCGCGCGCAATCGCGGTTGACTCAATCGGAAATGCGTATGTGGTGGGACAGACCAGCTCGCCCAATTTTCCTCTGGCGACTCTCGGAAATCTGACTGCAGGGTTGACCTACATTTTTGTGTCGAAGCTCGATGTGAGCGGCACGACGCTCCTGTGGACGGATTATGTTTGTGGTACGAGCGGGCAGGACTGGCCGGCAGGAATCGTAGTGGATACGCAGGGCAACGCCTATATCACCGGTGTGGCTGTCTCCAGCGATTTTCCAACGGTCAATGCCTTTCAGGGAAGCGTGAGCGGCTACTACGACGCGTTCTTGAGCAAGCTATCGACGGATGGCTCCGAGCTTGTATATTCCACGTATCTGGGAGGCAGCAACTGGAATCAGGCGAGTGGAGTGGCTGTTGATTCGACGGGATTGGCCACGGTTGTCGGCACGACGGCGTCGCTCGATTTTCCCACGGCCAACGCATTTCAACCGACGGCACTCCCAAGCCAGGACGAGGTCTATGGCAATTACGGCTTCGTGACCAAGTTTTCCTCCGATGGCTCGACCCTGGTGTTTTCGACGTATCTGGGCGGAAGTCAGGTCGATATAAATGATTGCGAAGATTGCGGCCCATATTCGGACGTGAACGGCGTTGCCGTGGATGCGAACGGGAACGTGTATGTCGCGGGCGTGACCGAGACGACCGATTTTCCGGTCAGTAGCGGCGCCTATATGACGGAAAATCCAACCACGAATTCAGACGGTTACGAGACCAGCTTCATTACCAGTTTCACGCCTTCCGGCGCGTTGAACTATTCTACCTATTTCGGCGGCACTACCTATACCTACATCGACGCACTGACGGTCGACAGCAGCGATGCGGTCTATGTGACCGGAAACGCTCCAGCGGATGGCTCCTTCACGGTTACGAATAGCTCCATTTGCAATCTGAGCGATGCGAACTGCGGTTCCGCGTTTGTTGCCAAGCTGAACTCTTCCGGTACAGAAGTTATCTACTCGACCTTCTTAGGGGCCAATAACGGTACCCAGGGTAGCGGCATCCAAGTTGATCCAAACGGGGACGCATATGTGCTGGCTTATTTTGGGAGCCAGAACTATGCCCTGACGAACCCCATCGAGGTCTTTAACAACGCGGGTGGTGTGTTGATCGATGAGATTGACCCCACCGGATCTACGGAGTTATTTAGCACATTCCTCGGTGGGAGCAACGGGACGTACCCGAATGGCGTGGCCGTGGATGCCAATTCCTCTATCTACGTAACGGGCAGCACAGGATCGGATGACTTTCCGGTTGTGCAGTCGGCCTTCCAAGGCACTAACGGCGGAAACAACGACGTTTTCATCTCGAAGATCACGCAAGCGAATGCCCCAGCGTTCACCGTCTATCCCTCGCTGCTGCAATTTTCGACGCGGACGGTGGGAACCGCCAGCGTGGCGCAGACCACGACGATCCTGAACATGGGAACCGCGGCCCTAAACATCAACAGCAAGACTCTGATCGGCGATTTCGGCGAGACCGACAACTGCAACAGCTCAGTGCCGGCGGCGGGCAGCTGCACGTTGACGATCAATTTTACGCCGACGACACCGGGCTCCATATTCGGCACGATTACGTTTGGCGACAATGCGGCCGGTTCGCCGCACTTCATCAACCTGGTCGGCGACGGCAGCGCTCCGCTGGCCTCGATTACACCCACCAGCCTGACGTTCGCCAGCGCGGCCGTCAGTATCACCAGCGCCGCGCAGACGATTACGATCAGCAATGCCGGAGACGCTACGCTGAACATCAGCAATATTCAGATCTCCGGCGATTTCGCCCAAACCAACAACTGCCCACCGGCTCTGAGCTTCGGATCGAGCTGCCAGTTGCAAATTACGTTCACTCCGGCTGCGGGTGGCGCTCTGACCGGCGCTCTCACACTCACGGATGACGCTCCTGATAGTCCACAAACCATTTCGCTTTCGGGCAGCGGATTCGTTACGACCGCCACAATTTCGGCGGCAACGCTGTCGTTTGGAAACCAGAACGTGAGCGCCGCCAGCACGCCCCAGGTGGTTACTGTAACCAATACTGGCGGGAACGTGATGAACGTCTCCAGTGTGACGACGACGGGAGATTTCAGCCAAACCAACAACTGCGGCGCGCTGACGGCGAGCGGAGGCACTTGCTCCATCAACGTAACCTTCACTCCGACGGCCTCCGGCACCCGCACGGGAACACTGGTTATCAACGACAATGCTCAGGGTAATCCTCACTCGCTTACGTTGAGCGGCGTGGGGATCGCCGGCGCGGCAAGTCTCAGCGTCTCCAACCTAATGTTTGCCCCGTCGAACGTCGGGAGCACGAGCTCGGCGCAAACCCTCACGATCACGGATACCGGCAACGGTCCGTTATCCGTGACCTCTGTGCAGGTGAACGGTGATTTCAGCCAGACCAACAACTGCAGCAGTGTGGCGGCAAGTTCGTCGTGCGCGGTGCAGGTGACCTTTACGCCGACCGCATCCGGCTCCCGCACCGGGACCCTGACGATTGCAAGTTCGGCGATCGGTGGTCCGCAGATGATAACGCTTTCGGGTTCCGGAATTGATTTCTTGATGCCGACCTCAGGTGGCACTTCCACGATCCAGGCAGGTGCGACGGCCACCTATCAGTTCAGCGTTGCATCGGTGGGGGGAAGCTTCTCGAACCTGGTCACGCTTTCGTGTCAGGGTGTGCCGGTATTCGCGAACTGCACTATCAATCCGACCTCCGTCACGCCTGGCTCGAATGGCGCTAATGTTACGGTGACCGTCACCACCGACGTGGGATCGGCGACCCCGCAAATCAAACGCCGGGCAGGGACGGTGGGTTTCTGGATCACCGGCTGGTTCGGTCTGTTCGGAGTCGTACTGCTCGGCGCGGGACGCGGCAAGTCTAAGCGCCTGTTGACCGGATTGGGACTGGCGCTCTTCATGACGCTGGCGCTGATCGGTTGCGGGAGCACGACGACCACTACGCCACCGTCGACGGCGGTCACTCCGAATGGCAACTATACGCTGATCGTTGTCGGCACATCCGGCACCGCGCAGCAGTTCTCGACACTCACGCTGGTCGTGCAATAGGAGAGCTAGCAGGGTAAGGCGGTGTAAAGGGTCGAAGGGCTACTTAGAAAGATGGCCCCCCGCCAATGTCCCGTTTGATGGCAGGGAGGTGTAGAAGGATCGTGGAAGACCATAAGCGCGAATTATAGTTGCAACTCGGACACGGACGTATAGATGAGTTCCAGGAGGAGCTTGAGCGAATGCACCGGCGTGCCAAGCAGATACCCGAGGAAAGCCGCAGGCGCGTGATGGCAAGCATGGGAATTCCCTACAGCCATCCCATGTTCACTCATCACTGACATC
>Ga0302326_10018784_pt1 | contig 14327 bp, 16 predicted proteins | sample Palsa_T0_3_FD_202264 | JGI IMG/M metagenome (GOLD analysis project Ga0302326, IMG submission 202264) | Peat permafrost microbial communities from Stordalen Mire near Abisko, Sweden - Palsa_T0_3 | ecosystem: Environmental > Terrestrial > Soil > Palsa > Peat permafrost | place: Sweden: Abisko... | reverse complement strand
TGACCAGGATGTCCAGCGCGCCCGAGCGGATCAGCATGTCAGCGATCTCCAGCGCCTGCTCGCCGGTATCCGGTTGGCTGACCAGCAGCGAATCGGTGTCCACGCCCAGCTTGCTGGCGTAGTCGGGATCCAGCGCGTGCTCGGCGTCGATGAACGCCGCAATGCCGCCCGCGGCCTGGGCGTTGGCCACCGCGTGCAGTGCGACAGTGGTCTTACCGGAAGACTCCGGGCCGTAGATCTCCACGATGCGGCCACGGGGCAGGCCGCCGATGCCCAGGGCGACGTCCAGCGCGATCGACCCGGTCGGGATGACCGAAATCGGCACGCGCACTTCGTCACCGAGGCGCATCACCGAACCTTTACCGTGACTCTTCTCGATTTGGGCAAGTGCCAACTCGAGGGCCTTCTCGCGGTCTGGGGCTTGTGCCATGGTGCTACCTCTCGGTGTAGTCGTTGTTCGATTTTGACCGGTCCGGTCAGTTGGCCGTGACGTTAAAGCAGCCCACCGACAAGTCGGGCCCGTCGAACAATCACCACAGTAGCGAACACCTGTTCGAATGCAAGGAGGCGCGCCGTCGGTGTGTCCGGGGTCAGATCACCACTGTTCGTGGGGCACATCGAAGTCGATGCACAGCGCCCGCCACACCTCACGCGGGTCCACGCCGTCCTCGATCGCCTGCGCGGCGGTACGCCCATCAAACCCGCTCAGCACGTGATCAGCCAGCACCGACGCGCCGTAGGTCGTGCCGAAACGCAGAGTCACCCGCTCATGGAATTCCGTCAGCCGCACGTCGACGAAGCTACCTGGGCCCGAGCCGACCAGCGCGAGCCAGCGCCTCATGGCACACCCGAACCGGGTCGGCGACCTCGGCGGCACTGGCCGCGGCGCGACGAGCGGCGTCGCGATAGCCCGGCGTCGCCAGCACTTCACCGGCGACGCCGGCCAGAGCTTCGCCCGTCAACGGCCGCACCAGCCGTCCACTCCCCTGCCGGACGACCCGGTTGGCGATCTCCCATTGGTCACCGCCGCCGGGGACCACCACCAGCGGCACGCCGGCCAGCAGCGACTTGGCCACCATGCCGTGACCGCCGCCACAAATGGCCAGGTCCGCTTCGGCGAGCAGAGCATCCTGGCGGCCCAGCCCTACCACCGCCCACGGCGGCACGGTCAGATCCGACCCGTTCAGCCGCGAGACCACCACCCGTGTGCCGTCGGGCAGGCCCGCCCCGGGCACCAGGCTGTCGAGAGCCGTCTGAGCCATCCCCTGCGTCCCGGTCGACGCCGTCGACGGCGCCACCATCACCACCGGCCCCGCGCCGGGCGGGATCGACAGCACCTGCTCGGTCGGCTCGAAGTGCAACGGGCCCACCAGCACGGCTTCGACCGGCCAGTCCGGCCGCGGCACCTCCAGGGCGGGCAGCGTTGCGATCAATCGCCGTAGCGGGCCGGGATCGTTGGCGGGTAAACCGATCTGGGCACGGGCATCGGATCGCTGGCGCAGACCGGCCCGCCATGATCGCGCGGTCAGCGCCCGCATCGTGGCGTCGCGCAACCGGCCCCGGATCCCGGTGCCGGGCGCCAACCCACTGCCCAGCGGCGGCAACCCCTTCGACGGCCGGTAGAGCGGATGCGGGTTGAGCTCGATCCACGGAATGCCCAACAACTCGGCCGCCATGCCGCCGCAGGCCGTGATGACGTCGGACACCACCAGATCCAGCGCCATCGCCTGCAGCTGCGACGCATTGAGCACGGCCATTCGCGCGGCACGCTGATGTATCTTGGCGCCGGCGTCGAGGTCGTCGTCGTCATCAGTCGGGTCGAGCCCGAGCAATTCGACCGCGTCGACGCCGGCGGCGCGCGCGGTGTCGAGCCATTGGACGCCGGTCAGCAGAGTCGGCGTGTCCCCGGCTGCCAGAAACCGTTGACAGAGCGCGATCGCCGGAAAAGAGTGGCCCGGGTCCGGCCCGGCCACCACCGCGACACGCATCGCCTCACCCTGCCACAGCGCCTCGCTAGGCTAGTGCCATGACCGAGCTGACTCTCGAGAACACCCGCACCGTCGAGGTGTTCCTGCACGCGCTGCAGGACGCCGACCTCGACACCGCCGGCGCCGCGCTGGCTGACGACCTCGTCTACCAGAACGTCGGCTTGCCCACCATCCACGGCCGCAAGCGAGCGATGAAGCTCTTCAGCTCGCTCGGCGGTGCCAGTGCGTTCGAGGTGAAGATCCACCGCATCGCCGCCGACGGAGCCGCGGTGCTCACCGAGCGGACCGATGCCCTGATCCTGGGCCCGCTGCGGCTGCAATTCTGGGTCTGCGGCGTGTTCGAGGTGCACGACGGCCAGATCACGCTGTGGCGGGACTACTTCGACTTTTTCGACATGTTCAAGGCCACCCTGCGCGGTCTCGCGGGGCTCGTGGTGCCGTCACTGCGGGGATCGCTCTAACCGAGATGAGCGACAACGCAGCGCGGCCCAACGCGGTCCAGTTCATCCGCTACTGCTGCGGGGGGCAGCTGCCCGACTCGATGCGGGACTGGGTGCGCAACGACCTGGCAGGCAAGGGCGCGACGGGGCGGATGATGCGCCGGGTCGCGGTTCCGGCGGTCCTGGTGCTCCTACCGTTCTGGCTGATCCCGACGTCGCTGGACGTCCACCTGAGCATGACGTTGCCGATTCTGATCCCGTTCGTGTACTTCTCGCACGCGCTGAACAAGGTGTGGCGCCGGCACATGCTGCAGGTGCACAATCTGGACCCGAATCTTGTCGACGAACACCGTAGTAAGCGCGAGGAGCGGATGCGTCAGTCCTACATCGACCGCTATGGCCCGCGGTCTGATTGACGGCTAGGCCCGGCGCGGCAACCCGCCGAGTTCGTCGAACGCCTGCGACCAGCCCACCAGCCGGTCGGTCGCGCCGGCCAACTCGGCGCGGTAGCGCTGACGTGAGGCCACCAGCATGGATCCTTGGCCGGCGTTCGCCGATGAAACCAGTTGCGCTGCGGCGGTGACCATTTCGTTGTACTGCCGCACCCCGGCGCTCAACTGCGCGGTGAACGCGTTGATGGTCGGAGCCAGATACGACCGCGACTGCGGTGTGCCGGTCGCTGCCCGCTCCATCGAGACCACCTCGGCGGCGGTGGCCGCCATAGCGACTGAGCTTTGGTTGGCAGCGGCGGTCAGATCGCGAATCTCGTTGACGGGCAACATGTTGCCCCGCTCTATCACGCCGAGCAGCGAAAAGAAACCGCGCTCGGATGCGCCGAGCGCCGACATTGCCGGCCGGGCCGCCGAACTCGGTGGTGGCAGGCGCCGGGTGTTGGCGGGCCGCTGCACGGGCAGCGGCTCCGACCGCAGCCAGCCGTAGCGGATGAGTAGCAGCGTCGCGATCATCGCCTGCGCTACCGCGACTCCGCCGGTGATCTCCAGCAGCAACGCGAACCAACCCCAGGCCGCCAGCACCACCGTCGTCACCGACCAGAACACACACCCCGCGACGAAAATCAGGCCCCACCGCAGCGCACGACGCCGTCGGCGCAGCAGCTTCTCCCGAGGGTCGTTGGCGGCACTGATCTTTCGCGCCAATCTGTCGGCGAAGTCTTCGGCGATGTCAAAGCCGCGCAGCAGTAACGCCCGCCAAGGCGCGCCGCGACCGGACTGCACCGCCACTGGCCCGTCTCCTACTGGCCGATGGGCTTTTCGGTGGGCGCGGCCTCCGGAGCGGTCGCAGGCGTGACCGGAGCCGCCGCCGACCCGCCGGTCGGCAGAGCCGAGCCCCTCATCGAAGCGCGAATCTGCTCGAGCCGCGAGTGTCCGGCCATCTCCGTACCGGCCTGTTCGACCTCGAGCATGCGGCCCTGCACCGAGTTCTGCGCCAGCTCGGCCTGACCCAGCGCATTGGCGTACCGGCGCTCGATCTTGTCGCGGACCTCGTCGAGGTTGGGGGTCGTGCCGGGCGCGGCGATCTCGCTCATCGAGCGCAGCGACTTGCTGACTTCCTCTTGCATCTTGGCCTGCTCGAGCTGGGTGAGCAGCTTGGTGCGCTCAGCGATCTTCTGCTGCAGCACCATCGCGTTGCGCTCGACGGCCTTCTTGGCCTGTCCGGCGGCGCCGAGCGCCTGGTCGTGCAGCGCCTTGAGGTCCTCGACGCTCTGTTCGGCCATCACCAACTGGGCCGCAAACGCCTCGGCGGCGTTGTTGTACTCAGTGGCCTTGGCCGTGTCGCCGGAAGCGGTGGCCTGGTCCGCGAGTGTCACCGCTTGGCGGACGTTGACCTGCAGTTTCTCGATGTCGGCCAGTTGTCGGTTGAGCCGCATCTCGAGTTGGCGCTGGTTGCCGATCACTTGCGCGGCTTGCTGGGTGAGCGCCTGGTGCTGACGCTGCGCTTCCTCGATGGCCTGCTGGATCTGCACCTTGGGGTCTGCGCGTTCGTCGATCTTCGCGTTGAACAGCGCCATGACGTATTTCCACGCTTTGACGAACGGGTTGGCCATCGGTTAGCTCCGCCTTTGTGTGTAGGTGGCTGCGTGCACGCTCAATTTATCGGTTCCGCTCCGATTGCCACACCCTGCCGGTCGTGTCAGGCGACAGCCATGGCGACGACGGGCGGAATGACTACCTTGGTGCTGGCGTCGATATTGGCCGCGCTTGACGAACCGGCCGCGGCCAAAGCCTGAGCCGACTCCTGGCGTGCCAGCTGTTCGCTGGCGTCGACGAGCAACTCTGACAGCGGCACATCAAGCGCGTGGCAGATCGCGCTGAGCAGCTCGCTGGATGCCTCTTTGCGGCCGCGCTCGACCTCCGAGAGGTAGCCCAGGCTGACCCGTGCGGAGTCGGATACCTGACGCAGCGTCCGGCCTTGGGTGGTTCGGGCCCGACGCAGTACATCGCCGAGGACCTCGCGCAGCAGTGTTGGCATCGCGCTCTCCTTAAGTCCGCTCAGGTTCATTGTTCTGTAGGTCAACGACGGCTGCGCGGTCATTGGTTCCCGGCCGGGTCTATTCGGCCGCGACCAGCGCGCGCAACCTGCTGATCGACTCCCGCACCGCCGAGACGCGAATGTCCCAGCGGGTGCCGGAGAACTGCAATTCGACCACCTCGGTGTCAGTGGGCCCGGCCAGACCCATGAATACCGTGCCGACCTTGTGCCCGCCGTGCGGTTCGGGGCCGGCGACACCGGTCAACCCGACACCCCAGGTGGCCTCACAGCGCTGACGTGCGCCGACAGCCAACGCCCGCGCAGTCGGACCTGCGACCGGCCCCAGCTCGTCGAGGATCTGCGGCGCGACACCGGCCAGCAGAACCTTGGTGCGCTCGGTGTAGGTGATCAAGCCGCCGCGCAGTACCTCACTGGCGCCGGGCACCCCCGCAAGCGTCGCGGCGAGCAGCCCCGCGGTCAGTGATTCGGCGGTCGCCACGCTCTGCTTGCGGACCGTCAGGTCGGCGACCAACGCGCGGGCGTCGTCAGTCAGCAGCGGGTCGTCCACGGGCATCTCTCGCCGCGGAGGCGACGTAGTCCAGACCGGTGACCACCGTCAGCACGATCGCGGCCGCCATCACCACCCACGCGGTCACCAGCCACGCGCCCGACAGCGGCAAGACGAACAATCCGATCGCGACGGCTTGCACGAGCGTTTTCAATTTGCCGCCGCGACTGGCCGGAATGACGCCGTGACGCAGCATCACGAACCGCAGCACGGTGATCCCCACCTCGCGGGTCAGGATGAGCACCGTGACCCACCAGTGCAGATCACCAAGCATCGACAACCCGATCAATGCCGCGCCGACGAGGGTCTTGTCTGCGATCGGATCGGCCATCGTGCCGAACTCCGTCACCATGCCGTAGGCGCGGGCCAACGCGCCGTCGAAGCGATCGGTGATGACGGCGACCGCGAAAACGACGAAAGCGATGATGCGGCTTGGGGTTTGGTGACCGTTGCCGGCGAACAACGCCAGCAGGAAGACGGGGACCAGCACCAGGCGCAACAGCGTGAGCACGTTGGCCAAGTTGGTGACCCGAACGCGCGGGACTACCGGACCTGTCTGCGGCTGCCCCGACACCGCAACAGAATATCGGTAACCGGGCCGTCGGGCGTTATTGCCCGCTCGTCTTTCTCGCGTCCGCATCGCGCCACGCGCTTCTCGTCGTCGTCCAACCGATAATCTGCACCCGTGAGCGCAGCGAGCGATCCACCGACCGACGGGCCGGCGATCAGGCGCGCGCGAACGTCCGATGTCCCGGTGATCAAGCATCTCGTCGACACCTACGCCGGCCGGATTCTGCTCGAGAAGAACCTGGTGACGCTCTACGAGGCCGTCCAAGAGTTCTGGGTGGCCGAGTACCAGGGCGAAGTGGTCGGCTGCGGCGCGCTGCACGTGCTGTGGGCCGATCTCGGCGAGGTGCGCACAGTGGCGGTCGATCCCTCGGTGACCGGGCGCGGTATCGGCCACGCCATCGTCGACCGGCTACTCGAGGTGGCCCGCGAACTGCAGTTGGAACGACTGTTCGTGTTGACGTTCGAGACCGAGTTCTTCGGACGGCACGGGTTCAGCGAGATCGAGGGCACCCCGGTCACCGCCGAGGTGTTCGAGGAGATGTGCCGTTCCTACGACATCGGTGTCGCGGAGTTCCTCGACCTCAGCTACGTCAAGCCGAACACCCTGGGCAACTCGCGCATGCTACTGGTGCTGTAGCGGCGAGCAGCTAGTCCTCGTCGGCCTCGTCGGCGTCGCCGCTGTTGCCGCGGATGGCCATCAGAGTCGCGGCCAGCTCATCGGGCTTGACCAGCACCTCGCGCGCCTTGGAACCCTCGCTGGGCCCGACGATGCTGCGTGTCTCCATCAGGTCCATCAACCGGCCCGCCTTGGCGAACCCGACCCGGAGCTTGCGCTGCAGCATCGACGTCGAACCGAACTGGCTGGACACCACCAGCTCCACGGCCTGCAGGAAGACATCCATGTCGTCGCCGATGTCAGGATCGGCATCGGTGCGCTCCCCGCTGGGTTTGGCCGCGGTGACTCCTTCGGTGTACTCGGGCTCGGCCTGCTCTTTACACGCGGCAACGACGGCCTGGATCTCCTCGTCGGAGATGTAGGCGCCCTGAAGCCGGATGGGCTTGCCTGCGCCCATCGGCAGGAACAGGCCGTCGCCCATACCGATCAGCTTTTCCGCACCGGCCTGGTCCAGGATCACTCTGCTGTCGGTCAGCGACGACGTCGCGAACGACAACCGGGACGGCACGTTCGTCTTGATCAGGCCGGTGACCACGTCAACCGACGGCCGCTGGGTCGCGAGCACCAGGTGAATGCCTGCGGCACGGGCCTTCTGGGTGATCCGCACGATGGCGTCTTCGACATCGCGCGGCGCGGTCATCATCAGGTCGGCCAACTCGTCGACGATCGCGACGACGTACGGGTAGGGCCGATACACCCGCTGGCTGCCCAACGGGGCGGTGATCTCGCCGGATCGAACCTTGGCGTTGAAGTCGTCGATGTGGCGCACCCGGGACGCCTGCATGTCCTGGTAGCGCTGCTCCATCTCCTCGACCAACCACGCCAGCGCCGCCGCCGCCTTCTTCGGCTGGGTGATGATCGGTGTGATCAGGTGCGGAATACCTTCGTAGGGCGTCAGTTCCACCATCTTCGGGTCGATCAGGATCATCCTGACCTCTTCGGGGCTGGAGCGGGTCAGCAACGACACCAACATCGAGTTGACGAAGCTGGACTTGCCGGAGCCCGTCGAACCCGCGACCAGCAGGTGCGGCATCTTGGCCAGGTTGGCCGAGATGAAGTCGCCCTCGATGTCCTTGCCGAGCCCGATCACCAGCGGGTGATGGTCACGACGGGTCGACGGCGCGGTGAGAACGTCTGCCAGACGGACCATTTCACGATCGGTGTTGGGCACCTCGATGCCAACGGCGGACTTCCCCGGGATCGGCGCCAGCATGCGGACGCTCTCGGTGGCCACCGCGTAGGCGATGTTCTTCTGCAGCGCGGTGATCTTCTCGACCTTGACGCCCGGGCCCAGTTCGACTTCGTAGCGGGTGACCGTGGGTCCGCGGGTGCAGCCGGTGACCGAGGCGTCGACCTTGAACTGGTTGAGCACTTCGCTGATCGCATCGGCCATCACGTTGTTGGCGGCGCTGCGTTTCTTGGGCGGGTCTCCGGCCACCAGCAGGTTCAGCGACGGCAGGATGTAGGGCCCCTCGACAACCCTGTCGAGAACCAACGTGTCTTGCGTAGCAGTCGGTTTGGCTTCGGATTTGGCAACCCGTTTGCGACTGCGCGCCACCGCCGGCTCGGGCACCGTCGGGTTGTCGTCCGCGACGACCGGCGCGTCGCCGGACGGCCAGGCCTGGGCGGCGTCGTCACCGTAAGCCGAGGCATCGTCGTAGTAGCCGTCGGAGAAGTCTTCGGCGACAATGTTTTCAGGCTCGTCGTCCTCGTAGTACTCACCCTCGTCGTCATAATCGAACATCCGGGTGTGGAACATGGTCCGAAGCGTGTCGGGCACTTCGCGAATCGTGGTGCCAGTCAACAGCAGAAGGCCGAACAGCGAGCCGATGAACAACAGCGGCGCGCAGATCCACGGAGTCAACCCCTCCGAGAGCGGTCCACCGATCGCGAAGCCGATGAATCCCGCAGCGTGCGAGCGCCCCAGCGGGGTGTCCGGCGAGCCGGCCCACAGATGCCAGAGGCCCAACGCCGGCAGGGCGACCATTGCTGCACCGAGGACCAGCCGTGGCCTGGCGTCCGGATTCGGCTCGGTGCGCATCAACAGCACTGCGATCGCGGCGGTCAGCACTGGCAGCAGCACCACCGCCGACCCGACGAAGATCCGCATCACCGAGTCGACCCAGGCACCGACCGGGCGGGCCGCGTCGAACCAGGAACTGGCGGCGATGATGACGGCAACGCCCAGTAGCGCCAAGGCAATACCGTCGCGACGGTGGCCCGGGTCGATCTCGCGAGCCCGGCCCACCGACCGTGCGGTGCTACCGGTTCCCTTGGCCAACATCAGCCATGTCGCGCGCACTGCCCGGCCGCCGGCCAGCCCGGCGCTGGCCACCAGCGAATGGTTGCGCCGCGGGGCGGGGCGGCGCGGCGCTCCGGAGGGTTTGCGACGCGCCTGCGCCGACCGGGACCCACCGCGCGAAGCGGCCTTTGACCTGCTCGTTCGGCTCCCGGAACGGGCGACAGTCTTGCTTGCCATGGGGAAAGCCTAAACGCTGAAACACCATCTGCACCATAAGCCACACTGGTTACCTGCCTGTGACCATCGAACCGGCGGTTAAGCGGCGAAAACAGCTGAGTAGGGTGACAGCCGTCACTCTTCGTTCAGGAGGCCTGCATGCCCGTCGTCGTCGTCGCCACCCTCACCGTCAAGCCCGAATCGGTCGACACCGTCCGCGACATTCTCACGACCGCGGCTGAGGAGGTGCACGAGGAGCCCGGCTGTCAGTTGTATTCGGTTCACCAGTCGGGCGAGACCTTCGTCTTCGTCGAGCAGTGGGCCGACCAGGACGCGCTGAAGACGCACAGCAGCGCGCCCGCGGTAGCGAAGATGTTCACCGCCGCCGGCGAGCACCTGGCCGGGCCGCCCGACATCAAAATGCTGCAGCCCGTTCCGGCCGGCGATCCGGCCAAAGGGCAGATCCGCTCGTGACCGATGCCGGCCCGGCAAGAACACTCGAGGGGAAAGTCGCACTGATCACCGGTGTCGCCCGTGGTCAGGGTCGCGCCCATGCGGTGCGACTGGCGTCCGAGGGAGCCGACATCATCGGGGTCGACATCTGCGCGCCGATCGCCAGCGTTCCCTACCCGCTGGCATCCGCCGACGACTTGGCCGCGACCGTGAAGCTCGTCGAAGACACCGGGGCCCGCATCGTGGCCAAGGAGGCCGATGTCCGCGACCGGGCATCGCTGTCGGAGGCGGTTGCGGCGGGTATTGACGAACTCGGCCGACTCGACATCGTGGTCGCCAACGCCGGCATCGCCCCGATGCAGTCCGGTGACGACGGCTGGCGCGACGTCATCGATGTCAACCTGACCGGCGTCTACAACACCATCAAGGCCGCGATACCGACGATGATCAAGCAAGGCTCGGGCGGGTCGATCGTGCTGATCAGTTCCGCGGCTGGACTTGCCGGTGTGGGCAGCCCCGACGCGGGTTCGGTGGGTTATGCAGCCGCCAAGCACGGCGTGGTCGGGCTGATGCGGGTATACGCGAATCTGCTTGCCAAGCAGAGCATCCGGGTCAACTCGCTGCACCCGACCGGCGTCGAAACACCCATGATCGACAACGACTTCACCCGGGGCTGGCTGGCGACGATGGCGGCTGCGTCAGATTCGCCCGGCAGCATGGGCAACGCCTTGCCGGTGGAGGTGCTGCAGCCCGAGGACATCGCCAACGCCGTCGCGTGGCTGGTTTCCGACCAGGCCCGCTACATCACCGGCGTGACGCTGCCGGTCGACGCGGGCTTTCTCAACAAGTAACTCGTGGCGCCGAATCCAGCGGCACGGACCGCGTTCGGTCCGATGGTGATCGTCGCCCTGGAACAGGGCCAACCGCCCGGCCGACGGTTGGTGGACGACGACCTGGCGGTGCGGTTCCTGCCGGCGCCGGTCCGTTGGCTGCTCACCGCGATACCACGGAATCTGCTGCGGCGCTTGGCCATGACGGCGATGGAACGCGAGGGTCCCGGGCTGTGGGCCAGCCTGACCTGCCGCAAACGCTATATCGCCGACAAGGTCAGCGAATCGCTCGACGACGTCGATGCGGTGGTCGTGCTCGGCGCCGGATTCGACACCCTCGCTTACCGGCTGGCGAGAAAAACGAGTGTTCCGATCTTCGAAGTCGACCAACCCGTCAACATCGCGCGCAAGACCTCGGCGGTGCAACGGGCGCTCGGCGCGCAGCCGAGCTCGGTTCGTCTGGTGCCATTGAACTTTGAACGTGACAATGTGCTCGACGTCCTGACCGGTGACGGGTATCGGCCGGATTGGCGGACCTTCTTCGTCTGGGAGGCGGTGACTCAGTACCTGACTCCAGAGGCTGTGCACGCCACGTTGGAGAGACTGCGGCCGGTGGCATCGGGCAGCCGGATGGTGTTCACCTACGTCCGGAAGGATTTCATCGACGGCCTCAACCGGTACGGTGCCGACGCGTTGTACCGCAGGTTCCGGCAGCGACAGCACGTGTGGGAGTTCGGCATCCCGCCCGCGGAGGTTGCGACGTTTCTCAGCGGACACGGGTGGCGACTGATCGAGCAGGCCGGACCCGATCTGATCGTGCAGCGCTACGTCACGCCAACGGGTCGCAACCTTCTGGCGTCGCCGATCGAGTGGTCGGCGTATGCGGAGAAGATCTAGCTGATTCACACTCACCGCGACACGCCGTGACGTGGGCTTTCCCGCGCCGCGGACGATTTCGGCGTCATACTCGGCAGGTGGCCAGCGACGTGGCTGTCCGATTGTCGGGCGCACTGCCGGGCGTACCAGCCGAACCGGCGTACAGATTCTTGTCCCGACACGAGGCGGCGGTACTCGACGCCGCCATTCATCGCCTGGCACTTGATCATTCGTGTGCGCACGCGGTCAGCTATCTGGATCGTTTGCTCTCGGTGTTCCACGTGTCGCACGCCGCGGGGCCGCTGCACCAGCGGGTTGTCGCGCTTCGCCACCGGTACGTCGACGGTGTCGCGCTACTCGACGAGCGCGCGGGCGGCGACTTCACCGCCGTGCCGCCACTGCGTCAAGACCTGATCTTGTCCCAGAGCCAACTGGTATCGCTCACCGATCTGCTCTGTGCACACATCGCCGAGGCCATGCAGTTCAGCTCGTAACGGGCCGACTAGATCTCGATGACGGTCGGCACGATCATCGGCTGACGACGATAGGTCTCCCCCACCCACTTGCCAACCGCGCGCCGGACTGCCTGCGCGATCCGGGCCGGGTCGGTAACGTTCTGGCCCGCCAGCGATTCCAGCTCACCTTCGACTCGCCGGACAGCCGGCTCCAATGCCTTGGGATCTTCGGAGAACCCGCGCGAATACACCTGCGGCGCGGCGGCCGGCTTCCCGGTCCCGCGCCGGAGCACGACCGTGATCGCAATGAAACCCGACGACAGGATGAGCCGTTCGCCGAGCGTGATATCGCCGACGTCGCCGGTGATCAGACCGTCGACGAACATCTTGCCGACCGGCACCGCGCCGGCGATGTTCACCCGCCCGCCGACCAGGTCGACGCTGACGCCGTTCTCGGCCACCACAATCGATTCTTCGGGCACACCGGTGCTTGCGGCGAGCTTGGCGTTCGCGCGCAGCATCCGCCAGGTGCCGTGGACCGGCATGACATTGCGCGGGCGGACCCCGTTGTAGAGGAACAGCAGCTCACCAGAATAAGCATGCCCCGAAACGTGCACTCGGGCTTGCTGATTGGTGACAACCCGGGCGCCTATCTTGGCCAGCTCGTCGATGACGCCGTAGACGGCCTCCTCGTTGCCCGGTATCAACGACGACGACAAGATGATCAGGTCCCGCGACGTCAGCGTGATGCTGCGATGCTCGCCGCGCGACATCCGCGACAGCGCCGCCATCGGCTCGCCCTGTGTTCCGGTGGTGATCAGCACAACCTGGTCGGGCTGCATCATCTCCGCGGCACCGATTTCGACCAGGTCGGAATCGTCGACTTGCAGGAACCCCAGGTCGCGCGCTATTCCCATGTTGCGCACCATCGACCGCCCGACGAAGGACACTCGCCGGCCCAATGCCGTTGCGGCATCGATGATCTGTTGCACCCGATCGACGTTGGAGGCAAAACAGGCGACGATCACGCGACCGTCCGCACCCCGGATCAGCCGGTGCAGCGTCGGCCCGATCTCGCTTTCCGACGGGCCGACGCCGGGAATCTCGGCGTTGGTGGAGTCGCACAAGAACAGGTCGACCCCGGCGTCGCCGAGTCGCGACATGCCCGGCAGGTCGGTGGGTCGGCCGTCGAGCGGCAACTGGTCGAGCTTGATGTCACCGGTGTGCAGGACAGTTCCGGCGCCGCAGTGCACCGCGATGGCCAGCGCGTCGGGAATGGAGTGGTTGACCGCGAAATATTCGCATTCGAAGACCCCGTGTGTGCTCCGCGTTCGTTCGGCGACCTCGACGAACACCGGCTTCACCCGGTGCTCACGGCATTTCGCGGCGACGAGGGCCAAGGTGAACTTCGAGCCGACCACCGGAATGTCGGGGCGCAGCTTGAGCAGGAACGGAATCGCCCCGATGTGGTCTTCGTGGGCGTGGGTCAGCACCAGTGCTTCGACCTCGTCGAGCCGGTCTTCGATGTGACGAAGATCGGGCAGGATCAGATCGACGCCCGGCTCGTCGTGGGTCGGGAACATTACCCCGCAGTCGATGATCAGCAACCGGCCGAGATGTTCGAAAACCATCATGTTGCGGCCGATTTCGCTGATTCCACCCAGCGCGGTGATCCGCAGGGCACCCGCGGCCAACGGGCCCGGCGGCTGAAGGTCTAGATCCACCTGCAAGCCGCCTTCTGGTTCATCTGAGCACCGATGCCGCGCGCATGTCGGCGGCTAATGCATCGATCTGCTCCGCCGTCGCGGCCACCTGCGGTAGCCGTGGGTCGCCTACCTCGATTCCCTGCAGGCGTAATCCGGCCTTGGACAGCGTCACGCCGCCAAGACGGCTCATCGCATTGCTTAGCGGGGCAATCGACACGTTGATCTTGCGAGCGGTTGTGACGTCTCCGGAAGCGAAGGCGGACAACAAATCCCGAAGCTGGCTTGCCGCCAGGTGGGAGATCACGCTGATGAAGCCGGTGGCACCCATCGCCAGCCAGGGCAGATTCAGCGCGTCGTCCCCGGAGTAGTAGGCCAGACCGGTCTCAGCCATCAACTGTGCGCCGCCGTGCAGGTCACCCTTGGCGTCTTTGACGCCGACGATGTTGGGGTGGGCTGCCAGTGCCCGCAATGTCTCGAATTCGATGGGCACTACCGAGCGCGGCGGGATGTCGTAGAGCAGCACCGGTAGCGGCGTCGCGTCGGCGACGGCGCTGAAGTGTGCGAACAGTCCGGCTTGCGGGGGCCGTGAGTAGTAGGGCGTGACCACCAGCAACCCGTGCGCACCCTCGGCTGCGCTGGCCCTTGCCAAATGAACGCTGTGAGCGGTGTCGTAGCTGCCGGCGCCGGCGACGACGCGGGCGCGGTCTCCGACCGCCTCGAGTACGGCCCGCAACAGGGCGAGCTTTTCGGCGTCGGTCGTGGTCGGCGATTCACCGGTGGTGCCCGACACCACCAACCCGTCACAGCCGGCGTCGAC
>Ga0302326_10018781_pt1 | contig 14330 bp, 9 predicted proteins | sample Palsa_T0_3_FD_202264 | JGI IMG/M metagenome (GOLD analysis project Ga0302326, IMG submission 202264) | Peat permafrost microbial communities from Stordalen Mire near Abisko, Sweden - Palsa_T0_3 | ecosystem: Environmental > Terrestrial > Soil > Palsa > Peat permafrost | place: Sweden: Abisko... | reverse complement strand
CCGCGCTGGCGATCTCGATTGTCGGATAACGGGCAGCCGGGACATAATCGGCCTCTTCTCCCACGCGTTGAAGCACGAAGGACAAATGTGGCCGCATTTACGGGCGGTTTGTCGGAATAGAGCGCCTCCGCAGTGTTGAGTTTACGTGGATATCCGAAGCTACCAAGGGTGTCGAGTCGACCCTTGCAATCATGTTTGAGCCACAATGGGCACGAGACGGAAGCCACTCCGCGCCTCTCAGGCATTCCGGATGATGAAACCGGACATAAACACAAAGACGGATGACTTGGGTCCGGTCAATGCTAGCGGACAGCTTCGTTTCACGCGCGTCGGTCCCAACTAGGTCGCGACGCAGGGCACCACCCTTTAGGGAGGCACAATCTATCGATCACTCTTTTTGATTCCACGGGAGGGTTACCGGACTTGGTCTACCTCGCCCTAGTGAACGTCGAAACACCGTCAACGTAGAGAAGCTCTTGGAGTTTTTTTCTCTTCGAAGGCTTTAGACTACTCAGATAACCAGCAAGTTCGTAAGGATTGAAGATATTCCACACCGCGGCTTGGAACCGTGGAAGCTCGGCGGCAAACTCGGGATGCCCCTGTGCCGCATCCGCAAAGTTCATCAGCTTCTCCCCGATCAGATAGTCGAGTGCACTCTTGACCCCAAATCGCCTCTTGATACCGCGCGGTGCCCGGCACTGGTGTACCCAGATCTTGTGGAATCGTATGCCGCTCATGCCGCTACCTATAATAAGGATGTTCTCAGTAGAACGCAAAAAACTGTGCGATTCCCCAAGCACGCCCGCATATCCCCATGTGCATTTTCCTTATCCCTTACTGATTTCATGCCCCCTCAAGACGTGGTCTGGAACCCCTGCATTGCAGAATTTAGTGTTCATTTCCTGATTTCTGCCGGTTAATGCGGAAAGTGCGACGGACGGGGCTCGAAAATCCTTTCGGACATCCACAAAGGCCGACGTATTCGCACATGAGCGACCGCGACATCGAGGCCATCTACGAATATCGAGCGCGATCCCCGCGTCGACCACACTACTAGCACGCCGCCGGCAGGGGCCCCAACGATACTGTCAAAGACTCCGGAAATCAGCACTTTGTCCGATCGCACTAGAGCCACTGAATGTTGGCTGAAAAACTTACGGCTTGGCCGGACCTGACAACGATCTAGTCAATGCCTGACGGCTGGCCTTTCAGCTCTATCACCTAGACAAATGCCCCGCCCTTTGCTATTTCCCGAAGGGTGGGTTCTCCATTGCCGGTGCCTGTCCTTGTTTCTGCCGTATTGCAGCGACATTGCTGTCGAGTTCATTGGGCCGTTCCCATCAGAACGGCTTGTTCGAACAATCGTCATTTGGAGAAAGAAAGCAGACTCCTCGAAGCTCCACGGAGGGCCTGCGATTCAAGCCGCTGAGGAAACGTTGGCGGGACTTTCCGGAGTCAACTGTAACGACCAGGCGATCTCACATCTTGGCTGCTGGTCACTGAGTGTTCAGACGATTTCGCAACAGCTGCCGATGACCGAATGAAGCTGCTTAACCTTTGATAGTCGTCGTCGTCGATCATAATGAACTTGAAAGGCTGCAGGCACTTAAGGGTGGCCGAAGCCGGGGTTAACAATTCTGCGATTCCGAGGACAGGGCCGCCATTGGACATGAATATCACTTCGATGAGTGTCCCGGGCACGAGTGGTTTAGGCAGCCGAAGCAGGCCACCGGTTAAGGAGATTGTCCGCAATTTGCCCAGACCGCGCCGACCGTCCTCAAACCGGATCGCCGCAGGAGCCATGCGGTGAAACGGCACACGAACGGCACGCTGGTTCTGGTGCGGTTGGGGAAAGTGAGTCTTAGGCATCCTGAAACTATGACTCCTCGCGGGCGGCCTGGCGAGATTACAAAAGAGCCTAAACAGATTCGAAAAAGGTCAGTCTGGAGGTCCCGTCGCGGCCTTCAGGAAACGAGGGCGCAAACTGAATCGGTAAAGCTCGGTTCGGTAAAGCCACGCTTCGCAGGGCCGTCTTCATGTTTTTGCGCCGGCTGTTGAAAAACTCCAGTTCTCTAAAAACAACCGAAATCAGGGGGATGGAAAAGGTCTACCCAAACCGAGAAAGTCGTTTGTAGTGCTTCCTAGTGCCTCCTGGCCCGCACGACGTGCCGGCGAACACTTCATGCTGCCTGTCTGAAAGCGCAAAGACATTGACTACCAACGTTAGGGCAATTTTCGGCACTATGCCGAGCGTCGATCCTCTTGGTCTGAATCCGCAGGTTCTTTCGATTTCCTTTCGGTCATGCTCGCAACAGGTGGTGGCAGTGCCTTGAGGAACACAGGACGATAAAAGCGCAAGAAGCAATCATGGCAGCGCACAGGGCGAAGCAGCAGCACAATTGCCACGACTTCCCAGAGGCCCTTGCATCTGGAAACATAAATGTGCGACGAACCCTGGCAGTAAGGACAACAGTTGTGCCCTATTCGAAGCACGGCTTCCCCCGTGGTGTTCCCGAAGTCTAGTGCCCTACTTCTTTGTGAGAAAAAGCGCCACAATATCTGAGGGGGTTGGCCCCTCCGATCCTGAGTTAACCGAGGAATGCAAAAAAACAGTTGCGAAGGAACTACGTGGCTCAACTTCGAAAGCCGGAGTTGCCAGGAGAACCGATGACGCGTTCCAGATTGCTATCCGGTCGCTCTATCAGTGCTCACTAGCGATTGGTTTGATTAGAACTCCAGCCGAAATAGCTGAAGCACAAATCGTGTGAGAGACCCGAGGGAGGCGATACGGGCCACGCGGGTCAGTTGGTGGCATACTGCTCGGCATCGCCGCGAGCCGAGTCACTGAAAACGGGGCAGCAGCGCGACGCAACGCCGCTGTCCCACTTGACCAATTAGGTATGGGCCGTCTTCACTTGTCCGCCATGATCGTCAACATGAGCCTTGGCCGCTTCCGAAGAGTGATGGATCGCATGTTCGTGGTGGCCGCGAGCTAGGTGCGCGTGATGCGCAGCCGTCTCGTGTTTTCCTGCTTCGTGGTGCTTGGCGGCTTCTTTGTGATGGCGTGCCGCATGTTCGTGATGCTCTGCTGCTTTGTGATGGTGCTCGACTGCTTTCTTTGACATAAGGATGAAGCTCCTTCTTTGGCTCCGAGAGCCGCTGAACAGACTAGCACCCGAATGTTACGCTGAGATTAAACTTCGAACTGGTCCTCGCTGGTTGCGTGACCACAGCAGCTCCACAGCACGGCGGACCATAGACCCCCAGAGCCGAGGTCGATGAGTGCTTCTATCGCGACTTTTCAGTAAGAACGTCGCTGCTGTCACGGCGGTTCGCAAGTCACGAAAAGGCGCCACCCAGATGGTCCAGTCTCATGGTCCGTACATCCAAAGATCATTGAGCTGGCCCAAAGTGCCGACAGCATCGTAACCAAGACCGCCGAAGAGCCAGAAGTGCCCGGACGCATCGGTCCAACCTATAGTCTGGCTTCGTCCTCCTGGAGTGTTACCAGAAGCCGCGCTTCCCAGAGCTCCGTACGTTCCCTTCTGGCCAGCGATGTCTGATCCACCTATCCACGTCCACTCTCCGCCGCTGCATTTCCACACATCGTTAAGTTCGTCAACATCCCCTGCCGAATCGTAGCCATCTCCTCCGAACAGCCATAGATTTCCGGCAGCATCCGTCCAAGTGACGGCCAGAACGCGGGCTCCAGGAGTATTGGCAGCAGCAGCGAGACCGAGCGTGCCATAGACTCCGTTTTGGCCTGGGAGGTTCGATCCGCTCATCCACGTCCATTGACCCGCGCTGTACTTCCACAGGTCGTTTAACGGAGTGAAAGTATTCGTACCGGATGAACCACCGAAGAGCCAGAAATTTCCGGCCGTATCGACCCAGGCAGCGGCACCGAATCGCGCGCCGGGTGTGTTTCCGGGAGCAGGACTTCCCTGAACTCCGTATGTTCCCGGCTGGTTAGCTAAATTCGCCCCACCCATCCACGTCCATTGGCCCGCGCTATACTTCCACAGGTCGTTAAGGTTTCCCGAAGCTCCGGTGGAGTCCAAGCCCGTACCGCCGAAGAGCCAGAAGTTTCCGGACGCATCGGTCCAACTCACCGCATAGGACCGCGATCCCGGTACGTTATCGGGGGCGGCAGTTCCCTCGGTTCCATAGATTCCCGGTTGATTCGGAATCCCGACATTAGACCCGTCGATCCAAGTCCATTGGCCCGCCCTGTACTCCCACAAGTCGTTAAGCAATTCGCTTGATCCATTTGCGTCGAGGCCGAGTCCTCCAAAAAGCCAGAAATTTCCGGACGCATCTTTCCAGCTCGCGGCCGAGAATCGTGCACCCGGAATGTTGCCGGGCGCGGGAGTGCCCTGAGTACCGTAACTCCCTGCTTGGTTGTAACTGTTTGACCCGCCCATCCAGGCCCATTCGCCCGCGCTATACTTCCACAGGTCGTTGAAGTAATTGTCTGCGGCAGCGGATGGGTTTGCTATCCCACCAAACAGCCAGAAATTTCCAGAATCATCGGTCCAACTAACTCCGCCGTCTCGCCCGCCAGGGGTGTTGCCGGCTGCAGGTGTCCCCTGTGTCCCGTACACTCCTGACTGGTTGACCAGGCTCGACCCAGCAGCCCAGGTCCATGCGTTCTGAGTGGTGGGGCCCGAGCTTTGTTGGGGAGACATGCCTGTCGAACTCCCGCCGCATCCCAAAAAGGCGAGTAATGTTATTCCGACAAACATCGCAATGCATTCCTTCATACCGATCTCCCCACATGTTCGTTTCGTGCTTTGACCGCCCCATAATCCCACGGTTGAAGATGGCTGTCGAGAACCTGTCCAGAAACCGCAACTACCCCGTCTCAGGCTTTCCTAGATCTGGCCATAGCAGAATTGCTTGGAGTCGTCTGGAACCGGTGGTCAGTCGATGTTGCAACAGTGAACTTGCGGACCCGGAGCCGCAATCCAGTGCGTTATGTTGGCCCCACCATTCATCGGTATAAAACAGAACGGCGTACCAATGGCTCTCCAAACGACGCACAAGAGGCACCTCGCAGGGTAGGCCACCGAATTTGCCGGGGCGATGGCTCCGGGCCGCCGCCGAAAGTGCGTCTGTCGGATCGAAAACAAGATACACCGTGGTGTCTCCTGCTCCGGAGAACCCCCAACCGTCCCATTCAATATGCTTCAACTCTCCGTTTGAGCATGCCGGCTGTGCCAGAACTTCGGATTTATATTCGTGGGACCAGATCAGCCATCTTGCTGAAGCGCGAATTGCGGAATAGTTCATTACTAATATCGCTGAAATCGCCCAATAGCTAACCAGGATAGACAGCATCGCCAGCGAGCCGTGGCGCTTTTTGGCGATTGCTGCGATCACCGAGGAGCCACCCAGAACGAGGCTGATGAGAGGGACAACAAGAAGGACGTAGAAAAACGCCTCTGATGTCCATGTCGCCACTCCGACAAACACAACAAAGGTTCCTATTGCGGCATAGAGCGGCAGCCACCAGTTAAACCGATGTCGTTTGTCGGTTCTGTCGCCATCCTTGGGTTCTCCACTCATAGCGAAGGCCCGAAGTTCAGTCTCCAAGGGGGATTGATCAACAACCACGCTGAGTGAAATCGTCTCCGCGTCGTGGGCGGCCTGGACCATCAAATGCGGCTAGAGCCACATCTCTTTGTTGCGGCTACCAACCCGTCCGCTGTAGAGCGAAATAAGTTTGTAATTGGTAATTTTGTAATCTAAAACCGTAAACGCGCGCAAAAGGAGTTTAACTTCCAATTCAACGGAGAGTTCACAGTGAACCGACTCCCATTCCACGGTTTATCATTACAAGTTACCTGTCCGCGCCCGGAATGGAGCACCCTCCATTGGACTGCCATTGGCCGGGAACCTGTAGATTTCGGCCCGCGCTTTCGGCAGGCTGTTCGGGTACTTCTCCTGCTGAAACTTGATCAGTTCTTCCCGCACCAAACAGCGTAGATCCCAGGCTTTCGAGGAATCCGCCGCGCTCGTCATGGCTCGTATCTGCATGGTGTGTTCGGAGACGTCGGTGACCTGGAGCACGCACACCTTCTGGTCCCACAAGGGGGTCGATTCGAGGATGCGGCGAAACTCATGCCGCAATTCTTCGACAGGAGCTGTATAGTCCGCGTAGATATAGACGTAGGCGAGAATGTCGCTCGTCCGGCGCGTCCAGTTCTGAAACACGTTCTCGATGAAATACGATAACGGCACCACCAGCCGCCTCAGGTCCCAGGTGCGCACCACGACGTAGGTGGTGAGAATTTCCTCAATCCGCCCCCACTCCCCGTTGACAACCACCACGTCGTCGATGCGGATGGGCTGGGTGAGCGCAATTTGCAATCCGGCAATCAGGCTCGAAAGGGTCGACTTCATGGCCATTCCAACCACGATTCCGGCAATGCCAGCCGACGCGAGCAGACTGGTTCCGAGCTGGTGAATCGCCGGGAAAGTCATCAGGCCGATGCCCGAAGCAACGACGATCACCAGCAGGGCGAAGATCCTGCGGAGGACGGTAATCTGCGTGCGAATCTGGCGCGCTGTCAGGTTATCGGCGTGGTCCGTGCGATACCTGGCATAGACTGCGTCGCCGAAAACGTCGGTCAGAAGAATAATCACCCAGGCTAGCGCAGCGATAACACCAAGGCCCACCGCGTGCCGGAGCATTTCCACCAGCTCGGAACGGACGGGAAGGGCAGGCAGGGCGAGAATGATTGCCAGCAACGGGAAAATCCAGCGCGTTGCCTTTTCGGCGCGCCGCAACAGCGAGTTTCCGATCGCTTCGTCCGTGGGTTTTACCACACGCTTGGCGAGCGCGAAAAGAACAAAATGGACGATGAACGCCAGGAAAATAGAACTTACCAGAATGATCGCAGGCCATAGCCACACTTGCCAGTTTTGCCAGAGCTGCTCCAACGTTTTGCTCCCTCTTTCCCAGAACTCGATTCGTCCCGCGGTCCGCCAAGGATTCGATGCCGTCCAAGCGAAACCCTTCGACAGGCCAGAAAAGTTTCCTCCGAACATAATCGACTGTCAAGAGGTTCTTAACTTCCAATTTCCTGTGAACAAAGAGGCTTTCACATCCGAACGCTTGATGATTGTTGAAAGCAGGCGCGCCTGTTGAAAAGGTAATGGGAAATCGTCTGACCGACCTTGGACACTAGTTCGACAAATTAGGTGGCAATGACGGGGAGGTCAACGCTGGGTAGCTCGCCGAGCTCGCCGTGCGTGGAGAGTCTTGCGTATTCATTTGATTCGTCGCCCGAGCTGTGCTTCCACCGATTCCACCATCGAGCCGTTCCCAGTCGTACGGGGAGTCCGCCCGGACGTTCAACGGTCCGAATCGAAAGGGATGCTAACCTCCTCGATGGTGCGCGAATGGCTGGCGCTATAGACCCATTGTCTTACCGCCGCTGCGGCGGATTCTCCCAGGATCGGATTGCCGCCCAACACTTCGACGGACTCCACATTCCCTTTGGGCCCGATGGTGAGGCGGAGGCGTACGGTCCCTCCAATGTTCAGGCGCTTCAGAGTGTCGGGGTATGACGGCTCGACCTGCGTGAGTAGTCTTCTTTGGGCGCCGTTGCCCCCGCGGACGGTCAAAGTCTTCACATCCTCCCCAATGGTCTCGGCGCTCACATAACCGATCGCACCTTTCGTCCTGGCCACATAAGCCACCACTTCGGCGTCGGAGCCAAGTTGCTTTGGCATGGAGCCTCTACCGGAGAACACCAGAGCGCGATAGTAGTTCTGCAGGTCGTCGTCGGTTCCCCCGAGGTATTCATGTAGAAAGGCTTGGTGAACCGGCCCATCCTTTTCGAGTACTGGTTCGACGTGGGTACCGTCCCTGAGCGAGTTGTACTCCTCCAGAAATACGCTTTTGACCTCATTCGCGGAAATCGCGTCCGCTTTGACACTTCCATTGGCGATCACCTTGATGTCGGCCGCAATGACGCGGACTGGGGCGAAGAACACAACGACAGCGACGAGGGGAACTAGTCTGTGGTTCTTCATCGCGTTCTTCCGTTTTCCCGGCCTCCCTCAGTTAGAAATTCAGACTAGTCTTGAGGACCAGGGCGTCAGTGTTGGGCTTGAAGCCCTGGGGGTTCACCTGGGGATAGAACCCGTCCGGGTATGTGCTGCTCCCATAGCCGTTCATAAAGTGCCCCTCCAGTTTCACGTCCCAGAATTTATTAAGATCAACCCGTGCCGTTATGACTTTGTCATCGATGTGATTGGCGGGCAGGCTAGTGTCAGTTTGGTTCGGGGACACTGCAGCCAGAGCGCCCCCAAAAACACTGGTTATCGTGTAGCGGGAGTAATAAGACCCAAGTGCCAGCCGCTTTGCAACTCTGTAGGCTCCAGAGACGTACCAGCCGCGCACATCGGTTATGTTCTCGAGGGCGAGGGTGTAGATGATTTGATCGCGTAGATAGCGGCGGTACTCCGAATCGATCCGCAGTTTTCCCAAGATGTACTCACCATAGAATTGGTTGGTCCAGTCGGCCTTCGCACCCTCGGAGTAAGGAACTAACCCGGCGCCCGGGTTGATGGGATTTCTAAATGTTCCCTGGCCAGTGACGTCCTCATTCATCCGGGATCCTCCGATCAAAAGACCCTTCAGCGGAGTATCCCAGCGGAGATCGCAGCCATACTGTAGCCCACCAATGCGCGAATAGTAGATGCCGAACTGAGACGCGAGGTAGGGATAGCCGCTATAGAGGCTGTCGCTGCGATGCCCGGCATAGGCTGTGTAGGAAAGAACTCCGAGCCGGTGTCTGAGGGAAATATTTCCGTAAATATCCGCGCCCAGGTGAGCGATGGTCGCGTCGCGCAGATCGGTCGGATACACGCTTTGCGGAAGCAGGGCAAAAGTGTGGAGGAAATCCTCGTCTTGAGTATGGTTGTAGAGACCGAGTGTGGTCTTAACCTTCCCGCCACGAACCCCGAGCCAGCTGTTGAAGCGGTAATCGGCGACCGCCCAGTCAAGGGATGGATGGTATTGGCCGAGTTGGCCAAGGTTGCGATCGTAGCCTTGCGCTCCAATCCGGAGCTTATCGGTGATCTGAGACGACATATTCAGCCCGAAATCGGTGAAGGCGGCGCTGCCTTGGCTGGTATTCATGGTCAGCCAGTTGTTGTCGTTGGTGTAGATGAATCCCTGAGAGAAGAAGCCATGGACCTGAACCGTGCGGTCCAGAAGTTTGAACTCTTGTGCCTGCAGGGTGATTTGGCCGGCCTGGAAACACAAAGACACAAAGACCAAGCTAAGAATTCGCTTGTACACACGGCCCCCCGGTGGTGGATCAGGAAATTGGAACGAGAACTCAGCACAACGCTGCCAAGAAAGCGTGCGCCGAAGAGCTTTTACCCCCCCAAGGAGACAGTGTGCTTTGCAAAGGATTTCCGTTCTGCGCAAAACTGCTCATTTCTGAATTTTCAATCATTCTCAGTCCCGAAAGGGGAATCTTCGGAAAGGCACCGCAGGATGGCGGATCTGACGTCTTAATAGAGGTTCAACAAATGCACAAAGAACGCGAACGACCGACACCTAGCGGTAGTTTACTGCGAGTTGAATAGACGAGAGTGTAAGTATGTATTTGTGATGGTGTTACAGGCATCGCGTTGTCTTACCCACGTGGGGTACTACAGTGCCATCGCTGCAAGCCCCAGAGTCTTGACCAAGGCTTGTTGGGCGAGAGTCTGCTGCGAGAGCACATAGGCGGTGCGGGGCGGTCCCTTCTCGCCCTGAGGCGGATAGAGCAGCACGAACTGTTTGATTTGCTCCAGTTCCTCGAGCAGTTGCTCGACCGACAGATCCGCCCAGGCGGCTTTGGCCTGCTGGTGTACATACTGCAGCAGAGAGATGCCCAACATGCAGTAGAAGGCGTGGACGCGAATCTTGCGATCGGTCCAGTGATACATGGGATCCCAGCCCAACCACTGTCCATCTTTCAAGCCGCGGAAGACGCGTTCGATGGATTGTTGTCCGCCATAGCCGGCCACGACCTGTTCCGCGCTCCAGTCCATGCGGTTGGTCAGCAGTACGGTGCGCCCCAGGCGCTGACTCAGCAGTTGCGGAAGAGCCGCGGAGTCGAAGTCAAACTGTAAATGCCAACCCCCATCCTGCTCTTCGAGTTGATAACGAATGAGCTCGGCCAGGAACGGAGCGGACAACCAGCGCTGAATCTTGCGCTCGATCTGCTCCCGCTTCCAGCGTGCTTTGGGTCTGTTCAGCTCCTGGGCCAGGCTGCGAAGCGACTGCAACACTCGGCTGAGGGTGGCGGTCAGACTGTGCAGTTGCTCGCCGGCGAACGAAGCTGAATACTTCACCACGCACAGATACTCCCGCCCATGCACCAGCATCTTTTCGGCCCCGGCGCGCACTCCAGGTTGGGCACTGCTGCAGGCAGGTAATTCTTCCAGAACTCGACTGCGCAACTGTGCCGGCGCTTGATTCCAGGGCAAGGCTGAGATCCAGCCTACGCCCGCTTCTTCCAAAGCCACCGTGTTGGCCAGCGCCGCCGAACCTTTATCCAACACCAGGGTTACCGTCTCGCGCGCGATCTGGTTTTGATCCAGCATGCGCGTGATGCGCGTCAACGCCGTCGAAAACTCTTCCACATCGGCCACGTTTCCGGGATACACGTGATGACAAAGGCTCAAACCATGCTCGCCATCCAGCACGTAGCTCAGACCCACTTGCCGCAGGTTGTGGCGACCCTGCTTGTTGTGTCCGCGCTGGGCCAACTGATTGCGAGTGTTGGTGCTGGCGATATAGGTGTAGAAGTTGGTGGTGTCATAGGCCAGTAGACGTCGACTCACCAGTTGTTTCTCTTTCCATACTCCCAGCAAACGCAGCTGGGCTTGCTCCAAGGGATCGTCGGCTGGGGAGAGTGGCTCCGGGCCTTCGGGCAGGATCTGTTCGAAAGCGTCCCAGAAAGCTTGCGAAGTAAAGCGTTCCGGGGGAAACTCCCACAACGACGAGAGGATGGAGGAACGATACCAATCGGGGACTTCGGTTTTGGGGCCGGGCTGGCAGATGCGGTGGATGGCGGCCAGCAAGAGGTAGTGAGCGGGCGAAGGGCCGGAGCGAGGGGTGGGCCAGAGGGATTGCAGCAGGTCCCAGACGCCAGTTTTTTGAGCCGCAGACCAGAGGGCGGCGGGCAAACCGAACTCGCGGGTGGTGGCGGCCAGGGGGACGGGGGCGGTGCGATCGCGGACCATCTCGGCGAGTTTTTCGGCGGTGCCGAGGTAGGCCTGATGGACGATGCGGGGCTTGCCGTCGACGCGGGCACTTTCGACGACGTAGTAGTAGAGTTTGTTGCCTTTTTTCTTGGCGACGAGGCTTGCCATACAGGGTAATACAATATTGCCGATGCTTCCTGCTGTCAAGCATTAAATGCAAAGATATGCACAGGGATCTAGTTTATACAGGGTAATACACAATTAGGTAAGAAGAATTTGCAGAACTACTCTGCTGGGAAGGACTTAGCGGCGTTGCTTGGACCTCTACTCGAGCGCTCGCAGTAAAGTACCGCTAGGGAGATCCGGATCTGGCATGTACGCGGTTTCAATCTTGAACCCATTAACAAATTGCCCAATTACCCAAGGCCCTCACCCATGCTGTGACACCGACAAAACATTCCCGTCGGGATCCTTGAACCACGCCACCTTGTCCCCAGTAGGCGCGGTCCAGATTCCAAGCTCGTCCTGCTCGAAAAAGCCAAACCTCTCGAACTGCACGCCTTTGCCCTGCAGTCCCGTCACCGCTTTCTTAATGTCGCTGACCTGCCATCCCAGAATTGTGAACGGAGCAGGGGTGAATTGTGCCTTCGCCACCCGCACCTTGATTCCATTGGCATCGAGCACGAGCGCAAATCCATCATCCTTCACAAAATGCAGCCCCAACACGCCTTCATAAAAAGCTCTCGCCTTCTCCGTGTCTTTGGTGGGAACGAAAGCAACAATGTCGATAGAGCCGAGCATCCACTCCTCCCTCAAGAATATCTGTGCACCCTACTCTTCCGGCGGCACATCGAAATTCACCAGATTTGCCTGGAAGCCGTGGGTCTTCCACACCCCGTAGGCGATGCCGACGGCCATCCAGATCGAACCCACGATCAATGCCAGATTCGACAGATGAATCCAGATGAACAGGCAAATAAAGAAACCAAACAGAGGCGGAATCAATTGACCGAGCGTACGATCCGCACCCCGGATGTAGTAGTGAGTCAGCGACGCCAGATTAACCCCCATAAATGCGATCAGCGCGCCGAAGTTGAGCAGCTCCGCCCCATTGTCGTAGCTGATCAGGAAGGCTCCAATCAGCGCAATCACTCCCACGAACACCACGTTGTTGGCGGGAATCCGCGTCCTTGGATGGATCGCTCCAAAGAACTTCCTTGGAATCGCATTGCTGCGTCCCATGCCATAGAGCAAACGCGCCGCACCCAGTTGCGACCCCATACCGGAGCCGACGGTCGCAATCAGCAGCGTGATGCTGATCGCCTTCGTCATGAGAACACCGCCTGCAATTCCAGCGACGTGGCTGAATACGTTCTCATCTCCAAATTGCGAGAATACACCGAAGTCTTTACCGAAATGCTGGAGGCTCAGTAGCTGCGCTCCGTAGACCTCGGCCGCAGCGAGAAATCCCGTGATGACACAGACCAGCACGGTTGCCAGAAAAATGTTGCGCTTGGGATTCTCCACTTCTTCCGACAGCGTCGAGATGCCATCGAATCCTATATAGGTGAGCACGGCCACCGACGTGCCGTGGAACACCCGGTTGATGGTGAAGGTTTCCGGGTTGTAAAACGGACGCAGAAAATACGCCTCTGGATACTGAGGCAGATGAAAGATGTAGCGGATGGTGTACCAGAAGAACACCAGGATGACGGCCCCCATGATCGCGCACAGAGTCTTGTTGATGCGGGCCGAAGTCTGCACCCCGCGCAGGTTCAGCGCCGTGAACAATCCGGCAAAAAACAGCGGCCACAGCAGGCCGGGATAAGGAATCTGATACCGCGTTCCACCCAGCAGATCAGCCATCGCCTTGGCCGACCAGATGGTGCAGATCAATGGATTGAGAATGTAATCCATGGTCATGCTCCACCCGGTGACATAGCCGAGCGAGGGATGCAGCTCCCGCCCCACATAGGTATAGGCGGAACCGGCGCTCGGATACACCCGCGCCATTCGCCCATAGCTCATCGCCGTGAAAACCATGGCAATCATAGCGATCAGGATGGAGGTGACCACGTGCCCCTGGCCAGCGTTGCTGAAAACTCCGTAAGCCGGCATGGGTGCCGTGGGCTGAATGACGATGATCCCGTAAAGGATGAGATCCCAAAGCGTGAGTGTGCGCCGCAAGCGCGGCGCGGACACGGAGACAGTCGAAGTGGTTTCCATGAGTCCGCCTATTGGATTATGGAGGACTCCAAATGTCAATATTAAAACGATTCCGTAAGAGCATCGTGGCGGGTTTCACTTGGAACCGTAGTCGAACCAATATCCGCGCTGCTCGTTGCCTGACATGTGCCGCGTGTTGTATTCGAGAAGATAGTTCACGTGCGCGTCGTCGAGCGGGAACGAAGTGCCCGGAGCATACGGATAGTCGCCCATCCTGAGGAATGGCAGAGGCGCTACGAAGTTGCCTTCCGCGGCGTAGAAATCCATGTCTTTCTCATAGCCGTAGGCCGCGAAGAAATAGTCGCGCACCCTGCCCGGGGGCGGCGCAGGCAATTGTGACGGATCAAAGTCGAGGCGTACCTCGTCGCCCGAGCCGAATACGACAAGCTGATCGTCCAGCGCGGTCAGTAGCGGCAACACATCCCCATAGCGCGTGTAGGTTCCCGCGGGACGCGTGTACGGCCCGGTTGCACTCACCTTTTCGTAGAGATACTGCACATTCCCCGGCGGCGTGCCTTCGATCTTCAGCGGGAATCCGTGGAAGCCAAGATCGGCGCGAGCGAGCGGAATCGACATCAGTCGCACACTTCGGGCGTCGGCTTTAGAATCTTGCGGCGTCCGGCTCACTAGAATGCTATCCCAATAAATCTGCAGATTGGAAGTGACGCGAATCTTCTGCGTTCCCCTTGGCAGCTTGCCCGTGAGATCGGCAGTCATGGTGCGCGGCCCGCCAGCCGGGAAGCCCATGTCCGCGATCACGCGCACCCACTTGCCGTTCGCGCCGAGCGCTTCCACATAAGGAGAGATCGCCTGCACGCCGGCCTGCGAGGCCGCGTACATGCTGTTCGCCGAAAAATATTCGACCTCGCCATGCAGCAGCAGCCCCA
>Ga0302326_10018780_pt1 | contig 14330 bp, 14 predicted proteins | sample Palsa_T0_3_FD_202264 | JGI IMG/M metagenome (GOLD analysis project Ga0302326, IMG submission 202264) | Peat permafrost microbial communities from Stordalen Mire near Abisko, Sweden - Palsa_T0_3 | ecosystem: Environmental > Terrestrial > Soil > Palsa > Peat permafrost | place: Sweden: Abisko... | reverse complement strand
GGGAACGACGGGTGGGCGAGGATGATCGGCATGTCGGGGAAGTCCACCGCCACGTCGTCGAGGTGGATCGGGTTGGAGTAGGCCAGCCTGATCCCGCCGCCGCCCCTGGTGCCGGCGCCGGCGCCGGTCTGCCCGGTGTGAAACAGCGCGGGCAGGCCTGCCGCCTCGATGACCTCGTAGACCGGGTAGGCCATCCGGTCGTTGGGGAGGAACGCCTGCGAGCTCGGGTGGAACTTGAACCCCTTGACGCCGTACTCCTCGATCTGGCGCCTGGCCATCCGGACCGCCTCGGCGCCGCGGTGCGGGTCGACCGAGCCGAACGGGATGAGCACGTCGGCGTGGTGGTCCCTGGCCCGCTCGGCGATCTCCTCGGGGGTCGCGCGGCTCGGGTCCGCGGGCTGGTCCTTGACGTCGATGGTGAACGTCACCGCCGCCATCTTCCGCTCACGGTAGTACGCGGCCAGGTCATCGACGGTGAACGCGGCCGCCGCGGTCTTGAAGTAGGCGGCCATCGCGGCCAGGTGCTCGTTGTCTTCCGGCTTGACCGGCGGCGCGCTTACCGACCGGTGCACATGCGTGTGCACGTCGATCGCGACCAAACTGTCGATGTCCATGGCCGTGATTATCCCGGCGGCATTTCTGCTCGTCATGAAGTGATCACGCCAATTTCTGGGACCATCAACTTGTGGGAGACGCGAGTGACTGGACGTTCGACACGCGGCTGGTGCGCGCGTTCCGGCCGTCGGCCGGCCTCGCGGTCGACCTGGATACGTGGCCCGCGACCGTTCCGGCGGCTTCGCAACTGCTCCGTGAGGGCCTTGAGCTACCGCCGGGGATCACGATCCTGGTCGGCGAGAACGGGTCGGGCAAGTCCACGGTGGTCGAACTGCTGGCCGAGGCGTACGGACTTGACCCGCAGGGTGGGTCCATCCTGGCGTCGTCGCGCCCGCCCCGGGTGCGGTCGACCGAGCCGGGCGCGGGGATGCGGCTGTTCGTCGAGCGGGGGCCGGCCGGGCGGGCGGCGTGGGCGTACTTCCTGCGCGCCGACACGATGCACTCGCTCTACACCTTCCTGGAGGAGAACGCGGGCCGGGGCCGACCGGAACGGCTGCACGAGCTGAGTCACGGTCAGGGGTTCCTCGAGATCCTGCGGACGCGGGTCAACCAGCGCGGCTTCTACCTGATGGACGAGCCGGACTCGCCGCTGTCCTTCGTCGCCAGCCTCGGGCTGGTCGCGCTGCTGCACGACCTCGCGGTCGAGCAGTCCCAGGTGGTCGTGGCCACGCACTCCCCCATCGTCGCCGCCGTCCCCGGCGCGCACGTGCTCGAGCTCGGCGACTGGGGTATCCGCGAGGCCCGGTGGGACGACCTCGAGATCGTTCACTCCTGGCGCGACTTCCTCAACGACCCCGCACAGCATCTCCGCTACCTGCTCGCTGACGACGATTAGGGCCGCCGGCTGCGTGCGGGAGCACCTTCTTATCGGTTTTGACCACAAAATCCGGTAATTCGGACGGAAAAATGGTCAGAACTGATAGGAAGACGAAAAAGTGGTCAGAAGTGATAAGAAGCTGGTCGACTAGGAGGTGGCCAGCTGAGGCGGCCGAGGCGGCCCAGGCGGCTGAGGCGGCCGAGGCGGCTGAGGCGGCTGAGGCGGTTGGGGCGGCTGAGGGTGGTTAGCCAGACTGGCGGAAGCGGCGGCGGCTAGGCGGACTAGCGGGAAGCGGCGGCGGCTGGGCGGGCGGCGCTGATGGTGGTTAGCGAGGCTGGCGGGCTGCGGCGGCGGCTAGGCGGGCGGCGCCGACGGCGGATAGCCAGGCGGCGGGGGCCGGGTCGAGCGGCAGGCCGAGCGCGTTGGCCAGCAGGTCGCGCCAGGCCGGGTGGGTGGAGCCGCCGCCGCCGAGTATGACCCGGCGCGGGTCGTGGCCGGCCGCCCGCAGGTCGTCGAGGCGATCCCTGAGCAGCCCCGCGACGCCGTCGAGGGCGGAGCGGAGCAGGTCCTCGCGCTGGTGGGCGAGGGTGAGGCCGGTCCAGGCGCCGGTCGCGGCGGGGTCCAGGCGCTCGGGGGTCAGGTAGGGCGCGAAGACCGGGGCGCCCGGGCGGGCCGGGCGGCTGGCCGCGTCGTACAGCTCCGTCCAGGAGACGTTCAGCAGCGTGCGGACCCAGTTCAGGGTCACCCCCACGTTCTGCACCGGAGCCAGCCGGTAGTAGCCGTCGCCGACCGCGCGGTAGAGGTTGGTCCTCGACGTTGGCCTGAACTCGTTTTCAGGGACCGCCCACTGGCCGCCGCTGCCGAGGGTGAGCATCGCCTCCCCGGCCGCCAGGCCCGCCGCGTCGAGGGCGGCGGCGGTGTCGGCGGCGCCGGCGGCCACCACGATGCCGGGCGGCAGGCCGAGCTCGGCGGCGGGCCCCGGGAGCAGGGCGCCCGCCGGCCGGGCGGCGCCGCGCACCGGCGGGAGCTTGTCGCGGGGAAGGCCGAGCGCGGCGATGAGGTCATCGGCCCAGGCGTCCCGTTCCAGGTCGAACAGGAGCGTGCCGGAGGCATCGGTCGGGTCGGTCGCGGCCTCGCCGGTCATCCGCAGCCGCATCCAGTCCTTGGGCTGCAGCGCCCATCGGGCCGCGGCGACGTTCTCCGGCTCGTGCCGCGCTAGCCAGCAGAGAATCGGGCCGGCCATCCCGGCTGAGGGCCGGTTGCCGAGGCCGGCGGTCAGCGCCGTGGGCAACTGCGCGTAGCGGTCGGCCTCGAGCGCGGCCCGCTGGTCGAGCCAGAGGATCGCCGGCCGCACCGGTCCGCCGCCGGCGTCGTTGTCGGCCGCCGCGTTGTCGTTGTCGTCGGCCGCCGCGGCGGCGGCGGCGCGGGCGAGCACGAGGCCGTGCATCTGGCCGGCGACGGCGAGAGCGACGATCTGCGCGTCTGAGGTCTGGGCGACCGCCTGGCGAACGGCGCGGCAGGTCGACCGCCACCAGTCGCCGGGGGCGGACTCGGCCCGCCCGGCCGACGGCACCAGCACCGGGTACTCGGCCCGGCCGCGGCCGAGAACCCGGCCGTCGACGGTCCCGTGGTTGCCCGGGGTCCCGCTGTCGTTCGCGGTTCCGTTGTCGTCGGCGGTTCCGTTGTCGTCGGCGGTTCCGTTGTCGTCGGCGGTCCCGTTGTCGTCGGGGGTCTCGGTGTCGCGTGTCCCGTCATCGAGGCCGACGACGAGGACCTTGACCCCGCTGGTCCCCAGATCGATCCCGAGTACCGCACGCCGCCTGGCCACGACGGTAGGGCGCTAACCCACTACTGCGCGGCGTCTTCGGTGCGCCGGGCCTCGACGTAGATCGTGCCGCCGGAGCGGGCGGCGACCTCGATGGCGGACCCGACCAGGGCGACCGGAAGCGCGCAGACCGCGGCGGCGAGGGCGTACAGCCGGACGGAGGGACCGGCCGTCTCCTGCTGGGCCTCGGTCCGGCGGATCGCGTCGTACAGGTCGGGGTGTCCCGGCAGCCCCCGCACGAGGCCGTGCAGCCAGCCGAACAGGACCTGGCCGCCGCGCACGTAGCTCACCCGCTCGACCTTGAACCCCAGCTCCTCGATCTGGGACAGCAGCGCGGGAGGGCTGATGTGCACCAGGTGGCGGGGCAGGTCGAGCGCGAGCCAGTAGTCACCGAACAGCCGGGCCTGCATGCTCGTCGCGTTGGGCACGGCGACGACGAGCACCCCGCCCGGGGCGACGAGCTTGGCCGCGTGCCGCAGCGAGCGGACCGGGCGACGAAGGTGCTCGAGCGAGTGCCAGAAGATGACCGCGGACCAGCTACCGTCCATCTCCTCCAACTCCACCGCGCGCACGTGCGGGTGGTTCTTGGCCGCGTACGGGTCGACGCCGACCGCGTCCCGGCCAAGCCGCCTGAAGGACGCGATGAGGTTGCCGTCGCCGGCCCCGATGTCCAGGATCGGCCCCTCGGGCAGGACCTGGTTCAGCCGGCTGGCCAGGGTTGACCGCATCCGCCGCAGGAGCTTGTCGCCGAAGCCGGAGAACCGGCCGCCCTCCGGTCGGTACCAGGGGGCGTAGGCCTGGCCGAGCTGCTCGTCGCTGGGCCACGGCGACGTGGTCGCGACGCCGCACCTCGAGCACCGGATCCGGCCGGGACGGTGCTCATCCTCGGGGCCGAAGGGGTGCTCGCACCAGGCGCACGCGTCAGCCGGGGGCGCTGCGATCCGCGAGTACGCGAGAGCGGGGTTGACGTCCCGTGGCGAGTCGCTGTGAGTCTCACTCGCGGTCGGGCCCGTGCTAAGGCCGGGTGCAGACTTCGCGGATGACAAAATAGACCAGCCCCTTGACGACGGATTGTGCAGTCGGCACTATGCGCGAGGGGCCACATCTGCCCAGCTCACGAGTTCCGCGTGAACAATACCACGATGCCGGCGACCCTTGCGGCCGCATAGCGCGACATACTCGACAACTCAGTCAACGCCATCCGCGGGTCACAGGTAGGGTTTCCGATATGCGCGAAGAGCGTCCAGACGGCGCGGATATTTTGGATGAGCCGCATACACCGGAACCGTTCAATGTGGCCGACCGCCAAACCGGCCCTGAGCGTCCGCACAGGCACCGACGTGCCCGCCCGTGGATGCCTCGCGGACGGGCGGCGCTGGCGTGGGCAGTCGCCGCCATAGCGCTGTACGCCCTGCTGCTGAGGATCGCGCTGACCGAGAACGTGTCGTCCGATCCGGCCAATAACGTCCTGCAGGCCTGGGACCTGGTGCACGGTCACCTGCTGCTGCACGGCTGGATCCTCGGCGATGTCACCTTCTACACGTTCGAGCTCCCGCTGCTCGGCATTATCGAACTTTTTTTTGGCGTTCACACCATTGCCCTGCACGTGGCCCTGGCGCTGGTTTACCTGCTCATCACGGTATTCGCCACCGCCCTGGCGGTGACAGGCAGCCGCGGCCCGGCCCGGGCGGCCCGGGCGGCGGTCGTGGTGGCGGTGCTGGCCGCCCCGATCTTCCAGATGACGGACAGCTGGATCCCGATCTCGCTCCCCGATCACACCGGCACGAGCGTCTTCCTGCTCCTGCCGTTCTTGCTGGTCGACCGGGCCGACCACGACGACCGCGCGTCCGCCGCGCGCTATACCGCGCCGCTGCTCTGCCTGATCCTGGCGGCCGGGCAGCTCAGCGACGTGACCGTGCGCTTCGTGGCGGTGCCCGCGATCGTCGTGGTCTGCGGCTACCGGCTGCTGGTGGCGCGGAAGCTGGTGAACCGCGACGGAGTGCACCTGGCCGCGGCCGTCTTGTCGGTGCCGCTGTCCCTGGTGGTCCGCGCCGCGATGCTGCATTTCCACTCGTACCTGATGGTCGCGCCGCAGATGAAGATCGCGCCGGTCAGCCTGTGGCTGCATCACGCCCGGGTGACCTGGCTCGATATCCGCGAAGTGTTCGGCGCGGTCGCTTACACCGGCCACGCGGAGTCGGTGGTCGACGCGGCCGTCGTCTTCGGCTGGGCCTGCCTGCTGGTGACCGCCATCGGCATCGTGCGGGTGCTGTGGCGCTGGCGCACCGCCAGCCGGGCCGAGCAGCTGCTGGTGATCGCGATCGCCGGCAACCTCGCCGTGTACACGTTGTCCGCGCTGGTCAACGCCGATTCACCGCACGACATCATCGCCATCGTGCCGATGGGGGCGGTGCTGGCGGCCAGGGCCCTGATTCCTGAACGCCTCACCAGCCGGGTCGCGGTGCTGGCGGGGTGCGGCCTGGCCGGGGTCGCCGCGCTGGTCCCGATGTCGCTGTCGGCGGCGCGACCGCTGACGCGGCCGACCTCCGCGGCCACGCTGAGCACGTGGCTGTCCGCGCACGGGCTGCACTACGGACTGGGCGGCTACTGGAACGCCTCCGGGGTCACCCTCCAGTCGGGCAACCAGGTGCAGGTCCGCACGATCCAGCAGACGGGTCGGGAGATCACGACCTACCCCTGGGAGTCGGACGCGGCCTGGTACGACCCCTCCGAGCACTACGCGAACTTCGTCATCGTCAGCCCCAACGCCACTCCCAGTCTCAAGATCGTCGACCGGGTCTTCGGCCATCCGGCCAGCACCAACCTGGTCAGCGGGGACAAGGTCCTGATCTACGACAAGAACCTGCTCCCGCTGGTCAAGGCGGCCAAGCTGCCGCGGACGAGCTGAGCCATCCGCGCGTGGGTTGTCAGCCGGCCCCTCCCGGCTGACAACCGGTGTTATGCGGTGTTATGGCAGCTCAAGTCCGGGACGCTAGGGCTTGGAAAGCACCACGATCACAAGCCCCGCGACCACCAGGGTGGTGCCCGCCCAGGTGAACAGGTTGGCGCGCTCGTGCAGGACCACGATGCTCGCGGTCAGGATCACGAGGTAGCCGAACGCGTTGAACGGATACGCCAGGCTGAGCGGGACCCTGGACAGCACGACCAGCCAGACCACGGCCGAGATGCCGAAGACCGCCAGGCCGAGCCAGACCCAGGGCGAGGTGGCGGCGCCGATCACCAGCGAGCCGCCCGCGCTCTTCTGCTTGTTGGTGGCGAGCTGCATGCCGTGCTTGAGTATCAGCTGGCCGCCGGCCGCCGCCAGGACGGAGAACAGCACCAGCCCCAGGCTTGCGATAGACAAGTGATGTCTCCCTTTCTTGTCCTCAGGAGTGACCACGTTCTCGAGGTCAACTGAGAAGTTCCTGCTCGTGGTCACTCCCCTCCGGCCGGCATGCTTGCCGTTCAGTTGCGGGACTCCGCGGCGACCTCGGCCGCAGGCTCGGTCGCCTGCCCGGAGGTCGCCTGGGTGGCGCCGGAGAACGGCGCCGACGGCGCGATCTTGCCCGGCTCGAAGTCGAGGTAATCGCGGGTGCGGAGCCCGTGCTTGTTCAGCCGGTAGTCCTTGCAGGTGTTGAGCACACCGAAACCGTACTTGATGCTGCGCTTGAGGTTGATCGACGACGACTCGGCCTCGTAGCGCGTCGGGCACGAGACCTCGCCGATCCGCGCGCCCGCGGCGACGGCCTGGGCGATGATGTGGTTGTCGAACACGAAATCGTCCGAGTTCCGCTCGAACGGCAGGCCGGCCAGCAGCTCGGAGCTGAAGGCGCGCAGCCCGGTGTGGTACTCCGACAGCTTCTGGTTGAGCGCGACGTTCTCCACGAACGTCAGGAAGCGGTTCGCGACGTACTTGTAGCGCGGCATGCCGCGAGCAACCGAGTTCTGCGCGAGGATGCGCGAGCCGAGCACCATGTCGTACTCGCCGTAGGCGATCATCGCCGCCATCGCGGGAACGAGCAGCGGCGAGTACTGGTAGTCCGGGTGCACCATGACGATGATGTCGGCGCCCGAGTCGATCGCCTGCCGGTAGCAGGTCTTCTGGTTGCCGCCGTAGCCCTTGTTGGACTCGTGGAGGACGGGGTCGAGGCCGAGCTCCCGAGCGACGTCGACGGTCCGGTCGGTGCTGCAGTCATCGACCAGCACGACATCGTCGATGATCGTGCGGTCAAGCTCAGCGAGCGTACGCGAAAGGGTCACCTCTGCGTTGTAAGCGGGCATGACCACGCTCACACGCCGGGAATTTATCATGCCCGCAGTATACGAACTGGGACCACCGGCGACGTAGCCAACGGTATAGTTCCTGGCGATGAAAGCCTTGGTCCTGGCGGGAGGGTCCGGGACGCGGCTGCGTCCCATCACCCACACCTCCGCCAAACAGCTGCTCCCGGTGGCGAACACGCCGGTCCTCTTCTATGGCCTGCAGGCGATCGCCGACGCCGGGATCACCGATGTCGGCCTGGTCGTCGGCGACACCGCGGCCGCGATCGAGGAGGCGGTCGGCGACGGCTCCGCCTTCGGGATCCGCACCACCTACATCAGGCAGGACCAGCCGCTCGGGCTGGCCCACGCGGTGCTGGTGGCACGGGATTTCCTCGGCGACGACGACTTCGTCATGTACCTGGGCGACAACTTCATCGTCGGCGGCATCACCCAGCTGACCGAGGAGTTCCGGGCCTCCCGCCCGGACGCGCAGATCATGCTGACCCGGGTGACCGACCCGCGGGCGTTCGGCGTGGCCGAGCTGGACGACAGCGGCAAGGTCATCGGCCTCGAGGAGAAGCCACAGCAGCCGAAGAGCGACCTGGCCCTGGTCGGCGTGTACATGTTCACGCCCGCCATCCACGAGGCGGTGGCCCAGCTCAAGCCCTCGTGGCGGAACGAGCTCGAGATCACCGAGGCGATCGCGTGGCTCATCGCCCAGGACAAGTCCGTGCACTCCACCACCATCACCGGATACTGGAAGGACACGGGCAGCGTCGCCGACATGCTCGAGGTCAACCGGCTCGTCCTCGAGACCGTCGAGCCCCGGCTCGACGGGATCACCGACGCCGCGTGCGAGATCATCGGGCGGGTCGTGGTCGAGGCGGGCGCGCAGGTGTCCGGATCCCGCATCGTCGGGCCGGCCATCATCGGCGCGGGCACCAAGGTCACCAACTCCTACGTCGGCCCGTTCAGCGCGATCGGCGAGAACTGCGTGCTCGACGACACCGAGATCCAGTACTCGATCGTGCTCGACAGCGTGTCGATCAGGGGCGTGCGCCGGATCGAGGCATCGCTGATCGGCCGCCACGCCGAGGTCACCCCCGCGCCGCGGGTGCCCAAGGTGCACCGTCTGGTACTCGGCGACCACAGCAGGGTGCAGATCAGCTCATGAGGATCCTGGTAACCGGCGCGGCCGGGTTCATCGGCTCGCACTACGTCCGCACGCTGCTGTCCGGCGGCTACCCCGGCTACGAGGACGCCGAGGTCACCGTCCTCGACAAGCTCACCTACGCGGGGAACCTGGCCAACCTCGACCCGGTGGCGGGGCGATTCAGCTTCACCCGCGGCGACATCTGCGACGCCAAGCTGCTGGCGGACCTGGTCCCGGGCCACGACGCGGTGATCAACTTCGCGGCTGAGTCGCACGTCGACCGGTCGATCGCCGGGGCCGGGGACTTCGTCACCGCCAACGTGGTCGGCGTGCAGGTGCTGCTCGACGCGTGCCGCACGGCCGGCGTTCGCAAGGTGGTGCAGGTTTCCACCGATGAGGTCTACGGCAGCATCTCCAGCGGGTCGTGGACCGAGGAATCCCCGCTCGACCCGAACTCCCCGTATTCGGCCGCCAAGGCCGGCGGCGATCTCCTCGCGCTCGCGTTCGCGCGCACGCACGGGCTCGACGTCTCCATCACCCGGTGCTGCAACAACTACGGTCCGTACCAGTACCCGGAGAAGGTCATCCCGCTGTTCGCCACCAACCTGCTGGACGGCAAGCCGGTGCCGCTGTACGGGGACGGCGCCAACGTCCGGGGCTGGATCCACGTCGATGACCACTGCCGCGGCATTCAGCTCGTGCTCGAGCAGGGCGCTCCGGGCCGGGTGTACAACATCGACGGCGCCACCGAGCTGTCCAACCGCGAGCTCACCGCCGCCATCCTCGAGACCTGCGGCGCCGGCTGGGACATGGTGGTGCCGGTCACCGACCGCAAGGGCCACGACCGCCGCTACAGCCTCGACGACTCCCTGCTCCGCTCCATGGGCTACGCCCCGCGCGTCCCGTTCGCCGACGGCCTCAAGGCCACCATCGCCTGGTACGCGGAGAACCGCCCGTGGTGGGAGCCCCTCGACCGCCCCGCACCGCCGCAGCGGCCCGCATCGTGAGCAGGTGGCTGGTCACCGGGGCGGACGGGATGCTCGGCCGCGACCTGACCGACCTGCTCAGCGCCGAAGGCGATCAGGTCATCGGGCTGAACCGAGCCGGCCTTGACGTCGCCGACGCCGGGGCCGTCGCGGCCGCGTTGAACAACCACCGCCCCGACGTCGTCGTCAACTGCGCCGCCTGGACGGCGGTCGATGACGCGGAAACGCGGGAAGACGAGGCCCTCGCCGTCAACGGGCGCGCGGTCGGCTACCTCGCCGACGCCTGCGCGAACAACGGCGCCGCCCTCGTCCAGGTATCCACCGACTACGTCTTCGACGGCCACGCGGAGAAGCCCTACGCGGAAGACCACCCGGCCGCGCCGCGCAGCGCCTACGGCCGGACCAAGCTCGCCGGGGAACAGGCCGCCCGGGCGGCGCTGCCGGACGGCAGCTACGTGGTGCGGACCGCCTGGCTGTACGGCGCGCACGGGTCCAGCTTCGTCCGGACGATGCTCACCCGCGCCCGCGCGGGCAGCCCGGTCAGCGTCGTCGACGACCAGCGCGGTCAGCCGACCTGGACCGCCGACGTGGCCGTGCAGATCCACGCCCTGATCTCGGCCGGCGCCCCCGCGGGCACCTACCACGCCACCAGCTCGGGCGAGACGACGTGGTTCGACTTCGCGCGCGCGGTGTACGACCTCGCGGGCGCCGACCTGGCGCTGGTGACGCCCACCACGAGCGCCGCCTACCAGCGCCCGGCGCCGCGGCCCGCCTACAGCGTGCTCGGCCACGACGGGTGGCTGGCCCCCGGGCTCGAGCCGATCGGCGACTGGCGGGACGCGCTCGAGCGGGCCTTCCCCGCCATGCTCGCCGCGCAGTAGCGGGCGAAAGGCCGACAGGCCGAAGATCAAGACAATGATGCCGAACGGACCGCGGTTTCCCGTGGTCCGTTCGGCGTTAAGCCCGAGCGCGGCGGCACCGGCCAGCCGGGCTAGCCGCGCAGTTTGGCGCCGTACTCGACGCAGTCCGCGTACTCGGGAAGCTGCCCGGCGCGCAGCGCCTCGTCCAGCGACGGCGCCGCGAGGTCCTTGTCCGACAGGACCGGCTCGCCCGCCTCCGATTCGGCCAGCCAGCCGATTCCGATCGCCGGGTCCATCGGGTTGACCCCGTGCTCCCGGCCGGCCGCGTAGGGCGTCGAGCACAGGTAGAGCACGGTCGCGCTGTCGCTTAGGGCCTGGAACCCGTGTCCGAGGCCCTCGGCCAGGAACAGCGCCCGGCGCCCCTCGTCGTCCAGTCGCACCGCCTCCCACCGGCCGAAGGTGGGCGACCCGACCCGCAGGTCGACCACGACATCGAGGATCGCCCCGGCGACGCAGGTGACGTACTTGGCCTGGCCGGGCGGCACATCCGCGTAGTGGATGCCCCGGATCACGCCGCGCCTCGACACCGAGGTGTTAACCTGCGCGACGTCGAGCCGGTAGCCCAGGTCAGCGGCGAACTCGGCCCCCCGGAACGCCTCGAGGAACACACCCCGGTCGTCCCCGTGCACGCTCGGGGTGAACACCCAGGCACCTTCGATACCCAGCGCTTCCATGACGGCTCCCTCGAGGATCGCACAATTGTGACAAGAAGTGATTTGACGGATGCTCTACGCATCAATACTCTATGTATTATGATGGCTACAAATGGTAATACCTGGGGATAGAGCACGCGCCCCGCCCGCGCCGAAGCCGAACGGGTGCGCCTGAGATTACCGCGAGATTACTTGGCGCGGAGCGTCAGCAGCGCCTCGGTCCACCGCTGGAGCTCGTCGAGCATGGCGGTCGCCGCCTGCTCCATCTCCTCGGTCGACTTGAACCGCTTGTCCTCGTCGAGGTGCTTGAAGACGAACGGGATGTTGACCGCCTCGGGCACCGGCACGACCTTGAGCGCGGAGAAGACCTGCTTGAGCATCTGGGTGGCCCGGGTGCCCGCCGCCACGCCGCCGTAGCTGACGATGCCGGCCGCCTTGTGCGCCCACTCGTTGAACACGTAGTCGATCGCGTTCTTGGTCGCCGCGTTGAAGCCGTAGTTGTACTCGGGCACCACGAAGATGAACGCGTCCGACCCTTCGACCAGCGCCGACCAGTCCTTGGTGTGCTGGTGGACGTACTTCTTCAGCCGAGGGTGGTTCGGCTCGTCGTAGATCGGCAGGTTGAGCTCGGCCAGGTCGGTCACCTCGACGTCGAAGCCGCCGTGCTCGCGGGCGCGCTCGATGATCCACTCGGCGACGGACGGCCCGATCCGGCCGGGCCGGGTTGAACCGATGATGACACGCAATACGGGCTTAGCCACGCGAAACCTCCGGGGTGAGTAACGGGGAGAGCACTTTACCTGACGTGTCAACCAATTCCGGGTCGGCCGTGTTCCCGGCCGGACCCTTCAGCTGAAGGTGAGCACCGGCTTGATCGTAGCGCCCGCCAGGGAGTCGGCGATGGCGGTGCCGTGGGTGGCGAGCGACTCGACCGCGGCCGCGATCACGGCCGGGTTGCCGGTCGTGTCGAGGGCCACGTTGACGCCGGCGCGGGTGGCCGAGACGATCTCCCGCCGCGGCGGCCATCACCGCGGCCAGGCCGACGGCGCCCGCGCCCCAGATAGCGACCCGGCTGCCCGGGCGGACCGGCATCGCGTTCAGGATCGCGCCCGCCCCGGTCTGCACGCCGCAGGTGAACCCGGCCAGGTAGCGCAGCGGCGCGTCGGCCGGGACCGGCACGATGTTCCGCTCGGTGACGAGGGAGTGGGTGGCGAACGAGGACTGGCCGAAGAAGGGGGCGCGGACCGGCCGGCCGTTCTGCCGCGCCCGGGGCGAGCCGTCCGGCCGGGTGCCGGTGAACGTCACCGCGACGACCTCGTGGCCGAGGATGATCGGGAAGACGACCGGCAGCCGTCCGAGCCGGGCGTTGTCGTCGGTGTGGCAGACGCCGACGGCCACGTTCTTGACCAGGATCTCGTCGTCGCGCGGGTCGTCGAGGTCGAACTCCTCGATCGACAGCTCCGCGCCCGCCTCCCAGGCGACGGCGGCTTGGATCTTCACGCGTTTCCTCTCATCGGCGGCGCCATCACGGCATTCCGCCGCAAGCCGGGAGGATCGTCATCCAGCTGCCCCGGTGCGCGGGTCGGGTGGAGGCAGCGACACGCGACCGTTCGGGAAAACTCGTGATTTTGATTTTGGCCTGGTCACGCGCCGGCGGTGACGCGGTTGACGAAGCGGGCGAGCTGGGCGCCGAGCGCGAGGTCGTCCACGCCGATCGAGCCGATCTGCGAGATGTGGTTGTGCCCCTCGGACCAGACCACCGGCGGGACCGAGCCGTGGCGGGCGAACCAGGCGGCGGTCAGGGCCGCCACCTGGGCGTGACTGAACGGCGGGTCGCTCTGCGCGACCGCGAACAGCAGCGGGACCTCGGCCTCGAGCAGGCCGGCCAGCGTCGTGACCTGCGCGGACGGAAGGTCGCCGTAGTACGGGCGCTCGATCCCGCTGCGGGCGTCGCCGTCGGGGATCGCGTAGAAGCCGGACAGCAGGCCGGCCCCCCGCACGCCGTCGAGCGAGCCGCCGCCCTGGCCGACGAGGTAGGAGGCGACGTGCACGCAGCCGGCCGAGTGGCCCGTGACCACGATTTGGTCGGGGTCGCCGCCGTAGGCGGCTATGTTGTCGCGGACCCACCGCACCGCGCTGGCGACGTCTTCCGCGCCGGCCGGCCAGGTGTGCCCGGGGGCGAGCCGGTACGTCATCGTGACGCCGACCCAGCCGTTGCGGACCGCCCAGGCGCCGACGTGGTCGTACATCGGGGTGCCCGGCACGTGCTTATCGCCGCCGGTGAACCCGCCGCCGTGCACGAACAGCACGACCGGGGCCTTGCCGCCGGACGAGCCGGCGCCGGACGTGTGCACGTCGAGACGGTGCCGTTCGTGGTCGCCGTAGCGCTGGTCCCGGTCGATCTTCGGCGCGGTGTAGCCGGCCTTCTCGTGGAAGGGGGTGAGCAGCGCCCAGCTGCCCTGCACCAGCTCGGGGGTGATCATCGGGCCCATCGCCGCCAGCTGCGCGATGACGTCGTCCGGGAGTCGCTCCGTCATACCCCCACTATGCTCCGGCGCGGCCGGCCGCTCTAGGTGCCGAGACCACAACCGCGGGTTGGCCCGACCTGGGCTGACGACTTCGTGATTACTTAGCGTCTTACGGGCAAAGCTGTGTGTAAGTGTCAGCTCACAGTTGGGGAGGCCCGAGCATGACATCAAGTTGGCTGGCTTCGTTCGTGCTCGTCGTTGTCTTGCTCGGCATCGGGGCCCTGATCACCGGTGGCGTCTGGGTAACGTTCTTCATGCTGGCGCGCTGGGATCGCCTGCACAGCTCAGGGACGGGCGGGTTGACCCACTAGCTCGAGTCGGCGGGGTCGCCCGCGCCGAGCGCGGCCCGCGGGACGCGCTCGTAGTCCGGGACGTGGGAGGAGACCGCGGGGGCGGGCGGTTCGTAGGCCGGGATCTCGTGCGGGGAGACCGAGGCGACCGCGTCGGTGCCGACAACCGCGGGGTCGATGACGAGGGCGACCATCCGGCTCTCGGGCGCGGTCGGGGCGCCCGCCACCACGTGCGGGGCCAGCATCTGGTCCTCGGGCAGCGCCATCAGCGTCTCCGGCT
>Ga0302326_10018779_pt1 | contig 14330 bp, 10 predicted proteins | sample Palsa_T0_3_FD_202264 | JGI IMG/M metagenome (GOLD analysis project Ga0302326, IMG submission 202264) | Peat permafrost microbial communities from Stordalen Mire near Abisko, Sweden - Palsa_T0_3 | ecosystem: Environmental > Terrestrial > Soil > Palsa > Peat permafrost | place: Sweden: Abisko... | reverse complement strand
GATGCCTCCACCTCCGATACCGTACGAGCCATCAAGGAACTTACGGAGGGTCGAGGGGCCGATGCCGTCATTTTGGCAGTAGCGGGTAATAGCTTGATCCAGCCGGCGCTGGAAGCGACGCGTCCGGGAGGACGGGTATTGCTATTCGCGCAGACCCAGCACGGAGAAGCTACCATCGACCCCGCCGCGGTTTGTGTCGATGAGAAAAGTCTTTTGGGTTCTTATAGCGCTTCCGTGGACTTGCAGGCCGAGTCAGCGCGATTTGTTTTGAGCCGGGAAATCGATCTGGAGCGGCTCATCAGCCATCGTTTTCCGTTGGCGCAATCGGTGGAGGCCTTGCATTTGGCGGCCCACCCCAAGCCGGATTCGATGAAGATAGTGATTCAACCGGGTAGCGAATGGAAGGACCAGTAGAGTGAAGGGACAAATGACAGCGGCAGTCCTCTATGGCAAAGAGGATGTCAAGATCGAGCAGGTGCCAATCCCCAAGCTGGATGAAGGGGAAGTGCTGGTCAAGGTCCAGGTGGCCCTGACCTGCGGTACCGATCTGAAGGTATATCAGCGGGGCTACCACGCCCGCATGATTGTGCCGCCAGCGCTGTTCGGTCATGAGTTGGCCGGAGTGGTCGAGGAGATTGGTCCCAACGTCAAGGGATTCAGGAAGGGAATGCGCGTGGTGGCGTTGAACTCGGCGCCCTGCGGCATGTGTTTTTACTGCTCCAAGCACCAGGAAAATCTGTGCGACGATCTGCTGTTCAATAACGGAGCTTACGCCGAATACATTCGCATTCCGCGCCGCATTGTTGACACCAACATGCTGGCCATTCCCAAGCATGTGAGCTTTGAAGAGGCTGCGATGGTGGAACCGCTGGCCTGCGTACTGCGCGGGCTGCACGAAACCAAGATGGAGATTGGTGACACGGTAGCCGTGATTGGGGCCGGTCCTATCGGCTTGATGTTTGTACAGGTGGCGAAGCTGATCGGCTGTAACGTGATCTCCGTGGTGAAGCGTGATTCGCAAGTGGCTGGCGCCCGCCGGGTTGGCGCCGATAGCACAGTCCAGATTACGGCGGTGGACGATCCGGTGAAGGCAGTGCGGAAGCTAACTCACGATGGGCGTGGCTGCGACGTGGTCGTCGAAGCGGTGGGACGTCCGCAGGCTTGGGAGTGGTCCATCGACATGGCGCGCAAAGGCGGCACCGTGAACTTCTTTGGCGGCTGCGCCAACGGCACCACGGTCGCGTTGGACACCCAGCGGCTGCACTATAACGAGCTGACCCTGAAGGCCACCTTCCATCACACGCCGGAGACCGTGCGTAAGGCGTTCTCTCTGATTTGCGAGAGGAAGATCAAAGGCACGGACTACATTACCGGCGAAGCGCCGTTGTCGCGGCTGCAACAGGTGTTGCGGCACATGCTGAACCGCAACGGCGACATCAAGACGGCGATCATTCCGGGGACGTAAGGCAGTTGTCAGTTGCTGGTTGTCAGTTGGGCTGTGGGCTATCAGCCGTCAGCTATCAGGTTGATCTCTGCTGATCCCCTGGGCCCGCAGGTCTCGAACACCGCGAGACCTGGGGCACCCAGCCTCTGTACAATTCTATTGATGTCTTCTGCTCCCACCGATAATCAGGTGCAATTCGCGGCTTCGGAACTTACCGGCTGGCGAGCCTTGCCGCCGGAATATGCCATTCCCGAGCGCGCGCCGTCGCTAGCGGAAGCGCAGCAATATTGCTCGCGGCTCGCGCATTCGCATTATGAGAACTTCTCGGTCGTCACCTGGTTTCTGCCTAAGCATCTGCATCAGCACTTCTACAACGTATACGCGTATTGCCGGATCTCCGACGATCTTGGCGATGAGGTGGGCGATCCGCAGCAGGCGCTGGCGCTGCTTGACGAGTGGGAAGCGGAGCTGAATGCGACGTATCTCAGCCTGGCTCCTCAGCGGCTAAAGCCGGGGACTATGGCCAGCTCTCCCAGCACGCCTGAAGGCGTGCCCCTTCAAGGCAGTGATAGCCTGGTTCGCGTTGAGGCCAGCCCTCGGCATCCCGTGTTCATCGCGCTGCGCGAGACGGTTCGGGAGTTCGACATTCCGCGCGCGCCGTTTGTTGACTTGCTTACTGCGTTTCGCCAGGACCAGACGGTCACGCGCTATCCCACATTCGAGGACGTGCTCGGCTACTGCAAGAACTCCGCAAATCCTGTTGGCCATCTGGTGTTGTATCTGTGCGGCTATCGCGACGCGGAGCGTCAGCAGCTTTCCGATTACACCTGCACCGCGCTGCAGCTGGCGAACTTTTGGCAGGACGTTGCAGTCGACTATGCAAAGCAGCGGATTTATCTACCGCTGGAGAGCCTGGCGAAGTTTGGCGTCATGGAGAGCGATATCGCCGAGCGCCGGGCGACGCCGCAGTTCTGCGAGATGATGAAGTTCGAAGTGAGGCGGGCGCGTGGGTGGTTCCAGATGGGCCTGCCGCTGGCCGGCAAGGTGAACAAGCATCTCGCGATCGATATCGAGTTGTTCAGCCGTGGTGGCTTGGCGATCCTGGATGCGATTGAGCGGCAGGACTATGACGTCCTGAGCCGCCGTCCCGCTATCTCCAAGGCGCGCAAGCTGTGGCTGTTGGCGCGCGCGGCGGTGGCCGGGATTCCCGGAACGCGCTCCGCTTCGACCGGAGCTGGGGTGGGAAAGGCGCTGTGAGCGAACACCCGCTACAGTTGCGGGCGGCGTACAGCGTTTGCCGGCACATCGCCCGTTCCGCCGCCAAGAACTTCTACTACGGCTTCCTGCTTCTGCCTCACCGCAAGCGCGATGCTTTGTCGGCCGTGTACGCCTTCATGCGGCGCGCCGACGACATCTCCGACGATCCTTCGCTGCCGGCCGAGCAGCGGCGCCAGAAACTGGAAGAGTGGATGAAGGCGCTGCGGGAGGTGGCGGATGGCGGACGCACGGACGATCCGGTGCTGTTCGCGCTGGCCGATTCGCAGAAGCGATTCAACATTCCCCTCGCGCTGCTGGAAAGGCTGGTGAAGGGGACGGAGATGGATGTCCCGGGCGGCGCGGTCGTGCCGCTGCAATACGAAACCTTCAATCAGCTTTACGACTACTGCTATCACGTGGCATCGGTCGTTGGGCTGGTATGCATTCGCATCTTTGGTTATCGCGATGCGCGGGCGGAGAAGCTGGCGGAAGAAGTGGGAGTGGCGTTTCAGCTCACCAACATCCTTCGCGATGTGAAGGAAGACGCCGATCTGGGGCGAGTTTACCTGCCGCGCGAGGATTTTGAGCGTTTTGGAATTGAGGTTGATGCGCTGACAAATGAGGCGGCACGGGCGTCGCTGCGGCCATTGCTGGAGTTCGAGGCCCTGCGGGCGCGGGGGTATTATCGCGCAGCGGAGGAGTTGGTGCCGCTGATCGACGAAGACAGCCGGGCGGCGCTGGGAACGCTGGTGGAGATCTACCGGCGGCTGCTGGAAAAGATCATTGCTCGCGACTACGACGTGTTTGGCGAGCGCGTGCGGCTGAGTGCAGCCGAGAAGCTGCGCGTGATGGCGCAAGCTTTCTTGCGTTCGAGATGAATGTTCGCGACAACAATTCGCGAGGCGGCACAGTCGCCATCATCGGCGGCGGACTGGCGGGGCTGTCGGCGGGCAGCGCGCTGGCGGATGCGGGATATCACGTCGAATTGTTCGAGCGCCGTCCTTACCTGGGTGGGCGCGCGTCGTCATACGAGTTGCCCGGCACGGGCGAAGTGGTGGACAACTGCCAGCATGTGCTGCTGGGCTGCTGTACGAATCTCATCGACTTCTATCGGCGGCTCGGCGTCGAGCAACAGATCCGCTGGTACGACGAGATCACCTTCGTTCTGCCAGGTGGCAAGGCGTCAGTGCTGAAACCGGGGGCGCTGCCGGCACCGTTTCATGCGGCGCCAGCGTTTCTGGAATCCACGGTGCTTGATCTGAAGGACAAGCTGGGTATTGCGCGCGCGATGCTGGCGCTGGTTCCGATGCTACCGAAGGACGATGGGGGCAATTTTCAGGCGTGGCTGGAACGGCACGGACAGACGAAGCAGGCGGTCGAGCGGTTCTGGGCGCCGGTACTGGTGAGTGCGCTGAATGAAGAGCTGGAGCGGACTTCGGTGCGCTATGCGGCGATGGTGTTTCGCGATTCGTTCTTGAAGTCGGCGGAGGCGGGACGCATGGGTATACCGGCAGTGCCGCTGTCTGATTTGTATGGGACGGCGGCGGAGTATATCGAAGCTCGCGGCGGCAAGATTCATCTGCGTGCGGCGGTGGATTCGCTTCAAGCTGAAAGCGATGGTGTGCAGTTGTGCGTTGGCGGCGAAGCGGTGCGCGCCGACTATGCCGTGTTGGCGACGCCATTCAATGGCATCGAGAAGCTGCTGCCTGGAACGCCTGAGATGGAACCGCTGCGGCGGGACGCGTGCAGCTTGCAGAGTTCGCCGATCACTGGAATTCATCTGTGGTTCGATCGCGAGATCACGCCGCTGGAACATGCGGTGCTGCTGGAGCGAACGATCCAGTGGATGTTCCACAAGTCGAAAATCCTGGCGACGCGCAGGAGTTCAGCCGAGCAGGGAAGCTATGTTGAGTTGGTAGTCAGCTCCTCGAAGACCCTCGTCGACAAGCCGAGGCAGGAGATCATTGACTTGGCGGTTCGCGAGCTGGCGGAATTTTTTCCCATCGCGCGCGAAGCCAAGCTGACCAAAGCTACCGTCATCAAGGAAGTCCATGCCACGTTCTCACCTGCGCCGGGGAGCGATGCGTTTCGCCCGCCGCATACAACTCCCTGGCCAAGATTGTTTTTGGCCGGCGATTGGACTGCGACCGGTTGGCCCGCGACGATGGAAGGCGCAGTGCGCAGCGGCTACGGCGCGGCCGAGGCGTTGAGCGGCCAGAAGTTCACGGTGCCGGATCTACCTGCGAAAGGATTGATGCGGTGGTTCGAGCGCTCGCGCCGCAACGCGCGCTGAAGATCACACCGGCAAGTCCCAGGAAGCGAGTTACGAGATGTGAGTCAGAAACATGACCGCGATTTCGCCGGGCGGTGACCTTTCAAACGCTTCGACGCTGTTGATGCATATATACTGAATATGTAAAATATGTATACACGAGGTACGACTTATGGGCGCAACCATGACCTCAATACGACTCGATACCAAACTGGCGGATGAGGCCGTCGAACTTCTGGGAGCAAAGTCTCGCACGGAAGCCATCCATGCGGCGTTGAGAGAGATTGTGGCGCTGAAGCGCTTCCAGAAGCTCATGAGCAAGAATGCGGCAAAGTTTTCTTTCGCCGGGCTTGATGAGTAGCATCGTTATTTTTGACACTTCGGTGATTGTCGACCAGCTTCGTACCGGCCGCCACCAGCAACGAATCCAGTCGATTAACGGTCTAATCAGGACGTCGTCGGTGGTACTAGCGGAATTATGGCGCGGCGCCACCCGTGCAGCTGAGCGGGATTTTCTCAGGACTTTGGAGAAGAATCATCCGATACTTACCCCCACGGAAAGAAACTGGCTGGAGTCGGGTCAGATACTAGGCAGGATGTTTGTTGACAAGAAGCTGACCTCCGGCAAGCTGCGTGACTTACATTTCGATGTCCTCATTGCCATCACGGCACGCTCTCACGGTGCACGGCTGATTACAAGCAACCGCGGCGATTTTGAATTTATCCATCACTATCGGAAATTTCAGATGGAGATCTGGTAGCTCCTTCTGTCCCTTCACGTTGACCTACGCCGTGGCGGCGACGAGCTTTGCCGGTTCTTCGTGGAAGCGCACCGAGACCAGCTTTGACACGCCGGGCTCCTGCATGGTGACGCCGTAGAGCACGGGCGCCATGCTCATGGTTTTCTTGCTGTGGGTGATGATGATGAACTGGGTTTGCAGGCTCATCTCAGCTACAAGCTCGGTGAATCGGCCAATGTTGGCTTCGTCGAGCGGAGCATCGACTTCATCGAGGATGCAGAACGGGCTGGGTTGATACTGGAAGATGCCCACCAGCAGCGCCAGCGCGGTAAGCGCCTTCTCGCCACCGGAGAGCAGCAACACATTCTGTAGCTTCTTGCCCGGAGGCGATGCGACCACGTCGATGCCGCTCTCCATGGAGTTTTCCAGATCGGTGAGGCGCATGAAGCCCTGACCACCGCCGAAAAGCTTGCTGAACGTCCGGCCAAAGTTTTCGTTGATGATGTTGAAGGCCTCTTCGAACTTCTGCCGCGAGATGACGTCGATCTCTTTAATGGTGTTCAGGGTGTTCTCGATGGACTGGAGCAGGTCCTGACGCTGGGTCTCCAGGAATTCGTGACGCTGCGCCGTCTCCTTGTATTCCTCCAGCGCCATCATGTTGACCGGGCCCATGTTCTCCAAGCGGGTACGCATCTCGCGATAGAGGTTGTCTTCGTTGGTTAGCTCGTCGCCAGAGATGAGGGGCAGGGAATGGTCGGACATGAGTTCGTCGCGCTGCTGGCTCAACTCCTGGACACAGGTTTCTGCCATGTGCTGGAGGTCCGATGCCACGCGGGCCTGGACGGCGGCGAGTTCGCCACGGCGGTCGCGGGCGGCGTCCAGCGCCTCCCGGGCTGACTTCAGCGCGTCTTCCAGCTCAGCGATGCGAACGCGGACGGCTTGCAACTCCTCTTGTAGCTCGCGATCGCGTTGCTGTGCGATTTCGCGCTCGGCACCCCATTCGACGATCTGCTCAGCGAGACGAACATTCTCCGACTCGCGCTGCTGCTTTTCCGCGGCCGCGGACTGAAGCTGCGACTCCAGCTTGGAGAGATGGGCGGAGACTTCCGACAGCATGGCCTCGATGCGCTGCACGGCAAGCATCGCCCCACGCCGGCGTTCTTCCAGAGTGGCAACGTTGGCGCGCACCTCGCTGGCCAGTTGCGCCGCTTCATCGCGCTGCTGGCGCAACGATTCCAGACTGCTCTGCGCGGTTTGCATCTCGGCTTCCAACCCGCGCTGCTTCTCCTCCTGCCGGAAAAGATCGCCAAGTTGCTCGGTGATGAAAGCTTCGCTCTCACTGTGTTCTTCGCCGACGCGCTGGAGTTCGCTTTCGTAAGTGGTAAGCCGCTCACGCACGCGCGTCATTTCGCTTTCCAGTTGGCGCAGGGTGTGTTCGGAGGTCATGGCCTGACGCTCGGATTCGCGCTTCTCGTCTTCGAGGCGCTGGAGCAGGTCAGTGAGCTCGGCGATATCGCGGCCCAAGGCTGCGATCCCAGTTTCCTTTTCGCCGCTGGCGCGCTCCAGTTCACCCATCTGGAGCAGCACCTCGCGCAGCTCGCGCTTCATGGACAGAGGGCCCTGGCTGCGTTGCTTGCCACCCGTGACGGTGACGTTGTGGAAGCACTCGCCGGATTGCGAGAGGAAGAAGGCGTCGGGATTTTCCAGCGCAAGGCTGCGGCCTACTTCGGGGTCGGGAACGATGTAGCCATTGCCCAGCTTTGGCAGGATCACTTCCAGCGACTTGCCAAAGCCGTCGAGCACCCGAATACAGTTCTTGAGGGGAACGACGGTATCGGCGTGGGAGACGTGATGCATCGACTCGTTGAAGTCGAAGGAAAATTTCGCCTGCGAATCTTCGGGGTGAACCAGGAAGGTGGCGCGGCCGTCAACATCGGTGCGCAGCAGGCGCAGGCCTTCGTCGGCAGCATCCCACGACTTGACCACGATGAAGTTGAGTTCATCGCGCAGGAAGTCGTCAACAACATGCTCATAGCGGTCCTCGACTTCCAGGAAGTCGGCAAGAACACCCACGGGAGCGCGTCCGCCTTGCAATGCGCCGGACGTGAAGAGCTTGCGAACCGACTCAGTGGCATAGCCGTGATCGGTGATGACAGCTTCGAGCGAGCCTTTCTTGCCCATGAGCGAGGCATATTCGCCGCGCATCGAATCGAGATGGCGCTTGGCATCGGTCTCAGCGGCCCGCTTGACTTCCAGTTGATCGCGCGTGCCGGCAATCTGTGCGGTGAGGGCTGCGACACACTGCGACGCGGTCTCAAAATCCAGTCCCAGCTGGCCGCGCTGTCCGCCGAACCTTTCGAGTTGCTGCTGTGCGGCATAGGCGTCGCCCAGTAAACGCTGCGTGTCCCGGTCGAGGGCGACGATTCGTTCCTCGGCCTGGGTTATGCGATTGCGCACCCCAGAAGCCGCGGAGACGGTTTGCAGAATGGCGTCGCGACATAGTTCCTGTTGTCGTTCCACTTCGACCAGAGACGCCGAGGTTGTGGCCGCTTCCTGCTGCCGCTGCTGGAGCTCCTGTTGCGCGTTGGCCACATCGGCATTGGCGGAGTCGAGAGTAGCGCGATCGGTTTCCAGTTCCTGCTGCAGGCGGGCTGCGCGTTCCTGAGTGTTGGCGATCTCAGCCTGCGCTCCGGCGGAGCGGGCGTCGAGTTCGGCACAGCGCTCTTCGTTGGTGCGACGGCGAGCGGCGGCGCGATCCAGATCAAGCGCCAGCGAGTTGAGCTTTTCGCGATTCTCCTGGCCTTCTCGTTCGATGGCATAGCCGCGCTGCGTGCGCTCAGCGTGCTCGCCTTCCATCTGCTGTACGGCCTCGCTCTTGCCGTGAATTTCGTCCGCGATTTGGTTGAGTTGCTGCTCGAGGGACGAGGCTTCGGCGTCGAGTTGCGCGAACTTGCTGGCCAGCACGATACGCAACTTCTCCCGCATCTCGTCGCGGAGCTTGGCGTAGCGCTCAGCCTTCGAGGCCTGGCGCTTGAGCGAGTTCATCTGGCGCGTGACTTCGTCGAAGATATCGTTGATGCGCGCGAGGTTGAGCTTAGCATCTTCCAGACGGGCTTCGGCCAGGCGTTTGCGAGATTTGTACTTGGTGATGCCGGCAGCTTCTTCGATGATGGCGCGGCGATCGGTGGGCTTGCTGCTAAGGATTTGCCCGATGCGGCCCTGCTCGATGATGGCGTAGGACTCGGGGCCGAGGCCAGTGCCCATGAAGATGTCCTGAATGTCGCGCAGGCGGCAAAGCTTGCCGTTCAGCAGATATTCGCTTTCGCCGGAGCGGAACAGGCGGCGGGTGATCGCGATTTCGCCAGCTTTGAACGTGCGCTTGAACTTGCGGCGGCGGATTTTGAGGACGACATTCGGAGTTGCGGTTGCGGCTTGTGAGGCGGCAAAGTCACCTGTGGCGGACGGAATTGCGTCGGACGACTCTTCGTCGTTCTGCCCGGGACGGACTTCTTCAGAGTAGCGCTCGGCATCCTCGGCGCGAGCGGTGCGCAGAGCGGACTCGTCCCAGTCGGTGTCGGGCATGTCATCCTGAATTTCGATTTCAGGCTCGGCGACGTCGCCGTAGACTTCAGGGTCGACTAGGGTGAGCGAGACTTCGGCCATGCCGGTGGGCTTGCGCTCGCGCGTGCCGGCGAAGATGACGTCCTGCATGTGCACGCCGCGGAGGAGCCGGGCCGATTGCTCGCCCAGCACCCAGGAGATGGCGTCGGAGATGTTCGACTTGCCACAACCGTTGGGACCGACGATGGCGGTGATGCCGTCGCCTTGGAAGCGGAGGTCAGTGCGGTCACAGAACGACTTGAAGCCGAGGATTTGAAGCTTCTTCAGTTTCAGCAATTCGTACTCCTTAAGCGGCAAGGCTTCGCGAACATGTCAGAGCGTGGCCGGACGCTGCTTGCAGCGACCAGTGAAGGTTCGGGCTGGGTCGAAAACCCAGGTCGCGAGAACAGATGGCGTCCGAAACAACCCAACTTTACTTCTGAAAGCTTGGAGGGGTCAAGATGCAAAACGCAATATCTTGTGGCCCTCCTGTGCAAAACACAGTATCTTGCACCATGCTTGCAACAAATTCGGAGTTTTTGGGTATGGTGAGGAAAGACTACGAGCGGGAAAACCACTAGAGTAATGCAAGTTTAGAAGCTGAGCTGGCCTCTTTCAAGCCAATTCCGGGGGGAGTATCCGCGCGATTACGGCCTCGCCACCACTGCCCTCGCTGCTCCCATCCATCGCGGCACGGTGCGCACCAGCGTGGCATTCACCAGAATCGAAAGCAGCGACGCCGCCAGGGTCGCGTGGTAGAACTCATCCCCCAGCAGGCCGTTGGCGTGCGCCACCTGCACCAGGATGAACGAGAACTCGCCAATCTGCGTCAGCCCCGTCCCAACCAGCACCGCCGTCCGCCAGGGATACCGAAACAGCTTGGTCACACCTGTCCACACGACGAACTTCCCTAGCACCACCAGCCCCAGAATCGCCAGCAGCAGCACCGGCTCGCGCAACACCGCTCGCGGATTGATCAGTACTCCCACGGTGACGAAGAACAGCGCTACAAAAGCATCGCGCAGGGGCAGCATTTGCTCCAGCGCGCGATGCGCATAGTCCGACGCGCTGATAATGAGCCCTGCCGCGAACGCTCCCAGCGCCAGCGATAACCCAACCGCTTCGGTTAGCGCCGCTGTGCCCAGACAAATCGCCAGGATCACCAGCAGAAACAGCTCCTTATTCTGCGATCGCGCCACCTGCGCCAGCCAGCGCGGCACCAGGTAAACCGCGAGGAAGCCCAGCGGCGCCAGGATCAGCGCGGCTTTCCCCAGCGACAGCGCTACTCCCAGCAGGTGGTGCGGCGACAAACTGGCCAGCGTCGGCATCAGGATCGTCAGGGCAACGACGATGAGATCTTCCACCAGGGTGATCGCGATCATCACCTTCCCGTGCTCCGACTGGAGTTGTCCGCTATCCATCAGCAGCCGCGACAGCACCATCGTACTGGCGACCGAGATGATCATCCCCACCACCAGGCCGCGCACCGCGCCCCAGCCCAGCAGCGCGCCCACGCCCTCGCCCATCAGTGACAGCAGCACCACGCCCAGCGGCGCACCCAGCAGCGACACCCACTTCACTTTCAACAGCTCCGTCACCGAAAATTCCAGGCCAATGGAGAACATCAGGAAGACCACGCCCACCTCGGCGACAATCTGAAAGGTGTGTGCCTCGCGCACTGCCGGCCCGGGAGTAAATGGGCTGAAGAGGATACCCGCCAGCACGTAGCCCAGGATGAGCGGCTGCCGCAGCCGCCACGCCAGCGCTCCACCCAGAATGGCGGCGATGAAGACATACGACAGCTCTTTGAAGATGACAGAATGTTCGGCCATGATCCCCGCTCAGGTCTTAGCGACTCGGGTATCGTAGCCGAAATCATGAACGATTTGTTGGGAGGATCGAACGGTTGGTGCGGGTAGAGCTGGCCTTCAGGCCAGCGTCTAAGCCCTTTGTCTCTCATCCTGAGCCGGCTTCAGCCGGCGGCACATGGCTCTTCCTCGACTTTCGGCAATCCGGCACTATCCTAAATTTCCAATTTCAAAAAGTTAGAACTTGCTGGCGCAGGCTTGTCCCACGCCAGCCTGCGACAAAATCCAGTCCTTCCAGCGAGGTGGTCACCGCCCCCACGTCAGCTGCTCTACGGCTTCCTCCAATACGCCCCACCCGTGGGCAACCATCTCATCGCCAATGTGCCGGACATAATACGATTCGCGCACCGCGCTGACATTTTCAGGCGTGTCCGGCACGCCTTGCTCGCTGAGCTGCGACACGATGTCATCGTTGCTCCACATCGTTACGCCGAACACGTCATCAGAGTCTCCTAACTGCGCAACTAACGCCGCGGCGGCGGGTGTAGGCTGTTCTTTGAGCAGAGATAGCAGGTAGTCGCGTTGAGTCGAATCGATCTCTAGTATGTACATAGGTCTTCCCTCCCAAAGAATGAAGTGCGCGGGATACCTCCTAATTTAGCTGGACCCTCGGCCTGGCGGAAAGATATCCTGGCAGAATTCATGCCAGCCTACTACCGTGCTTCCTTTCAGGCGTTTGCGCGAGCATCGCAGTCTGAAATCCAAGCTACTCTCGCTGAGCAAAACGCCAAGGCTGCATTTCCGTTGCAACCGGAAGCGTTGTTCGCTTGGAAAGCTCAGCTCCCCGAATTTCAAAATGCCGTCCGTTGGCTTCTCTGCGAGGTGTCCGACGCAAGGGCATGGTCGATTCTTATCGAATACCCCATTCCACGTGTCGGCAAACGCATCGATGCAGTCGTCCTAGCACGCGACTTGATCATTGTGCTTGAGGCCAAGACAGGTGCTGCCCCCACATCGGCCGTTAGGCAGGTTGACGATTACGCGCTCAATCTCGCGTGTTTCCATGAAGGAAGTTCTTCCCGACCTATCATTCCACTGGTCGTCGCAAATGCCACCGTGGCCCTGCGGCGCGAACAGACGGCCTTCGATCGTTTGATCGAGCCCTGCATTCTCACCCCGTTTGCCGAGCTTGGGCCAACTCTTAAGCACATTGTGAGCCACCACCCGAGCGATAGTCCCCAGCTCGAAGGGCAGGCATGGGACGAGGCCCGCTTCAGACCCATTCCATCGATTATTGACGCTGCGGTGGCGCTGTATTCGAACATGAACGTCTTCGAAATCGGGCATTCATGCACCGCCCGCGAAGACCTTCTGCAAACTACAAACCGGCTTGTGACGCTCGTATCTGAGGCTCGAAAGCACGGCACAAAAACGATCTGCTTTGTCACTGGTATCCCGGGAGCAGGCAAGACACTCGTTGGGCTCAACGCCGTTCATGAACCTGACATTCGCGAGTCCGGATCGTTTCTATCCGGGAACGGCCCACTTGTCAGAATCATTCGCGAGGCGTTGATTCGTGATGTGGTCAAGCGCAAAGCTGTTACTCGAATGCAAGCTGGGCTGACGGTTCAGACATTCATCCAAAACGTCCACCGTTTCGCGGATGGTTTCCACAAGAACGACAAGATTCCTGAACATGTAATTGTCTTCGACGAAGCACAGCGGGCCTGGGATCTCGAGGAGTCACAACGTGCAGGGCGAGACGTATCAGAACCAGAGATGATGTTGGACATCATGAATCGCCACAAGGATTGGGCTGTCATCGTGGCACTTGTGGGAGGTGGCCAGGAAATCAACCGCGGCGAAGCGGGATTGGCAGAATGGGGCCGCGCTCTCCCAAAATTTAAGGAATGGAATGTGGTAGCTTCCCCGGATGTGTTGGGGATGCGAACTATGCGCTCCGGTTTTACTCTGTTCCAAGTGGGAGACCCGAATGCAAAGCGGGTACAGGTTGACGACTCGTTGCACCTTAAGGTTGCGGTTCGCTCCATCCGGGCACAAAAAACCTCGGATTGGGTCAACGCGGTTCTCGCTGGCGACGAACTTGGCGCGCGGGCTATTGCGGAGGGCCTGGCCGAGCGGCCACAGTTGGCCCGCAATTTGACAATCGCGAGAGCTTGGCTCAACCAGAAGCGCCGGGGCTTCACTCGTGCCGGCCTAGTTGGTTCAGCCTCGGCGATGCGCCTGCGGGCCGATGGAATAGAGCCTTCATTTGACTTCCACCGCCGCTTTGATTGGGAAAACTGGTTCCTGGATGATGACAACGACGTGCGTTGCTCATCGCGTTTGGAGGTTTTCGCCACTCAGTTCGAAGTGCAAGGCCTTGAACTCGACTGGGTAGGCGTGTGCTGGGGTGAGGATTTCATCTGGGATGGGGTCAAATGGGCAAGTAATCGGTTCACTAACAAAAAGTGGCTTCCGCGGAAGATGAAGACAGATGCAGACGCGCAGAAACATCAATTCCGTATGAACGGCTACCGGGTTCTCTTAACACGCGCACGTCAGGGAATGATTATCTATGTGCCACAGCCCCCGTCTGACGAGAGTCGACTCCTGTCCGAGCTAGAGCAGACTGCAGCATACCTCATTCAGTGCGGAGCTATCGAGGTGACACCCACCGTTTTGACAGGATCAATGAGTTGAACTGAACCATCAGTCATCTCACTGCTGCAGCCCGCGCCGGTAGGGCCTGCAATCGGCTTCGGCGGCTTTACAGCTTAGCCCGCAGCATGTTGATCACATCGTCGGCGGTGATGACGCCTGTCAGCACGCCGTCGTCGTCGATCACCGGCAACGTCAGCAGATTGTATTTGTCGAACAACTCCGCCACCATTTTCTCGTCGGCGCCCGGATGGACGGTGGTCATGTGCCCGGTGCTCAGCATCATCAGGGGCGTGCCGGGTGGCGCAAGCACAATCTTGGCCAGCGGCACTGCGCCCAGCAGCTTGTCTTTCTCGCCGATGATGAATATGGTGCTGACGCTCTCGACGCCGCCCTCGAAGTTGCGCAGCATCTCGATGGCATCCTCCACTTTCGCGCTCGCCGTCAGCGCCATGTAGTCGGTGGTCATGCGCCCCGCAGCCGTGTTGTCGTGGAAGGTCATCAGCTCGGTGACTTCGGCGCGCTCCTCCGGCTCCATCTCGGTGAGG
>Ga0302326_10018777_pt1 | contig 14331 bp, 14 predicted proteins | sample Palsa_T0_3_FD_202264 | JGI IMG/M metagenome (GOLD analysis project Ga0302326, IMG submission 202264) | Peat permafrost microbial communities from Stordalen Mire near Abisko, Sweden - Palsa_T0_3 | ecosystem: Environmental > Terrestrial > Soil > Palsa > Peat permafrost | place: Sweden: Abisko... | reverse complement strand
CGTGATGCGCCGGCTGAGGGCCAGGCTCATGACCACGGCGAACGCGATCACCGCACCGGCCAGGATCAGGAAGTCTCCCGAGACCGTCGGATTGCCGATCTGGCGGGTGAGCACCAGCACGTAGCGGTAGCCGACCGAGAGCGTCGGTCCGTGCCTGATGATCTCCACCGCTTCGGCCGCCCACGCCTCCGACCCGGTCGAGCCGGCGACGGCCGACGACGCCCCGGTCTCATCCGAACGGGCGACGGAGTCGAGGACGTCGTCGGGAACGACCGGCTTCTTTTGCGGGCTCACCGTCACGCCGTCGGACACCCGAATGAACTGGGCGCCGTCGAGTCGGGCCGTCAACAAGATGATCCGCTCCACGATGGCCAGATCCCTTCGGGGGACCGCGATCTGGCCGTGATCCTTCTCCCCGAAGGTCCGAGCCGAGGAGAGGACCTGGCTGATCGCACCGGTCCGCGTGGATTGGCGGGCCAGGATCCACGTGCCCACGCCGGCGACCACGGTGATGACCACCACCGTGCCGACGATGACCAGGATCAGCCGGCGTCGCATGGCAACCTCGATCGGCGACCGAGGCGCCGATCAGCCGAGCCGATAGCCAACGCCCCACACCGTGGACAGGGGCAGGGCCCCACCGAGCTTCTTTCGCAGCTGCCGGACGTGTACGTCGACCGTCCGGTCGTCCCCGATCCAGTCGGCTCCCCACACCCCGTCGAGAAGCTGGCGTCGGCTGAGCACCAGACCCTCGTTCTCGGCCAAGTAGGCCAGCAGATCGAACTCCCGAGCGGTGAGCGCGACCAACTCGCCGGCGCCGCGGACCTCGTGCCGGGCGAGGTCCACCTCGACCTCCCCCACCCGGAGCTGGGTCACCGCGTCGTTTCGTGCCGAGGGCTCGGACCGGCGGAGGATGGCGCGGATCCGGGCGACCAGCTCTCTCGGGGAGAAGGGCTTGGTCACGTAGTCGTCCGCCCCGAGCTCGAGACCGAGGATCCGGTCGACCTCGCTGTCGCGGGCGGTCAGGATCAGGACCGGGACGTCGCTGGTCGACCGCAGCGTCCGGCAGACCTCCAGGCCGTCCATGCGGTCGGGCAGCCCGACGTCGACCACCACCAGGCGGGGGTGCTCGCGGGCGGCGGCCTCCAATCCCGCCTCCCCGGAGGTCGCCTGGATCACCCGGAACCCGTCGCGCCGGAGATACATGTCGACGAGGTCGGCGATGTTGGGATCGTCCTCGATGACGACGATGGTCCCTTGGCCTTCCGACATGGCCCCAGCTTGGCATGGGCGGACTTCTTCACCGGGCGAAGTCGGTGGCAAGGTGCTGCGCCAGGTCCCTTCGCCACAGTGATCAGTGCCGGTTAACGGCGATTTGTGACCCGACTCGGCGGTATGGACGTGAAAGGCACCGGCCCGTCTCCACCGGTGCAGATCCGTCCGACCGTCGTGGCGGGACCCCGACACCGCGACCAACCCGGCGGGGAACACCGAGCATCTCCGATCGGGACACCGACCGTTCCTCGAATGATGCGGGGACGGGTTGTCGAGGCGGACGGCCAGGTGCGTGGCGAGGTCGAGGTCGCGATCCTGGGGCCGGTCGAGGTTCGGGGGATCGCGGTCGGCTTCGCCCGGTCGTCCGCGCTCGAGCTGGTGGTCTATCTGGCTATGCGTCCGGCCGGGGTCCCCAATGACGCCTGGATCACCGCGCTGTGGCCGGACCGTCTCATGGCTCCGGCGACCCTGCACTCGACCGCGTCGGCGGCCCGACGGGCCCTCGGTCGTTCGTCGTCGGGGCTCGACCACCTGCCCCGGTCCCACGGGCGGCTCCAGTTGGCCCCGACCGTCACCACCGACTGGCGACGGTTCGGCGCCCTCGCGTCGTCCGACGACCCGGAGCTCTGGCCACGGGCGCTGGAGCTGGTGCGGGGGCGGCCCTTCGAGGGGTTGCGCAATGCCGAGTGGACGGTCCTCGACGGGATGGTGGCCGAGGTCGAAGAGCGCGTCGCCGAGCTGGCCTGCCGGGTGGCGGACGAACGGCTCGGGGCCGGACAGCCGAGATCGGCCGCGATGGCGGCCCGGCGGGGGCTCCTGGCCAGCCCCTATGACGAGCGCCTCTACCGCCGTCTGCTCGTCTGCGCCGACCGAGAGGGCCACCCGGCCGGGGTCGAGCGGGTCATGGCCGAGCTGGTCGGCCAGGTTGACGGGACCGTGTCGCGCCGCCCCGGGGCGCCATTTGACCTGACCGCGGTGCATCCCCGGACCGCCTCGTTGTACGAGACGCTGAGCCGCCGCCGGCGAGGTGAAACGAGGGCCCTGGTCACCAGGCAGTAGGGTTCCTTCCCGCAATGCCACCGACGTCCAGCGGAAAATGGGTGAGCCGTGCCGCCGCGACCGGAGGCGGGAGGACCTATCGCGGCCAGGTGCCGGTCAACTGGTACCTCGGCCTCGTGGTGATCGTGATTCTCGGTCTCGTCTCGCTCGTCTTTGCCCGCTACGAGTACCAGCACAAGTCGACCTCGGGGGTCTCGCCGACGGTCGGCCAGACCCTGTATGCCGCCTACGCCTTCGACATCTGCGGCAAGGTGCTCCCGGCGCTGACGGTGAACAACGCCATCGAGTCGGCCGGGTTGGCCACGCCCGGCGACGGGGTGATCCAGGTCTCGCCGAAGACCTCGGCCGAGGCCGGGAACAACGCCACCTTCGGGCTCTTCTTGAAGCAGTACGCCGGCGGCGTCAGCGTCTCGGCGACCCAGGTCACCCCGACCAAGGGGAAGACCTACACCAACGGTGAGGTGTGCCCGAAGGGGACGCCCGAGGCCGGCAAGAAGGGCGAGGTCAAGGCGGAGACCTGGCCCAACGCGGTCACGACGCACGGGACCGTGTTGACCGGGGACCCCAGCGCCTACAAGATCGCCGCGCGATCGCTCATCACCGTCGGTTTCGTTCCGGTCGGCACCCAATTGAAAAGGCCCCCGCAGTCCGACATCAACGAGATGCTCGAGTACGCCGGATCGGTGGCCAACGGGACCACGTCCACCACCACGACCACGACCACCCCGACCACGACCTCCACCAGCTTGGCGCCGATCTCCTCGACGACCACGACGGCGCCAACCGGAACGACGACCACCACGAAGTGAAGGCGGTCGTCCTGGTGGGGGGCGCGGGCACCCGACTGCGGCCGCTGACGCTCAGCGTCCCCAAGCAGATGCTCCCGATCGTCGAACGACCGATGATCGAGCGGGTGCTCGAGCACCTGGGCGCCTACGGCGTCGACCATGCGGTGTTGTCGCTCCAGTACCTGCCCGACGCCTTCAAGGACGCGTACCCGGACAACCTGGTGGCCGGCGTCGCAATCTCCTACGCCACCGAGCCCACCCCGCTCGACACCGCCGGTGCGGTCCGCTTCGCCGCCGAGAGCGTCGGGATCGACGACACCTTCGTGGTGGTCAACGGGGACGTGCTCACCGATCTCGATCTCGGCGCGTTGGTGGCGTTCCACCGTTCGCATGGTGCCGAGGGGACCCTGCGGCTCTTTCCGGTGGACGACCCGTCGCGCTTCGGGGTGGTCACGACCGACGACGACGGTCACGTGCGCGAGTTCATCGAGAAGCCCCCGGCCGACGAGGCTCCGTCCAACCTCATCAACGCCGGCACCTACGTGCTCGAGCCCTCCTTCCTCGAACGGGTCCCGCTGGGCGAGCGGGTCTCGATCGAGCGGGTCACCTTCCCCGAGATGGTCGCCGACGGCCAGCTGTACGCGATGGCCGACTCGTCGTACTGGCTCGACACCGGGACGCCGGCCGCCTACCTGCAGGCGCACTTCGATCTGCTCGAGGGCAAGCGGCCCGGGCCACCGTGCCCGGGCGCGGTCGTCGGGCCCGACGGGGTCTGGCGGGCCGACGGCGGGCGGGAAGAGGGGGTGGTCCGGGGCCCGTCCTTCGTGGGCCCCGACGCGTCGGTGGAGGCCGGCGCCACGGTCGAGCGGTCGGTGCTCGGGTCGGGGTCCGCGGTGCGAGCTCGCGCCGAGGTCCGTGACTCGGTGGTCATGGCCACCGCCGTCGTGGAGGCGGGTGCCCGGGTGGAGGGGGCCATTGTTGGGGTGGGGGCGCGAATTGGAGCAGAGTGCACTCTGCGGCCCGGCTCGGTGATCGGCTACGGCATCGAGGTGGAACCCGGTCGCCTGGTGGACGGCGAGCGGGTGCCGGGGTAGGACCGGGCACCGGAGCGGTGGAGCGACGATGAGGGCGTTGGTGACGGGCGGAGCCGGGTTCATCGGGTCGGTCCTGGTGGACCGGCTGCTGGCCGAGGGCCACGAGGTCGACGTGGTGGACGATCTCTCCACCGGCTCGCTGTCCAACCTGGCCGAGGCCCGCTCGACCGGCGGCAAGGGACTGCGCATCCATCAGCTGGACATCCGGCTCCCCGAGATGGTCGAGCTGGCGGCCCGGCGCCGACCCGAGGTGGTGTTCCACCTGGCCGCGCAGTCGTCGGTCCCGGTGTCGGTCGCCCGGCCGCTGTTTGACGCCGACGTGAACGTGCTCGGGACCCTGAATGTGCTCGAGGGCGCCCGGGCGGCCGGCTCGGACCGGGTGGTGTTCGCGGCCAGCGGCGGGACCCTCTACGGCGCGCCGGACCTGTCGAAGCTGCCCATCCCCGAGACCATGGCCCACCGGCCGCTCTCGCCCTACGGCGTGTCGAAGAAGTCGGCCATCGACTACCTGGTCGCCTACCGCGAGATGCACGCGGTCGAGTTCACCGCGCTCGCCCTGGCCAACGTCTACGGCCCTCGTCAGGACCCCCACGGCGAGTCGGGGGTGGTGGCGATCTTCGCCCAGCGGCTGGTGGCCGACGAGCCGGTCGTCATCTTCGGCGACGGCGAGCAGACCCGGGACTTCGTCTACGTCGACGACGTCGTCGACGCGTTCGTCCGGGCGTCGGCTCGCGGGGGAGGGCTGGTCTGCAACGTGGGAACCGGCCAGGGCACCACGATCAACGAGATCTATCGCCTGCTCGCGGCGGCGGCGGGGGTCGAGACACCGGCCGAGCACGCGCCGCTCCCCGCGTCGCGGGCCGGCGACGTCCGCCACAGCAGCCTCGATTCCGGGCGGGCGGCCATGCAGCTCGGGTGGCAGGCCTGGACGTCCCTCGAGACCGGATTGGCGTCGACGCTCCGGTTCTTTGCCGAGCGGTCTAGCGAAAGAGGTCCTCGCCCGGCGGGCGAATGATCTCGGCCGCCACCGAGCCGGGCCGGAGCCACGACCGTGGCACGCCCCGCACGACGGCCGCCGGCACGCTGCGGTCCTTGCCCATCACCAGCTCGGCCGCCGAGGCCAGCTCGTCGGCGACACAGACCTCGGTCGCCTGGAGCTCACGCCCACCGGCATCACGGGTGCCCCGGAGGTCGACCACCGCGGCGACGCCGGCGCAGCCGATCGCCACGTCGGTGACACCGCGGCGCCAGGTGCGGCCGAAGGTGTCCGAGATGATCACGCCGATCTCGACGCCGAGTCGATGGCGTAGTCCGGCCGCGATGGCTCGGGCCGACCGGTCCGAATCGACCGGCAGGAGCGCCGCCTGACCCGAGGCCACGTTGGAGAGGTCCACCCCGGCGTTGGCGCAGATGAAGCCGTGCCTGGTCTCGGTGATGAGGAGCTCGTCGCGCCGCCGCAGAATGCGCACCGACTCGGACTCGATCAGGGCCGCCTTGGCCGCCGGGTCGTCGACGTCGAACTCGACCAGCCTCCCCTCGGCCTTGGACACGATCTTCTGGGTCACGACCAGCACATCGCCGTCGAGGAGCTCGAAACCCAGTGCCCCACCCAGCGCGGCGACGAGCAGCTCGTTCAGGTCGTCTCCGGGACGGACCTCGCCGATGCCCCGGATGGCCAGGATGGTGACGGCGTCGAGGCCGACCGGGTCAGCCGGCATCGAGGAGCGCCTTGGCCAGGCCGGCGGCGCGGGCCGGGTCCGACATCACGGTGGACGTCACCAGGCAGCGCACGCCGAGCGCCTCGATGTCGGCCACCAGGTCGCGGTCGGCCTCGTCGATCACGATCGTGCCCGCCCATGGCGCGTACAGCCGGGCGACGGCGAGCGCGCTGGCCTCGTGACCGAGCTCGCGCAACAGCCGATCCGCCGGGCCCTTCAAGGCCGCGCCGGCGACGATCGGGGACACGGCCACCACCGTGTCGCGGCGGGCCACGAGCGCCGCTTCGATGCCCGGCACCGCCAGGATCGGCCCGATCGAGACGATCGGGTTGGAGGGGCAGCAGATGACCAGCTCGGCTCGGCCGATCGCCTCGAGCACCCCCGGGGCCGGCCGGGCCTCCTCGGCCCCGGCGAAGCGCACCGAGGTCACCGCCACGGCGTGGCCGAGGCGGACGAAGTAGTCCTGGAACGCCACCTCGGCGTCTTCGCCTTCGAGGGGTTCGGCCAGGGTGACGCGGGTGCGGATGGCGTCGTCGGACATCGGGATCAGCCGAGCACCGACGCCGCGCGCGGCACTCAGCTCGGAGGTGACCTGGCTCAAGGTCGCGCCCTCGCCGAGGCGCTGGGTGCGGAACAGGTGGGTGGCCAGGTCACGGTCGCCCAGCTGGAACCAGCTCACGCCACCGAGCGCCTTGAGGTTCTCGGCGACGGTCCAGGTCTCGTCGACCACCCCCCACCCGGTCACCTTGTTGTCCAGTCCGGCCAGTGCGTAGGTCACGCTGTCGATGTCCGGGCTGATGTGGAGCCCGTGCAACACCAGGTCGTCACCCGTGTTGATCACCGCGGTGATCTCGGTTGGGTCGACCACCATCGCCAGCCCGACCAACAGCTTGGCCGCTCCGACACCTCCGGCCAGGGCCACGAGCACCGGGTCAGCCTACGCGGACATCGCGCCGCGCCCTCCCGGTTGGCGTGGCTCGGTTTTATTCTGCACTCCTTGGCTTAGACCCTCTACCAGGACTTATGTCGGCCACCAAGTCTAGGGTGTGCCTCATGTCCGTGATTGGAGTGCGATCAAAGCGGCTACTCATAGCGAATCGTGTCTATCGCAGCGCGTGCGGACCGCGTCGATGGCACTTCCTCCTGGGTCTGCCGGCTGGTGCGGTGTGTGCAGAGATCGGCGTCTTCCGTGGCGAGTTCACGCGTTCCATCCTGGAGGTCACGAAACCGGGGGAGCTTCATCTGATCGACGCGTGGTGGGAGCGCTACGGCGACCACTACCCGGCCGAGTGGGGGGCCTTCTCCGACTACGGCCGGCTCAGCACCCGCCGCGCCTATGACGATGCGGCCAAGGTTGTGGCCGCTGCGCCCCCATCATCGAGGGTGACGACGCACGTCGGGGACGACTGCGAGATCCTCGAGACGTTTGCCGATGGCTATTTCGACTGGGTCTACCTGGATACCTCCCACCAGTACGAGGACACGGTCCGGGAGCTCGATCTGCTTTCCCGAAAGGTGAAGCCGGATGGGTTCATCGCCGGAGATGACTGGTGGGACGACCCACGGCACGTGTGGGCCGGTGCTGGCGTCGCCATCGACGAGTTCTGTCTCGCCAACGGATGGAGGGTGGACCGACGGGATGTCTTCACCCAATGGCGCATCTCACGACGAGGCTCCTGAGGCCCACCGCCGCAATCCGTCGGCCAATTTCAGCCTGAGCCGAGCTCGGCCAGCACCTCGGCCGCCGGCCGGTCGGTGGCGTGTCGGAACCCGGTGCCGGCCCACAGGCTCAGCCGTCCGGCGTCGCGGTGTGCCGCCGCGTGGGCTCGCAAGGGCCGGGTCATGTTGTTGATCTCGGGATACGCGGCCGGGGCGTCGGGGTGCTCGACCATGAAGCGATTGCGCAGGCCCCGGGCCGGACGACCGCTGAACGCGCGGGTCACCGAGGTGGTGGTGAAGCCGGGATCGGCCAGCGCCGCCTTGTACGCGGGGCTGGCCCCGCTCTCGGGACAACGTAGAAAGACGGTGCCGCACTGGACGGCAATGGCGCCCTTGGCCAGGGTGGCCGTCACCGCTTCTCTGGTGCCGATGCCTCCCGCGGCGACGAATGCCACGTCGTCGATGGCGCGAACCCGATCGATCAGGGTCGCCAGGCCGAGCTCGTTGGCTTGCCCATCGACGGAAAAGGTGGAGCGATGGGCGCCGGCCTCGGTCCCTTGCAGGCACAGCAGCGCACTGCCGGCGTCCAGTGCCAGCCGCGCCTCGTGCTCCGAGGTGACCGTGACCATGGTCAGCGTGCCGGCGTCGCCGAGGGCGCGCAGCACCTCGGTTGGCGGGCACCCCATGGCGAAGCTCACCACCGCCGGGTGGCGTCGCACGAGCACATCGATCTTGGATGGCCAGTGATCGTCATCCCAGGAGGGTTCGCCCAGGATCACCCCGAGAGGTTCGGCTTCGGCTGCGAGCGCACGTTGATATGCCCGGAGCGCATCGGGCTGGGTGGTGGGTGTTCCGGGCACGAACACGTTGACACCGAAGGGTCGGGAGGTCGCGCCACTGACCTCGTCGATCTGCGCCTCCATCTCGACGGCCGTCTTGTAGCCGGCGGCCACGAATCCGAGCGCCCCGGCCTCGGCGGCAACCGCCACCAACGCCGGCGACGACGGGCCGGCGGCCATTGGCGCCACCACGACCGGGTGGGTGAACAGCTCCCGGAACGCCGCTCCGTCGCCGGTCACGGTGCCGAGCCTCGCCCGACCGGCGGCGGCCGCCCACGGACCGAATCGGCGATGCGGGGAGGCGGCACCCATCCAGACTGGCACCACGACATTCGCCCCGCGCCGGTTCCGGCGCGCCGCGGCGCGATCGCTCGGTAGGTTTGCCACGGTGCCCAGCGACACCGACGATCGCTTCACCGCTCTCTTCGGGCGGGCTCCGGCCGACGAGTCGACGCTCTCGATCGAAGAGCTCCGAGCCGCCGACGGCGCGTGGGCGATGGCCGCGACGGAACCCGATGGCGTGGTCTATCGGCCGGTCGACGCGGGCGGCATCGCGGCGGAATGGACGGTCCCGGAGGGGGCCGACCCCGAGCGGGTCCTGCTCTACCTGCACGGGGGCGGGTACTCACTCGGGTCGATCCGGTCGCATCGCCGGCTGGTCGGCCACCTGGCCAAGGCGGCCGGCGCCCCGGCGTTCTCGGTCGAGTACCGGCTGGCTCCCGAGCACCCGTTCCCAGACGGCCTCGAGGATGCCGTCACCTCCTACTCGTGGTTGCTCGAGCAGGGGTTGGATCCGGCGCACGTCGCCCTGGGCGGTGACTCCTCCGGCGGGGGCCTGGCGCTGGCGACGGCACTGGCGGTGCGCGAGCGGGGCCTGCCCGGGCCGGCCGGTCTGGTGCTGTTATCACCCTGGACGGACCTCGCCTCGACCGGTGCGTCCCTCGCCGGCAAGATCGACGCCGCCCGGGTGCGTCGCATCGCCTGGTACGCCGGTGACAAAGACGTGCGGGACCCGCTGATCTCACCCCTCTACGCCGACTTCACCGGCTTCGCACCCTTCGTCGTGCACGTCGGCGGGGCCGAGCTGTTGCTCGACGATTCGACGCGGCTGGCCGAGCGGGCCGAGGCGGCCGGATGCGAGGTGGCGATCGAGATCTGGCCCGAGATGCCGCACGTCTTCCAGCTGGCCGCCGGCAATGTGGTCCAGGCCGATGCGTCGGTGGCGGCGCTGGGCGCCTGGCTCTCGAAGCGGCTGGCAGGCTGAAGACGCTCCCAGCCATCGGGCGCGGTCGCCGCTGGCCACCCGACGTGGTGGGCCAGAGCGCTCAGACCGCGTGTGGAAGGCTCGGCGGATGACCCAGGACGGGCCGCTGGGGGTGGCGGTCGACGCGACGCCGCTCATCGGCCACCGGACCGGTGTCGGGGCGTTCTGCCTGGGCGCGTTGGGGGGGTTGGCCGAACGGGACGACATCTCGGTCTCGGCGTTTGCCGTCAGTTGGCGCCGCCGGGATCGGCTGGCCGGGGTGCTGCCGGCCGGGGTGAGCTCGGTTCAAGGGGCGATGCCGGCCCGGCCCCTGCACTGGTCGTGGCGCCGCCTGGGCCTGCCGGCGGCCGAATGGTTCATCGGTGCGTGCGACGTCGTGCACGGCACCAATTTCGTCGTCCCCCCGACCCGTCGGGCCGCCCGCGTGGTGACGGTGCACGACCTCACCGCGGTGCGGTTCCCCGAGATGTGCGACGGGCCGACCCTGGCCTACCCCGACCTCATTCGTCGGGCCCTGCGGACCGGAGCCTTCGTGCACACGCCGTCGGCCTTCGTGGCCGGCGAGGTCGTGGAGGCCTTCGGGGCCGATCCCGACCGGGTCCGGGCCGTCCATTCGGGGATCCCGGGACGCCCGGCGCCTTTCGCCGAAACGGGACGAATACCGGCCGATCTGTTGCCCGGGGGAACCGAACGCTTCATCGTCAGTCTGGCCACGGCCGAGCCGAGGAAGGACCTCCCCGGTCTGGTGGCCGCCTTCGACGAGCTGGCCGGAGACCGGCCCGACGTCGCGCTGGTGCTGGCCGGGCCACCGGGGTGGGGGGAACAGGACCTGGTGCGGGCGGTCCGCTCATCGCCATTCGCCGATCGGATCGTGCGCACCGGGTGGGTCGAGGAGGATCGGGCGGCCGAGCTCATCGGCTCGGCCAGCGTGCTCGCGTACCCGTCGCGCTACGAGGGGTTCGGTTTCCCGCCGCTCGAAGCAATGGAGCGCGGCGTCCCGGTGGTGGCCACCCGGGCCGGCGCGATACCCGAGGTCTTGGGCGATGGAGCGGCGCTGGTCGCGGTGGGCGACGTCGGGGCGCTGGCCGACGCGCTGGCCGGGGTGCTCGACTCGGCGACGCGCCGGGACGAGCTCGCTGAGGCCGGCCGCCAACGGGCCGCCCGGTTCAGCTGGGCCAGCTGTGCCGAGGGCCTGGCGTCCCTCTATCGCGACGCGGCCGACGATCGCGCCGGAGCAAAATCGAGCGGCCGGTGAACGAGCATGCCGACCCGCCGCCGCGGCGACCCTCGATCCTCCTCGTGGTGGAACAGCTTCGACGAGCCGTGCCCGGCGGGGTCGGCACATACGCCGAAGGGCTGCTGGGCGGGCTGGCCACGCTCGACGCGGCGACGGCCGATGGCCGAGTCGAGCCGAGCCCGATCACCCTGTTGGCCAGCCGAGCAACGCCGGATCCGCTGCTGCGGTGGGGCCGTCCGGTCAGGACCTCGCCCCTGCCGTCGCGGTTGTGCACCCGGGCCTGGGACCTCGGCGTGGCCCGGGCCCCGTCGGGCTTCGACGTCGTGCACGGGGTGTCCCTGGCCGCACCGGCCCGGGCCCGGCGCGATCGCGGCCCCCTGGTGCTCACGGTGCACGACCTCGCGTGGCGAACCCATCCCGAGGCGACCACCCGTCGAGGTGCTCGATGGCACGAAGCGGCGCTCGGCCGGGGCATCAAGCGCGCCGACGCGTTCGTGGTGCCCTCGGCGGCGGTGGCCGACGATCTGGTGGCGGCCGGCGCGGCGGCCGACACGGTCAGCGTGATCGGCCACGGATCGGACCACCTGCCGGCGCCCGATCGGGCCGGTGCGGCGGCCATCCTCCGGGCCTCGGGCGTCGACGGGCCGTACCTTTTGACGGTGTCCACCCTCGAGCCGCGCAAGAACCTCGGCCGCCTCATCGAGGCGTACCGCGCCGCTCGAACGGCCCTTCCCGAGCTACCTCCCCTGGTGGTGGCGGGTCCGGTGGGGTGGGGGGACCCCGGTCTGGGCGGCCCGACCGAGGGGGTGACGACGGTCGGCCACGTCGAGGGTGCCGCGCTCTCGGGCCTCTACGCCGGCGCGGCGGCCCTCCTCTACGTGCCCCTCGCCGAGGGTTTCGGGCTGCCGCCGATCGAGGCGATGGCGGTCGGGACCCCGGTCGTCGCCTCGACCGCCGTCCCCAGCGTGACCGAGGGGCCCGGTGACGTCGCGTTGCTGGTCGACCCGACCGACATCAACGCGATCGCCGACGCGTTGGTCGCAGTGGCGTGCGACCGGGACCTTTCGGACGCGCTGGGTGCCCGGGGCGAGGCGTTCGCTCGGGCCCGGACGTGGCGAGACTCCGCCGCGGCGCACCTGGCCCTGTGGGAGCGGTTGTCGTGAGTGGCGGCCACGGTGTCGGGAAGCTGGCGGTGTCCTTGGACGTGACCGCCATTCCGCTCGCCGCTGCGGGGGCCGGACAGTACGCGCTGGAGATCGCCCGCGCGCTCGATGACCGAAACGACGTTGCAATCACGCTGCTCACCCGGAGGGGCGACGCGGCCCGATGGCGCGACCATGCGCCGCACGCGTCGGTGGTGCCGTGCGCGCCCCAACCGAGACCATTGCGGTTGGCCTGGGAACAGATTGGTCTCCCGCGTCGGCTTCTGTCCGCTGGGGTGGCGGTGCACCACGGCCTGCACTACACGATGCCCGAGCGGTCGCAGCTGCCGGCCGTCGTGACCGTGCACGACTGCACCTACTTCGACCATCCCGAGTGGCACCAACCGGCCAAGGTGCGGTTCTTCCGCCGGGCCATCCAGGTCGCGGCGCGCCGCGCCGCGGTGGTGATCTGCGTCAGCGAGGCCACCGCGGCGCGCTTCACCGAGCTGTGCCAACCGATCGGGCCGGTGGTGGTGGCCCACCATGGTGTCGACCGCGACCGGTTCCGCCTCGTCGAGCCTGTTCCGGGGGCCGACGCCGACGCCCTTTCGCAGCTGGGCATCGACGCCGACCGGCCCTTGGTCGTCTTCGTGGGCACGATCGAGCCGCGCAAGGGAGTGGCCTCGCTGGTGGCGGCGTTCGATCGGGTGGCCGAACCCCACCCGGACGCGAGACTGGTCCTGGTCGGGCAGCCCGGATGGGGGCACGAGCTCGATGCTCTGGCCACGGCGCGTCATCGCGACCGCGTGGTCGTGACCGGCTATGTCCCCGACGCGGTCGTCCCGGCGCTGCTGAGACGAGCCACCGCCGTCGCCTACCCGTCGCTCGACGAGGGCTTCGGCCTGCCCGCCTTCGAGGCGTTGGCCTGTGCCGCGCCGCTCGTCACCACCACCGGCACGCCGATGGCGGGCATCGTCGGCGACGCGGCGCTGCTGGTCGCGCCCGGTGACGTGGACGCGTTGGCCGAGGCGCTGGACACGCTGCTCGGCGGTGACCCCGATGTGGAGCGCCGACGCCAGGCCGGACTGCTGGCGGTCTCCGGCCTGACCTGGGAGCACAGCGCGTCGCTGCACGCACAGGCGTACCGGATGGCGGCCGAACGAGGCTGACCGGCCGCGACGTGGCCCGCTCCGACCACCCTTCGAGGGTCGGAGCGTGCCGGGGCCGAAACCGACCGACTGCCCCCGATAGGGTCGTCTCCCGTGCGAGCGTTGATCACCGGCGGTGGGGGGTTTGTGGGCCACCACCTGGGTGAGCTGCTCCGAGCGGCCGGCGACCAGGTGGTGTCGGTCGACCTCGAGGTCGACGTGGCCGATCCCGGCGCGATTCGGGCCGCCGTGGCCGAGGCCCGACCCGAGGCGATCTACCACCTCGCTGCGTTGACCCACGTCGGGGAGTCCTGGGACTTCCCGGCCGAGGTGCTCCGGGTCAACGTGCTGGGTACGGCCAGCGTGCTGGCGGCGGCCCGGGCCGAGCGCGAACCGCCGGTCGTGCTGGTGGTCAGCTCGGCCGAGGTCTACGGGTCGGTCGCGCCCGACGAGCTGCCGATCGACGAGACGATGCCGCTGCGGCCCCTCAGCCCCTACGCAGCCAGCAAGGCGGCGGCCGAGCAGCTGGCCCTGCAGGCGTGGCGCGGCTACGGCCAGCCGGTGATCGTGGTCCGACCCTTCAACCACATCGGGCCCGGACAGGCGCCGACGTTCGCCGTCTCGGCGTTGGCCAAGCGCATCGTGGAGGCACAGCGCAGCGGTTCCTCGACGGTGGCCGCCGGCACCCTGACGGCGCGGCGCGACTTCACCGACGTGAGAGACGTCGTGCGCGCGTACCGGTCGCTCGTGGTCGAGGGCACGACCGGGGAGATCTACAACGTCTGCTCGGGCCACGACATCGCCGTCTCGGAGGTCGCCTACCGGCTGTGCGCGTTGGCCGGGGCCGACGTCGAGCTGGTCGACGATCCGACCTTGGTCCGGTCGGTCGACCTGCCGGTGCTGCGGGGTGACTACGGGCGGCTGGCCGCCGACACCGGGTGGAAGCCCGAGATCCCGTTCGACGACACGTTGGCCGACGTGCTCGAGTTCTGGCGGGGCCAGGTCAGCTGAGCGAGGTTGCCGGCCGTCCGGCCGAGCAGATCAGCGCAGGCCCCGTCGTGCTGCGGCGCCATCGGCGTTCCGACGGTCCCCTACTGGTGGCCGCGGT
>Ga0302326_10018774_pt1 | contig 14332 bp, 14 predicted proteins | sample Palsa_T0_3_FD_202264 | JGI IMG/M metagenome (GOLD analysis project Ga0302326, IMG submission 202264) | Peat permafrost microbial communities from Stordalen Mire near Abisko, Sweden - Palsa_T0_3 | ecosystem: Environmental > Terrestrial > Soil > Palsa > Peat permafrost | place: Sweden: Abisko... | reverse complement strand
CGAAGCCGCCATTATCGCCGCCCTGGACCGTCTGATGGCCGGGCGCACCACGGTTCTCACCAGCCACCGCCCCAGCCTCATTGGCCAGGCAGATTGGGTCTACATCATCGAAAACGGCAAAGTCTCCGACAACGGCCCGCCGACGGAGTTGATCGAACGCAACGTATGGTTCGGCCGGTTTATGCGATCGAATGAGGATGCGTTGGTCTGAAAAAGTCGGCTAGCGCTGTGCCGAATTATCCAGCGCAATTTTGTTCAGCTTCAGGGTTTCAGCGAATTTTGCCTGCGTGCGCATTTTGATGTCGGCTGCGCTGGCGCGGTCACGGATCGCTGCGCCGAATTCTTCCAACGCGGGGCCTTGCAAGGCGCGGCTGAAGGAAGAACTCATGGTGAAAGGCAATCGTTTTGCCGTCGCGGCTTTACGCATCTCTTCCAATCGCCTCATGGCATCCTCGGTTGCCTGGCCGCCCGATAGAAAAACCAACGCGCCGATGTTGGAAGGCACGGTCGCGCTCAAGGTCGCAATTGTATCTCTCACGCAGTCCGACTCGGCGACTTTCGGTCCCTGGACGCCGGCAAGAACCATGTTGGTCTTGAGGATTACGCCGGGGAGAAATATCTTCCGCTGTTCCAGGGCGGCAAAAGTCGCTTTCAAAAAACGAGAAGTCGCCTGGCGGCAATCCTCTAAAGAGTGCGCACCCTCCATTGGCACCTCCGGCTCGACAATCGGTACAACGCCGAAGCGGTGGTTGATTTCCGCGTACTCCGCCAACATAGCGGCGTTGGCCGCCAGACACGCATCACTGGGAACATCTTTTCCGTTCTCGCGGCCGATGTTGGCGACAACTCGAAATTTGGTGAATCGCACATCCTTGGCGGCGTATTCTTCCATGCGTTTTGGCAGAGCGGCCAGCTCATTTTTTCCCACCTGTTCGATCTTGGAATTACCGAAGGGTTGCAAACCAGCATCCACCTTGACCCCCATGACGACATCCTCTTGTTTCAAGATGGAAGGGACGGTTTTGCCCTCGTAGCTTTGGCGGAAAGTTTCGTCAAAAAGGATAACTCCGCCGATGACTTGGCCGTAGCCGGGGGTGGTGATCATTGCCCCGCGATAAGCGATGTGATTTTCCGGAGTGTCGTCGATGCCCAATTGCTGAAACTTTTTGGCAATGTTGCCTCCGCTTTCATCAGCAGCGTGCAGGCATCGCGTTTTAAGCCTTAGTTGATTGATCCCGTCAATGAGTTTGTCTTGCGTTGTCATTTGGCACCTGGCTTGTCTTGGTCACTCGCCTTCAGTATCGCAATTCCAGAAGCGCTGTCCATTCATTTTTGGCCGAAGCGAACCCCAGGATCGACCAAACTCATAAATGAGCGCCCTTTCCTGCCTTTTTCGGCCGAGCAAAGATGACGAGCATCGATCAAGAATGCGCCGGCCGCGCATTTTCAACTGTGAGTTTAAGTCCGACCGCTTTGACGACCGCGACGAGCGTGGAAAGACGCGGATTGCCACGCGCTGAGAGTGCGCGATACAAACTTTCACGTTCAATGCCGGCCGCCTTGGCGATTTTGGTGAAACCGCCGCGGGCTTCTGCCAGACGTCGCAGGGCTTGCAGCAGCACCTTTGGTTCTTCCGTGTCCTCGATTGCCGCCCGAAGATATTCGGCGGCAAACTCAGGATCTTCGCGCAGATGCCGAATAACCGCTTCTTCGTTTGAAATGCTGGGTTTGTGTTTCATGTCTTGCCCATCCTTCGCTTGTAATCCCGCAAGTATTCGACCGCCCGTTTGATGTCGCGCGACTGCTTCCTTTTATCACCGCCGCACAGCAGGAGCACGCAGGTCTTGCCCACAGCGGCGTAATACACACGGTATCCGGGCCCATAGTCAATGCGCAATTCCCAAACACCCTCCCGCAAGGGTTTGCAGTCTCCGAAATTTCCGTCGGCCAGCCGGTCAATCCGCATCACGATCTTTGTCACCGCGCGGGCATCACGCAATTCGTCAAGCCATTCCCGAATTAGTTCCTGGCCCGATTCGGTAACGTACCGAAGTACCTCAACCACCGGCATAGTGTAATCTATAATTTACATTCCATCAATTGAAAGGAACGCCGTCTCCGCGCGTAATAAGATGAGATTGCTTGAAGGCGTCAACCGTTGTCCGCCCTAAATTGTCTTTTCCCCTCCCCCCCACTAGACTTTCCCTCCCAATGAAAGCGGAGCGTCGGCACGAGTTGAAGCAGAATTCGCTGGTAAAAAAGTTGGAAGATCTGCCTCGGTATAAGCAGTGGGGAACCCGCGCGATGCTGGGGGTGATTTTATTGGCGATGCTGATTTTTGGCTGGAGATACCGCCAGTCGGCCGAGGCGGCGCGCGTGGATTCGGCGCGGGATAGCCTTGCAGCGGGGCAGGAGGCGCTGTTGCGACTGAAGGATACGGCTCTTCAACTGGCCGAGGGCGGAGATCCGGCGGCCGTCGCCAATATTCGGATGGATTCGTTTGCCGATGGGCTCAAGGAAGTCGATGATGCGATCGCCAACGCGGGGGACGCCAATCCATTGCTGGTCGCCGCTGCGCTACTTTGCCGGGGGGATTTGAATTTTGAATTGGCGAACATTCCACCGATTCCCGGAGCATCAACCCGTCCATCGTTGCAACCGGATCAGTCAGAGCCGGATTTGCTCAACGCCGCAGCGGATGCGTACTCGCAGGTATTGCAGAATTATCCCAACGATCTGCCGAGCGTGACGCAGGCTCGTTTCGGCTTGGCGGCGGTGGCGGAGGATCGGGCGCTGATTGACCCCTCCAATTGGGACAAGGCAACATCCTATTTTCAGGCGATTCTCGACAGCGACGCGCCGGAATTGTTCAAGGATCAGGCCAAGGCCCAGTTGGCATTGCTTCCCAATCTGCAAAAGCCGCTCACGTTGGACCTGATGCCGGAATTGGAATCCCCCAGCACAATGCCGAGCACGGAGCCTACGATTCTGGGACCGGCCGCGCCGACGACCATACCCACGACGGCGCCGATGCAGTAACGGCAAAACAGCCAGCTTCTGCCGAGCATTTTTCACCATGTCAGAAGAAGACGAAATCGTCGAGGAATCCGCGGATGATGTTCTGCATTTCAGATTCCACGCGACCAAAACCCAGACCCGGCGGATCGATCAGTTTCTTCCCGATCGTTTGTCGTGGCTATCACGGAATGTGGTCCAGCGGTTGATTGATGAGGGATTGGTCACCGTCAACGGCAAGCCGACCAAGGCTAGTTATAAAATCAAAGCCGATGATGTGGTGGAAATGGTCGCGCCGCCTCAGCCGGTGCATGATCTGGTCCCCGAGCCGATCCCGCTGGAAATTCTGTATGAAGACGAGCATTTTTTGGCTTTGAACAAACAGGCGAATCTGATCGTTCATCCCGCGCGGGGAAAATGGACCGGAACGCTGGTGAATGGCCTGGTCCATTACGGCCAGAAATGGAGCACGATCAACGGCGAATGGCGGCCGGGGATTCTGCATCGATTGGATCGCAACACCACGGGAATCATGCTGGTGGCCAAAAGCGATGAAGCACATTGGCGGCTAGCGGCACAATTTGAGAATCGCACGATTCAGAAAACATATCTGGCCATCACGCACGGGATACCGGAGCTTCTGGGGGATGTGATAGACATGCCGATCGGCCGGGACCGCTACGTCCGGGAAAAACAGGCGGTGCGGAAAATAGAAAACGGCGGTCGGCCGGCCGTGACCAAATATCAGGTGGAGCAAAAATTCGGCACTACCAACGCATTGGTCCGCCTGATGCCCAAAACCGGACGAACCCATCAGTTGCGCGTCCACATGTCGTATCGCGGCCTGCCGCTCGTGGGCGACACGATGTATGGCGGGCGGGTATTCGAATCAGGAGATTTCAAATTCGAGCGGCAAGCTCTGCATGCTTATCAGATTGCCTTCGTGCATCCGGGAACCCTCAAAATGATGATGCTGGAGGCCCCGATTCCCGAAGACATGAAGGAATTGATGAGCAGGCTGGCTGGGGAAGCGGCCCCGGTTAGGTAAGATTTCCGCTTGAATATACACTGGCCATCGGGTGGGGGAAAGTCGTATAATATTTGGCGGTCTCGGCCGTTTAATTTGAAAGAGGATCGGTTCATGCACTTGCCACTGGCCAACCTGTTTGGGATCGACAACTGGATTTTCATTGCTTTTTTTGGCCTGCTGATTTTCGGCCGGCGATTGCCGGAGGTGGGCCGCAGTTTGGGCAAGGGGATTGTTGAGTTCAAGAAGGGTCTGGCGGGGGTGGAGGAAGAGATCAATCAGGCGGGGCAAACTTCCCCGACATCGGTTTATTCTTCACAGCAGCGGGCCGCTTTGCCCAGCGGATATAAATTTGATCCGTATACCGGAAAGCCGCTAATCGAGGAACCCAAGCCGCAAATGCGGTTCGACCCCTATACGGGCAAGCCGATCGAGCAATCCGCTTCGACCAGCGGCAACGGCTGAATCATCGCGGAATTTTTTGGGGGAGGTGCATGATGCGTCGATTTATTCCTGGCGTTTTCATTGTGCTTTTGATCGCCATGCCGGCGATGGGGCGATCCGCCGCCCGGGCGATGTTGCAGCATGTGATTCCCACCGCCAAATTCGACAACGTATCCCTGGCTGATTCTATCGACTTTCTCTCCAGCGTCAGCGGGGCGAACATCATCGTGGATTGGAAATCGCTTGCCGACGCCAACATCACCAAGGAAACCCAGATCAATTTGAATCTGCATGATGTGACGCTGCAGCGCGTGCTGACGATGGTGCTGCATGAAGCCAGCGACGGCGGCGCGCCGCTCACCTGGTACATCGACGACAACATTGTCACGATTACCACGCAGGCGGTCGCGGATTCCAAGAATGTGACGGTCGTTTACTATGTACTGGATCTGATTCTGGACAATTCGCAGTTCAACGGCATCATCAGCAACCCCAATATTACCTTCGCCAATTCTTCAAATACCAGCGGTGGAGGCGGAGGTGGAGGAACCAGCGTCGGTGGTGGCGGGGGAGGTGGCGGCGGAGGAGGCGGTAATCTCTTTGGCGGCGGAAACCAGCAGAGCAACAACAACAGCACTCAGACTACCGAGCAGGCGGCTCAGGGATTGATCAAACTCATCGAAGGCATCGTCCGCCCAGACATCTGGGAAGACAACAATAAGGGCGGAACGGCGTCCATCAGCTATTACAACGGAAATCTCATCGTCTCAGCCCCTCGCAGCGTTCAGGAAGCCATCGGCGGCCCGCTGGATTAGAATAATGTGAATGAAGTATGACCTGGCCATCATTGGAGCGGGTGTGATGGCCGAAGCCATCGCGCGAGGCGTGCTCGCTGGCAAGCAATTCGCCGCCGGGCGAATGATCGCCGCGGATGTTTCGGCGGATCGGCGGAAGCTATTTGAATCTCTGGGTATCAAGACCACCGAATCGGCGGCCGAAGCGGCGCAGGATGCGCAGAGCATGCTTCTAAGCGTGAAACCGTATCAGATGGAACAGGTTCTGGCGGGGCTAAATGGCCATCTGGGGGAAGAGACGCTCATCATCTCCATCGCCGCGGGGATCGGCAGTGGATTTATCGCGCGACATCTTGGCGAGGGAAAAAACTGGCGGATCGTCCGCGCGATGCCAAACACTCCTATGCTTGTGGGCGAAGGCATGGTTGCCATCGCTCCCGGCGGCGCTGCAGGGCCAGCCGATTTGGCCGAAGCAAGAAAAATCTTCGAGTCAGCCGCTCAAGTGATCGAAGTCGATGAATCCAAAATGGATGCCGTCACCGCCCTCAGCGGCTCCGGCCCGGCGTATTTCTTCTTCCTCGTCGAACAGATGTTCCGCGCCGGTGAGGAAATGGGATTGACCCCGGAAGAATCCCGCACACTGGCCATCCAAACCGCTGTCGGCGCGGCGAAGATGATGAGCCGGTCTCCCGATTCCCCGTCCGAGCATCGCCGCCGAGTGACGACGCCCAATGGAACTACTCATGCCGCCATCAGTCACATGGAATCGAAGAACTGGCCGGAGATTACCGTGGAAGCACTCAAAGCCGCCAAAAAGCGGAGCACGGAATTGGGAAAGTAGTCAATCCCGCAGGCGCGATTGAAAAAGTCGAATTGCATCAGGATACGCAATCATCTCTTCCTCAAAAACCCGATGCGCCAGCGTAGCCGCTGTATCAGTCGGCAAAACCGCGCATGTGCGCTGCAGGATGATCGGGCCGTGGTCGTATTCGTCATCCACGAAATGAACCGTGCATCCGGAGATTTTTCGGCCTTTGTCCAACACGGCTTGATGCACTCGCAATCCGTACATTCCTTTGCCGCCGAATTCGGGGAGAAGGGCAGGGTGAATATTCATCACTCGGCCGACAAATTCGGGGGGAATCGTCAGATGCGAAAGCCAGCCGGCCAGGCAGACGAGATCGACTCCGGCGCATCGCTCAAAAATCGCGCGGCTGAACTCCTCTTCCGAAGCGAATTTTTTCCTCTCGATGATCTCGCAATTCAATCCCGCTTTTTTGGCCCGCTCGATTCCCAAAATGCCCGGGCGAGAGGCGATGACGATCCCGATTTTCGCGTTCAATTTCCCCGCGGCAATCTGATCGATGAAATTCTGTAGCGTCGACCCTGAACCGCTGATGAGAACGGCAAGTTGGATGGGTCGGGGTGCGCGATCCATTCTGGAAACTCTCATCTCTTTCCCCTCCTCCGGTAATCCGGGGGAGGGTTAGGGTGGGGGTGGCGTCGATCGGCGTTCAGCCCCCACCCCTGCCCCCCCGGGATACCGGAGGAGGGGGAAATTTCGATCATCCCAATGCGCGGACGGTGGCGGCGTCGCGCAGGCTCAGGTCGGGGAATTGCGGGTCTTCTCCCACATCCGGCCGGCGCTTCCAACTTCGGGCGCAGGCTTTGTAACTCTGGCGGCGATCGACCACTTCCACTACGACCGCCGCGCCGGCTGAATCTTTCTCGGCGAAACTGTGGAATCCCGCGCCAACCATGTCTTCCATATCCGGACCATATTGCTGCAATTTCTGGCGCATCACATCGTCACCGACGCGGAAAATCAGCTCCGCATCCAGCGGTTTGTTCATGCCGGTGGATTTCTTCAGTCCATCGAGCTGCATCAGGGCGCTGGCGCGCAGTTCCATCAGCAGATTCCATTCGTGCTGCTGATCTTCTGAAGGTTCGGGGCCAACCGCGGTTGGCAAATCCATCATGTGGACGCTGGGCACGCACGCCTCGACGCCGATTTTGTGCGGGATGTGCTCCCACGCTTCATCGGCAGTGAAGACCAGCATCGGGGCGAGCAGGCGCGTGAGATCGGTGGCCATGCGATGCATCACCGTCTGGGATCGGCGTCTGATCAGCGAATTTGCCGGCTCGCAATAGAGACGGTCTTTCATCGCATTGCCATAGACCGCGCTGATTTGCACGGCGCAGAAATCGTGCAAAAGGCGGAAGGCGCGATGGAGCTGATAAGAATCGTACGCTGCCGTCGTTTCACGAATCACCTGATCGAGCTGCGCGATCGCCCAGCCGTCGAGGCTGGACGGCGGAATTTCCCGCATATCCGTGCGCGGATTGAAATCATAAAGATTGCTCAGCAGATACCGCAGCGTGTTGCGGATTTTGCGATATTTGTCGGCGAATTCCTGGATGGCCGCCGGGCTGACGGGAATGTCGTTCTGGTAATCCACGCTGCAGCACCAGAGTCGCAGCAGATCGGCCCCATGGCGGTTCACTTCCTGCGTGGCGGTAACGTATTCCTTATCACTCTTGGAAACTTTGGTCCCATCGGGTTTGACGATGAATCCGTGCGTGAGCACCTGCTTGAAGGGTGATTGGCCGGTCGCTCCGAGGCTGGGCAAAAGCGAAAGCTGAAACCACCCGCGATGTTGATCCGATCCTTCCAGATAAAGATCGGCCGGAAAATGCAGGTATGAGCGCGATTTCAAAACCGCTTGCCACGAACTGCCGCTCTCGAACCAGACATCGAAGATGTCTTTTTCCTTGCGAAGTTTGTCCTTGGGAAATTCCGGGCCGGGATCGCATCCGGTCAGCAAATCGGCGGCACATTCAGTAAACCAGACATCGCTCCCTTTTTCAGCAAATCGTTTGGCAACCGCGCGCACCGAATCCGGCGTCAGCAGGGCATCGCCTTTTTCGTTGTAGAACACCGGAATGGGCAGACCCCACGCCCGCTGGCGCGAGATGCACCAATCGGGGCGGGATTCGAGCATTCCCACGAGCCGGGCCTTTCCCCACGCGGGGATGAATTCGATTTTGTCACCAACGGCATCGAGCGCGCGCTGCCGAAGAGATTTCGGTTCCGATGATTCGCCGTGAACCAGATACGGTTTGTCGATTGCGAAAAACCATTGCTCGGTGGCGCGGAAGATGATCGGCTTTTTGCTTCGCCAATCGTGCGGGTAGCTGTGCGTGATTTTTTCTTCGGCGAAGAGAAGCCCATCATCCGCCAATCGCTGTGTGATGAGTTTGTTGGCTTCCCAGACAGATTTACCGCGAAGCCATTCCGGAGCGGTGTCATCGAATCGGCCGTTGGCCAGAACGGGACTGTAGACATCCAGCTTTTCGCGGACGCCGGTATCGTAATCATCTTCGCCATGGCCCGGAGCAGTGTGGACCAGGCCGGTGCCATCCGTGGTGGTGACGTAATCGGCGAGGACAACGGATCCCTTGCGGCCGATGAAGGGGTGCGTGTAATTTCGCCCGGTCAGATCGCGGCCGAGTTGCATATCCTGAATCTGGAATTCGATTTTGCCGGAAGCGAAAACTTTTTCAGCGAGATTTCTGGCGATAATTCCAACGCGCGATTTGCCGTCGCGCGAGTATCTGGCTCTCACATATTCCACGTCCGGATGCACCGCCACCGCGAGATTCGCCGGCAGCGTCCAGGGCGTTGTGGTCCAAACCAATAGATATTCGTCCCCTCCCAACGGAAACTCCACGAATACGCTGTTGTCGGTCACATCCTGATATTCCAGCTCCATGTCCGCCAGCGCAGTTTGATTTTCGATCGACCACGGCACCGGTTTCAGTTGCTTGTAAACCAACCCCGCCTCGACGAAGCGCGCGAAAACCTCCAGCGTCTCGGCCTCATAGACCGGATTCATCGTGATATACGGCTGCTCCCATTCGCCCAGAATCCCCAGCCGCTGAAACTGCTCGCTCTGTATTCGGACATATTTCTCGGCGTATTCGTGGCAGAGCTTGCGCACCTCCAGCGTGCTCATCTGCCGTAATTTCGGCCCGAGATCCTGCTGAATTTTGTGCTCGATCGGCAAGCCGTGGCAGTCCCATCCCGGCACGTATGACGTCTGGCACCCCTGCATCGAACGAAACCGCAGGATCACGTCCTTGAGCGTTTTATTCAGCAAATGCCCAATGTGAATGTCACCATTGGCGAACGGCGGCCCATCATGCAACACCCATTTTTTCCCCGAAGCGCGGCGGGTGATGATCTTTTCATAGAGCCGGCCTTCCTTCCAGCGCGCCAGGCGAGTCGGCTCGTTGGCGGTGAGCTTGGCCTCCATCGGAAACGCCGTCTGCGGGAGATTCAGCGTCGCCTTATAGTTATGTTTTTCCTGTGCCTGGGTCGTCATGTTGGTATCGGCTACTCCATCGAGAGTGTAGCCGATGCCGCCGCGACATTCGAGGGACCGCAGAGTTCGGCGTGGATCGTGGTGAGAGATTCAGAGGAATATTTTTATCGGTTACGATTTCCGTGCCGATCGAGTCGGCTGGCTCGTATAGGGAACTTTTGAGTCGCTGCGAAACCCGCTGGCTGGCCCGTTGAAGTTCGCCGCGGCATTCTGCGGCGAAACGAAATGCGGAGTTCCCGCCTGCGGCGATGGATGCCAAGGAGTTTCGCGCACGAACGCGACCTCAACCGTCCTTCACAGCCCCGCTTGTCCGACCTGCCCTGGAAATTGCAGGGTGCCGGTCTTCTGCGCATTTGAAGGCGAGGTCGGACATGGGGCGTGAAGGACGGTTGAGGGTCGGCCCGTGGCCGAAACTCCATCACATCCGCCGCCGAAGGCGGGAACTCGTTCTTTTGATCCACTTGCAAAATGCCGCATGGAACGTCGCCGGGCCAGCCAATAGTTTTCGCAGCGGCGGGGGTGTTCCCTATACGAGCCAACCAATTCGAGCGGCGCGACAAGCGCAACCGATAAAAATCTTCTTTCATGGATCACTCGAGTGTGTTCGCTCAATGATTACTCCCATTCCTGGGAGGTGAGGGATTGAAGCTTCGTTTCTTCCGAATGGACGGCCCCCGGCTTTTCCAGGCAGATGAGTTTCCATTTGCCACGAAGGAATCGGATCATCATGTAGATGCCCAGCAGCGCGCCGTAGACGCAGCCGATGAACCAGGGGCCGCCGTAGCCGAATTGGGGGAAGAAATAGATTGCCAGCACATATCCACCGCCGACGCTGATGGTCCAGCAGAGCGAGGCCATGACGATGGCGGGCACCAGCGTATCGCCGGCGCCCCGCAGCGCGCCGCTGTAGACGATATACATGGCGTCGAAGATTTCGTAGATGGCGGCATAGATCAGATACATGCCGCCGATGCGGATGACCTGCGGATCATGCGTGAAGAGCCGCATCATTGGGCCGCGGGCAAGAATGAAAGTCGCCGCGCAAAGCAGGATGTAAGCGAATGTGACGACAAATCCCAAATGGGCACGGCGCACCGAAATATCCAGCCGGCCCCGGCCGATGTATCGGCCCACCAGCGCCGTGACCGCCGCCGAAAATCCGTAGGCCGGCATGAAGCTGACCACCATATACCGCAGCATGAACGTGTTTCCCTCCATCGCCGCCGCGCCCAGAATTCCGATGACGCCATTGCAGAAGATCGACCAGGCCAGAACATCGGAAAAAAATTGCAGGCCTGATGGGAGTCCGATGCGGATGAGCGTGAGGAACTGATTCCAGTAAAACGTGGGAGGCAGCACGGAATATTTTTCGCGGATGGATTTTCGCAGCGCCAGCACGGCCAGCGCGCACAATTCCGTCGTCACGCCAATGTTCTGGCACCAGGCCGAGCCGACGATGCCGTAGCGATGAAATCCCCAGTGTCCCAGCACGAAGCACCACGCGGCTACGGCATTGACGAACACGCCAAGGAGAGCGGAGACGAGTACCGATCGCGGCCGGTCGATGCCGATGGCAAATTGGCCCATGGCCGTCGAGCAGAGTTTCACGGCCGATGCCAGGATAACGATGCGATAATACGTCGTTTCCATCGCTGCCTGTTCTGCGGGATGATGAAAAAGCGAGAACATTTGCCCGGCGATCAGGCGCAATGGGAGCATCGCCAGGCCCATGACGAGGCCCAACCAGATTCCCGCCCAGAGATATTGCCCGCATTTGGCCCAATCCTGCCGGCCAAAACTTTGGCTGACCAATGTGTTGACCAGCACCAGCACGCCAAGTCCGAGCGCGACGAGGGAAAAGCTGAGCATCCCCGCATTGGACGCCGCCGTCGGTGCTGCCCCGCCGAGGCGAGAGAGCATCCAGATGTCGATGAACTGCATGACGGTGTACGACGCCATCTGCGCCACCGTCGGCAGCGCAAGCGACAGCATCTCCACCAGTGCGGAGGCTGTGCCTTCCGCCGGCCGGCGCGGTTGGTCCGTCATACTCCCAAGTGTAGGAGCAAATGCGAGGAGATTGAACCACGAAGTCACGAAGACACGAAGCGGCTTCCTTGGCTCCGGAGCTATTCCGCGTATTTGGCTTTTCAATAAATTGGATTTGAATTCAAAAACCCGCTTCGCCGAGTTGATCGCGAATGTCGAAAGCCGCTTCGTGTCTTCGTGACTTCGTGGTTCAATCTCTTTAGTATGGTCAGACCGCCGGTGGCTTCTCGTGTCCTTCTCATCGCCGAAGCATGCAACCCTGAATGGGTGAGCGTTCCACTAGTGGGGTGGTCGCACGCACGGGCAATCTCGAAATTGACCGACGCACATATCGTGACGCAAATTCGAAATCGGGAAGCGCTGCTGCGCGCCGGATTGCGCGAGGGACAGGATTTCACGGCCATCGACTCCGAAAAAGTTGCGCGCCCGATTTATCAGTTGGCCAATCTCCTGCGCGGCGGGGCGGGCAAGGGTTGGACGACCGCCACCGCACTCTCGGCTGTTTCATACCCATATTTCGAGAAAATAGTATGGGAGAAATTTCATGACCGATTTCGATCCGGGGAATTCGATCTGGTTCACCGTATCACGCCGCTTAGTCCGACCATTCCCAGCCCGATTGCTGCAAAATGCCGGGCGGCGGGTGTGCCATTTGTGTGGGGGCCATTGAACGGCGGCGTGCCTTGGCCGCCGGGGTTTGATTCAGCTCGCCGGCGCGAAAAGGAATGGCTTTCCTACGTTCGCCAGATGCATCGATTCATGCCAGGATATTTGCGGACGCGCCGGTCTTCATCGGCAATTCTGATCGGTTCGCGCGACACTTGGCGACAGATGCCGCAGTCTTTTCAGAGCAAATGCTTTTATCTACCGGAAAATGCAATCGATCCGGAGCGATTCGCCCTCAAGCGTCAGCACAAAGCGCAGCGGCCGATTCGGGCAGTCTTTGTTGGACGGTTGGTTCCATACAAGGGCGCCGATATGCTGCTGGAAGCGGCGACGCCGCTGTTGGCATCTGGGGCGATGACGCTGGACATCATCGGCGATGGGCCGCAGCGCGAATCGTTGGCAGAAACGATCAAAATTAAAAACCTCGCCGGCGCCGTTCGGATGGACGGTTGGATCGAACATCGCCAGCTTCAGGAGCGGTTGGCCGAAGCGGACATCATGCCTTTCCCCAGCGTGCGCGAATTTGGTGGTGGCGTGGTGCTGGAAGCGATGATCACCGGCGTGATCCCGATCGTCATCGACTACGGCGGCCCCGGCGAACTGGCCAGCGACGCGACGGGATTTCTTGTCCCCATCGGCGATCGCGCGAGCATCATCGAAGATTTCCGCCGGATTCTGACGGATCTTGTGGAACATCCGGAAAAAATCGAGAGCCGATCCAAAGCGGCCAGCGCGCGGGTCCAGCGGCATTTCACGTGGAATGCCAAGGCAGAGTCCGTCCTGCGAATCTATGATTGGGTGCGCGATCCGGGATTGCCCAAGCCGGAGTTTCCGATGCCGATTCCGGATGATATTTGAAACGAGCAAAGGCGGGCGATGGAACTGGGTGGGAAAACGCGGATCGTCGTCGGGGTAGCGATTCTCCTTGCCCTGATGGTTTATGATTTGGCTCGGCGCGGGAAGGAAGCTACCCGCTGGCGCGAGTATCTTTTTCTGGTTTTGTGCGTCGGTGTTGCGGTCGTTTATGGGGCGGTCAACGATCAAATCACTTCGCGTATTAGTTGGGAATATTTCTATTATGGAAAATATTTGTGGCCGACACTCGGCCCGCAAACGCCGCCTGATCCGACGGCATTGAGCCTCGCCGCACTTCGCATCGGCGCGGAAGCGACGTGGTGGACGGGACTGATCATCGGGGCGGCGCTGCTCATCGCCAACAATCCCGTACCCGGCTTTACGCGGGTCACATATCGCCAACTCATCGGGCAATTGCCGATCGTTTTGGCGATTACAATTATTGCCGCGATCATCGGTGGAATCTGCGGGGATTATTTTCTGCTCAACTGGATCAGCCCTGACTTCCGGGATCTGGCGGACACCAATCTCTGGCGGCCGCACCGATTCATGACCGTCTATGGCATCCATCTCGGCGGCTATGTCGGCGGGGGGATCGGAGCGCTAGTCATATTTGCGCGAATTCGCCATTTGCGGCAACGCATGACAAATTAGCCTTGTCACTTCATCGGCTTGCCCATAAAACCGCATCATGTCCCTCACCTATGAATCTTCCGGCGTGGATTATGGTCCGCTGGATGCGTTCAAGCGCATTTGCCAGCGGCAAGCGATGACGACGGTCAGCGCGCTACCGGCTCATGGCTTCGTCGAGCCTCAGAGAATTCGTGGCGAAAGCGCGTATCTGCTGGAAAGCCCAACCGATTTTCTTGCTCATGTGGAAGAAGGACTGGGGACCAAGAATCTGGTCGCTGATGCGATGTTGGAAAAGACCGCCAAAAGTTTTTACAACAGCATCGGCATCGACACGGTGGCGACGATTGTGAACGATCTGATCACCAGCGGGGCGCTGCCGATCTCGGTGGCAATGCATGCGGCGGTGGGGGATGCAAGTTGGTTTGCCAATGCGACTCGTGCGAACGATCTGGCGGATGGATTCGCGC
>Ga0302326_10018772_pt1 | contig 14333 bp, 10 predicted proteins | sample Palsa_T0_3_FD_202264 | JGI IMG/M metagenome (GOLD analysis project Ga0302326, IMG submission 202264) | Peat permafrost microbial communities from Stordalen Mire near Abisko, Sweden - Palsa_T0_3 | ecosystem: Environmental > Terrestrial > Soil > Palsa > Peat permafrost | place: Sweden: Abisko... | reverse complement strand
TTCGAGTAATCCCAGCTTATCTCCCGCGTCGTAGGTTTTTCCTTCGTAGATGCAGGCAAAAAGCTCGTTGGCTTCGGCCAGCCGGACCAACCCATCGGTAAGCTGGATTTCGCCGCCGGTGCCTGGTTTCGTGTCTCGCAAATAATCGAAAATTTGAGGAGGCAACACGTAGCGCCCGGTGACGCCAAGGTTTGAGGGCGCTCTTTCCGCGCTCGGTTTTTCTACCAGACCCTTTACACGTAGCAGCCGTTCGCCCCAGCGTGAATTTTTCTCGACCGTGCCGTCGACGATCCCGTAGAAGTGCACTCGCTCGCGCGGGACTTTCTCCACGTGAATTGCCCCCGCGCCGGTGGCATCGTAAATGTCCATCAGCTCGCGGGTGGCTGGAACCGATCCATGCATGATGACGTCGCCAAGCAGCACGGCGAACGGCTCGTCGCCTACGAGTTCAGCGGCACACAACACGGCGTGACCCAGCCCCAGCGCCTCACTCTGCCGCGTGTAACTGATCTGCAGGCCGTTGCTGATGTCACGGACGATCTTCGCGCTCTCCGCTTTGCCGCGCTCCTCCAGAAACTGCTCAAGCTCCGGGGCGCGATCAAAATGATCCTCGATCGCGCTCTTGCGCCGCCCGGTGACGAAAATAATATGCTCGATGCCCGAGGCAATACACTCCTCGACCGCGTACTGGATCAGCGGCTTGTCGACAACCGGCAGCATCTCCTTCGGTATGGCCTTGGTAGCGGGAAGAAAACGCGTACCCAACCCGGCCACCGGCAACACTGCCTTACGAACCTTCTTTCGTTTTTCCGTCATTTTCCCCGTCGCAAAATCTTCTCAGGATTTTTGGAGCTGCAGACTAGCTGGGCGTGCTCGCCAAAGCTGCCCCTTTGGCTATGCTAACATACCGATTTCCACCGTTCCGTAGATCGGGAGGCCTGTTGGCTGAACGAGAACCCCTGATTTTAGGCATCGAATCGTCGTGCGATGAGACCGCCGCGGCGGTTGTCGCCGGAGGACGCCGCATCCTCTCGAGCGTTGTAGCTTCGCAAATCGCAATCCACCGCAAGTATGGCGGTGTGGTGCCGGAACTCGCTTCGCGCGAACATTTGCGCCAGATCGTGCCGGTGGTCCGAGAGGCTCTGGAACAAGCGGGCATCAAGATGTCGGATATCGACGCCGTCGCCGTGACGCAGGGCCCGGGCCTGATTGGTTCTTTGCTGGTCGGCGTGACGTACGGCAAGGTGCTGGCGATGGCGCTCGGCAAGCCGCTGGTGGCCGTGAACCATCTCGAAGGCCACGTGCATGCCGTTTTCCTCGAAGCGCATGCGGGCGGCCCTTCTCCGCACCTCCCCGTCCTCCCCGCCGTCTGCCTCATCGTCTCCGGCGGGCATACGATTCTCTACCACGTGAAATTGACGGGAGAAAACGGAGCAGCGCGATTTTCATATGCGCGCATCGGAGGCACGCGCGATGACGCCGCGGGCGAGGCCTACGACAAAGTGGCCAGGTTACTCGCGCTAGGCTATCCGGGCGGCCCGGTGATCGACAAACTCGCCGCGCACGGCAACGCGCGAGCCGTCCGCTTCGGTGAGCCGAAAATGAAAGGCAATGCCTACGATTTCAGCTTCAGCGGAATCAAGACGGCGGTTCTCTATTATTTGCGGCGCAACCCGCAGTTGCAGCCAGAAATTGAGACGCGGCAGGAAGCTCTGTCGCGCGGCGAAAATGGCGCGGAGGCCTTACGCGCTCTTTGCGGCCAAGCCACTTTGGATCTGATTGCCAGCTTTCAACGCTGCGTTGTAGATGACCTGGTCACGCGCACGCTCGCTGCCGCCGAGCAGCATGCGGCACGAACCATACTCGTCTCGGGAGGCGTGGCCGCCAACAGCGAGCTTCGCCGCAGCTTTGAAGCAGAGGGGGCGCGCCGAGGGATGGAAGTTTTCTTTCCCAGCCGTCCGCTTTCCACCGATAACGCCGCTATGATTGCCGCCGCGGGATATGCTCGCTTCGTTTCGGGCGAGCGAGCGGACGCAACGTTGAATGCGGAGGCGAATTTTCCTCTGGCTTGAGCGTGTCGCAATTCTTCTGAGAGACCGTAATTCTTCCGGGAGAGAGTTCAGAGTAGCGGGGGTTCGTAAATGTAGGCGAGACCATCGGCGGTGACGGCGTAGGCCTTCGATCCGTCCAAACTCCAGCGCAGAGCGGCTACGCCCGAGGCGGCGTGCTCATCGAGCACCGTTAGCTTGTTCAGGTCCGCCAGGAAAATTCGGCCCTTCGCGGAATTCTTCAGCCAGGAACTGAAGCATAGGCACAGCGGCAGATACGGGTGACAGGCGCAGAGCTCCGCGCCGAACGGCAACGCGACGGGCTCCGCCGATCCCGCAGTCAAACGGTATGCTTGCCCAGCCGAGCAGAAAAGCAGCCGGCTGCCGTCAAATGACCAAGCCATGTCGGTGACGTGTCCCGACACCAGGAAGGCACGGCGAGCCACGAGAGTGGGAACTTGCGAGAGAACGATGGCATCGTCGGCCCATTCTCCTTCCGTCTCGACAGCAGTGGCCAGAATATCTCCCGCCGGATTGAATGCCAGCCGCCCAAACCCCGCGGCGGCAGCTTCATCGTAAGGAACCGCGCCCGATTCCGCAGCGACGGGCCGCTGGATGAGAGACGTCAAGTCGGCAAGGCTGCATTGCTGGGCTGGAGCGCCCGCGCATAGCATACCGTTCTGTGATTCCGGCCCCGAGACCCACAGGCGCAAGGCCGCGTCCCGGCTCCGCGAAAAAGCAGCGGCAAAATATTTGCCGTTATCCGACCACGTCAGCGCGGAGGGAAAGCTCGAAAACCCGCCAAATCCGCCGAGAGACATTTTGCTCTGCAGATCGAACGCGTGCAGCTCGGGCGGCCACGCGCTCCATGCCGCCATCAAATGGCGCCCCGTAGGAGACCACGCGAACATGGCTCGGCCTTCCGCTAGCCGCGCGGAGGCCTCTCCGGGAACGGTGAGGATTACACCGGAGGAGCTGCGTTCGATATCGTAAAGCGCCACCCGCTCCGCGCCCTGTCGCACCGAAGAGGAAATGGCGCACGCGTGGCCTGCGGGAGAGATGCTCAGATACGGCGAGTGGCCCGCGAAAACTCTCTGCACGAGCCAGTTCGATTCGCGTGTCAGATCTCGAAGGCCGCGAGCAACAATGGCGGCCGAGCGCACGGCCAGACCTCGCGACGGCGCGTGGACAATTTGTTGCTGCGAAGATTTTTCGCGGGTCTCCATGGATCCTACTGGTGAGCGAACGAAGGTGGATTCGGTACACGCTGCTTGGCGAGAAATATCTGTTCTTCCACACGCGATACCATTTCCTTGATCAGATCGCGGCCGCATTGCTGCGCCTCATCAACGCGAGCCTTCAGCTGGTACAGATCGGAACCGAGCAGATCCTGCAGTTCCGCTTCGATCTCAACCAAACGGCTGCGAACCTGGCTTACCCGCCGAATGGCCCGGACCAACTCCGCGCCCGGCCCCTCTCCCGCCACGGACTCGGGGCTCGACTCATATACGGTGAGGATCTTCTCAAGTTTCGCTTCGTCGCCGCGCTCGTAGGCTAGGTTAGCCTCGGCCATCAGCTGTTCGCGCTTTATGCGGTCCTCGCGGTCCGACGTCAGGTCGGGATGGACGCGCCGCGCAACTTCGCGATACAAACGTTTCATTTCCGGCGAGGCGTGAAAAACGCGCGGCTCGCTGCTGCTATCTTCACCCGCTGCGGATTGCGTTTCGGTGGCACGTGCCCGCGCTTCCGCGGCTGCTTGCTGCGCGCGTTCGCTCTCCGGGCGCTGATGCGCGAACTGCTCCGCGCTGCGCGCCTTCCATTCGTCCAGCTCCGCGTAGCGTGAGGCTACGAAATGGAGGTAGCGCCTTTCAAACGCAGCCAGTTCCGCAAGAAGGTTGGCTAGCCGCAGCTCGCGGTCGGCTAACTCCACCTGCAGCGCCGCCTGTTCTTCGTGCTTTCGTGCGAGTTCCTGCTCTTCGGGCTTCAGCCGCACCTTGGGTTCGCTCGCTGCCGCTTCCGCCGATTTAAGCTCCATGTGCCCCATTTTAATCTGGGGATTCGTGCCGATTCGAGCGTTTGGCAAGAGCAGTTTCCAAATTGAAACACCGGCGGACGGTCTGGACGCGAAAAGGCTAAAGCCAAATTGGCCGTACGCAGCACAATCCGCTCAAGGCTCGTGCGAGATCTTCGTGCCGAGGGGCCGGCTTATAATGACCCGTCCTGGAACACTCATGAAGGAGAGAACCCATGCAGGAGACGGCAGAACAGTATCGTCAGAGGATGTTTGCGCACATCGGGAAGGAAAACCCGCTGAAATTGCAGGCTGCGGCGCCACGTAGGCTGGAGCGTTTGCTTAAGGGCGTGTCGGCGTCGAAATTACGGAAGCGGCCGGCCCCCGGCAAGTGGTCAATAGCCGAAATCGTGGGGCACATAGCGGATACCGAGCTCGTGGGCAGTTTCCGTATTCGATTCATTCTGGGCAATCCTGGAGGGCCCATTCCGGGATTCGATCAAGACGTGTGGGTGATCGCGCTGCACTATGACAAGCGCGACGTGCGCAAGGCGTTCCAGCAGTATCGTGCGCTGCGCGAGGCGAATCTGGCGCTATTGAAGACGCTGACGCCGGAGCAATGGAAGCACAGCGGGATGCACTCCGAGCGCGGCCCGGAAAGCGTGGAGACAATCGTGCGAATGTTCGCCGGTCACGACATCAACCATATCCAGCAGGTCGAGCGAATCCTGGCTGCCGGCAAAAAGTAGTTTGCGCTACCAGATGCGGCAGCGGATCGCTTCGGAGCGCGTCATGGTGGAATCCGTGCCGCAATTGAACGCCTTGGCAAACGCCGGGGTGTTCATCAGCGGACTGTTGGCGCGGTATTGGTCCAGTGGGTGAGGATCGGTTTTTACGATCAGACGCATTCTTTCGGGACGGTAATTCTCCGACCAGACCCGGGCCCATGCTATGAAGAAGCGCTGCTCCGGAGTGAATCCGTCGATCTGCTTGCTGGATTTTGCTTCCGCGGTTGTATCGAACGCGGCATGGGCGAGCGTTATGCCGCCGAGATCCGCTATGCTCTCGCCTTCTTCCAGCTTACCGTTGCCGAAGAGCCCGGGTTCAACTTCGTAGGAACCGAACTGTTTGGCGATGCATTCTCCGCGCTGTTCGAAATTCTTCAGATCTTCGGGTGTCCACCAATTACTCAAGTTTCCCTGGCCATCAAACTTCGCGCCTTCATCGTCGAAGCCGTGAGTCATCTCGTGGCCGATCACCGCGCCGATGGCGCCGTAATTGAGGGCATCATCGGCTTTGGCGTCGTAAAAAGGCGGTTGGAGGATTCCAGCGGGAAAGACGATCTCATTCATGGAGGGGTTGTAGTAGGCGTTCACCGTTGGCGGCGACATGTCCCACTCGGTGCGGTCGACGGGCTTGCCTATTTTGTTCATGTCCCGCGCAAATTCAAAGGCGTCACCGCGAAGGATATTTCCGATATAGGAAGCGCGATCGACGTGGAACGCCGAATAGTCGCGCCATTTGTCGGGATATCCGATCTTAAGCGTGAAAGCATTCAGTTTCTTGATGGCCGCTTCCCTGGTGGCGGGGCTCATCCAATCGAGAGTCCCTAAGTCGGCGCGCAGCGCGGCCATGAGGTTCTTGACCATAAGGAGGGCCCGGGCCTTGGCCTCCGGCGGGAAATTGCGCTTCACGTAATATTGACCGAGGGCTTCGCCCAACTCGGCGTCCGTGCGCTGGACGCAGCGGCGCCAGCGCGGGAGATTCTGCTTCACTCCGGTAAGAGCACGCCCATAGAAATTGAAATTCTCATCCACAAACTTTGCCGACAAGGACGGAGCAGCCCTGTGAATCAGGTGCCAACGCAGATAAACCTTCCAGTCGGCGAGCGGAACGGAAACGACGGCGGCATCAAACTCTTTGAAAAAGTCCGGCTGGCCAATATCCGCTGAGGTGAGCGAAGGAACGCCAGCTTCCTGAAAATAGCCCTTCCAGGAGAGATGCGGCGTGAGGGTGTCGAGCTGGGCCAGGGTCATCACGTGGAAGTTCGCTTCTGGATCGCGGAGGTCTTCCCTCTTCTTGGAAGACTTGGCCAAAGTGGTTTCGAGGTCCATCACCGTCTTGGCTTCGGCCGCAGCAGCGGCGTCGCTGTCGCCCATGAGGGCGAACATCTTCGTCATGTGCTCGACATAACCGGTGCGCAGTTGCTTCGCGCGATCGTCCTCGTCGAGATAATAGCTGCGATCCGGCAGTCCCAGGCCGCCTTGGCCGGCCCCGGCGATTACCTGCGTGCTGTCCTTCAAATCCTGCTCGGACGTGAATAGAAAAACCGCGTTCACACCGTCTTTCTGAAGGCGCGCGATTTCCGCTTGTAGACCGGCCGTGTCCTGAATGGCGGCGATCTGTTGGAGCTGGGATTCCAGAGGCTTGAGTCCCGCGGATTCGATCTGCGATTCATCCATGCAACTGGTATAGAAGTCGCCGATTTTTTGCCAATTGGGGTCGCCACCCTTGGCGGGATCCTTGGCTGCTTCTTCAAGAATCTGGTGCAGGATGTCTTCGTTGCTCTGTCGCACCACGTCGAGCGCTCCCCAGTTCGGCCGGTCAGGAGGTATCGGATTGTTCTTCAGCCACCCGCCATCGGCGAACTTGTAGAAGTCGGTACAGGGTGAGACGGAGCGATCGAAATCGGAAGCCACCAGATTACCGGTTCCACGAGTGGAGGCGTTTGCGGAGCCGCCGCCCTCGGCAAAGTTTTCGGAAAAGCCGGCGCAGCCCCCACTGGCGGGCGCGGCAGCCGCAGCGGAATGCGCGCCTCTGGGTTGTGAGGAAAGCGATACGGGAAGCAGTAGCGCAACCGCGCCAAGAAACAAGCAGGCTACGCGTGGGACCATTCGCCGGACCAGACGGATCATGGGATGAACCTCGCTCGAAGAAACGGGAAGATCGCCGATCTTCCTGTTCGGATTGACCTCGCGTGGAAGCCGCCCCAGGGCCACAACGGCCCGCCAGCCGACGCAGAACTATTCTGCGTGCCAGAGGGGCCAAAGTCAACGCAGCCGGTCGACGGGTAGTGGGTCAGTTTTCGGGAATCCGACTACACCGGAGTTGACGAAGTAGTCCGGCACGGCCAGCGGCTTCCTCGGATTTACTGGAGCCACCAACTGTGCTAATTTGTCCGCCTCTTGCCGGTGTTTCGGCAAAGTAGGATGCCCGCGAGAGTTTCTTCGGGAAAAACTCGTTTTCTCTTTTGTTCGCCCTTAGATCACACCTAACCTTCCAACAACTTCAAATCCAAAGGACTTCAAAGGAGAAGATACGATGAGCCAAACGGGTGCTACGCAACGAGCCAATGAAGATGCAATTCGTCCTTTTCAAGCGAATGTCCCGGAAGCGGAACTTACGGAATTGCGCAGGCGCATCAACGCTACAAAATGGCCGGAACGGGAAACGGTGACGGATGCAACCCAGGGCGTCCAGCTTGAAACGACTCAAGCACTCGCGCGCTATTGGGGTACGGAATACGACTGGCGCAAATGCGAAGCAAATTTGAATGCCTTCCCGCAATTCATCACCGAGATCGATGGGCTGGACATTCATTTCATCCACGTTCGTTCGAAACATGAGAATGCGCTGCCCCTTATTGTTACGCACGGATGGCCCGGCTCGGTGGTCGAGCAACTCAAGATCATTGAGCCGCTCACCAATCCCACCGCCCACGGCGGAAGCGCAGCGGACGCATTCAACGTGGTAATTCCATCGGTGCCTGGCTACGGATACTCAGGCAAACCGGCGACGACCGGGTGGGACCCGGCCCATATTGCGCGCGCCTGGGTCACGCTGATGAAGCGCCTCGGCTACGACAAGTTCGTGGCGCAAGGCGGCGACTGGGGCGCGGTTATCGTCGACCTAATGGGTGTGCAGGCCGCTCCCGAGTTGCTGGGCATTCACACGAATATGCCTGGCATCTTTCCGGCCGCCATCGACCAAGCGGCTGCTTCTGGAGCGCCGGCGCCAGCGGGTCTCTCCGCCGACGAAGAGGTCGCTTACGAGCGTCTACAGTTCGTCTATCAAAAAGGAATCGCCTACGGGTACCAGATGGGTCTGCGTCCCCAGACGCTTTACGGAATCGCAGATTCTCCTGTCGGCCTCGCGGCTTATTTCCTTGATCACGACGCGCGCAGCTACTTCCTGATCTCGCGCGTCTTCGCGGGAGAGTCCGAAGGCCTCACGCGGGACGACATCCTCGACAACATCACGATCACTTGGTTGACGAACACAGCGCTCTCCGGCGCCCGTCTCTATTGGGAGTATTGGGGCAAAGGAGGGTACTTCAATGCAAAAGGCGTCTCGATCCCTGTGGCCGTGAGCGTCTTTCCCGACGAACTCTATCCTGCCCCGCGAAGCTGGACCGAGCAGGCTTATCCCAAGCTCATTCACTTCAACAAGCTCCCCAAGGGCGGGCACTTTGCCGCATGGGAACAGCCGAAGCTCTTTTCAGAAGAGGTTCGCGCGGGCTTCAGATCGCTGCGGTAGGATTCTTCACAAGAGAGGAGGAGATGCGCCATGCCTGACCCTTCGCACTCCCATTCGGGCGGGTGTCCCAGCACGAAACGCACCTATTTTCCCGGCATTATCGACGTCGTAGTCGTCACGGATCCGGCAGAGATCCGGACAATTTCAAACGATTCAAGGTTCGACCGGGACTTCATAAGACGTGGTCCTGTTCGCAACGTGCAGATTCTCCGGAAAATGCTCCGCATTTTCTCGCTCAACGGCAGATTATTCGAACCTTTGCTGCCGCGCACCAACCCCAGCCGAGCCGCCGCGCAAGACGAACTGTGGTCGAGACTAAACGTCAAGGCCGACGAGGTGAAACACGGACCCGCTGAATTGGTGCCCCTAGCCGAATGGGTCAGAGGGATCGGAACTGCGGAGAAGCTCGATCTGCTTGTGCAGCAGAGCATAGGAAGATTGTTCGTGGAAACGTTCACGGCCACTGAGGAGAGTGTGGCAGCGGCCCATATGGTGCTTGAGGCTGCAAGCTCTTCCAACGTCTTGAAAATGCTATGGTGGCGCATCAGCGGCAGGCTGGAGCGGGCCAAAACGCTTCTCGCTTCCATGGTGAATGGCGATCTGGTTGGCGTTGTCGCGATGATTACAGCTCGGCAGCTCATTGTTGATGGCCTGCATAAAATGCGGCAACTTGCTGCCGACCCAGCGCTTCGATCTTCAATGACGACGGATGCTGCCGCGGACGAATGCCTCTTTTCACCAGCCGCCGTTGTACGCCAGGCGAAAACCTCCGGCGAGGTCGGCGGTTGCCCCTTTAGAAAAGGCTCGCTCTTCATCCTTGAGCTACGAAGCGCGAGCCAAGGCGCAGCGAATCGTGACATCGTCTTCCTCAATCAGAGTTGGAGCCGCTGCCCCGCCGAAAAGTGGGTGCCTGCGCTGTTGGAAGGCGTGTGGACGCGTGCCTCAGCCACGTTGAATGAGTCTTAAAAAAACCTCGCGGCGCAAGTTGGTGAGTCTCTGGATGCTGTGCAAATAACCGCGTTGAACGGAAACTCCAGGCTGAGCTGTGAATTGAAGGATCTAGAGCCTGAGTAATGTTCTTACCGAAACTGGCCCAGTGCCGGTCTCCGAGTTGACTGGAGTGTCAGTCGATTTGCGCGCGCTGCAGGCGGTCGGAGTAGTCGACGTAGATGGTCTTCCACTCCGAATAGAAGTCCAGCGCAGCAAGTCCGGCCTCGCGATGCCCGTTGCCAGTATTCTTCGTTCCGCCGAAGGGGAGATGCGTTTCCGCGCCGATGGTCGGTGCGTTGACGTAGACGATGCCAGTCTGTAAATCTTGCTGCGCGCGGAAAGCGTGATTCACGTTTCGCGTGTAAATCGCCGCCGAAAGACCATATTGGACGCCATTGGCGATATCGATCGCTTCGTCAAACGTATCGAACGGCATCACAGCCACGACCGGGCCAAAAATTTCTTCCTGGCAAATTCGCATCGACGGATTGCAATCGATGAAAACGGTGGGCTCGTGGAACCAGCCATGAGCGAACGCCCCGCCCTCCAGACGATGGCCGCCGGTGGCGAGTCGCGCGCCTTCCGCCTTGCCAATTTCGACGTAGCTCATCACCGTTTGGAGCTGTTGTTCATTGATGCACGGCCCCATTTGCGTCGACGGATCGAGGCCATCGCCCACTTTCAATGCTTTGGCGCGTTCCACGAACTTGTCTACGAACTTGCGGTACACACCCTTTTGCACCGCTACGCGGCTGGCCGCGGTACAGCGCTGACCGGTCGTCCCGAAGCCTCCCCACACCGCGCCTTCGATTGCGAGGTCGAGGTTGGCGTCGTCCATGACGATGATGATGTTCTTGCCGCCCATCTCCAGATGGCATTTCTTGAAGGTAGGAGCGCACGCTTCGCTCACGATGCGGCCGGTAGCCGTCGATCCCGTGAAGCTGACCAAATCCACGCCGGAATTTTCGAGTAGCGGTCCGCCCGCCTCTGGGCCATCTCCGAATACAACGTTCAGCACGCTCGGCGGTAGCCCGGCCTGTTCCAAAACCTGCGTTAAGTTGTAGGTGGAAAGCGGAGTGTCTTCGGCGGGCTTCAAGACCACGGTATTCCCGCAGATCAGCGCGGGCATGGCCTTCCAGGAAGGAATCGCCATCGGAAAATTCCACGGCGTGATCAGCCCGGCCACACCGCTCGGCACACGCGTTGCCATCGCAAACTTGTTGGGAAGCTCCGACGGCGCGACGTGGCCAAACTGGCGGCGGCCTTCGCCGGCCATCAGATAGGTCATGTCAATGGCTTCCTGCACGTCGCCGCGAGTCTCCGCAAGAACCTTGCCCATCTCGCGCGTCATATCGCGGGCAAAATCCTCTTTGCGCCCCAACAGAATTTCCGCAGCGCGAAACAAGATCTCCGCGCGCTTGGGGGCGGGCGTCAAACGCCACTTCGGATAGGCGAGCCGCGCCGCATCGACCGCGGCGTCAACATCGTCGGCGGTGGATGCCGGGAAAATGCCGACCAACTCATCTGTGTTCGCTGGATTGCGGTTTTCGAGCGTCCCGCCCTTGCGGGCAGACACCCATTCTCCAGCGATGAAATTCTTGAAGGTCTTGGGAACGAAAGACGAGGCCATAGAGAACTCCCACGATTAGCCTAGCACTGGCCTGAAGCGTTGCAAACGATATTGGCTTGGAAATCGACTAATCGACTGCCTATTCGATGAGCAGAGATCGACGTTCGATTCTACGGTCTTTGCAACTGCGAGCCCGAGGTTGCCGGATTCGTGGCTCCAGCTGAAGAGCCGGATAATGTGCTAGACGACGGACTGGACGACCGGGGCTGGGCGGCTGGCGCTCCTGCCGGTGACGGCGATGTGGAACAGCAGTTCGGTGCGGTTACGGGCCTTGGGGCCGAGACCCCCGCGATATCGGAGCCGAGACCAAGCTTTTGTAGCGTCGGCGCGTCGAGCTTGCCGCTCGAATCGATTCCGTGCGCCGACTGGAACTTCTCCACGGCAGCCACAGTATTCGCGTCCCATTTGCCATTCGGATCGCCCTGGTAATATCCGCCGCGAGCGAGCGCCGATTGAATCTCGGAAATTCGCTCAGGCGTGGGCGCCTGTTGCGTAGGTTCCCGTTTCGTGTGTTTCTTCTTGGGTTTCTTCTTAGTCGAAGAGCGGGAAGTTTGCGGCGAGGGCGCCTTGGCCGCCGGGCGCCCGGGAAGCGCGTGGAGCGGAGAAGCCGCGGCAGCGGCCAACGCCCACGCACAAAGCACGGCAATTCGAAATCTCTTCATTTGGTATCCAAATTCTTCGATGATGCCATGCAGCCGAAATTAGCTGCCGTGGCCGCTACAGAATTTACACGATTATGGCACCTTTGAGAGAACACTCAAACGACCCACCGGGAGGCGGGTCGTATCAGGTAACCCGGCGCGAGAGCCACAGACCTGACCACCAGAACCCAGACTACCGCAATTCGCTGGGCTGCACACCTTGGCTGAGGGCCTCGTCCTCAACACTGCTCGCCTCGTTCTGGAGGTCCTCGGATCGGTCGGCGAGACGCGAAAGCAAATCAGTAGTCATGTTTCCGCCTTCACCCGGCCTCGATGGAAGCAGATTGATGTTTTGCGACGCGGCCTGTTGCTGCATGTCAGCGACGGCGTCCTGTGTCTCGCTTATTTCGCCGGACAGTTGCCGATATCGGGCGGCTAAGTGCTCCCGTTCCTGTTCAGGTGTAGGCCGACGCTCGCCGGCTGCGGAAGTTTGGGCGATGACACTCGAGGACAACCCGTTCGTGCGCGCCGCATCATCCAATTCGTCGATCTGCTGATTGATTGCCTGGCTCTGGGCGCCCAGTTGGGCAATCTCGTTGTCGGTAGTGATGCCTTCGCAGGGCGCATTCAGCACAAGCCCCGTCGACACAGACTGGGTGGAACCACTGGCGCGAAAATCCCGCAGCTGTTCTTGCTTGCTCTCGATGGCAGCGAGTTGCGCCTCCAGATGGGCCTGCTGCTGGGCGTACCACTGCGGATCCCGTTCGGAACTAAGCACGGATGGGGGCGGCGGCGTGGACGCTGAAGCAGCGGACGACTGGTTCGCAGACGAAGATCCGGGGATGGAGATGGCATCGCTGGTTTGCCCGGGCTGCACCTCGCCCGCCGGCACAGGAGTAGCGGAGCGCCACCCCAGATCGTCATTGGTGTAAACCTTCGCCGCCAGATCAGGCTGTGGCTTCGATGCCGCGGGCTTGTTCTCGATTCCACCGGCAAGAACAGCGGATGGCGCTGCGGATATGACAAGAGCAGCGAGAAAAACCAAAGGAACACGGGCGAACATTTTACGAATTCGCATAGCAACCTCCTTCGTCGCGGAGGCAAAAAGTATTGCACACGCCCGGTTACGGAACAATCGAGGGATTACTGGAGAGGGACGGTGCCTGCCAGGAAGAGCATCAGCACGTGCTCGCCGTCGGAGTGACGAGCGACCCGGAAAAGAACATCCTGGCCAGGCTTCAGCCGGGACATTTGCGTGTGATAGTCAGCCAAAGAAGTGACGGCTACGTGGTTGATCTCGGTAATTACATCACCCCGCGCGAAGCCGACATCCTCCGCAAAGCTTGCCGGCTCGACTTCGGTGATTACCGGGCCCGTCAGCTTACCCATGCCCAATCGGTGCGATAGGTCGGCAGTCAATTCCTGCACGTGCAAGCCAAACTGGCCTGGATCGCTGTTACGGCCGCCCGGCCCTGCCGCGTCATCCGCTTGCTGAGGGAAGAGCTTCGAGCGATCGGCAACCTGCACCATCAATTCCTTTACTTCTTTGTTGCGAACCAGCCGAATCGTTACGGACTGCCCGATGGGCGTCTGGGCAATGGGCGAGACGAGGTCGGAACCGGTATGTACCGGCATGCCGTTGACATCCGTGATCACGTCGCCTGGCTGCAGGCCGACCTTCTCCGCCGGACTGCCGGGTTCAACCGCCTCCACCACAATGCCATAGGGGGCGCCCAATTCGCGCATGAGCACGGGATTGTTGCTGTTCTCATCCTGGAAAGTAACGCCGATTGAACCGCGCGTCACGTGACCGGCGGTAATCAGCTGGTTATAGACGGCAATGGCGGTGTTCGACGGTAACGCAAAGCCGACACCCTCAAAGCCGCGGCTGCCCGTGTAGATGGCTGTGTTGATGCCGATTACTTCGCCCGCCATGCTCACCAACGGGCCACCAGAATTGCCGGGATTGATGGCGGCATCGGTCTGAATGAAGCGCTGAAATTGATGGCCGAGGTTGGAGCGATCCTTGGCGCTGACGATGCCGGCAGTAACCGTGGAGTTCAATCCGAAAGGACTGCCATAGGCCAGCACCCAATCGCCCACTTGGACGCCGTCAGAGTTACCCAGCTTGGCGACCGGAAGCTCGTGGTCCGCTTCGATCTTGATGACCGCGAGATCGGTATCTTTGTCCGTGCCGATCACGCGCCCATTGTAGTGATTGCCGTCTCCATCGAGGGCCACCTGAATTTTCGTGGCCTGATCGATGACGTGGTCGTTCGTGAGAATGAAGCCCCGCTTGTCGACAATCACGCCCGAACCAAGGCTGCGTTCGGCGTCGGGGGCGTCACTGGGCGAATCGAAAAAGCGATCGAAAAAGTCGCCGAATGGATCTTCCTGCGAGCCGCGCGGCGTCTTGCCGCCTTTGGGCTTTTCAATCACCTGGGTTGTGGAAATATTGACCACGGCCGGGCCGAGGC
>Ga0302326_10018768_pt1 | contig 14335 bp, 9 predicted proteins | sample Palsa_T0_3_FD_202264 | JGI IMG/M metagenome (GOLD analysis project Ga0302326, IMG submission 202264) | Peat permafrost microbial communities from Stordalen Mire near Abisko, Sweden - Palsa_T0_3 | ecosystem: Environmental > Terrestrial > Soil > Palsa > Peat permafrost | place: Sweden: Abisko... | reverse complement strand
AAAGAGATGCAGAAGGAGGAGCAGACCGACGCGAAACTGGTGGAAAAGGTCGACTCCACTTATATGGACCCGACCGATTTTTCGGCGCTAAAGTAGAGCCGTTTTTGACAACATTTCTCCGCCGCGACGTCGGGGTTCAACGCTGATGGCTGCATGATCCGGGCTGCTTTTATGCTCCCGAAGGCGCCGATTCGTCTTCCAATTGGGATATCATTGAGGCATGCGTGCGGCGGTCCGTGTCCTTCTGCTGTTATCTGTTTTCGGCTTTTTGTGGGCCCCCAGCTCTTTGTGGGCCCAGGACAAGGTTTTCATCTGCCCCATGGATCCCGATGTCCGCTCCAACCAGCCCGGCTCCTGCCGGCGCTGCGGCATGAAGTTGCGCGAGGGTATCCCGGACCCGGTGGAATTTCACATGGATCTGGCGCTGTCGCCGCGAGCGGTGAAGCCCGGTCAGACCGAGCAGCTCAAGTTCAGCGTGCATGACCCGTGGAAGGATCGCCAGGTAAAGGATTTTCAGATCGTCCATGAGAAGTTGTTCCACATGTTTGTGGTCAGCCAGGATCTGCAATTCTTTATGCACGATCATCCTGTGTTGCAGCCGGACGGCGATTTTCTTTTTGACATCAAATTTCCCAAGCCCGGCATGTATCGCGTGCTGGGCGATTTCTATCCGGATGGCGCGACGCCGCAACTGATTGCGAAGACCGTGATGGTTGCGGGAACGCCCCCGCCGCCGGCTGCGCTGCCGCGCGATTATTCCACCAAGCAGGCCGAAAACATGCAGGTGGAAATGACCACCGATCCGCCGCAGCCCATTGCCGCGCAAAAAACGCAGATTTATTTTCGGCTATCTCCCGCCGATGGCCTGGAAAAATATATCGGCGTTTGGGCTCATATGCTGGCAGCCAGCGACGACTTGATCGACCTGATCCACACGCATCCGTTCATCGCCGATGGCGGCCCGCAGGTCCAATTCAGCCTGGAGTTCCCGCGTGCGCGCACCTATCGCGTATGGGTGCAGTTCCAGCGCAAGGGCGTGGTGAACACCGCCCACTTCGACGTTCCGGTCAAGGAGTTGGAGTAGCCTTCGTTGACGCGGGAGCAGCGGGCAACAACAGCACCGTAGATCCCGCGGGCACACCGTGAATCTTGGCGCCGGCCGGAAGTTCGATGGCGTTTCGATATAGGAATGGATGGGCAAACTTGGCGCTGTAATGCTCGAACCACAATAGAGGCTCGATACTGCCGTCGGGCATTTCGGCGGTAATTTGAAACGCCGCATCCTCCGGGACGGACTTGGGCAAAAGGCCGTCCAGCGAGAAATCCTGGCGCAATTGGAACTCGCCGGTCACTGCAATGACGCCACGCGAAGGGACTGGCGGCGAGGGGTCCTCAAATTTCGGATCGGGCGCCAGATCCTTCGCCTCACCTTCCGGCACGCCCCCGCCCACCCAACTGACGATCAGCTCGAGTTGTTCGGGCGTCAATGCCTGGTCGTTACGGAAATCGCCAAATCCTTTGACGGCGCCCCACGGAGGCATGCGCCGCTCCAGCACTTCTTCTTTGATAGCGACGGCCCACGGACGCGCCAGGGCGTAAGTCATCAACGAGAAGGCTTGCCCGCCGTCGTGATGGCAGGAGGCACAGCGCTGATAAACGATGCGCGAGATCTCGCGATCCCAGGTAATGGCGGTAGTGATGATGTCGTGCGCAGGCGCAGTGGCGGCTGTCGTTAAAAGCAGCCCCGTGATCAGGCTCCAACGCTGGCCCATAGCACTTATGATACAACGCCAGTATGTGGATCACGCGACGTTACTGCTTGTTTGCGCTGGTTACGGCCAGGCTCTTAGGCGGTCAGGGCGAGCATCCGGTTACCGGCCGGCAGATCGCTGGCGTAATGGGCGTGCAGGGCGCGGACTGGTTGAATCGCCCGGAACGGGAGCAGGAAGAAAATCCGGAGGGCGCCCTGGATGCGCTCGCCATTCGCGCAGGAATGGATGTGGCGGACGTCGGCGCGGGCACCGGGTACATGACGCTGCGTTTGGCGAAGCGGGTGGGACCGACGGGCAAGGTCTACGCCAACGATCTGCAGCCGGAAATGCTGCGGCGGCTGCGCGCCAATGCGGCGAAGGCCGGGTTTACGAATATCGAGACGGTGCAGAGCGAGGAGGCAGACCCCAAGCTTCCGTTAGGCCGGATGGATCTGGTGCTGCTGGTGGATGTGTATCACGAGTTTTCCAAGCCGCGGGAAATGATCGATAAAATCAGGGAGGCGTTGAAGCCCGACGGCCGGCTGGTGCTGCTGGAATATCGCAAGGAAGATCCGAATGTCCCGATTCGCGAGGAACACAAGATGACCGTTGCGGAAGTAAAGGCGGAGTTGGAGCCGCAAGGATTCGTGCTGAGTAAAGTGGTTGAAACGCTACCGCGCCAGCACATCTTGATCCTGAAGAAAGCGGCGGGGCATTAACGGGCCGCAGGCTTGCCCTTTCGAGCTACCAGGATAATCTGATAACCGAAAAGCCCCGGCAGCAGCGAAGTAAGTGCGGCAAGAATGGCATTGAAAGCGCGCATCAATATATTTTCAGGAGCCAGCCCGAGAACTATTTCGAGCGGCATAACCGTGTTCTGCTCGCGGATAATTTCATAACCGGTCTGCATCAGGAGACGGCGCGCGGTCCGGTGAGTGTAAAAACGCAAATGGGTGCGGTCCAGGATGCCGCGCTCCGTATAGTTGAAGCGGCCGAGCAGGAGCATCGCACGCACCGTAATATTGGCCACGTTGGGCACGGAAACGATGATCCGCCCATTGTCGCGGAGAGCGTCGGCTGCCTGGAATAGGATTTGTTCCGGCGAGCGGAGGTGCTCCAGAATGTCCAGCATCAAAACGTAGTCGAAACGGCGCGAACCCAGAGACTGCAGCAACGGTTCGATGCCGGAATCCAGATCGAGACGGACAAATTCCTGCAAGGCGGAAGATGTCTGAGGCGCAGGTATTGCGTCAACTCCCACCGTGCGATTTCCACTTTTGGCCAATTCCGCGGCGAAACCCCCTTCTCCGCAACCAAGATCCAGAACCTCCTGGTTAGATCCCACCAGCCGTTGGACGGAAGCGTGGCTGGAGTATTTCGACTGTTTGATGGGGTAATGGACGAAATATTCCGCAAATTCCGGGTAGCGCCGCGTCGAGCGGCAAGTCTGCTTATAACGGTACACGGCACGCATCACATCGCGCGCGTATCTCATCCCGTTCACGTAACAAATTTCATTTCCATAAGCCGTGGGGATGGGGACTTCCACGATCCGGAAACGCTGATGGTGCAACTTAATGATGATCTCGGTATCGAAGTGGAAATCGTCGGTCAGTCGAGAAAGATCGATACGATCTAACGCCCGCAGGCTATAGGCGCGGTAGCCGCAATGAAATTCGGTTAAGTGCAGACCGAGCACGCGATTCTCCAAACTGGTGAGAATCCGATTCCCAACATACTTATAAAGCGGCATGCCTCCCTTCAGCGCTCCGCCGTAGGTCATCATCATTCGGGAGCCAAACACCGCGTCGGCCGCGCCTTGAACGATGGGCCGATACAGATGAGCCAGGAGTTCCGGGGCATATTGACCGTCGCCATGCAGCAGGACCACGACATCGAAGCCTTTATCGAGAAAATAACGGTAGCCGGCCTTTTGATTCCCGCCATAGCCGAGGTTGGTCTCATGTTTGACGACGCGCAGCTTGGGAACGTTCAGTAGCGTCTTCAGTCCAACGGCGAGTTCAAAAGTAGCGTCTCCGCTGGCATCGTCAAAGACCACGACTTCTTCGACGTTTCGCCACACGTTAGGCGTAATGCGTTTCAAGACGGGGAGCAGGGTGGACAGAGCGTTGTAGGCGACGATGAGAATACCGATGCGCAGACCGGCGCAATCCGCGAACGCCGAATCGTCTTGAAGATCGTTGGGGCGGAATTGAGACAGAGGCTCGTAAGGCAAGCCCGGAAGTGCGCCGGCTTCTGAACCCGTGACCATCTCGGTCTATTACAACATACGGGTGGAAAGCTCGTATCATTTTGATGTGGCACACCAGTTTGATGTGGCACACCAGGAGGTAACTCGACACCGAGTCCCATGACCGGCAATGGCAGGTATTTGGCGGCCCGGATTGCGGCGGCCGTCGCCGTGGGCGCGTTCTATTTCTGGGCCATCGGAATTGGAGCTGTTCACCAACGATTTGCCTGGAACAGCGGCTTGGACCAGTATTACCATTTGCCCGAACACGTGATCGTCCAGGGCAGCGTTGACATCAACGGTTACTATGACCTGCTGGGCCGGGCGTTCGCAAAAGGGCAATTGCGCCTCCCAGTGGAACCCTCGCCGGAATTGCTGGCCCTTTCCAATCCATGGAGCGACCAGATAAACAGACCCTACCGGCTGCTCGATACCGCGCTTTATAAGGGCCACTACTACCTCTATCACGGAGCGACTCCGGCCGTGCTCCTGTTTACTCCCTGGTATCTAATCACGGGACATGATTTTCCTGAGAACTTCGCGGTCTTTCTGTTGTCGCTTGGGGGGTACTTATTCGCAGCGGCATTGTTTAGTCGTGTTTTTTCGACTCTTTCGATTCATTTACCGCTCGCCCTATTCACCCTATTCCTGTTGGCCCTGGGCCTGGGCCAATCCGTGCCGTTTCTGCTGCAAAGGGCCAAAGTTTACGAGGTGGCAATATCCTGCGGATATTTCTGTTTGAGCGCAGGATTTTATTTTGTTTTTAGACTTCTGACTGTTTCCAGGTTGCGGAATTTCTGGGGCGCGCTTGCGGGAATATCCTTCGGGTTGGCGATCGGTTGCCGCCCGCACCTGGGACTAGCCGCCGCTGCGGTGCTTGTTCTGTTACTTCTGACGCCAGATTCGTTCACAAAAGGCCTCCGGCGGTTGTTCCGCCCGTATGTGCTGGCCTTCGCCATTCCCGTGATTCTGTGTGGCTTGGCCGTGGCCGCCTACAATTACGCCCGCTTCGACAACCCCTTCGAATTCGGGACTCGTTACCTGCTGGGGGGCGATGCGTATAGGAATTTCCATTTATCGGCCAACGTGACGCGCGGCCTCTATTACTTATTGATTTGTCCGCCGGATCTGGTGCCGGAATTTCCGTTTGTCCGCCTGGCGTTGCGGCCGCCTTTCGCGCCAATGAACAGTATATTTTCCTCGGACTACTTCCTGGAGCCGATAGCGGGAGTTCTCAGCCTCTGCCCGATCCTTTTGCTCACGCCGCTTTTGTGGCTTGGCTGGTACCAATGGAAACGCGGGGGCCCGGCTTTTGCAACGCTCGCAGCCATGTTCGTTTCCGCTTGCGGTGCGATTCTGGTGATTGCCTCTGTCCCGTTCTCGTCTCACCGCTACGAGGCCGATTTCACGCCATACCTTTTGTTAGCCGCTTGCGTCGTCGCGGGCGTCGGATTGCAAACATTGCGGCGCAAGCCAGTCCGCCGGATTGCCGCAACCGGTTTGGCGGTCCTGCTTCTTTACTGCATAACGGCGAATCTCGCCCTGTCCATCCAGGGGCCTTACGACCAATTTGTTCAGGCCAACCCCCGCTCCTATGTGGAACTCGCCCGATGGTTCAGTCCCATGGAACGCTATCGTCCATTGCTGAATCCGGTCTTCCGGGCCGGCGCGGTGTTCCATTTCCCCGAGACCTGCGATTTCCGGAAGGAACCCCTGCTCTCGTTGGGGGAATTCGGCTCCCGCTATCTGTTGTCCGCGGAATGCGGGGGGCCTGGTGAGATCCGGTTGATCTCGGAAACTTCCATCTTGCATCCGGACGTGCTGAGAGTTAGTCTGCCGTTTGCTGCGCCGGGCCTGTACGCGGTGGGATGGGAGTTCAGCCCTAAGGACCTGATCATGACCGTTACCTGGAATGGTGAGATCGTAATGCGGCATCCTCTGCGCTTTCTGGTGACCGCCCGCTCCCAAATCCTGTTCGGCGAGGATCCCACCTTGGGAAATCGGGACACGTTTGCCGGGCGCATTCAGCCGTTGCCACCGGAGCTCTTTGCCTCGGCCAGCGGCAAGTGAGCGAAAAGTCCTTGGGTGCGGAGCCGCCGGGTGAGCGCTGATTAATTAATGCCGGGCTTCACCTCTCTATGTTCCCCCCGCCGAGTTTGAAGTCTCTCTACCGCCGCCGGTCTCGCAAACCCGGGTTGCTTCGTAAAATGAGGGCGCCCTCGAAAGCGTTTTTTAAGGCATACGGAATCTCCCTCGAAAATACCTTAGCTCTACTCGTAACTTATTGAAAATACGTTGGGGGATTTTCATCATCCCTTGTGTGCCGCAGGCACATGACAGACTATCGGTCCGATGTGTTATTACTTCCTGTAAACTCGGGCCAGGGTGCCGCCTCCCCGACCAGTAGCGAAGATCACAACCGACCTTGTCAAAGGATAAGGTCAGCTATAGTCTTCGCTCGCAGGCCGTCGGGCCCGGCCCAAGCTATAGGACGCGACGGGAAGAGCACGCCCTGCCCATCGTCCGCGATGAGTTCCGCCGGCTATTCCTTGAAGGGTTGCTCGCCAGCATTGCCCTTCTCCGCTTCACCGGTCACGATCAGAATAACCGATTGCCAAATCGAGCGGAACGATTTATCGTCGAACGGTAGCACGGCCTTAACTGCGCGTCTCAGCTCAGGGGCCCACCCCAATTACTATCTAAGCCACGAACAGTACACTAGCGCAGTTGCTTCTCTACTTCCTCCAGCCAATCCGGGCGCTTGAGCACCTCTCGCGGCTTGCTGCCGTCGGGCGGTCCGATGATGCCTTCGCGCTGCATCATGTCGAGAATGCGGGCGGCGCGGCCGTAGCCTAAGCGTAAGCGGCGCTGCAGCGTGGAGGTGGAAGCCTTGCCCATTTCCAGCACCACGCGCACGGCGTCCTGATAAGCCGGGTCGTCTCCTCCTTCAAACTCGGCGTTCTCGGGATCCTCGTCGGCGGCGGGCGGAGCTAGCAGGAAGGTTTGATCGTAATCGGGCCGGGCTTGGGCTTTCCAACACTCTACTACGCGATTGATCTCCGCCTCGGTGACGAACGCTCCGTGAACCCGTATCAGCCGCGACGATCCTGGCGGCAGGAACAACATATCGCCTTTGCCCAGCAAATGCTCGGCGCCCATCACGTCCAGCACGGTGCGGGAGTCCACGCGCGTGGCTACGCGAAAACTGATGCGCGACGGAAAGTTCGCTTTGATGAGGCCCGTGATGACGTCCACGCTGGGCCGCTGCGTGGCCAGCACCAGGTGCATGCCCACCGCGCGCGCCATCTGGGCCAGGCGAGCGACTGCCTCTTCCACGTTGGCGCGCTCCAGCATCATCAGGTCGGCCAACTCATCGATCACAATCAGGATGAACGGCAGCGGCTTCAGATCCTCCGCTAATGGTTCGTCTTCCTCGAATAGACTGCGCGGCTCGCTGGCCAGCGCCCGTACTTTTTTGTTGAACTGGTCCACATTGCGAACGCCTTGCCCCGCCAGCAGCTTCAGACGCCGCTCCATTTCGAGCACCGCGTTGCGCAGCGCGTAAGTGGCCTTTTTCGGATCGGTAATCACGGGCGTCAGCAGGTGCGGAATGCCCTCATACAGGCCCATTTCCAAGCGCTTGGGGTCCACCAGGATCATGCGGACTTCGTCCGGCGTCGATTTGTAGAGGATCGACATGATCATGGAGTTGAGCATCACGCTTTTGCCCGCGCCGGTTGAGCCGGCGATCAAAAGGTGAGGCATGGATTCCAAGGCCGCCACTTTGATCCGGCCGCTGATGTCTTTGCCCAGGCACATGGTCAGGCGGGAGCTGGCGTCGGTAAACTCCTCGGACTCCAGGATCTGGCGCAGGCTAATCACTTCGCGGCGCGTGTTGGGAACCTCGATTCCCACGGTGGGCTTGCCGGGGATGCGCTCGATCAGGATGGATTCGGCGTGCAGGCCGAGGCATAGATCTTCGGTCAACGTGGTGATGCGGCTGTACTTGACGCCCGCTTCGGGCTTGAACTCGAAGGTGGTGACGACAGGCCCGGGATTGATCTGCACCACGTTGCCATGCACGTTGAATTCTTCAAACTTGGACTTGATGCGCGCGGCGATTTCTTTCAGCTCCAGCGAATCAAAAGGATTGCGCGCGGGCGCTTCATTGAGCAAGGCGGTGGAGGGTAACCGGTAGGCCGGATGCTCGGTCATTTCCGGCGCGGGTTTCCTTTTGCGGACCGGCGCGGGGTCCGGCTCAGGCTCTGGAGCTTGCTCCTCCCAGGGCGGGCGAGACGAAGATGGCGGTGGGGGCTGATACTCGAGTTCGTGAATGGGAATGTCGTGGTGAATGGGCGGCTCCGACTCTTGTTCCGGTGCGGGCGGCTCCAACGGATCTACTACGGGGATGTCTCTCTCTTCGTGAATTATGGCCGCCACTTTTTGCGCGGCTTCCTCCTGTGCCTTCCGGAGCTCCGCCTTTTGCGCCGCGCGCTGCTCGGCTCGCTCTTGCGCCAGCGCCCTGCGATGTTCCTGCCAAGCGGCGAAACGCTCATAGAATCGGCCCAGGAAGCTCAGTGGCCCGGCCAGCCAGCGCGCCACAATCGCCATGGAAAACGTGGAGATCAAATACAGCGACAGAATCAGGCAAATGCCGGTGAGCAGCACGGTCCCCATCACGTTCAACGACGACAAGAGCGAATCCGCGACAAGGATCCCTATCACGCCCCCGGCTGAGAATGCGCCATTCCACGGATGCCAGAACGGCTTGATGGAAAGAGCCGTGGAGATGCTGAGGAACAGCACGACGGAGCCCAGCACCTTCACCCCGGCGGCCTGAATTTCGGAAGACCGTATCCATTTCCAGGCCACCAGCCACAACAGAACCGGCAGGCTGAACGCGCTGAGGCCCAATAATTGAAAGCAGAGGTCGGCGATGTACGATCCAGCCAGCCCCGTCAGGTTGTGTGCGCGCGTGGCGCCAGTCACCGAATTCCAGGAGGGATCTTGCGGGTGATAGGAGACCAGGCACAGGATCAAAAAGAATCCGGTGAACAGGCATACCAATCCGCCGGCTTCGTTGAGTCTATGGAAGCGTGTCGGTCCTAAAATCTTCATCCCGCTGAGAAGCGGAAAAATGCAGCCAGAGCGATTACTATTATGCCAAAAACAATCCGATAGTATACGAACGGCATCAAGCTGCCGCGGCGCAGGTAGCGCAGGAAGAACGCGATCACGATGGCGCCCAAGACTCCGGACACCACGATTCCAACCACGATAGGCGCCTTCATGTCCGCCGGAATGCCGCCCGCTTTGCGAATGTCATAGAACTTCTTGGCCACCGCGGCCGCGATGGCGGGCGTGGAAAGCAGAAATGAAAAGCGCGCCGCGGCTTCGCGGGTCAAGTTGCGGAACAGACCCGCGCTGATGGTTGCACCGCTGCGGGACGTACCGGGAATTACGGAAACGGCTTGCGCCAGGCCCACCGCGATGCCATCGCTCATTTGGATGGTGCTCATCGCTTTGCTGCCGATGCGCCGCCGCTCAGCCATCCACATGACGATGCCGACGACGATCAGCATCGTGCCGATCACGTAGGGCTGACGCCAAGTGGTATCGGCCTGCTTGTCGAAAAGATATCCGACGATGCCAATTGGAATTGACGCGACCGCGAGCAACCAGAGCAGGCTGCGATTCTGCTTGAGATCGGGATCGCTTCCGATGTTCAATCCGAAACCTTGCCCGATAATCTGGACCCAATCCCGAAAGAAGTAAATGATCACCGCTACTAGCGTGCCCGCGTGCAGGGCGACATCGAACGTGAGGCCGGCGTCCTTCCAACCGAAGAGCCACGGGATGAGCACCAGATGGGCGGTGCTGCTAATGGGTATGAATTCGGTGAGGGCCTGAACAATCGCAAGGACGACTGCTTGATAGATGGGCATGAACTAGCATCGTAGCAAGGCGGTCCTCGGCAACGTGTCGAAAGTCCGAAAAGACCGCCTGCTGACGCGCGCGGCTCGGTAAATTGAGCGCGTTACAGAGCCGCGACCGTGAGGGAGGGTTCCAAACGAATTTTTAAGTAGCGTGTTGGTTTATCAAGGCTGTGTCGAAAGTCCGAAAAGACCGCTTGCTCACGCGCGCGGCTGAGCAAATTGCGCGCGTTACAGAGCCGGAGGGCGTGGTTAGTGGATAACAACTTTCGCCAATCCGGCGTTGTTGGCAATGTCATAAGCGCGGACCACTAACAGGTGTTCGCCGGCGCGCAGCCGATCGATAGCGATGTGGTACTGCTCGCGCGGCGAATCGGTGACGCCATCGGCCGCTTCCACCGGTGTCCATGGGCCGGCGTCGAGAGAGTACTCGAAGCGGCGCAGCGGCGAGGTTTGATCCACGACATCGGCGTCCACTTCCAGGCGATTGTTCGCCCGGCGCGGCGCGCCCAGGCTGATTACGGGCGGCGTGTTGTCGATCAAGACCGGTGACGAGACCAGCTCATCGGTGCGGGCTACATTGGCGGCATTCGATAACTGATCGGACGCGATCACGCGGAAATAATAACGGCCGTCGGCGAGCACGTCGCCATCCAGCAGCAGCGTGTTTTCGGTGATGTTGGCGCGCAGCAGCTTCCACTCCTTTTCGTCTTCGCCGCGAAAATAGACGGAGTAAAGCAACCGGTCGCCATCCGGGTCGTCGGCTTGCCAGGTCACTTGAATCTGCGACCCGGAGCCATGCGAAAGCGTCTGCGTGGGCGTGCCCGCGGGAGTGGAGGTTTCGCCCGTGTCGGTGACGGTGATGCTGTAGGCCGCGGCCGTGGAACTGGCTGCGGCCGCCGCGGCTTTTTGCGTCGAGTTCTGCATCGTCACGCTGATGCTGCGAATGACCGGCGGATTGTTCTGCGGCAAATATGCCAGGCTCACGTTTTCGATGGCGGCACCCGGTCCCTCCAGGCTGGCGCGCCATTGAATGAAGCGGGCGTTGGGGCTTTGTATCAGCGCGTCGTGCACATCGGCACCGATCAGGGGATTGGACCAGTCGCTCCAGGTTTTGTCGGGGCGCGCGGAGTTGCCCGATCGCGTCTCGAGCTGTACTTTGCCAACGGCGCTACGCCATGAGATGCGGCCCCAGCGCGCTACCGAACCCGAATCGTGAACCGGCGATTCGTAGCTGCCGCCCGCACCAGCCGCGTCGGCCAGCCGAAAAATCTTGCCCATGTCTCCGGTTGCGGCCACCAGTCCGTCGGGGGATTCCAGCAGCCGCGTGGCTTCGCCTTCGTTGGTTTCCACCATCAGGGTCGCCTTGCGATCGGCGCCCAATCGGTAGAGCCGGCCCTGGCCGTCGGTGGAGAAAAAGAGAGATCCATTGGGTCTAGCCACCAGACTGTAGACATTTTCTTCCTTGGAACTCCACAGGGTCTCGACAGTAGAGTCGGGATTGATTTTGTAGACCGCTGACTTATCGACGCCGGGAATTTCAGTCAAGGCACTCGCGCCGGCAACCTGCTGCACCGGTTGTACGACCGTGGTGTTGGAAGTCCCAGCCTTCGGTTTGATCTCCGTTTCGGCCTGCGAATCGGCGGAATCGGTCACCGTGATGGAGGTGGTCGGGGCGGTGACGGTAACTCCCAAAGGAGACGAGAGCGAAGTGGTCAACGGTTGCGCGCGATTTGCGATGGAGCCGCCCAGCGCCGCGGCGTAGACGGTTCCATCCGGCATGGGAACGATGGAGCGGATCTCGGGCAGGCCGGCATTATAGAGCACGAATGCTTTGTCTTTGGCGCTGACGCGGTACAAGATGCCGTTGGGCTCCGTGCCGGCCAGCAGGTCGCCATGCGCATCAAACGCCAACGCCGTTACGTGCGATTGGCCGGTTTCGTAATACGTCTCGGCCTTTCCGCTCTTATCCACGCGATAGATGTTGGCGGGATTTCCGGCGCCGACAAACAGCGCTCCGTCTTTGGCGAACGCGAGCGACCAGATGTATTTGGCCTGCGGCGCGAAGAACTCCGCGGCCTTCCCCTTTTCGATGCGATAGACCTTGCCGTCCGGCGAGGAAGCCGCGTAAAGAACACCGTCAGGATCGACAGCCACTGCGAAGACCTCCGGCTGATCGGACGTCCAAATCAAGTTGTTCGCGCCGGAGGGAGTGATCTGATACACGCGCCCGCGATGGCCCGTGCCTGCGTAAATGGATCCGTCGGGAGCGCGCGCGATGCTCCAGATGCTGGGTTGGCCGGAGGAAAATACTGTCTCCAGCTTGGGGGCCAGCGTCAGACGGCCATCGCGATCGAGAGAAATTCCCTGGAAACGGCCTTTCAGGAAGTCCTGATAGGTGTTCATTTCCCAGGTAGCCGTGGTTGCGGCGTGCAGCGACGCGGTTGCCAAGGCAATAGCCGATGCCATGAAAAACTTCCTCATTCGGTAACTTCCACCTGCGCGGTTTTCGATCCACTGACTACGACGTCGCCCGTCTGGATCTGTAATTCATCGATTTCGGAACCGCGCGGCACCCAAACACCCTGCGCCGCTTGCGCTTTGGCCAGGATCAGACCCACCGAAGGTGGCGGATCGGGAAGATCCTGACCCCCAACCTGAAAGGCCGGATCGGTTCGCCACACACGGACGTAGGCGTTCGTATTCGGCCGAAGATTGTTCAGGAAAGAGACCAGTTGTGTCGGGCTTTTGGGGGGTTCCAGGGACAACTGCTGATAGTCCAGAGCGTTCGACAGGGAGCCGTCTGAGACGGTGAAGTTCAAGGCGCCATCCGGCGCGCCGACCGGCACCTGATAGCGGAGGCTCTTCTGCACTTCCAAGCCGTTTTCGCCGGTCAAGTTGACGCTTAGCTCCACCCAATCGCCTGGATGCACCCTCTTCGGCGACGCGGTGATTTGATCCACCTGCAGAAAGCGCTTGTGCTCCGACGCTTCAATCTCCAGGTTGATGCTCTTGATTTTCAGCGCATCGAAGCCCGCGCCCAAAATCGACGCGAGCGGTGAAGCGACGCCCGAGGAAGCTTGCAGGGGTACGTTGAAATCGCCCGCGTAGGTGTTGTCGAGCTTCAGCGGGGGAGTGCCGTTCACGAACTCCACCCCGCCGTGCAGGGAGTAGCTGGCCAAACCGAGAGTGCGTTCCGTAGCGTCCATCGCGGAATAGACCGCCGTCTGCACGATGTAGGGCGACAGAACGCGGTCCTGAATCATTTGCATGCGATAGGCCAACGGCGCGCGCCGCCCATCCTTTACGGTGATGGCCAGCGGTATGGTCTCGGCCTTGCGGCCCAGTTCCCCGTAGATGCTGGTGCTGCGATCCTGCGTGATTGCGCCCATCCATTCCAGCGGCGATGAAATCTTGAAGGACGAGTTCAGATTGGGCAACAGGGTGAGCACTTCGGCGCGCGCGAAGGGCAGTTCGGTGTTTCCAACCGACATGAACTGATGCCCGAAGGCGTAGATGCTTTTGCCGTCTACGGCGGTAACTGTTCCTTCTGCGCCGATGCTCATGTCGCCCGAGAGCAGTTCAACGGCGATCATGTCGCCGGGCCGGAGCGATGCGGGCGGGCCGAGCTGGGAAGGCAGCTTGCCGCCGCTAGAGACTCCTTGGCGCGGCTCAAGACCCAATTTCTTGAGTTGTGGCGCAAATTGATCCAGCGTGCCGGCGGTAAATCCGCTGAAGGAGACTGGCGTCGCGATGTCGATGAGTTTGGAGGCGAAAGAGTCGATATTGGAAGCCACCTTGGGACCGGCAGGAGGCGCGGTTGCTTTGGAAGAATCGCCCACGGCCAGCATCTCTTCGATGGGCCGAATGCCGGCTATGGGTTCCTTGGAGAAGTTGAAAGCGAGAGCCACCGCGCCCACCAGCCGCCCATCGATGTAGACCGGGCTGCCGCTCATGCCCTGCATGACGCCGGTTTCCTGGAGCGGTCCCCCCGATAGCCGCGCCAGAATGATGGACTGCCGGGGTCCCACGTTTTCAAGGACACCGAGGATCTCCACTTGAAATTCCTCGATCTTGTTGCCCTGAAAGACAGTTTTACCGATGGCGTGCTGGCCGGCGCGGATGTCGCGCAGCGGGTAGATTGCAATCTGACCGGCCGCGAAACGCGGGCACAAACTTGCCGCGAAAATGAGTGAGACGAAGAAACGCAAAACGCTCACTATTACATTCTAGCCCCTGCCCGAATGGATGCCCTATTGATGGCCGTCTTGCTGCTCGCCTGCTACGCCCCGCTACTGTTGGACTTGGTGCGGCAATGGAGCACCGACCCAGACATGTCGCACGGATTCCTGGTGCTTCCGGTGGCGGCGTTCGTCGCCTGGCGGCGTCGGGCGGAAATC
>Ga0302326_10018767_pt1 | contig 14336 bp, 12 predicted proteins | sample Palsa_T0_3_FD_202264 | JGI IMG/M metagenome (GOLD analysis project Ga0302326, IMG submission 202264) | Peat permafrost microbial communities from Stordalen Mire near Abisko, Sweden - Palsa_T0_3 | ecosystem: Environmental > Terrestrial > Soil > Palsa > Peat permafrost | place: Sweden: Abisko... | reverse complement strand
TCAAAAAGCACGACGCCCACGTCGTCGAAGGCTACGACATTGATGATTACGACGAGTCCGTGTTGAGCAAGCGCAGCCTGGCCGAGATCGCCGGAGATGCCGGATCGGCCGAGTGGAGAAGCCGTCCCTCGGGTCGCGGCAAATTGAAAGCCGCATGGCTGGCCGACGCGGTGGCAAAACTGGATAAGAAAAATCTCGCTGAGAAAACTACGGCTAAAAAAAAACAAAAGAAATAAACGCAAAGGCCAGAGACGAGCACAGCGTAAAGCCCGCCCAGTCGGGGCAGACGAATTACCCTGTGACCTCCGTGCCCCCTGTGTTAAAAGCCTTTCCCTCCGCGTCCCCAGCCCCAATCAAGCGCCCCATGCCGACGACGATCCATCCCATGCTCGCCACATCGGTAGACGATCCCTTCGATGGCTCCGAGTGGCTCTTCGAAATCAAATGGGACGGCTATCGCGCCGTTGCTTTCATCCAGGACGGCAAACTGCGCCTGGTCTCAAGAAATCAGAACGAGCTGACCCAGCGATATCCCGAATTAAAAGATCTCCCGAAGTCCGTCAAGGCGAAAACCGCAATTCTCGATGGCGAAGTAGTCGCCCTCGACGACGAAGGACGGCCCTCCTTCAGCCTCATGCAGCAGCGCACTGGATTTCGTCCCGGCGGCCGGCGCGGCCCGGCGCGATCTGACGTACCCGTCCTGTACTACGCCTTCGATCTGCTCTATCTCGATGGTTACGACTTGAGAAAGCTTCCGCTGGAAGATCGCAAGAAGAAGCTGGCGTCGATTCTCGTCAGCGGCGACTCAGTGCGCTACTCTGACCATTACGCAAAGCAAGGCAAAGCGCTCTTCGAGATGGCGCGCGCCAAGGGACTGGAAGGCATCCTCGCCAAGAAACGTGACAGCATTTATCAGGAGCGGCGCTCGACCGAGTGGTTGAAGATCAAGATCACGCACCGGCTCGAATGCGTGATCGGCGGATACACCGAACCCGAGGGCAGCCGCGCTCACTTCGGCTCAATTGTCCTGGGACTCTACGACAAGCAGGGCCGGCTCATCCACATAGGCCAGGCGGGCAGCGGATTCGACCAGAAATCGCTCGACGACATCTGGAAGCTCCTGAAGAAGCGCGAGACTACGAAGAACCCCTTCTACGGCGAAGTCGAGGCGCTCCGAAAAGTCTACTGGGTAAAGCCGGAGCTTGTGGCCGAGATCGAATACGCGGAATGGACCGATGGCGCCAGCAGCGGCAGCGGCCCAAAATTGCGAGCCCCGGTATTCTTAGGTCTCCGCGACGACAAAGACCCAAAAGAATGTCTGCTAAACGAAAAACTGAGAACCGGGACCGAGAACTGAGAACTGCTACTTGATATCCTTCATCGCCAGCAGCGTCCCGTAGTCTCCACCGCTTGGCCCTTCGGCGCGGGCAACGACGGCGCCGAACGCGTCCCGCAGCTCCGGATACTTCGCCACCAGCGCCTTCATCACCGCAACATTGCTCTGGTAGGTCTGCGTCGTGTTGGAAATGTCCGCCGCCTGATACTTCACAATCAAATCCAGATCATTGCCCACCACTTCCGGAAAAATTGCCGTCAGCTTGTAGGTTGCGCTCCCGCTTGCACCGGCGCCGGAAAGATCCGCAGTCTTGCCACCGGCAGGAAAGTCGGCTGGCTGCAGTTTCTGCGAGTCGTCGTAAAGCTTGTCCGTAGCCGCCGTGCTCATAAAGGGCACCGGCGAAATCAGCGAGCGCGCCACCAGGTAGTAGAGCCACGCATTGTGCATCTGCCCCTTCGCCTGGAAGTCTTTGGCACGCGCGATGAACCACGCACTGTCGTGCCCGGCGGTTTGCGCCGCTTTGATGTAGAGTCCACCCAGCTTCCAGTCCGAACCTTCCTGCTGCATGATGAACGAAACCGTGTACGGCCCCTTGGCAGAGGCTGCGTCCAGAATCACCACGCCATACTTGCCGGGCGCAAGGTCGTTGAGATAGAAAACAGCACTGTCGTTAGTCTGCCCGTTGCTGCCAAAGACTCCGCAGAAAAACTCCGCGTGCGGATTGGTTGCCGTACCCTCCTCCTGCAGCAGAATGGGCGGACGCGCCGTTACCTTTGATCCAGCCAGCGCAGGCTGGTTGTCTTTCACACTGCCGGCTACGCCTGAAAAATCCCCAGCCAGGCTCGGGATCGCGCTCTGCCGCAGTGAGGCCGCATCGCCACTCGCAACCACGGCGAAGTAATGCTGCGCGGCGTTGGTGAGCGCCGTGCGGGTTGCGTTCTCCATTTCGCTGGAGGTCAGGCAAGTATCGGCGAGCACCGTCGACGCAGAGAGCGACAAGAGAATCAGAACTGCGCCGCTCAAAAGCGTACCTCCATAGGCGCAACTCCTCCCCTTTGGGAAGCTGCTTTTAGTGAAACGGCATTTACCAAAGTCCGTATGAAGCACCTTGTTTGTCCTCCCTAGGAGAATTTCCACGCTCTGTGCGAGTGCCCGTATATGCAATATATTGCACATCCCAGCTGCGCCTATTATCGAAGTTCGCGCCGCAAGAGTGCAAAAGTCAATACGTTCTATAGGGTAGATGATTCCCACGACTTGGCCAACTTCCACCGCAAGACCGAAGGCGGTGCTAAAATTGCTCTCATACAACCACCGTCTCCCAAAGTGGGCACAGGCTGCAGTGGAGGTTCTCTCATGAGCGCACAATTGAAGCTTGCTGGTTTGACGGTATCTGGGTTAACGGTATCTGGGATGCTGATAGCCGGCGTCCTGTTTCTGCCGATTGCAGCACACGCTGACACGACGCCGCCGTCCCATCGCGTTCACAAAGCCAAGAAACAGCCTCCGTTACCGCCGCCGTTGCCCTCGGGCACACAGGGCCCAGTGCCCCAGGTTCCGTTGGATGCCATCCCGGCCGTGCCGCCAGAGGTCAGCTACCAGGACGGAATGCTCACCATTAACGCCGAGAACTCCACCTTGGGCGATATTCTGCGCAGCGTTCGCAAGCACACCGCAGCGGATATCGACATTCCTTCGACCGCCAGCGAGCGCGTGGTGACGCGTCTCGGTCCCGGTCCAGCGCGCGAGGTAGTGGCCGAACTGCTGAATGGATCGAAATTCAACTACGTATTGCTGGGATCTCCGGAAAACGCCAACGCACTGGTGCGGGTGGTGCTTGTGGCCAAGACGCCCGATGCCGCACCCGGCCAGCAGACGGCTAACAAGCCGGCCGCCGGCGCACCCAATCCCACGGAAGACGCTGCCGGCGACACGCCCGACGATGCTGTCGTCGAGGATGTACCGGACCAAGCCGCGGCTGCGGCCGAATCCGAGCAACCTGCCGCCAATCCCGATCAGCCGACGAAGACTCCGCAGCAGCTGTTGCAGGAAATGCAGCAGCGGCAAATGCAAATGGTGCAGCCGGGCCCGTTCCCGCAACGACCCGGAGCGGCAATCCCGCCGGGGCAACCGCCGCAACCTCAGGATCAATCCAACCCACCCAACAATAACTAAGAAATTTGCCTCGAATTTCTTCGCGCCGGGCGGCGCCTTATTTACTAGTGGGACGTTTACTGGCGGGCTCCCGCTACGCTTGCTGGGCGGTCATCGGTCGCAACTTGTGGGTGCTTCGACCGTTCCGCCACCTCGTTGTTCGCGCCGTCCATGGCTTTCTGCAGTAGGTTCCAGTCGCGCGTGACGTCGCTCTCCGAAGCCTTGGGTGGATTTCCCCGCCGCAGCTCCGAATGCAGCCGCGCTTCGAGCAGCTCTCGCGTGAACGCCTCCGCCGCATCATTGTTCAGGATGTTGCTGCTGGCCACCCCTACGCTCACCACTTGTTCCCCTCTGCGAATATGCAGAACCGGATGGCCCTGGGCATCCAGATCCGGAACGGCATCCCGCAACAGGTGACGCCATTTCTCCACGCGCGCCGCACTTTCCGCTCTCGCCTCCGCCGCTGGCTGACTTTCCAGAACCTGGTTTTGCAGAACCTGGTTTTGCAGAACCTGGTTTTGCAGAACCTGGCCTTCCAGCAGATGAGTCAGTTCGATCTGATACGAACGCCGATCCTCAGCTCCAAGCGGCGCCTCAAGCTCGCGTTGGGCATTGAAAACCAGCGCCTGCTTCGCCGGATCAAAGCGCCCCGCGCCCGTTCCCACGTAGACGGCCACGACGCAGCCGGCAAAGATCGGGCTCGCCACCGCACTGGGCACAATGTACTTCTTCGACTTTAAAAACGACTCCACCACTCCATGCACCGGCGTGCTGCGCGCCTCGCTGCCCGGAATCTGCGGAATCACGAAACGCGAGAATTCCAATCGCGGGTGCCGCGCGCTGAACTTGATTAGAGTCTTCGCCATCTGCTTGGGCGTGGTGATTCCAACATCGGCAACCACACTTCGGTGCAGCGCCCGCGGATAATAAAAGTTGATCACGTCCTTGGCGAAATCGGCACAGTTCCGGTAGGTGAGATGGAAGTGAGAACGGTTTGGCGCCGCGTTATAGGCGCGGATGAAAGCTTCGTCCTGCGCCGAGGTAGTTTCGATTTTAAACGCATACGCCGTGCGGTCGTAGGCCGAGCCCACCAGTTCATACCAGTTCCCGCCCGGCATTACTCCATCGCCCAGATCGGGTGCAATTGCTTCCAGATGCTTGCGGCGGTATTGATCGCGTAGAAACGACGCCATCTTCGGATCAGCAAAGAGCGGAATGTCATCCGTCTTTTCGACCGCGTAAAGATAAGGAATCAGCGGAATCGCCACCCAGTCGTACCCACCCACTCCGTCGTAGCGGCTGATCACGGCTCCTGGTTCTCCAGGTGCGCAGCGCCGCAGCACCAGCGGCGTCTCCGCACAGACTCCTGACAAATACACCGCCGCATGTCCCGTCGCCGTAAAGAATCCTAGCTTGCCGTATGGTTCTTCGAGCAAAAGAGTAGCCGACGAGGAAGTCGCCGAGCTCCGCGCCCAGCCGGCACAGACCGACGCCAGCACGAACAACATGCACAGCGCGCCCCGGATTTTCTTCAAAGCAGGCATAGCTCTCCCAGGTATCCAGCTAACCGTAAGAACCCGATACCCAAAGATTAGTTGCCGGCTATCGCGAACGCGAGTTACGGAAGTCAGAAAAGAAATACCACCCCGGATACAGTCCGTACCCGATAGAAACGCCAAGAGATAGCGAGCGTGAAGGGAATGTTAAATCTGCCCCAGGCCGCGATATCCGCTGTCTCTCTCAGCACCCCGCATTCATTGACGCGCCACAGCGTAGCCTCCTAAGATGGACGCGCACGGGGCGGGCCCTACTCGCCCGAACTTGATCGCCAAAATATGATCGGCCAAACCATTTCGCACTACCGGATTGTGGAGAAGCTCGGCGGCGGCGGGATGGGTGTGGTCTACAAGGCCGAAGATATAAAGCTCGATCGCTTCGTCGCCCTTAAGTTTTTGCCCGAGGAAGTGGCCAATGACCCGCAGGCTCTCAGCCGCTTCCAGCGCGAAGCCAAGGCTGCCTCCGCGTTGAACCATCCGAACATCTGCACCGTTCACGAGATCGATGAGCAGAACGGCCAGACCTTCATTGTGATGGAGTTTCTTGACGGCACAACCCTGAAGCACCTGATCGGCAATCGTTCCATGGAACTGGATCGCGTCCTGGAAATAGCCCTCGAGGTTGCCGACGCGCTCGACGCCGCTCATGCCCAGGGCATCGTTCATCGTGACATCAAACCCGCCAACATCTTTGTCACCAAACGAGGACATGCCAAAATTCTCGACTTCGGTCTAGCCAAGGTGACGGCCAAACCCGAAACCCTCGCGCTCCAGGCCACCGCCACAGTTGTGGCTGAGGAGCATCTGACCAGCCCCGGCAGCACCCTCGGCACCGTCGCCTACATGTCCCCCGAGCAGGTTCTCGGCAAGGAGTCGGACGCCCGCACCGATCTCTTCTCATTTGGAGTCGTTCTGTATGAAATGGTGACCGGCACTCTGCCCTTTCGTGGCGACTCGTCGGGCGTAATCTTCGATTCCATTCTTCACAAGGTGCAGGTCGCTCCCGTGCGGCTGAATCCTGATCTCCCGGCCAGGCTCGAAGACATCATCTGCAAGTCCCTCGAAAAAGATCGCGAAGTTCGCTACCAGTCCGCCACCGAGCTCAGAGCTGACCTGAAGCGCGCGAAGCGCGATACCGAGTCGCAGTTGCTCGCGCTCTCCACCCCCGACGCAGCAGGATCGTCGCCCGCACTCCGCTACCGCAAGCCATTGATCCTGGTCGCGGCAGCATTGCTGCTGGCAGCTCTCGCCGCATTTGCAATCCACACTTATGGCTCCTTTGTCCATACGCCGCAGGCGGACAAGGCAATTGCCAAGGCGGCTCCGGAAACCATGGCCGTCCTTCCCTTCCGTGACATTTCAGCCGCCAGCAGTGATAGTTGGGGCATCGGCATCACCGACGCCATCATCAGCCGCCTCACCTCATTGCAGAACCTCGCTGTCCGGCCCACCACATCCGTCTTGAAGTATTCGAAAGACGCGCCCGACCCTGAGGAAGCAGCTAAGGCGCTGAACGTGCAAAGCATCCTCGAAGGCACCTACCAGCGTTCTGCAGACGTAATCCGCGTGACCGTGCAACTGATCGACGGCCGCACCGGCAACACCAAATGGTCGCAACGCTACGACCTGCGCAGCGCCGACATTCTGACCTTCGAAGACCAGATTGCCACCAAGGTCGTTGAAGGACTCCAGATTGAAATCTCTCCGTTAGAGCAAAAAGCAATCCAACAACCCGCCACCACCAGCATCGAAGCTTATAACGATTACCTGCAAGCCCGCTTTGATTTGGGTGAATACTTCATACATTCGCAACTGGAGAGCCTCGAAAATGGAGAACGTCTGCTTTCGCACGCAATTTCTCTGGACAATAATTTCGCCGACGCCTACGCTTTGCTCGGGCAGTTCTATGGATATCAAGCGGCGAACTTCCCCAAAGACGGCGCGGCCAACGTCAAGCTTGCGGTTGATGCAGCCCAGAACGCCCTGAGGATCAACCCCCAGTCGTCAGAAGGATTGATCGCCTTGGCCTTTGCTTACGGTGAGGGTGGTCAAGAGGGAGATGCGATCCGTACCGCACGGCAAGCGGTCGCCGTTGCGCCGAACAGTGCAGTCGCCTGGCAGACGCTGGGATATTCTTATTGCTACGCAGGTCTCAATGAACAGGCTGTGCAAGCGTGGGGCCGAGTGGTCACGTTGAATCCTGTCCCGCAGCCGCACTGGATGCACGCTCGCACGCTGCTTTTCAGCGGTAAGGCAAAAGATGCTGAAGAAGAAATGCGCACGGTGGTTGCGGCCAATCCCGACCAATTCAAAGCATTGGCGTACTTGGGAATGATGCTCTATTACGAAGGCAAACTCGATGAGGCCGAATCCGACTTGGATCGGGCGGTTGTGCTCGGTCACGATTCCGAGGACGACACGCCGCGTATGCTGGCGGCATTTCTGTACGCTTCACGCGGGCAAAGGGAGAAGATCGATCCCCGCCTGCTCCAATACCGCCCCGAACAGATCATCGATGGCGACGGCGCCTACTGGCTGGGCGGAATCCATGCCCTGCTAGGCGACCGCCAGCAAGCGCTCGATTGGCTGAAGCGCACCGTCGAACTCGGCGACGTGAATTACCCCTGGTTCGAACGCGACAAAAACTACGACAGCTTCCGCTCCGACCCCGACTATCAATCAATCATGTCCGGCGTCCACGAGCGCTGGCAGTCCTACAAGAACGAATTCGACCCCACCCAGTAAGAGCTGGGGTGCCCCATAGCCTGTTCTGAGCGGAGCCGAAAGGTCCCGCTGCCTTTGCGAGTCATGGGATTCCACGGCAACCGAAGCATTTTATCCACACGCCTTTTCGTGTATCCGAATCTCAGCCAGCTTCGCGACAGCCCATTCAGCACTCTCTTTCACCACTTCATCCTCATCCCCCGCCAGCCTCTCGAGCAACGGAAGAAATTTGCGCTCTCCGCTGTTGCCCATCGCGATGACCGCATTCCGCCGCAAGCCCGAGCGCTTCGCCCGCTTCACCGGCGAGCCGCGAAAAGTCCGGGTAAAATCCTCCGCGCTCATCTCGGCCAGCCAGTCGAGAGCCGGATTCACCAATCCCTCCCGCGGCTGAAACTCCGGCGCGTTCGTCACCGGAGCCTTCCCGTTCCAGGGACACACATCCTGGCAGATGTCGCAGCCGAACACATGCCGCCCCATTCCGGACCGCAGCTCCTCGGCAATCGCTCCACGCTTTTCGATGGTGAGATAAGCGATGCACTTATTGGAATCGAGCTGGTAAGGCGCAATCAGCGCGTCGGTCGGGCACGCATCGATACAGCGCGTGCAGGAACCGCAGCGGTCAGGCGCAGGCAGTCCAGCCTCGAGATCGATCGAAGTAAGAATCACTCCCAGAAAAAACCACGACCCTATCTTCTGGTTGATCATGCACGTGTTCTTCCCAATCCAGCCGATGCCCGCGTACTTCGCTGCCACGCGCTCAACGATCGGCCCGGTATCAACATAGCAGCGCGTAACCACTTCGCCGTCTCCGCACGCCGTCCTTACCGCCGTTTCTACCTTTCGCAGCCGCGGCATCACCGCATCGTGATAATCCTGCTGACCCCATGCGTAGCGCGAGATCCATCCCCGCGATTGCATGTTCGTCGATTGAGCGCCCGTCGATGGGATTTTCGTTGTATGCTCCGCCGCCTGCGTGAAATAAGGCTCCGCCGTATTGTAGTTGAGCGCGCAAACGATCACGCTGCGCGCCCACGGCGTCGCATGCGCCAGAGACGCGCGCTTCAGGCGTCCCTGCTCGTCGCGCGCTTCCAGGTACTTCATCTCCCCGGCATGCCCCTCGGCAATCCAGCGGGGGAAATACTCCAGCTCCGGCGCGTCCTCGACCGGAGCCACACCCATCAGATCAAAGCCGGCTTCCTTGGCGGATTGTGTTATTGCGGCGGTGATTTCAGCCGATCGAAGCATCGCGATTCAAAGCGCAAACCCGGACCTCGTCCCAATGGGCTGCTGAAATCTCATGCTCCCTGCGCCTTGCTCTCCAGCGACATTCCCGGCGGAGGCGCCTGATTGATCAGCATCCAAAACATCCCGATCTGCCGGATGGCTTCGCCGAACTGCTCGAAGTCAACCGGTTTCTGAACGAAGGCGTTCACTCCCAGATTGTAACCTTTGATCAGATCCTTCTGTTCCTTCGAGGAAGTAAGAATCACAACCGGAATCGCCTTCGTTCGCTCGTCGGCTCTTATGGCATGCAGCACTTCCAGACCGTCGATTTTCGGAAGTTTCAGATCGAGCAGAACCAGTTTCGGCGGATTGGAGAACGCGCGATCCTTGTGCGACCCGCGGCAAAACAGGAAGTCCATCGCCTCCGCCCCGTCTTCCGCAATTTGAATGTCGTTGGCGATTTTGTTGCGGCGCAGAGCGCGAACCGTCAGCTCCACATCCTCAGGACTGTCGTCGACCAGCAGAATCTCAACTTCGTTAGACATGGACCCCTCTTCCGGAATGACAAGCTCTGCTTCAATGGCTGGGCCGATCTCCGGCGTTCCCAGCGTGAAGAAAAAAGTGGCTCCATGATCGAGCGCCGCTTCCGCCCAAATCCGCCCACCATGTTTGCGAATGATGCGCTGCACAATCGCCAGTCCCACCCCTGTGCCCTCGAAATCTCGCGCTTTGTGCAGCCGCTGAAAGACTCCGAAGAGTTTGCCCACATACTGCATCTCAAAGCCCGCCCCGTTGTCGCGGACGAAAATGACGCGCTCGTCGCCTTCCATCACCTGTCCAACCTCGATCACCGCGCGTTCCCTCTTCCCGCTGTACTTCACGGCGTTCGATAGCAGATTCACGAATACCTGCTTCATCAGCCCCGGATCGCATTCCGCAGTAAACAAGCTCCCAATCCGCCATTCGATGTCGCGTCCGGAACACTCCGGCCCAAGTTCCTCCACCACCTGCCGCAGCAGCATATCCAGCGATGTGGCTTCCAGCGCGAGTGCCTGCAGCCCGACCTTTGACAGACTCAGCAAGTCATCCACCAGATGCCCCATCCTTTGGGCGCCGTCCCCGATTTTCTCCAGGTAGCGCTGACCTTCCGCATCGAGCGAAGAACCGTAATCTTGCGTAAGAACATGGGAGTAACCGGTGATATGCCGCAGGGGCGCGCGCAGGTCGTGCGCTACCGAGTACGCGAAGCTCTCCAGCTCAATATTGGTTTCCGACAACTCTGAGGTCCGCCGCTCCAGCCGTTCATTTGAGTTCTTCAGGTTTCGCTCGGCCAGATTGCGTCGACCGATTTCCCAGTGGATCACCGCACCCTTCACCAGCAGAATCAGGATTGCCAACGCGTTTCCGCAAACCACGATGGCCTTCATCTTCCGCGTGCTCGCCGCAGCCGTAGCCAATCGTGCGCTGAACAGCCGGGCTTCGGTGCGCCGCATCTCGCCGATCTGGGCCGCAATCAATTCCATCCACATGTCCCCGTCGTTCCTGCGAGAAACCGCTTCCACCCCCGCCAGCAGTCCGCTCTGCTTCCGCACCTCAATTCCGTCTTCCAGTTCCCCCAGCCTCGCTGCAATAAGCGGCTCCAGCCGCCTGATCGCCTCCCGCTCCCTGGCATTGTCCAAAACCAAATCCGGCAGCTCCTTCATATCCTGGCGTACCTGACTCACGCCTCCTCGGTATAGCTCCAGGTATCGGTCCTGTCCCGTAAGCATGTAGCCGCGCTGGCCGGTCTCAGTCTGGGTGATGTCGATCCGAACAGCCTGCAGTTTCTCTACCACCAGCAGCGTGTGTGTGACCCACTGTCGGTCTTGCTCGTTTCGCACCTCGCTCCAGTAGGAAAGCACGCCGACACACATCACAATCAGCAGTGCACACGCGGCAATGGCTTTGCTGGACGAGGTCACACGAATGCCCGAGAGGGATCGCCCTCTGTTCTCCATCGGCTCGATGGCAACAGCTCTTTAACGGTTGTTAGGTTTGGCAAAACTCAGGATCCCAGACCGCTCGGAGCGGTTTACTTTGAGCTAAGCTGCAGTTCCAAATTGGAACTCGGCATCAGTTTTTCGGCGGCAAAAACATTTTCCACACTTGCTCAGCGTATAAGCTTTTGCTCACAGAGTCACGCAACTCACGCTGCGCGTTCTCCGAATTTTCCTTAAGAAGGAGACCATCTGTATGCCGCAACCCACCCACGCTCAAACTCCCACCATCCAAATTTCTGTGATCAACGAAAGCACCGTTCTGGCCGATACAGATGTCGTGCCAGTCGTGGCCGCGCTTCAGAAGCAAGTCACCAATGATTTCGGTCCCGTCTGGGGCGCCGATGCCGAACTCACCATCGTCCCCAAAGCCAATCAGCCGCTCCCCGGCAGTTGGTGGCTCGTGCTGCTCGACGACTCCGATCAGGCCAACGCCCTCGGCTACCACGACCTCACCACCGAGGGACTTCCCATCGGCAAAGTCTTCGCCGCCAGCGACCTGAAAGCAGGCACCTCCTGGACCGTCACCGCCAGTCATGAACTGCTCGAGATGCTCGGCGATCCCAACATCAACCTCACCGTATTCGTCGAGAACAGCAACACCGCGGGCCTGCTCTATGCCTACGAAGTCTGCGACGCCTGTGAAGATGACAGCCTCGGCTACCAGATCGACAACGTTCTGCTCTCCGATTTCGTTTACCCGTCGTGGTTTGAAAGCTTCCGCACCCCGGGCTCCACGCAGTTCGATCGCATGAACAAAATGCAAACTCCCTTTCAACTTCTGGTGAATGGCTACATTGGGATCTTCAACGTAACCTCGGGCAGCGGCTGGACCCAGCAGACTGCCGACAAGCATCCGGGCAACGTCCTTCACCGGGGAGCCGTCGGCACCCGCCGCGAACGCCGCACCATTCCTCACGACCAGTGGATCAATAGCCTGCCGCAGAAGAAAATCGTGGGCAACGCGCAGAAGTACCGCCAGCACCTGCAGATCATCCAGAAGCGGCGGGAAGCGGCCTGAGAATTTCCCTTGGGTGCTCTCACCCCTCGCCCCGCGCGAATAGCGCGGGGTTTTTTCGCGGCGAGCGGTCGGTCCCCGGCAAGAACGCATAATACTGCGCCCTCACTGGACACTGGCAACTGATGACTGGCCACTGACCTCTAACTTCAGATCCCCAGCTTCTTCACTTCCTCGTTGTAGTACTTGCGGTAGAGAATGTCCCACTCCTGCGAGCCTTCGAGGATGGTGCGCTTCTGGCTCTCGATCTTCTGCCGGGCGGCCTGATCGATTCTTTCTTCGTGATTGAGCAGCTCTTCGAGGATCTTGCGGGTCTCCTGCCGGATGGCGTTGGGGTCTTCGATGAATTCGACCTCGTCCATTTGCTTGAGAACATCGAAAACGGCCCGGGCCAGTACGTTCACTTTGTCTCGGCTGAGTCTCACAGCACCGCCTTGTACTTGCTCACCAGTTGGGTCTTCACCCGGCGAAACATCTCCTGGTAATTAGCACCGCTCTTATTCATCTCGTCGGCATAGGCTTCCAGGATGACCCGCACCTCATCGTTGATGCGGTCTTCGAGCGTGAGTTCATCGAGCAGAGCGCCGTGCACACGCTCCGTGACCTTGGGCACAGCCGAGGTCTCGATGGCCTTCCCGGCTATCAGTTTCTTGGTAACTTCGCGGGCCAGGTAGCCCACATATTCCTTGGAGAGAAGCATGTGCGGATCGGATGTCCTGTGTCAGGGGGCGCTTGTCTGCGAATTATTGAGTGTAACACAGCGGCACAGGCGCAGACGCGCCCAGCACCCTATCCATCGGCGCAAGCATCGATATAGAAACATACGCTCACTGCCTCGTGGCAAAGGAGAAAGCATGCCGCTGGTCCGAATCGATCTTCTCGAAGGCAAGTCGCCGGAATATCGCACCCAGGTTGGTCAGATCGTCTACCAGGCGATGCGGGACACTCTCAATGTCCCCGAGAACGACCGCTTCCAGGTCATCACGGAACATCCCAAAGAAGCTCTGCACTTTGACCGGGATTATCTCGGCGTCCATCGATCAGACGACTGCATCTTCCTGCAGATTACTCTGAACAGCGGCCGCACCGTGGAAATGAAGCAGCGCTTCTACAAAGCCGTCGCCGACGGCTTGCACGAAGTCCTGAAGCTCCGCCGCGAGGATCTTCTCATCAGCCTGATTGAAGTCGCGAAGGAAGACTGGTCGTTCGGCAATGGCGAAGCTCAGTACGTATCCCCTTAGCTAAAACCCTTACACGGAGATGTCATCCTGAGCGCAGCCGTTTTTCGGGCGTAGCGAAGAGCCTGCCCTGAGCGAAGCCGAGGGGATCTCCCGCTTAGTGGGCCCATCGCGTAAGCCAACTGCACCACTACCCCAAAAACACAAAGCTTCCAATTTATATCGTCTCACGATACACTAACGCGCCCTACTGGATCGCGGCACGATACAATAACCGGTGGCATGAAGAAGCTCACCTTGTCCGACTACCAGGCATTGGCGGAGTTCCGTTACCAGATCCGCCGCTTCCTGCACTTCAGTGAAGAAGTGGTGAAGCAGGCCGGCCTCGAGCGCGGCCAGTATCAGCTTATGCTGGCCATCAAAGGTATGCCGGCCGGAGTACGCCCGCGCATCCGCGAACTGGCCAGCCGCATGCAAATCCGCCACCATAGCGCCGTCGAACTCATCAACCGCTTGGAAGCGGGCGGCTTTGTTCGTCGCGCCCGCGCCCGAGACGACCGCCGCGAGGTCCTGCTCGCGCTCACCTCTAAAGGAGAAAAAGTTCTCGCCGAACTGGCGCTCCATCATCACGACGAACTGCGCTCCGCCGGCCCCGAACTGGTAGCCGCTCTCCGCCGTATCATGCGCGAGGGCAGCGATGCCGCGCCAGTACATCCAACCTTGTCTCAGGAAAAACGAGGAACCGCGAAGCATCTATGAGAGCGCAGGCCAGCACCTTACGGCTTTTTCCCCGCCGCCTCGACGAGCGGTCTTAGGGCTTCCACCGAAACTCCCAGCGTGCCGCCGGAGAAGCCATCAATGTAAGCGGAGTTCACTCCAATCACCTCGGCGTCGGAGTTGAACACCGGCCCACCGCTTCCACCGTGCGCAGTCGGCGCATCGTAGATCAACTTGTCGCCCACCACATCTCCGAGATGTCCGCAGGTGGTCGAAGGACGAATCAACGACAGCGCCGCCAGTTCGCTTGCCGCCGTAATGTCGTTGTGCCGGTATGCCAACCGTTGATAAATGCCGCTCGGCGACTTGGCCACCATCCCCGCAATCCCCATC
>Ga0302326_10018766_pt1 | contig 14336 bp, 17 predicted proteins | sample Palsa_T0_3_FD_202264 | JGI IMG/M metagenome (GOLD analysis project Ga0302326, IMG submission 202264) | Peat permafrost microbial communities from Stordalen Mire near Abisko, Sweden - Palsa_T0_3 | ecosystem: Environmental > Terrestrial > Soil > Palsa > Peat permafrost | place: Sweden: Abisko... | reverse complement strand
GGCGAGACTGCAAAAGGCAAACCATTCAAAGCACGCGGATATTGGACCGGAACCCTCGTGCTGATGTCCGGTTCGTGGCGGGTCGCGAACGCCGCACTAACGATAACCGAGTGAGCCGCGCGAGGTTGCCGGCGTTCGTCGCCCGCGACCATGGTTCGCCACCGTACCAGGGATGGCTCTCGATGTCGCTCACATTCGGCCGATTCATCGCCCGAATGGACAATGGGAGATTGATTGAACCTTGCTGGTGACGACGTTCTACCTGGGTTGCGCCACTGCCGTGTCGCTGCTAGGCTATAGTACGTGAAACGTATCGTCAAGAAGCGCCACGATCTCGGAGGCTTAGGCAAGTTCTCAGAACCCGCCATGCTCGTCTTGGCCTCTTTAAATGCCGGCGTCAAGCACGGCTATGCGATCATCCTCGACGTCGAAGAGCATTCGGGCGAGCGGCTCGGACCCGGAACGCTCTACGGCGTCATCGCTCGGCTCGAAACCATGGGATTCATCGTTCCGCTCGAAGTCGAGGAGCGCGGCCGCCGGCCCTATCGAATCACGGCGGCCGGGCGGAAGGCATTGGTGGAACGGCTCAATGAGTTCGCACGCTATCAACGCGTCTTAACGCGCCTTGCGGCTCAATGAACCAAGATCTTGCCAGGCTGCTCGTTCGATTGCATTCGCGATCGTGGCGCGAGCGTTATGGCCCCGAATGTGAGGCGTTGTTGCTCGATCTGCCGGCGAGGCCGCACGTCGTCGTCGATTGTGTCGGCAACGCCTTGGCGTCGCGTAGCCCGAAATATCCCGGCATCGTCCTACCGGCGGTCGCGGTCGTCGCGCTCGCGGTATTTCTCGGCGTCCCGCTCCATCGCGCGGGCGATGTGCGCGCGACTAAAGCTGCCGTTTCCCTGGTGAAGCGACCGGGCGAAACGAGTAATAGCGGATCACGAGGCCTGTATTGTTATCCGGCCGGGATGCGGTTTTCCGCTCGAGTGCATTGCGCGTAAACGCCTAAAGCATTGCTTCCTGCCGGCGCGGCACATAACGCCGGCACTCGTTATTCCGAGCGGCGCTCGAAGAAGGATAATACTACGTAGGACGAAATATATCGCCACACGTACTATATCCCGTCCGGACTGCAGCCATACATCTTGAATATCAGACCAAGTCTTATCGCCTTCGTGGCGGCGATCGCTTGCGTCGGCACTGGGCTGGCGTTGGCTGCGAAGCCGGAAGTGCCTACGTCGCCTCCGAGCGAGCACCGCACTCTGAGCCGCGGTTCCGTCCGAATCGACGGACGCGACCTGCAGTATACCGCGACTTCCGGCACGTTGTTACTGCGCGATGGAACGGCTCATCCGGCCGCAAGCGTATTCTACATTGCCTATGAAGCACAAGGGCTCGGGCCCAGGGATCGGCGACCAATCACCTTCGCATACAACGGAGGTCCGGGCGTTTCTTCAACCAGCCTCAATATCGGCGCGTTCGGACCCAAGATCGTTTCTGGGCTGTTCATCGATCATCGCGAGATACCACAACATTTAGTTGACAATGCCGATAGCCTCTTGGCAAAGACGGACCTTGTCTTCATCGACGCTATCGGAACCGGCTTTAGCCGCATCGTGGGCTCCGCGACCGCGAAAGATTTCTACGGAGTTGACGAAGACGCCAACGCATTCACGCAGTTCATTCGGCGGTATACGGCGCTGAACGGTCGCTCGGCATCGCCGAAGTACCTCCTAGGTTTGAGCTATGGTACGACTCGTTCGGCCGTCGTGGCAAACGACTTGGAAAAGTCCGGCATCAAGGTGAGCGGCATCGTGCTGATGTCGACCGTGCTCAACTTTCCAGCTATAACCGGTGGCGCCGGGCAGGATCTTCAGTACTGCCTCTACCTACCGACGGAAGCGATGATCGCTGCGTACTACGAGAAGATAGGCGTGCCGGCCGCGAATCTCAATCGATACCTTTCGAACGTCCGTGCGTTTGCGGCGGGTCCTTATTCCGAAGCTCTCGAGCGGGGCGATACACTCTCCGATAGCGATCGTCGTCGCATCGCGCAACGGCTGCACGCTTTTACGGGCCTTTCTGTTGTGGATATCATGAGTGCAAATCTGCGCGTCTCGCCCGATCGCTTCGCAAAGCGGCTCCTGGGCGACCAGCGGGAGACGATCGGGCGGTACGACGGTCGCGTTGCAGCTCCGAACGTCGACCCGAGCGGGCGCGCCTCCGGTCTCGATCCGTCGACCGCGGCCGAATCCGCAGCTTTCGCCGCGGCCGTACCGAGCCTCTTGGCCGATACGTTGCATTACATTGGGAACGAGAAGTATATCCTAACGTCACCTGATGTCAATCAACAGTGGGATTGGGGCGAAGCCGGACCGTCGGGAACGAACGTTACCGACGATCTCGCGGAGGCAATGGCGCTCGATCCTCATTTGCGAGTGCTTTCACTCAACGGTTACTACGATCTCGCAACGCCATTCTCGGGGGCGGAGTATCAGTTAGCGCATCTCGGGGTCTCGCCCGCGTCGCAGCGGCAAATCGCCATCAGATACTATCACGCAGGCCACATGATTTTCGTCGATCCAAAAGCCCGAGCGGAGATGAAGAGGGATCTCGACGCGTTCTACTCTCTCGAGCGTTGAAACGCTGCGCAACGCGCAGGACGAGATTCGCCCGATCCGCTAACGTCTGGCCGCCACTTGTTGCCAGGCTGTGGTTTCGCCGTAGCAAAATAAGTTCGGCGCCAGGGTTACGGTTGGAGCACGACCTTTATGTAGCCGTCGCTGCGGGCGTCGAATTTTGCGAACGCATCGGCGGCTTCGCGGAGAGGGATCCGATGCGAAACGACGGCGCCGGGCTTCAGCCTTCCGCTTACGATGGCGTCGCGCAGATGGTCGTTGTAGCGCTTATCGTGGTCGCGACCCATTCCTACGCTCACGCCTTTCTTGAAGAGCGTACCCCACGGGATGAGATACTCGCCGTTCTTCGCAGGCTCCGCGGGAGCGTGTGGGTCGCTGTCAAGAAAAACCCCGATAATCCCCAACCGCCCATTGGGTGCTATGATGCGCGCGAGATCGTGGATGACGCTCGCCGGTTTCTCAACCGCGTAATCGAGGGGATCCCGAGCTTGAAATCCGATCGCGTCGATGCATACGCTCGCGCCCAAGTTTGCCTCCTCGCCGCGCCAGGCGATGCCGCTCCGCTCGCGGGCGATCTGTTCTAGGATGCGATCCGCAGCGTGACCGTCGCGCATGTCGATCGGCCGCGCGCCGAGTTCGCCCGCCTTATCGAGCCGCTCGGGAATCGCATCGACGACGTAGACTTGCAGCGCACCGCGCATGAACGCGCACATCGTCGTCAATAGCCCGATCGCCCCGGCGCCGTAAATCACGACGATGTCGCCGGGCCTTACCTTGGCGAGCTCGGTCGCGTGATACGCCGTCGGCAGCGCGTCCGCGAGCAGCACGAAGTCCTCCTCCCACCGGTCGCCGGCCTCACCAGGGAGACGCAAGCAGTTGGCGTCGCCGAATGGGACGCGCAGCAATTCCGTTTGCGCGCCCGTATAGCCGCCCATCCCGGGGTAACCATAGGCAGCGCCCCATTTCCCCGGATTGTTCGTGAGGCACGCGCCCGAGAATCCGTGCACGCAGTTGGGACAGAAACCGCAACAAATGTGCGTCGGAACGGTAACGCGATCGCCGGGGCGCACGTTGGCGACGGCCTCACCGACGCGCTCGACGACGCCGAGCGGCTCGTGCCCGATCACCATGCGCGAACCGTCGCCGAGCCGCGCTTCGTACATATGGAGGTCGGTGCCGCAAATCGCGGTCGAGGTTAGACGAAGAAGAACATCGCTCGGAGCGTTAAGTCTCGGCTCGTCGATCGCCTCGATGCTGATCTGTCGCGGTGCAGTGAGAACGACTGCTTCCATGATCTTCCTTCCTTTAGGCGAGCGGCGCGCGCCATGCAGCAATTGCAAGCGCGAGTACGAGTGGGACGATGAAAAGCAGCGAAAGTCCGGTGTAATGGCGGCAGATAGCCGCCGCGAAGGCCCCAAGCGCATAGCTAAAAAGCAGCGGTGCGACGATTGACAACGTTCGGCGATTTTCCGCGCCGGCGCGACCCGCTAGCATCTCCGCGAGCGCCTTCGCGACCTGGACGTAGTCGCCGGTGATGAAGCTCGTGTTCGCGCGGACGCCGCCGAACTGGGAGAGGGCGGTATTTTGGATACCCATCGCAAGCGCCAAGAATCCGAGCCCAGGAACGTAGCCGCGGGAGAGCGCAGCGGCCGCAAGCAGAGCGGCTTCGAGCACCAGGAGCAGCGCGGGAACTGCGTAGATGAGAAGCGCGCCGGCGATCATCGCGCCGAAAAAGAACGCGACGATCGGGACGAGCGGCTTCGTCGCCGCTTCGCCGTGCCCGGACAGCGCGATAGCGAGAAGCACGGTATTACCCGTCATATTTGCGCCGAACGCGTTCCAATTCAAGAAGCCGGTCGCGTCGGCGTATCCCCCGATGAATCCAAGGCCGATCGCCCAGGTGCGTGCGCTCATGTGCCGGTTTTGCGGCCGTGTGAATCGGCCGGTGCACAGCTTCCCACGCGAAAGTTCCCTTCGCAGACGTCGGGCTCGACTCCGGCTCCTACGCCGCGGGCCGCAGTGCGACCCGTGTTTACGCGCAACAAGCGCTAGCTATTATGCCATTCTCCGACGCGTACGTGTTTTGTTCCACGCCGTCTCGAACTGCTTCATCAGTGCCGGATACACGATCAGATACCTGAACGGTTTGATTAGCGCCATGTATGCGCGTCCGAGCAGGCCACGTGGCTTCACGTAGACCGCCATCCGTCCTTGATAGTCGCCTCCGCCGTTGTCGGCCCAAGCCAGATGCATCACGCCGTGTACGGTCGCGTTTGAGATCTCCCCGGCTAATTCGTTGCCGGTGAGATAGAGTGGCGAGAACGGTAACGAACCAAAGTCCACCCCGTCCGCCGTGTTCTTCAGATCGTCCGGCACGCGGCCCCTGAGCGACGTTTCGTTCTTGCCCGGGATTGGGAGCTTTGCGTTCCAGTCCGCTACCGGGTCGCTCTGCGCCGTGATCCGGCCGATGCCGAACCACTTCCCGAGGAGGTCGCGGAATCGCCAGAGTGCACGCGTCGCAAGCGAGTTCGCGTTCGCGGGATTGAGATGAGACGCGAGTTCGAGGAGTTTTGGGAAGTCTGTGGCTTGACCGTGAACCGGGAGCGCCCAAACGTCCTCGAGGACGAAGTCCGGAACGATCTCGTGGATGCGCCAGCTGCCCGACTCGTGTTCGGCGTTGGGAAGTCTCATGCCGGCCCTCAATCCATACGCTCTCGTATGGATTGAATTCTACGATTTGCCGCAAGCAAAAGTCAATACGGTGCCGTATAGATCGTCGGTGGCGAAGGTCCGGACTCCGCGAAGCGCGTGGATCGACATGGCGCTCCAGGCTCTCGCTACTGGAGGCCCGGATGCCGTACGAATCGAGGCTCTGGCCGCCGGGCTTGGGGTAACCAAGGGCGGCTTTTATTGGCATTTTAGGGATCGCCAAGCGCTGCTCGACGAGATGCTCGATGCATGGGAAAAGGCCGGTACCGACGATATCATCGCGCGCGTCGATAGCCATCCAGCCGATCCGCGAACGATGTTGCGCGAGCTCTTCGTACTCGCACCTTCGCGCGAACGATTTACCGTCGAACTCGCGCTACGCGACTGGGCGCGTCGCGATGAGGCCGTGGCGGCGCGGGTACGACGAGTCGACAATCGCCGCATGGACTACGTGCGCTCGTTGTTCGGACGGTTCTGCAAGGACAGAGATGACGTCGAGGTTCGATGTCTCCTGGTCTACTCGCTCGTGATCGGCGGTTTCATGATATCGGCAGACCACGGCGAACGAACCAGGCCCGAAGTGATACGACTAGCGACGGAGCATCTGCTCAGGTAGCACGATCTCCGCCCTCACGATGGTTCTCGTAGTTTCCGGAACCCGGCGCGGAGCTCTTCGGCAAAAAGCTGCGGCTGTTCCCAAGCTGCGAAGTGCCCGCCCTCGCCGGCGTTATTGAAATAGATGAGCTTGCTGTACGCGTGCTCGGCCCAGCTCCGCGGCGCTAGATAGAGTTCACCGGGGAAGACGCTCATGGCAATAGGTATCGAAATGTTGAAGGTGCCGAACACGCTCCGGCCCTTATTCTCCCAGTAACCGCGCGCGGCAGAAATTCCAGTGTTCGTCAGCCAGTAGAGCGTAAAATTATCGAGGACGTCGTCGCGCGTAACGGCACCGGCGGCGTACCCGTCGACTGTGTGCCCGAGCACTGCCGAGGTTAGGGTAGCAGCCGGCTGCGCCCAGCCGTCGCCATGGTCCAGGAGCCACGCCGCGAGCTGCACCGGCGAATCCGAAAGCCCGTACAGCGTTTGAGGGCGTGTCGACATCATGTATGCATAGGCGAAGTGCTGCGGGTTGATGCCCTTGAGTTGCAAGTACGCGCGTCGCTCGTCGTCCGAAAGTCCGGCCGGCGGCGGCTGACCCGACTGAAGCCCTTTCGCAATCTCTGCAGGTACGGTCCCCGGGAGGTTGACGTGGATACCCAGCAGCTCCGGAGGGGCCTGTTCTGCCATCACGTCCGAGATCAGCGCGCCGAAGTCGCCCCCTTGCGCCACGAACTGCTCGTAACCGAGACGCTTCATGAGGACGACCCAAGCGCGCGCTATCCGGGCGGGGTCCCAGCCCGTCGTCGCAGGTTTACCGGAGAATCCGAAGCCGGGAATCGACGGAATCACGACATGAAACGCATCCGCCGCGGTGCCGCCGTACGCGGTCGGATTCGTAAGCGGCTCGATGATCTTCAGTTGTTCGATGATTGAGCCGGGCCAGCCGTGCGTGACGATGACCGGCAACGCGCTCTCATGTCTCGACCGGACGTGGATGAAGTGGATGTCCAAGCCGTCGATCTCAGTCACGAACTGGGGCAGGGCGTTCAGTTTCGCCTCACACGCTCGCCAATCATATTGGCCGCTCCAATAGCGCACCAACCCCTGGATCGTCGCTTGCGGGACACCTTGCGAGTTGTCGGTGACGGTCTCTTGATCGGGCCATCTCGTCGCATTGATCCGGCTGCGCAGCTCGATGAGATCTGCCTCTGGAAAGTGCACGTGAAACGGGCGAACTGCCGTCGCCTCGGTCGCCTGCCGTGTGACGTCTAACATCGCTTCAACTCTTTGGCGAGTGCCGAAAATGCCGAGCGGGATCGCGGCGAACGACGCCCCCGCGGTTTCGACAAACTGACGGCGCGTATTCATGCGCCCACGATAGCGAAACGCCATCCTGGATTGGAGGCAGCGTTACCACCTCCATCCGGGCGCTAGCCGCGCAAAAGCGAGAGATTACGTCTTCGCTACTGAGTCGCGGGGATCGCGCGAAAATCGCAGCCGGCATCCTCCCGATCGCCGGCCGAAAGGGTGATCGCGCATGCCGGTCCGAGCGGTTTGTCGTTGAGGCCGACATGGCTGAAAACGAGGGCCGGCATCGCCGTGCTCGGCTCGATCACGCTAACGATCAGCGGTGTGCCGAGAGGTAAGCCGTCGAGCTCATAGCCGGCTAACGGAACCCCTATGCCGTTCTTACCGATCGGTCCCGGAGTTGCGGACGCGATCGGTTTGCGGGCCGGATCGTTTGCAGAATATGCCACGAGTGTCAGGCCTTCGGGCAACACTGAGGGCAATGGGCCGCCCGGAACCGCTCGGTGCAGAAAGATTGTTGCACGCTCGTCGCCGAGAGGAACCGTTCCGTCTGCGGTCGCGTCGATCGGAACGTATGCCCCGTTTGCAGATATGTCTGCTGCCAGCTCGGGAGCAGCCGTTGTGATCGCGAGGTTCGATCCTTGCGCGGGCGCCGTGAGCTGTGCGGTCCAGTGATGCGGTCCCGCGTTGAGCGCGTGTGCCGTGGCCGAGACGATGAGGGGTCCGGTCCGCAACCCGGACACGCGATAGGAAACCGTGGTGACGTTTGCGGGAACGACGATCGCGCTCGTACCGCAGTTATCGAAGTGCTGCGCGTTCGGATTTCCGCCGAGGCACTGCACGAGCACGTCGATCACGGCGCCGGCGGGAATCTGCGCGAGACCGCGATCGTTCTTTGTCGCCAGAGTAATAGTACCGGATACTACACCCGGCGCGGGCGAGGGGGGCGACGAGGCAGCCAAGCTCGGGACACATAGTGCGGTGACAACGAGCGCCGCGCGGGGAACACGGTTGAATCTCATGGACAGGCGTTCACTGCGTCAGGTTTTTACCCCAGATTCTTTCTAGTAAGTCCTACTGTGTCGTGAACGTTCCGAACTGGTAGAATTTATAGTCGTTGGCACATTGGTTGTCGTTGCTGAGGGTCCCGGTGGCGTAGGTTGTGTCTGCGCTAAGCCCGGTAACCGAGACGGCGTAGTAGCCGAACGTGCTGGTGCCGGGCGAATTGGTTTGATACGGTGACGGCAGTGCGGTCGGGGTCGTATGAATTACCTCGCTCGCGCCATTAGCCGGTTCGAGCACGATGGCAAACTCGGTCGACTCGTTAAAGACGAGCGTCTGCACGGAGGTAGGAACGCCCGTCGCACCACTCGTGGGCGAAACTTGGCTGCCCGTGATCGCGCCGGCAGAGCCGACGTACTGAAAGTTGCATTTAGGCGTCGTGGGCGTTGAGCTTCCCGAGCACGCGGCGAGAGTCAGGGCCGCGCCGAACGTCCCACAAATAGCCATGCGGTTGAGACGCGCCTCAATAAGCATTGCGCAACGTTTTCACCCGGCTCATTAAGCACCTCTTGCCGCCTTTTAGGCCCGAGCGCGCCATTCTCATTGAGTCGCGTGTTGATCCACCATCTCGTTCTGCGTGAGGGCGGCCTCGTGCGCTAAGACATCGATCGGAGAGCGTGTGAACGGCGTCTCACTCTCGTGACCGAACCGATGCTCGGTCGAGTTTCCCGAATCGGGGAGCGAGCGTGCGAAGGTCGCGAGAAAGGCCACCACGAGACGCGGAGCGAGCGCGTAGGCGGTGATAGCGAACCTCGCTTGCCAGGAGATCACCCGTTCGATTTCACCTCGCTCGCACGCGTCGACGATCTGGTGCGCCGCATTCTTCACCGAAACTGACGTGAACGGCAACGCATCGCTCGGCGCGAACATAGCGTATTCTTTCTTGGGCTGGCCTGCAAAGGTGGCTTGCGGTGCACTGCCCGTGCGCATCAGTCCTGGGACGACCGTGGTGACGAGGACACCGTAACGGGCGAGTTCCGTTCGCAATCCCTCGGAATAGCCCACCAGCCCGAACTTGCTAGCACTGTACGGCAGCAAGTGCGGGATCGCAATCTTTCCGCCGAGCGAGGTGATGTTCACGATCCGGCCTCGTTTGCGCTCGCACATCGACGCGCGCACGCATTCGATGACTCTGATCGCGCCGAGCAAGTTGGTCTGGACCGCGTCTTCGTAGTCGGCCATCCCGAGCGCGTCGACGGGCCCCACTTCTATGACGCCAGCGACGTTGAACACGGCGTCGATTGGTCCGACTCGATCCGTGAAGTACTCGACGGCGCGCCGTACCGAGGCTACTTCGCGGACGTCGCACACGATGGTCTCCACCACGGTGCCGTCAGCTGCAAGCTCGTCGCGTGCGGCGTTGAGCTCGGCAAGCGACCGAGAACACAAGCAGAGTCTGGCGCCGCGCTTGGCGGTTTCGCGGGCGATCTGTAAGCCGAGCCCGCGTCCGCCGCCGGGGATGAGCACGACGGCACCGTTGAGATCGAAGCGCCGCGACCGGACGATGGTAGTGCGCGCGATCAAGGCGGCTCCCACCGCGAGCGCCGCAACGATAGAACGTTTCACTCGTGGGATGTACCCACGCAATCGTCGATCAATCGATCGAGCGATACGGTACGTTTTTAAGGCGCTCGAGACAGATCAGAGCTTACCGACTATCGCCTTGGCCGTCTTGATTTCGAGCTTCTTGGCGAGATCGTTTTGCGCGTCGGCTGCCGCGCCCTCATAGTCGCCGGCAGCGCCGGTCGCGCCAATCTCCAAGCCGCGGGTCCCTTTGCGAATGCGCAAACCCATGTCGTTGATGTAGGCTTCGTCGCCGATTCCGGGCACCGCCGTGTCGGACTTCTTATCGACGCCAAATGGGTTCGTCATGTCCCAGTCGTCGCTCACCATGATATCGACCGAGCCGGTGGAGCTTTCGTACTGGCAGTGTGTCATGTGCTTGTTTGGCTGGGCCTTCATCGTTTGCTTCGCTGCCGGGCCGATGATCGTCTTGGCGATCGCCGGAGTCAGCAAATCGCACGCATCGAGAATCGCCCCCGAGTCCGACGAGCTGCTAGATGACGATGAGCTCGAAGATGATCCGTTCGAAGACGACCCACTCGAAGACGACCCGCACCCACCCAGAGCAAAGACTGTAGCGAGACCTGCGGCCACCAAAAGAAACCTCGAGATATATCTCATAGTTCGGTTCTCCCTAACGTAACTGCTTCGTTTGGACGGCGCCCAAGAGCGATCTAGATTGTCATCTTTGCTCCCGGGTTTCCGTTGGAGCGGCAGCCCGGATCGCTCCTTTGCAAACTTTCGTCAAGGGTTTCCTAATGTGAGAAGTCACGCCCGTCTGCCTAGCTAGTGAGGGCCGAGCGCTCGAAGTATCCGTGGGGCGTCTTGGTTTTGCGGGGGTTCGCGCGGGGTATTTGAGGGTGCGTAGCGGCGGAAGCCAAAACGCGCGGAAAGGAGCGCTTTCATGTCGACGATTCGCGTGGATAGCTCTTCGATCGCACTCATCAATACTTTTACGTTGTGCCCGAACGATCCGACGAACTGTTGGAGGTTGTAAGCGAGGCCACGGAGGCTGTCATGCAGAGGCAGCCGGGGTTCATCTCCGCAAATCTCCATGTTAACCTCGATCGGCGTCGCGTGGTCAACTACGCGCAGTGGCAATAGAAAGCCGATTCTCTACACCGTGGCGTATGTCGGTGACAAACCGAAGGGCGAGTCAGTCGCCGCCGGTTCGAAATCGTAGCGCGGCGGTTTGCCCGGCCTTAATCGCATCGCCGGGATGCTGCTGTTAGCTCTCTGGCCCGCGTGCAAGTTGCGTGGCTACCTTCTGCAAGACCGACGTCATGAACGCGCGCCAAAACCATCCCGTGCCGGCGTATTTCGGAGCGAAGGATGCGCGCCATGTGATTTCCGTTCCGCCGTCTCTCGGCTCGAGGGTCACGTCGGCTCGATAGTCGCGGAACGGAAATCCCGACAGAAGCACGTAGCTCAGCTGACGGTCGGGAATGAGCTCGACAATCTCTTCGCGTGCGCAGGACGCGCTCGTGCGGAAAACGCGAATTGCGCCGAGACCCATCGGCTCCGCCGCGCCGGAACGCTCGAGTTCGAACGAATCAAACATCGACCAGCGCGGCCAGGTCTCGCCGTCTTTCAGTAGCGCGAACACCAACGCCGCAGAGGCCTTGCTCCGCGCCGTCGCTACAATCTGAATTATCGCCACGACGCTTCACTCTTTCGTTTCGATCGGGGATGTCAAATCTTTGTCGGCACGGCCCACTGGTCTCCCGGCCACTCGGTCAGCGGTACCGTCGATGTCGAGATCTTCTTAAGAACGACGCCGTCGAGGGTGTCACGCTCGATCCGAACGTGTTTGGGGCAGCAGTCCATGTCGTCCGGACCATACACGGAGGTCGTTACGACGAGTACTCCGTCGCCGATGCCTATGCTGATGTCGCCTCCATCGAGCGCGGGGATGTATCCGACGAAACGAACGTGTCCGTCGACCCGCGTCCACACGAGGGCCATGAATACGTGCCCGCGTCCGTTGCCGGCGGACTGAAGCGTCGTCAGATAAGCAGGTTGACCGTTTGCGAGGATGCCCCCAATCGGGTCTCTCGGTCTCCCGGCCCAAGACTTCGGCGTGCCGATTACGTGGTACGAGCAGACGCCCGGCGCGGAGTCCACGAAAAGGCACTCGAGCTGCGGGGTCGCGGTTATCAGGTCGGACGCCATACTCGAGATGCCGAACGTCGCGACGCGCGCCGTCGAGACGTCGTCCGCCGCGCGGCTCCCCGCGGTGCCGCATACGAATACCAGGCCGAGCGCCGCGAAAGCGGTGAGACCACGATTCAGCATGGGGGACTTCCTCCTTCAACGACGTCGAGCTGCGCGCGGAATTTCACGATCCAAAGAGCGTATGCGTTATCGATGCTGGACCTTCCGGCAGCGCGGGCGCCGGGATATACTGACGAGGTGAACGTTTACGATAAAGCGCCGGAACCGAGTAAGCGAAGCCGGGTCACGGGTACCGAACGCACCTTGCCGGCAACGGCCGGCGGTCCGGAAATTCTTCGCTTCAAAGCACGGCTCGGTGCGCGGTCAAAGGAAGCGAAGGCGGATGCCGGCGCGGTGCTGAGTATCCCGGGCGCGGTCGGCCGGCTCCTCGATGGAATGGAGAGCGCCGAAGGCACCATCAACGGTCATCCGTTCCGCGCGGCGCTAGATCGAGCGGCCTCCGGCGGTCTTGCTCTGCGCGTGAATCAGGCCATGCTTCGCGGAGCAGGCGCCCGAAGCGGCGATACGGTGCAACTCGCGATCCTGGGGCCGGAACCGAAGCTCGTCGTCCCGTCCGATTTGCGCACCGCGATGGCTCGGTCCGAACCTGCTAAGTCATTGTGGAAGGATATGTCCGATCTCGCTCGCCGCGATTATGTTCGGTGGGTCGAGGCAACGAATAATCCCGAAACGCGAGCGCGCCGCGTCAAGCGGACCGTCGAACAGCTGGCCGAGGGAAAGCGACGCCCGTGCTGCGTGAACACCTACGAGTATCCGCTTTCACTCATCGATCCGAACTGGCCCAAGAAGAAGCAAGCGAAACGCTAGGCGCCGATAGCTCGCAACGCCACGGCTTCGGCGGCAGGCAGGGAAGCCGTCCCGCGGCTTCGCGAACGGAAGAGCGCGCCGCTCGTATACGCCTCGATGATCTCCGGATGAACGTACGCAGCGCGGCAGACCGCCGCGGTATTTCCAAGCCGGCGAGCGACCTGTGCGATCGCTTCCTTCACGCAACGCTTCGCGGTCTTGTCGTCATCCGAGCGGCCTGCCTCCCGCAATAGCGCACCGCAGAGTACGGTAGCGGCCCACGTCCGGAAGTCCTTTGTCGAAAAGCGGTCGTCCGTGATGTCGCGGATGTATGCATTGACGTCGGCGGAATCGATGCTCGCGATCTCGCCGCGTTCGTCAATATATTCGAATAGGCGCTGCCCGGGAAGCTCCTGACAGGTTCGCATTACCCTTGCGACGCGCCGGTCTCGGATAGAAAAGTCGCGTTCGACCCCACTCTTCCCGCGAAAACGAAAGCGAATGGTGTCGCCGCTCAGCTCGACGTGACGATTTTTCAACGTCGTGAGCCCGTACGACCCATTCTGTTTTGCGTATTCGTCGTTGCCGACGCGAATCAACGCGTTTTCGAGCAAGTACACGATGGTCGCGAGCACTTTGTTGCGCGAGATGCCTCTCGTCGAAAGATCGCCGTCCACGCGTTTGCGAATCGAAGGAAGCGCCCGCGCGAATTCGCCCATGCGCTCGAACTTCGTTTCGCCTCGCACCTTCGACCACTCGGCGTGGTAGCGATATTGCTTGCGGCCGCGCGCGTCGCGGCCGGTCGCCTGGAGATGCCCCTCCGCATCGCGGCAAATCCAGACGTCCCGGTATGCCGGGGGAATGGCCAGCGACCGGATGCGCGCTAAGTCGTTGCTCGAAACCGCACGCCCGTCCGGATGCCGATAGCGAAATCCTTTGCCGCATCCGATCCGGCGTATGCCCGGCTGGATGTCGGTCGAGTAATGCAGCCCGGCAGCGCGAGCTGCGGCGACGCCGTCATCCGATACCAAGGCCGTCCTATTTCTTCCGCGATTTCTTTCGCGTCGCCGGCGTCTTGGCGCCGCTGCCGGTGCTCCGCTTCGCGCGGGTTGCCGCGGCCTTGAGGGCTGACTTCTTGCGATCGGCGGTCGTTCGCCCGGTGCTTGGCCGCCGCCCGAGGTCCGTCCAGTCCGACTCTGAAAGCTCGACACCGTAGTGCTTCGCCGCCTTCTTGATGTTCGCAAACGCCAGCTCTCGCTCTGAATCCGATACGCCCTCGACCTGGTCGAACCGCGCGACCGCATTACGGACGTGCGAAGCGTCGGTCATCGGCTCCTTGCGCAGCTTCGGATAAGCGAACACGCTGTCGGGCAAGTCGCCGCGCTCCGTGAGTTCTCCGTGCTTTTCATGTGGCTTCCAAGTCGCTCGCATAAC
>Ga0302326_10018764_pt1 | contig 14337 bp, 9 predicted proteins | sample Palsa_T0_3_FD_202264 | JGI IMG/M metagenome (GOLD analysis project Ga0302326, IMG submission 202264) | Peat permafrost microbial communities from Stordalen Mire near Abisko, Sweden - Palsa_T0_3 | ecosystem: Environmental > Terrestrial > Soil > Palsa > Peat permafrost | place: Sweden: Abisko... | reverse complement strand
CAGGTTATTTGCGACTTCTCCTGCGAGTGTGCGGCGCGACTTGACGCGACTTGAGGAGCGAGGGCTGGTCCATCGAACGCACGGCGGAGCGTTGCTTGCCGGCCACGTCTACGAGCCCTTTCGATTCGACGCCTCCTTTCACGTGCGCGAAGAACGCTTTGCGGCGGAGAAGAGGCGGATTGCTATGGCGGCAGCAGATCTGGTTCAGGAAAATGAGACGATCGGTTTAACCGCGGGGACGACAACCACACAAGTAGCGCGGGTGTTGCGCCTGCGCACCGGACTGCACATTGTCACCAATGCGGTCAACATCGGGATGGAGTTGAACGCCAGCAACGGGCTCGATACGACCCTTACCGGCGGCTCCCTGCGCTGGCCGGGTGCTTTTTCGCTCATTGGCCCTACCGCCCTCGAGTCTCTCAACACGGTTGTGATGGATAAGGTCTTCATTGGCGTGTGCGGGATTGACCCGGAACTCGGTGCGACCATCATCGAAGCCGAGGAGGCCGCGGTTTTTCGAGCGATGACCAGGCATGCGAAGCAGGTGGTGATCGTCGCAGATTCCAGCAAGGTGGGGATGATAAGTCCTGCAGTGATCTGCCCGGTCACAGACATCGATATTTTGATTACCGACGATGGCGTTTCAAACGACGCAGTGAAGGCCTTTAAACGTCAGGGTGTGCAAATCGTCACCGTTTAAAGGCTTTCCCGGATCCTAAGCATCTTGTCTCCGGGTTTTATGTACGGCCTAAAGTGTCTGCGTGAGAATCGGAAGATAAGCCGTCGATATCGTCAGCCCGATTCTGGTGGGAGCCCCCTGCTTCAGCAGGGGGAGCTGGACTTCAGTCCAGCGGAAAAGCATTTCATTCCGAAGGACGGGCTTTAGCCCTGGATTTTCGAAGCCAGCGCTAAAGCGCATATCAAAGTCCAACTCTTTTCCGCAACGCTGAAGCGTTGTTCCCCTCTGCTGAAGCAGAGGGCTCCCACCAGACTCGGATGATCAGTACACCGGCTTCCAGTCTTAGGTCGAACGTAGCGCGCCGAGCGGGTCCGCGGATGCAGCACGGGATGCCGGCAGCGCGGATGCGAGCAGCGCCAGCACCATCATGAGCAAAACGCCCGCGAGGTAGATCAGCGGGTCCGTCGGGCTCACGTTAAACAGGAACCCACTGACAAGCCGTGACACGGCGAACGAACCGAGTACACCCAGTCCGCATCCGAGCAGCGCCAGCTTCACGCCCGAAATAAGGACCAGCCGGGCGATGCCCGCGCGCTGAGCGCCGAGCGCCATACGGATGGCGATCTCCTGGGTACGCAACGAGACGGAGAATGCGAGCACTGCGTAGATCCCCGTGATCGCGAGCAGCAGAGCTCCTACGGCAAAGGTGGTAATGAGCCAGGTATTGAAACGGCGAGGCGCTTCCACGTTGGAGATCACGTCATTCATCGGCTGTACTTGCTGCAACGCGAGCAGCGGATCAATCTGCGCGATGGTCGAGCGCAGCGTTTGCGTCATCTTATCGGGAGGCAGGGCAGAACGCAGTGCTATGTATCCCCCGACGCTGTTCGTAAGCTTTCCGGATTCGGTTCCGTAGAGGATAGCGGGCTGCTGTATCGGGCTATACCATTGGTCCGCGGCCGGCTCATCGCGAGCGCCGAGGCTGGTATCAGCGACGACGCCAACCACTGTGGCCCACGGCAAGCCCTTTTTCGGGTTGCCGACATGCATGCGCTTACCAATCGCACGCTGTCCAGGCCAGGAATGTCTGGCCATGGTCTGGTTCACGATGATCACCAGCGGAGTGTTGGCGCGGTCGTCCATGGTGAAGGTTCGGCCCTCGAGCAGCGGTATGCCCATGGCCCGAAAGTAGTCGCCATAGGTATTCGCGAATGTGGCAAATTTCAACTTCCAGCTTTCTGCAGGCTCGCCCTCGATGGTGTATGTAGCGGAGGCCATAGCGCCGGATGCGGGAAGGACGTTGGTGATCCCGACAGCGACAATTCCCGGCTTGGCTGAGAGCCGCTCCACGACTTCGCGGTGGAAGGCATCGGCAGCAGCGTAAGTTGAGTACTGGTTGAGTGGTAGTTGATAGCCGGCAACGAGCGCGTGTTCGGGTTGGAAGCCGGGATCGACTGCACGCATCTTCTGGAAGCTGCGCAGCAAGGCGCCCGACACAGTGAGCAGCACCAGGGCGAGGGCGATCTGGAAGACGACCAGCGCGGAGCGCAGCTGGGTATGACTGGATGGACCTGTCCCGCTCGGGACACCCTCTTTGAGACTTTCTGTGATGTTCGTCCGCAAGGCCGCGAAGGCAGGCGCAAGACCGCAGAACGCGCCAGTAGCCACGGCGAGGAAGAGGCCGAAGGTGATCACGGTGGGATCCATGGAGATTCCATTGATCCGCGGCATGGATTCGGGCAGAAGGTGCAAGGCAGTGCGGATTGCGGTTGCGGCAAAGGCCAGGCCCAACAGGCCAGCGGCGATGCTGAGCAGGAGACCTTCGCAAACAGATTCGCGGAGGATCACGGAGGAGCGCGCACCCAGGGCCAGTCGTACGGCGTATTCACGGCGCCGGCGGATGGCCCTCACCAGCAACAACCCGGCAACATCGACGCATGCCAGCAGCAGCACGATGGCAACAGCGAAGAACAGCGTGCGCAGCATGGGGCGAACCTCCGCCACTGCGGACTCCGTGAGCAGTTGGACCCGGCCCTGGATGTGGATCGCAGACATGTTTGCGGGAAAGCTGCGCTGGACCTGCTTCGCGACCCGGCCTACGTCCTGAGCGGCCTGCGAAAGGTTGACGCCATCCTTGAGGCGGCCCACCATCTGGAATCCCCAAAAGCCGGCGTGCTCGTCGGTAAGTTCATCGGGTGCAAGGCTCATGGGGACCCAGAGCTCCGCCTGGTTGAGATGTCCGGGCTGCAGCGGGAATTCGAAGTTGCGCGGCATCACCCCAATGATGGAATAGACCTTGCGGTCGAGAACAATGGAGCTGCCGAGAACACCAGGATCGCGATGGTAGCGGCTAAGCCACAAGGCGTAGCTGATTACCGCAAACGGTTGACGGCCGTCTTCTTCCTGTTGGGTAAAGACGCGGCCGAGAAGGGGAGGGACTCCCAGGGTGGAGAAGACGTTCGCGGTGAAGCGGGCGCCGTTGATCTCCTCTGGTGTTGAGCTGCCGGAAAGCTCGTACTGCGTGCCGATGTAGCCCCCGAGCGAGGAAAAGGCATTGGTTTCCCTGGTGTAAATACCGATCTCGCGGGCAGTGACGGGAGTGTCCTGGCCTCCTCCCAGCTGATCTCCCAATACCACAAGGCGTTGCGGGTTGTTGAACGGCAGTGGGCGCAGGAGAATTCCCTCGACCAGGGAAAAGATGGAACTGGTTGCGCCGATGCCGAGCGCGAGAGTGAGGATGACGGTCAGACTGAAGCCTGGTGCCTTACGCAGTTGGCGAAATGCGAAGCGTAGATCGTATAACAGTGCATACATGCGTTTCCTCCCAGGCTTGCAGGTTTTCTTTATCGAAGTTTATAAGCAAAGCACGTTGCAAAGCGAACCATCAGGGGCGTGCCGGAAGGTATTGCTGGCGTTGCTGGTTTTTCTGGGCACTTCCGGATGTGGCACGACGTTTCGGGTTCACCCGACGGTCCTCTTCGTGGGTGATTCCATTACCCACGAGTGGGCACAAAGCTACAACGGGCAGCAGGCGACATTCGCCGCTAACAATTGGCTCGATGTCGGGGTCCTCGGGTTCACGTCGAGCCAGATCGTGGGGGAATTCAATGAGTACATCCCGGCGCTAAAGCCGCAGGTGGTGCACATCATCGCCGGCACCAATGATGTGTATCCCGGATGGCAACTGTCCAACACTTCCACCAACATCGAGATCATGGTGAAAAAGGCCAAAGCGAATCACATTCCCGTGGTGCTCGGAACCATTCCACCCTGGGGGCCAGAGGCCATCGCGGAACAGGCAGATCCCAGCCCGCAGAGGTTTCAGCGCATCGCTCAACTGAATCAATGGATCATGCAGTTTGCGGCCCAGCAGGGTGTTACCGTGGTCGATTATCACGCGGTGCTCGCCGCTGCAAACGGGGAAAACTACGGTGCGGGGCTGACCTTTGACGGCATTCATCCCAGCCCGACGGGTTACACATGGATGACGGCGCCTGCAGAACAGGCTCTGAAGGCGGTGCTGGCGGCGCCCCCTCCGTAGCAATTCCAGCTACAATCTCTGGTGCCGGAAATATCTTCTTGACCAACCGCAACTCCACGCGCAGCGTCGATCATAGGACGCTATGAGACTCCTCCGCGCCTGCAAGCGATCCTCACCGGGTATGTACCGGAACAGCACGCTCACGCGGCTTGTTCTATTTAGAGACAGCGAATACAACAGAGACGCCGCATAGCCTGTGATCCACTAGGAGCAGCTGTTGCATATGCAACACGAGAAATGGGCTCCCCGGATGGGTATTGGGACTGCACTGGAAATTCCTCTGAAGCGTTCAAAGACTATTCTGAGACCAGATCCGTCACGCGTTCTTCTGCGCCGATTTGACCCTGGAAATGCGCAACGCATCAGAGGGATCATCGCCAGAATCATGGCGATTCCGGAGCCGACGGTTGGCCTGCTGCTGGAGCAGGTTACGGCAGACTTTTCCGGGCGCCACCTTTACTTGTGGCTGCGATTCCTGAATCGCTTCGAACAGCTACGGGAACTCGTGCCGGCAAGCGCTATCATCTCGGAGCAACGGCGGCTTCTGATCGGCTCCTATTTTTTGTCGGAATACTCTCTTGAATCGGCGGCCCTGTTCAGCCCATCGATGGTCGAGCACCCTGACCAGACCGGGGTGCCGGCGGGCGCCGTGCGCTTCATCATCAGCCTGCGCGCTACCGGCGAGGGGCACATTTCTTCGATCACCTTTCGCAGCGGAATCATCCATCGCGATCTTCGCATTGAGATGGATCCGGCCGGCACTTTGCTTACCGAACCACGCCAGATCGCAAACGCCCTTTATGAAGCGCCCCTGTTTCAGCGAAAACTCTGGGAACTCGGACTGGAAAGCGGGTTTGCCCGCCGGGTTCTGGAAAGGCTGGGGAGTTCGTTTAGTCAGGCTGCATTGCGTGGCGCCCTCGCCGCCGAGCTAGAACACTCGGATCAAACCCACGGAGAAGCGGGAGACGATCAGATCCTGGCGCGAAGCATCTGGATGCTCGCCCGCTCTAACTGCGAAGTGCAGTTTGAGCCGGAGCAGGACCTTTCTGAGCGAATCATCTTCCCCTCCACCCCCTCGCAACAGAATGGCATTGAAGATGCCCGGTTTGTGCGCTTCCAACAGGACAATGGCGAGCACGTTTACTTTGCGACCTTTACTGCCTACGACGGCAGGGTCATCATGCCGGAGCTACTCGAGACTTCGGACTTTCTTCGTTTCCGGTTCATTTCTCTGAACGGCCCGGAAGCGGAGAACAAGGGTATGGCGCTTTTTCCACGGAAGATAAATGGCGCTTACGCAATGATTTCGCGTCAGGATAACGAAAACATCTTCCTTATGCGTTCGGACAATGCGCATTTCTGGAATGAACGCAAGCTACTGCTCAAGCCGGAGTTTCCCTGGGAGCTGGTACAGATTGGCAACTGTGGACCGCCCATTGAGACCAAGGCGGGTTGGCTGGTCTTGAGCCACGGAGTAGGGGCGATGCGCCAGTACTGCATTGGAGCCTTCCTGCTCGATCTGGAACAACCATCGAAAGTTCTTGGCCGACTGCGTGAGCCGATTTTGACGCCGGTACCAAGCGAGCGCGAAGGCTATGTGCCCAATGTGGTTTATTCCTGCGGCCCCATGTTGCACCAGGGCCAGCTCATCATTCCTTATGGACTCGCCGATTTAGCCACCGGCTTTGCCAGCGTTGCCCTGGACGATGTACTGGCGGCAATGTCTTGACGGATTGCGCCTCGATCCCATCGTGGACCGACCCGGCCACGTGAGTATTTCAGAGCATTGCCTAATAGGTTTTGAAATACCTGAGCCATCAAGGTTGGGTCGCAGTCCGAACGCGGGGAGCTTGGCAATACGCCACTCCGCATTGCGTCCTCGGCATTCCGGCTGCAGCAACGAGATCAACTGATCGACGATCGGGTTTAGCTCGCTGTGCCGTCGTCACAAGGGCTGTCGGCGCAAAACCGCCACCTTCAGCAAGGCATCGATCAGCATCCCCATCCATCGGGTGGGCAAATTAGCGAACGTCCCACTTTAAGGGACCATCGGAGTTCCCCCTGTCAGCTAAAGTATGTCTTCTTAACACCGATACATTGGTAAGAGTTCAGGCCAGTAACGCAACATCTTGATTGATGTGTGGAGCACCTGGCCTCGGTTTTTGCCGGGGGGGCAAATGCTGATTCGTGGCCCGGGGCATAGCGAACCAAGCGTTATGGGAGCTTTGCGATCGGCAACATCTTCACGTCACGCTAGATTGGCATCAAGTCCGGCTATGGCTCGGCTCTTTGCGCCCGACTATACTCTCTCCGAATATCGAGCCCACCTCGGCCGCATGCTGGGGCTCTTCGAGCCGCTCGAACGAGCCGCTGCGCATGCAGCTGGCGCCAGCCAGTCCCTGTCAACCCTGCAACGATCGAAAGATCTGCTTGACGACTTGAGCACCATGGGCTTGAGCGCGGACGAGATCGACGCCTTCGAACGCTGTCCGTATGTTCCGACGCTCCCTACTGCCGGTATGCCGGGATATTTCTACGTGACACTCGGCTCGATGTTGGGTGGAGAAATCATCGTCAAGCGATTGCGCTCCGTTTTTAGCGACGAAGCAAGCTATCGCTTCTATGGAGGCAGAGAGCCTCAAAGCTATGAATCCCAATGGACATCGTTCTGTTCCGATGTCGAGGAGCGTGGAAAAGAAGATGCCCAGATGATTTGCGCCACAGCTGTTCGGGTTTTTGATGTCTATGCGGCGTGGTTGTCTAAGCCCCTCCATCGGACTGGGGGCCCCTGCTGAAGATCTACGACAGAAGCGGTCCCCTCAGCAAGGAAGATTTGTGTGCCGAGGAGCAGGTTCAATTCATCGGGCGCATTCAGTCCCACGGACTCTTATTTGCACTCTCCGAACCAGACCTGATTGTCCGCCGGGTAAGCGCCAACGTTTCCGCCTACCTTGGTATCTCTCCGCAATTGATCCTGGGTGGCTCGTTCGAGGCGATTCTACGATCACAGCAGTTTGAATCTTTTCAGTACCAGGTTTTGAGTGGGGAGGCGATGGGTGCAACTTTGCTCAGCCTTGCAGTTGGTAGCAACACGATCGCTATGCGTTGCGTCTCTCACCGGCACGATGGCTTGCTTATTGTTGAAATGGAACTTATAGACGGAGGGCATTCCCTCTATCCTCTCAACATCGACAGCCATGTTCGTGCTCCACTTTCCCGGATGGAGGCGGCGTCGAATATCCTGGAACTGTCGCAGATCGCCGCAGGCGAGATTCGAAGACTTAGTGGCTTCAATCGTGTAATGGTCTACCGCTTCGACGAAGAGTGGAATGGCGAAGTGATTGCCGAAAATGTGATTGCTTCGCCGATCACTTATCTCGGATTGCGCTTTCCTGCCAGTGATATCCCGCCACAGGTACGACAGCTCTTTTTGATCAATCCATTGCGCATGATCGCAGATGTGGATGCAACCCCGGTGGAAATAGTTTCGGCAAACGAGCCTCTGACAGGAAGACCACTGGATCTTTCCCGCTCTGTGACCCGCTGGCCGGCACCCGTGCACCTCGAGTATCTGCGCAACATGGGTGTGCAAGCATCATTGACGATTTCAGTTATCGTCGAACGCCGGCTTTGGGGATTGATAACCTGCCACCACCCCGAGCCGCGGCGCCTGGATCGCTCGACTCGCTCCGTCTGTGAACTGATTGGGGAGGCTTTCGCTTCCCAGGTGAACCTGCGTATCGATAACGAAGCCTTGCAAGCCAGGCTGACAGCTCGCAAGCTGCTCGAGAGATGCATTGCAGAGATCGAGGCGACCGAATCACTCTTCGTTGCGGGGCATTTCCAGGGTGCGTCACTGCTTGCTTTGTTGGATGCAGACGGAATCATTGCAAACATAGACGGTTTTCTGTCGTACGAGGGCGTCACCCTGGAAGAGGATTTGTTGCTTCCTGTCATCAGCATCCTACGCAATCTTTCGTTGCGTGGCATTTCATCCTCCGATAAATTAAGCGACATCTATTCCGCTGCTGCGTCCTACTCCGCTGAAGCCGGTGGAGCCCTTTACGTAGGCCTCACCGACGGCTCCGGCGACTATTTGCTCCTTCTACGCCGCGAGCTTGTAAAAACGGTAGTCTGGGCCGGCGATCCCGGTGCGTCTGTCTCCGCTGATGAGCAAGGTCAACTCCACCCACGATCCTCGTTCGCCGCCTGGCAGGAGACGGTGCGTGGCCGCAGCCGTCCGTGGCGCGAGTTGGAGATAGAGTCTGCAGGAGTCCTGCGCGAGCTTCTGCTGAGGTTGCAAGGAGCCCAGAAGTTGCACGAGTCACAGAAGCAGATCCAATATCTCGCACATCACGACAGTCTGACGGGACTTATCAATCGGCATTCCATTCGCCTGAAGCTGGATGAATGGGTAAACAAAGCAGCAGCCAGTGACTCATCTTTCACCGTATTGTTTATCGATCTCGACCACTTCAAGCACTTCAACGATTCGCTCGGTCATGCCGCGGGAGACACCATTCTGAAAATCGCCGCCGAGCGCATGCAGCATCAGGTGCGCAACGGAGACGTGGTTGGCCGCCTGGGAGGCGATGAGTTCGTCATCATCCTGTCGGGAACACAGGCTGAATCGGACTTGTCCGCGATGATTGCGCGTATCCTTAAAGCGATTAACGAGCCGATGCGGATCGAAGACAATTCGATCATCAATATCACCGCGAGCATCGGGATCAGCCGGTACCCGTTTGACGGAGTCAGCGGTGACGCGCTGCTCAGCCGATCCGATACTGTGATGTACCAGGTTAAGCGAAGCGGCGGTAACGCCTTCGACCTCAGTACAATGGGGCCTGTTCCAGGTAACGGCAACACCGCATAACAGCAGAACACCCTCCAGGATCGAGATCACCAATGAGCCCGAAGCACCATCGCTGATTCCACGACGGCCAAATTGAGAGCTTTGCTCGTCATCCCTGCAAGGTCTTGCGTTTTCGGTAAGTTAACTCCAGCCGAAGGGTGAGGGGTGGGGGCAAGTTGCCGAAGTTCCCGTTTTTCGGGCACTTTGATACTTCGCTCCGTCGTCGAGAAGAGCAAAGGCTGACATTTGACGGCGTCCATCCCAGTCCGAATGGTTACGCATGGATGACGCCGCCTGCAGAACAAGCTCTCCAGGCGGTGATGGCTGCACCCCCTCCGCAGCGATTCCAGCTACAATCTGTGGTGCCGGAGGCATCTTCTTGACCAACCGCAACTCCACGCGCAGCGTCGATAATAAGACGCTATGAGACTCCTCCGTGCCTGCTTGCCGGTCATAACGCTCTTTCTGCTTCCCGCGCTGGGGATGGGGCAGATACCACCCCCGACCACCCTCGCCGGGATCGCACATGTCGCCTTCCGGGTCTCTGATCTCGCCCGCTCCCGTGACTTTTACCAGAAGCTTGGGTTTGAGCAGGCCTTCGCGTTCACGAAAGATGGAGCCACCACGGAAGCATTCTTCAAGGTAAACGACCAGCAGTTTATTGAGATCTATCCGCCGCAGGCATCGCAGTCGATCGGCTTTATGCACCTCTGCTTCGAATCGACAAACCTCGAAGCGCTCAATCGTGCTTACCTGGCGCGCAGCCTCACGCCCACTCCGGTGAAACGTGCCGGTGCAGGGAACCTGCTCTTCACCATGGTGGGCCCGGAGCAACAGCTTATTGAATACACCCAGTACATGCCGGGCTCCCAGCATTCCAAAGACAAGGGTCAACATCTGGGCCCAAACCGCATTTCCACACAGATCTACGGGGTCACTTTGAGGATGGAGGATCCGGTCGCAGCACGGGCTTTTTATGAACAGATGCTCGGCTTCCATGAGTCGCGCAATGCCCTTGAGCCGGGGTTGATACCGCTGCTGCTTCCCGGTTCCTCGGACGAGGTCGTGGAGATCAATCCGGGTGTGGATCAGGTCCTGCTCTCCGTTCCCAGCGTGCGCCGTGCAGCCGCGCAGCTGAATGCGTTGCATATAGCCTTCCAGAAACAGGGTTCGCTGCTGACAGTGCAGGACCCGGATGGAAACCGGATCGTTTTTCTCAGCCTTAAGCCCGAAATGGGGTGGCACCTGCCGCAGATTCCATGGCTAACAAAGTAATCATCAGCTGTGCCGTCACGGGGTCGATTCATACCCCAACCATGTCTCTTTACCTGCCGTTCGCTCCGGAAGATATAGCGCGGCAGGCGATTGAAGCGGCCGAAGCGGGCGCTGCCATTCTGCACTTCCATGCACGCGATCCTAAGACCGGAGAGCCCAATGGCGACCCGGCAACCTACCTGCAATTTTTGCCGGCGGTCAAAGCGGCGACGGACGCCGTCATCAACATCACCACCGGCGGCGGCTTGACGATGACCCTGGATCAACGGCTCGCCCCGGCGTTGCAATTCAAACCGGAACTGGCCTCCTTCAACATGGGCTCGATCAATTTCTCCATCCATCGATCGGCACGCCGCTACAGCCAATGGAAGTACGACTGGGAAGAGCCATACCTGAAGGGAACCGAAGGCAATATTTTCCGCAACACGTTTGTCGACATGAAGCGAGTGCTGAAGGAACTGGGCGAGGGCTGCGGCACCCGGTTCGAATATGAGTGCTACGATCTGGGCCACCTGTACAACCTGGCCTATCTTCTGGATGAGAAATTAGTCGAGCCGCCGTTCTTCCTGCAGAGCGTCTTCGGCATTCTGGGAGGGATGGGAACCGAGGTGGAACTGCTCAGCTATGTCAGGGCAACAGCGGACCGCTTGTTTGGCCGGGAGAACTACCAATGGTCGGTGATCGGACCCGGACGCCACCAGATGCGGATTGGAACGTTGGGCGCGCTTTTGGGCGGAAGTGTTCGGGTGGGCCTGGAAGACAGTCTGTGGCTGCGCAAGGGGGACCTGGCAAAATCGAGCGCGGACCAGGTGAGAAAGATTCGCGGAATCCTCGAGGAACTTTCTTTCGAGATTGCGACACCCGACGAGGTTAGAAGTATGCTTCACCTCAAGGGCGCCGACCAGGTGGCCATTTGATTCGGAGGTTTTAAAGAGATGTGCGGAGGGAAGTGCAATGGCCTGGATCAATGCGCACGCTGTATTTCTCTCTGTCACCGGTCTGGCGGCAGCCATGTACGCCGTTTGGTGGACGATGTTCTGGCTTACCCATCGAGGCGAAGAGCACTACTTCTTCGACCCGCAGGACGACTTTCACTCCCTTAGAGAACGGGATCGGGTACTGCCAAAGGCGGCTGAGACGGCCACCTTTGAGCCCATGTTGAAGCACTATATCGGCGTGACCCAATTGCTGGTTACGATTGCCGCAGCCTCGATCGCGTTCGGCGGCAGCAGCCCCGGCTCCAACACTTCGATCGTGATCGGCGTAGCCAAACTCCTCCTGGCATGGAGCGTTTTCCATGGTGTGCTCTTTTGTGCCTTGTTGCTGTGGCGCTACGATGAGTACACGCAAAATATGAAAAGCTACACGCTGCCGTGGCACTCCACTGTTTTCGCCTGCGGTTTTTCAAGCTTGACCTTCTTCACCTTTGGCTTCATCGTGTGGGGCTTCGGGCTGCTTTGAGGCAGGCGTTTCCCATTGAGGCGGCCGAACTGAGTACCGACGGCCGCCTTGGCGTGGCATCGACACGTCCGTAGATCCACCGAAACATCTTTCCTATAGTGTTGCAAATAAGTAACTTACAGAAGTTACGCCGGGGTTCTGCATAAGCATCGATGCTGATCGAAGTGGGATCAATGCGCTTCCGGCAAGAATCCAGAAATCGCTTGACAGTGGAACATATTGACGATGATAGTTCACTGCTTAGCGGGATTCCCCTTGATGAAAAAGCCTCTGTTTAACCGCTTTCCTGTGGCGTCGCTTCTTAGGACGCTGCCCGTGAAAATCCTCTTAGCCTGCATGTTCGCGTGGCTGGCGATGGCGTCGCTTGCCATGGCTCAGGACGTCCAAAGCGCTACCGTCGTCGGGACAGTGACCGACCCCACTGGAGCGGTCGTTCCCAATGCCACGGTCACGCTGATGAATACGGCCACCAACGTAGCCGCGCATGCCACGACCAATGCGGAGGGCGCGTATTACATACCGTTCCAGCCTGCCGGCACCTACACCCTAACTATCGATGGCACGGGCTTCAAGAAGTACGTTCAAATCGGGATCGTCCTTGAAATCGGCCAGACGCCGCGCTTCGACGTGCGCATGGATGTAGGCACGACCAGCCAGTCGGTAGAGGTGACTGCGGCCACGCCGTTGCTCGCCACCGATAATGCGGTCGTAGGCGGAACGGTGGACGCGAAGGTTATCCACGACGTTCCCATGGTCCAGGCCAAGCCGCAGCATCTGATGTTTTACACCCAGGGATCGCAGGCCAACAACGACGGCACGTATCACATTCTGGGGTTACCTTCGAATCAGATTAACTTCACCATCGACGGGAGCATCGTGAAGCAAACCCCTCGCTCGGCGATTGGAGAAGTGAATAATTCCGTGACCCCGCCGGTCGATGCGCTGATGGAAGCCCAGGTGTGGACCACAGGAATTCCGGCAGAGCAGGGACATTCCTCGGGCGGCTCCTACAACATGGTGACCAAGAGCGGCACCAACGATCTCCATTTCACGGCGGAAGAACGCTATATCAGAAAGAACTTTCTGCATCGGCAGGTCTTCAACCAGGCGCCCACGACGACGCCTTTCGAGTACCACAACTTTGATGCCACGCTGGGTGGTCCGATCTTCATCCCCAAGGTTTACGACGGGCGCAACAAATCGTTCTTCTTCCTCGCATTTCGCCTGGACTACGATCACGAACAGAACACCGTGACTGCCAATGTACCGACGCAGCAAATGCTCGACGGCAATTTCAACTTTGGCGACGTAGCCTCCCAGCCCATCTATGATCCCGCGACGATTACCTGCACCAATCCCAATGGATGCTCGGGAGGCACGGGCTGGACGGCTCAGCAATTCCCGGGGAACCAGATTCCGTTGAGCCGCTTCGATCCGGTGGCAGTCAAGTTCCTGTCCATGACTCCCTATCACCTGCCCAACACCGGGGGAGGACTTACAACCACCGGGCCAACCAACAACTACATCGCCAACACCCATTACCTGGCCGACAAAGATGGTTATCTTGGCAGGTTCGATCAGCAGATCCTCGCCAACAACAAGGCATACTTCCGCTTTGCCTGGAACCGCTATCGTGAACAGGTGGGCCGCGAGAATATCCTTTACGCGTGGCATGATCTCGATAACACGCAAAACAGCTACGGATTGCCGGAACCGATCGACACCCTTAACCTCACGTTGGGGGACGTCCACACCTTCAGCGCGACCGTGATCAACGAGTTCCGCACCGCGTATCAACGCCGCGCTGATAACTGGTCGTCACAGCTCGAGAACCAGGGATGGGCAGGAATACTGGGTATTCCCGGCGTCGGGGGGCAGACGTTCCCGGGCTTTGTGAGCACCGGTGGCAGCAGCGTCATCTGGACGGCGAATCCGGCCGTGAGTACGGGCTCAAATCCCTATCAGAAGACCTTCCAGGATGATTTTGAATTCGCGGACAACGTGACGAAAGTCCTGGGTCTTCACGTGTTCAAGTTCGGCTACCTGGGGGTTCGGATGCGTGAAGCCGACACGGTTTATTCCCAGCCCTCCGGTGTATATAACTTCAGTGGCCTCGGGACTGGATTCCCGTTCAAGGCGAATACCGGCAATTCGTTCGCATCCTTTTTATTGGGCGAAACGGATAACGCCACCTTCACCACGCTGCTGGAGAATTATCTACCGCGTTGGTGGTCGCATCAGTTCTTTGTCCAGGACGACTGGAGAGCAAGAAACAATTTGACCCTCAGCGTCGGCCTGCGTTATTCCTACGAAACTCCGGGCAACACCAAATACGGATACAAATCGCAATTCGATCCCACTGCGATCGATCCTCTCACCGGGCTGACGGGCGCCATCGTGCATCCCACCGGGAACCTGTATAAGAGTGACCTGACCAATTTCGAGCCGCGCATTGGCGTCGCGTTCAGCTTCCGTCCCAAGTGGGTGTTCCGGGGCTCCTTCGACATGTTCACGGTGGACAACATG
>Ga0302326_10018763_pt1 | contig 14337 bp, 10 predicted proteins | sample Palsa_T0_3_FD_202264 | JGI IMG/M metagenome (GOLD analysis project Ga0302326, IMG submission 202264) | Peat permafrost microbial communities from Stordalen Mire near Abisko, Sweden - Palsa_T0_3 | ecosystem: Environmental > Terrestrial > Soil > Palsa > Peat permafrost | place: Sweden: Abisko... | reverse complement strand
CCTAAACCACTGTCTTTACCCTCGGAGGTCTGGATCAACAAGCCGCTTCCACCCGACCCAAAGACAAAGGAAGATAGTCACTAAATATCTATGCTGGGTGTCTCAAAGTGCTTGACACGCGCCGTTCCTTACTGTTGTTGCCAATAGTCCCACAGCCTAGCTCTCGCGCGCAAGTATGTGTCTACGCGGACGGCACAGGCCTTCCCCTGACGCGCCGGACCGGCCGACCCTTGACCTGCAGCCCGGGCCGCAGGCGCGCCGGTCGCTTATGCTGATCCGCTCCACGTGCCTCCCTGTCCGTATGGCGTTTGATCCAGTTGCAGTTGGCGCAGAGGAGTTGGTAGCGCCCTGCTGTGTCGCTCCTCACTCGATAGAGATGGGCAAGCCCGACGCCATGGCCAGCTCGCAGTTCCGTGCTGCCACCGCCGCCGACATGGTCAATCTGCAAGGCTCGAGGGTCTGTGCACCCGATCGTGCCGTCATCGTTGTACCAACGACAGTCGGGATTCCTGCAACGCCCGCCGAGCTTCGCCAGGATCTCGATACGCAAGCGCCTTTGTCGTTTCGTGCTCTTATCCTCGACCGCCATGTGTATAACATACACTCACGCGCGTCGGGTGTCAACCCAGCCTTGCGAGATTTAGCGTGCGAGCTTTACCGAAGCTCCAGCCGAAGCTCCCGCCCCACCGCTGCCGCCGCCTTCCGCAGCGTACTTAACGTGACCGCATCATACTCGGGATCGAGCAGGCGGTCCAGCGCAGCGCGGCTCGTGTGCATCCTCCGCGCCATCTCCGCTTTGGAAAAGTTCTTCTCCTTCATTGCGGCCTCCACCTGCCGTGCGAGCACCCGTTTGATGGCGGTCGCCGTGACTTCCTCGTAGATGCCCTCCTCGCGCAGCCAGCCATCGAAGGACGATCCAACGTTTTTCGTTTTCAAGCGCTTCCTCCTTTTTCCCGCTTCAGCGCCAGTTCGATATCGCGCTGCGGAGTCTTCCGGGTTTTCTTGATGAAGCCGTGCAGCAGCATCATGCGTCCCTCTTCCACACAGAAAAGGACCCGCGCAATCCGGCCCCGCGGCAAACTACTCCGCACTTCCCACAATTCGCTGCCCAAAGGACGAACGAGCGGCATGCCGATAGGCCATGAGAACTCAACGTCCTTGATGTCTTCGCCGATCGCTTTCCGGTCCTCCGGCTCAAGATCCTTCAACCATTGGCGAACCGGCTCCTTGCCGCTATCGAGGCGGTAGAAATATGCCGGCAGGCGCTTGAGTCACGGGCCCAATAACCACTGTACCAATTTTGGTGCTACCGGTCAACGAGCTAGAGGGCAACGACGTTATCATAGTATTTGGATAGACCCCGGCTCGAACGCGCGGCACGGCGCGGTCATCCCGGATACGACGATGCCCAACATGACGATTGCACTACAACCCGATCGGGAACGAGCCATCGAGGAGGCTCTCCGCGCGGCGGACCCCGCTCGCACACCTGCCCGAGAGTCACGCTTGTGGGAGTTGCGCCAGGGCCTGGCGCTCGGCGAACTTACTATCAAGGAACTGATTGAAGAGGGGCGCGAGTGAGCGACTTCATCCCGGACGCTCCTTACGCCCCTCGCCCCGAGCTGGATCGTAGGCGCCGCGCACAGCTTCGTCTATCGCTGCAAAATCCCCACCCCGAAAGCGCAGAACTCGCCGAACAGGGGATTGCGGAATGGGCGCGCGGCTTGCCTGAGGAAGATACCGAGGCCCTCGTCGACAGCCGCGCCGGCAGACCGGTTCGGTGGGTCCCGGGCGAGGGCTGGGTGGAGGATCGCGAGTAATGCTCGGCAGCGGTAGGGTTACTGTAAAGCGCAGCGTTATGTCACCTCCACGTAGCTGCCGGGCGTGGCCGCATTGACAGCCTCAATCGCGCGCTGAATGCGGCGGCGAAGCTGCGGCCACTGCTGCTGGCCGAGGACCGAGATCGCGATCTTACGGCCCCGAGATTCTGTCGATAGCGCATGTTCTCATCGGTTGTCAGCAAAAGGTCGAACCAGCCCTCGCCGGGGGGCCAGATGTGCGCACGGTGTGTCCTTAGAGACACGGCAAGATCGGCACCTGCATTGCCTGATCGAAAATAATTTGCATCTACGGCGCGTACGCGGGCTCTTTATCGAGACTGCGGACCGCAGACTCAATAACCGCCCTTACCTGTTCGCGGTCCAGCCCGTCGAACCATTGCATGATGTCATCGATACTAGCTCCAGCCTCCAGATTGTCGAAAATGGCGGATACCGGCATTCGGGTACCCTTCAAAACCCATGCGCCGCTCACCTTGCCGGGGACACTTTCAACGGCGGGGCGTTGGGACCAATCAAGAGTTGCCATGTTCTTACCTCCTCTCATCGTACCCTTCGTTTTCACGCCGCGCCGGTTACTCCCGCCGCCACACGATGGCCCCGTCCACAATCGTCGCCACCGGCCCGCCGCGGAAGCTGTGGCCGTCGAACGGAGAGTTGCGGCTCTTGGATAACGACTGGTTCACGTCGTAGGTCCACCGCAGATCGGTACTGAAGATGGTCACGTCGGCCGGCGCGCCCACGGCCAGGGTTCCGCGATCCAGGTGCAGCACTGTGCAGCACGCGCGCAGGGCCAGTCGAGAGCAGCGCCACCAGGCCTGTGAGCGGAATCTTGCCGGTGTGCACCAGGTGCTCCAGCGACCGGCCCAGCGCGGTTTCCAGGCCGATGATCCCGAAGGGACACTTCTCGAACTCCTGCATCTTTTCGCTGCCGGGGTGCGGAGCGTGATCGGTGGCGATGGCGTCCACAGCGCCGGCCACGATGCCATCCACCACTGCGCCCGCGTCGCAAGCCGTGCGCAGCGGCGGCTTCATCTTGAAATTGCTGTCGTAGGGCCGCATGTGGGCGTCGGTCAGGGCGAAGTGGTGCGGCGTGGCTTCGCAGGTGACCGGCAGTCCGTGCTGCTTGGCATAGGCCACCATCGCCATGGCGTTGCGCGTGGAGATGTGCGCCACGTGGAAGCGCGCGCCGGTCACCCGCGTCAGCAGGATATCGCGCGCCACCATTACGTCTTCGGAACTGGCCGGAATGCCGCGCAGGCCCAACCGCACGGGCTCGTAGCCTTCGTGCATGTCGCCGCCGCCGCTCAGGTTCAGATCTTCGCAATGATCGATCACCGGCAGATCGAAGGAGCGCGCGAATTCCATGGCGCGGCGCATCACGCGGGCGTTCATCACGGGGCGTCCGTCGTCCGAGATGGCCACTATGCCCGCGGCTTTCATGGAACCGATGGCCGACAACTCTTCGCCCGCGCTGTTTTTGGTAATGGCGCCGATGGGGAAGACGTTGGTCACGGCGAACGCGCCGGTTTCGATGGTTTCGGCGTGCTCGATGCGTGGCTCCCGCAGGTGCACGTGCATGTCGATAAAGCCGGGCGCCACGATCAGTCCGGTGGCGTCGAAGATCCGCGCGCCCGGCGCTTCCAGACCCGCGCCCGCGGCGGCGATCACGCCGTCCCGTATCAGAATGTCGGCTCGCATGTCGGTGGCCGAAGCCGGATCGATCACGCGCCCGTTCTTGATGAGGAGTGGAGACATCAGCCAATCACCCGCTCGATGGCGGAGATGGAGCGGGTGCTGGCTTACTAAGGGTGGCGGCAGCCCCGGAAGTCCGCAATTACGCCGCATTAATAGCCCGATGCGATTACTCTCTTAGAAAGACCGGGAAGGGTTCCAACAACTCCTGAAATTCCTCGCAATAGACGCGCTGACCGTTGGCGTGAGCGCGCCAGGGGCGGCGGCGGAGTCCTGCGGGGTCACAACCCTCGTGCCCTGAAGGAAGTCGTGGATGGCGAATCGCGGACAACAACCCATGATAATTACCGGCCGAACCCAAAAAAAGGGGGTATCGACGCGAACGACGCGGCGCACGCCGTTGTGGACAGGTTGCCAACAGTTGCCAACCTGCGGGCCGATCGTCAATCGGCCCATTTTGCGCCGATATCCAGGACTCACCCGCCGCCCATAATGCGCGCCAGCCAGGCATCCGCAATAGGCCTGGCCTGCGAAGGAAATCGGTGGCCGCCCTCCAGCATATGGAACTCTACGTCCGCGGCGCGCAGGCGCAGGCGCTCGGCGTAACGCTCGGTCAGCTCCGGTTTGTAGAACTCGTCCTCCCGGCGCGCAATGTGCAGAACGGCCGCCGTCACCGGGTGATAAGGACCCTCCTCCCAATTGCGTGGAATGCCGCCGCAGATGCCGATCACGCCGCGGATTTCGCCGGGATGCGTGGCCGCGAACCGGTAGTTCAACCCCACCGGCTGGGAGAACCCCGCCAGAATACGGCGGGAGACCGGAATGCCGTACTCGCGTCCGGCCTCGTTCAGGACATGCAGCAGCATGTCGTGATGCAGGCGCACGGAGGAATCCGGGTGCTTGTTCGTGACCCAGCCGTAGCCCACCTCGCTGGTTCCCTGCCCAAGGAAGAACTGGTTGGGGCCCTCCACGGCCGCGATCGCGTGCCGCGGGCCCAGCATGCCGGCCGTCAGGCGCAGCATCGCTTCGGGATTGGCGCTAAAGCCATGTAGCGCCACCACCAGCGCCGTGCGCTCGTCGGCGGCCTCCGGCGCGCGTACCAGGTACCGGCAATCGAGACGCGCGGTGAAGCTGTAATGACGGGTGTTTTCGAGGGTCATGGCGGTAGGGTCCGGGCTGGCGGATATTAACGAAATCTTCAACTTGATTTCCGCAGATTTGAGGTTATCATAAGCTAATTCGGTCATGAGCGCCGCAGGGTCGCCAAGCTTGCGATTTGGGTGAGGCAGCTCCCAGACCAAACAAGGGGCAGGGCATCGCAATAGATGCCGGAATACGGCTCGGAATGGGCCGTCGGCGCGCCATCCAGGCGCGATCGTGATCGTGCGGCCAAATGGAGGAACAATAACGATGAGTTCACCGACGCGTCATATCAAGCAGGTCGTCTATTTCCTTTTCTTCGCGAGTTTTGCGCTGCGCGCGCCCATGCCCGCGCAGGATGTTTTGGGCGGCATCACCGGCACCGTGAAAGACGCCACCGGCGCGGGAGTGCCGGACGCCACCGTGCGGGCCCGGAATATCGATACCAACCTGGAAGTGGTCCAGCACAGCCAAAGCAATGGTTCCTATTCCGTGGGTAATATTCCGGCTGGCAACTACCGGGTGACGTTCACCAAAGAAGGATTCGAAACCGAAACGCACACGCAGGTGCTGGTCAACGCGAACCGCACCACCACGGTGGATGGCGACCTCAAGGTGGGCACGGTCGCCACCACCGTGGAAGTGACCGCTACGCCGCTCATGAACCAGGTGGACACCACCAACGGCTACGTGGTCGATCAGTTGACCATCCAAGAAACGCCACTGGGGACCGGCAGCTTCACGCAGTTGGCGATCCTGAGTCCGGGCGTGCACGCGGATTTTCTCGGTGGAGCCGGCAGCAACTCCGGGCTCGGCAATCAGGCCATCTTCGCCAACGGGAACCGCGACACCAGCAACAGCTTCTCCCTGAACGGCGTGGATACCAACAATCTCTTCAATGGCAATTCCACTAGCCAGGTGGGCGAAAATCGCTTCGTACTGAATATCGGTGAAAACTTCGGCGCCGGCGGCGCGATTCAGACCAGCACTTCGGTTTACGGAGCCATCGGCCAGGCGCTGCCTACGCCACCGGTCGAAACCATCCAGGAAGTTTCGGTGAACACGGCCATGTACGACGCCACGCAGGGCGCGCATAGCGGCGCGCACATCAGCGTCATCACCAAGTCGGGCACCAATGAACTGCATGGCATGCTGTACGAGGACTTTCAGAACAGCGTGATGAATGCCGCCCCGTTTTTCTATAACGCGTCCCCCGCCATCACCACCAAGGACCCGTTCCTCGCCCGCAACCAGTTCGGCGTGAACTTGGGTGGGCCGATTAAGAAGAACAAGCTGTTTTATTTCGTGGCTTATCAGGGCGTGCGCCTGGCGGATGCGGCGGACGCCACCAAAGATGAGGACGTGCCCATCGGACTGACCAACGACCGCAGCCTGCAGGGTATCGTGAACGCGATGCAGACGAGCTATGGCAAGACGATTACCACGTCGCAAGTCAACCCCGTGGCGCTCTCCATGCTGCAGGCCAAGCTGCCCAATGGGCAGTACCTGTTCCCCAGCGCTCAAATCACGAATCCAACCACGGCGAACGCGCTGGGCTATGACGCGGTGGTAGAGGGGCCTAACGCCACGTCCAGCGTCAATCAAGGCATCGCCAGCATGGATTACAACGTGAATGAGATGGACCGCCTGACCGTGAAATATTACTATCAGAACGATCCCACCACCAACCCGTTTGGGGCGGTCGGCGGGCTGCTCGGTTTTCCGCAGCAACTCGCCGCGGGCAGCCAGGTGGGCGCCATCAACAACACCGTGATCCTGAGCCCGTCCCTGACCTGGCAGCAGCACGCCGGATTCACGCGGTTGCAGGCCTATTCGCAGACCCAACAGCAGTTCACGCCGGGCGACTTCGGCATGAGCTTGCTGGGCGCCACCAGTTTCCCTCAAATCGAGATCTCCGACGCCTTAGGGAGTAATCTCTTGGAATTTGGACCCAGCGTGAGCTTCGGCAACGCCGGAATGTACCAGAATCAGTGGGAGCTGGGGTCTACCATGAATTGGGTAAAGGGCCGCCACACCATCGCGATCGGCGGCACTTGGGCTCACACGCAGCTCAACATCATCAACAACAACACCGAGTCGGACACCCTCGGCTTCAAGAGTTTCCTGAATTTTGTGGAAGGCGTCGTCCGTACCGGTAGTGACTCGGCCGCGTTCCCCGACGCCAACGCCAGCCGCTACTACCGTTCGGACACCGCGGGTATCTTCGTCAACGACAACTACAAAGTTCTCAGCAACCTGTCATTGACCCTGGGACTGCGTTGGGACTTCGACGGACCCCTCACGGAAAAATACGGAAGGCTGGCAACTTTCAATCCCAGCCTGTACGGCTATGACGCCTCGACCGACACGATCACCAGTTCCGGACTTGAAGTCGCCGCAAACAATGCGGCGTTCGGCACCGCCGGCGCGAACGACTCGCTAGTGACACAGCGCCAATGGGGTTTGGCGCCGCGCATCGGCCTGGCATGGACGCCCAAGCCGAAGTTGACCGTGCGTACCGGCTTCGGCATGTATTACGACCGCGGCGAGTTGTTCAGCGAGTTCTCGCCCAGCGCCGGCTTCGGATTCAACGGACCGTTGGGCGTAACGCTTGAGCAGCCTTTCGTCACGGCTATATTCGCAGGCAAGGGAGCCACCCTGGCCACGCCGTTTGGAACCGCGGCGCCCCCGCCGCCGCCCCAAAACGCCGCGGCGTTTCAGGCTTTGCTGCCGAACCTCAACGACACCCTGAATGGCAACTATCCAACGGGTAACCTGTTTGGACCGTTCCTGATTGGCGGCTACGATGCGAACAACAAGCTGCCCTACACGCTCAATTGGACATTCGATATTCAGTATCAGGCGTCGAATAGCTGGCTCTTCAGCGCCGGATATGTCGGCAACCATGGCGTACACGAAATATTGCCGATACCGTTCAACCAGCCGGCGATTGCCACTCCGCAAAACCCGGTCAATGGTCAAACGTATTCTTACGGCGGCGTCACTCCCTTGTATCTCAATCTGGAACCGTACGACCCGGCGCCTGAATATGCCGGGAACGCGCCGGGCCGCGTCCCTTATATCGGCTATGACATGAACTCCGTTTTGTACGAGGCCGAAGGCATCTCAAACTATAACGCGCTACAGCTTCAGGCCCGCAAACGTTTATCCAATGGCCTGCAGTTCACAGCTTCTTACACCTGGTCCCACTCGCTCGACGAACAAAGCGGTTTGGGTTTGTTCTTCACCGGCAACAATCCGTTGAATCCTAAGTCGAATTATGGTTCTTCGGACTTCGATCAAACGCATGTGTTTCTGATCAACTACAGTTACACGCTCCCTAAGGTGACCTCGAATCGGTCCCTAGGCTATCTGGTGAACGGATGGACGATCGGCGGCCAGACAGTGGCCCAAAGCGGTCAGCCTTACAGCGTCTACGATTACTCGGGATCCGTCGCCAGCTTGTATTACGGATCGAGCGATTACATCACCAATCCCATTGTGCCGCTGCTGCCCGGGGTGACTGCGAAGCAGGCGCAACTCCAGGGCACTACGGGCATCAACGTGAATAACCCGGTGCTCAATGCCGCCGATTTTGGTCCGCAGTTCCTGACGCCTGGTCAAGACGGTGTTCCTCCGTGCGACTCATCGGGATGCGACGTGTATGAATCGGTTTACGGCAACACGGGCCGCAACCTGTTCCGCGCGCCGTTCCAGGTTCGTTTCGATATGAGCCTTGCCAAGGAGTTCCAGTTTGGCGAGCGCTACCATTTGCGTTTCAACTTCGACGCGTTCAATCTTTTCAATCACCCGGATTTTGACGCGCCCAACAACGATGTCGATTTCTTCCCCTATTACGAGGGGCCGCCTTCGATTCCGCCGACGGGAAGCCTGGGCTACATCCAGCATACGATCGGCAGTTCGCGCTTCCTGCAATTGTCGCTGCACCTGTCGTTCTAGTAGGACGGGCCTCCTGGCCTGTCCGCGGTGCTACAGTCGGAACATGTCCGGCTGGAGCCCGAATCAGTATCTGAAATTCGCCGCAGAACGCACCCAGCCCTGCCGCGACTTGGCCGCGCGCATCGCGGTAGCCAACGTGCGCCGCGCGATCGATCTGGGGTGCGGGCCGGGGAACAGCACCGCCGTGCTCCGCGAGCGCTGGCCGGATGCCGAATTCACCGGGCTGGATAGCTCGCAGGAGATGATTGAGCGCGCCCGCCGCGAGTATCCCCGCCAACAGTGGATACAGGGCGATATCTCCGAGTGGGCCGCGGGCAATCATGACGCAAGCCATGGCCAGTTCGATGTAGTGTTCTCCAATGCCGCCTTGCAGTGGGTCGACGGTCACGCGACAGTCTATCCCCGGCTGCTATCGCGCGTGGCGCCGGGAGGCGCATTGGCGATACAGATTCCAGGAAACATCGATGCGCTGCCTCACCGGCTCATGCGCGAGGTGGCCGCAACCCCCGAGTGGAACCGCCGGTTCCCTCCAGGAAAAGTGTGCGAGTGGCATCACCACGAAATGGAGTTTTACTATGACGTGCTGGCCCCCGCCACCGCGCGCCTGGACCTTTGGGCCACCGAGTATCTCCACATCCTGCCGGATGCGGAGGCCATCGTCGAGTGGTACCGGGGCACCGGATTGCGGCCCTTCCTGGCGGTTCTCGAAACCGATGCGGAGCGCCAGCGCTTTGCGGCCGACTACCTCGCGTCGCTGCGGCCGCACTATCCGCCCCGCGCCGCCGGAGGCGTGCTATTTCCGTTCCGCCGGATCTTCCTGATCGCGTATTCCGCATAGTGGGGCGGACGCCCCCGTCCGCGCGCGACCCCCAGGTCGCGCTGTCTGGCCCACGTCACTTGAAGCCCAGCTTGCCGATGCGGCCGCCAGGGCCCACCGCCCACGCCGCATAGCCGCCCGCGGCGCCGATTGCGTTGTACGCGCCGCTCTCGAAACGCGTCCAGCTCCGGCCTCCGTCACGCGAAATATCGGAACCGGAAGTGCCCACCGCGATCCAAACCTTGCGGCCGCCGAGAAACGCCACGGCCGAGCGGTAACCGTTGGGATGCGCTCCGGCCGGCTCGGCCCACGTCCGCCCGCCGTCCGAGGTCATGGCCAGGTTACCGGCCATGCCGGCGGGCTTGCCGTAATCTCCGCCGATCGCCACGCCGTGCCGCGCGTCCGCGAAGGCCAGCGAAAAGATTCCCGCGCCTGCGCCATCGTGGCGCAGCGGCGTTCCCGCCACTTCCCAATGCAAGCCGCCGTCGGTGGAATGAAACACGCGGGCGCCAGAGGGTCCGCCCGTGCCGAACCACACCTCGCGTTTGCCGCGCACCAGCAGGCAGGAGTTACTGGCGGCAAATGCGCCTTCGTTCGGCAACGCCGGCGGCAACTTGCGGCGCTGCCACGTCTGCCCGCCATCCCCGGTCGTCAGGATGACGAACTGCCCATCCACCGGGTCGCCCAGCACCACGCCTCGGCGCGCATCCCAAAATGCCAGCGCATCGAAGAAGCCGCCCGCGTCGGGATTGGTGTATATGAGCGGCCAATCGGCGCCGCCGTCGGAGGTCCTGTAAATGCGGGATTTCGCGCCCGTCCCGCTGCTCATCAGCCAGGCGGTACGGCTATCCAGTGCGTGTACGCCGCGGAAGTCCAGATCGGCCGCGCCGGGCACCACGGCGGCGTGCCAGGTGGCGCCGCCATCCAGCGTGCGCAGATATGCGCCACCCGTTCCGCTGGCCCAAACCACGGCCGGGCTGACGGCGCTCACACCGCGCAATGACGCGGTAATGCCGCTTACTTGTGCGACCCACGTTTGCGCCGGCGCCTGCGCCCAGGCCACGGAGGCGGCCGCGATAACCGCTGCCCCCACCGCGGCTGGCTTCCACCGCCATGCCACGTCAGCCCTCTCCATGAAACGGGTTGAAATCCGTATTCGTGTCGAACACGTCCACCCCCTCCCGCCGCTTCAGAAAATTCACGATCCAGTACGTCGCCGGCGTGGCTGCCACTTCATACAGCACCTTTGCCAGATAGCCCGAGACGATCAGGTTGGCGATCAGCCCGGCGCTCAGGCTGCCTCCAAACGTAAGCACCGTCACCACGAACGTATCCACCGCCTGGCCGATCACCGTCGAGCCGACCGTGCGCGTCCACAGATACCGCCCCTTGGTCAGCAGCTTCATTTTCGCCATCACGAAAGAATTGGCGAACTCCCCGCACCAGAAGGCCGCCAGGCTGGAAGCGATCAGCCGCGGCACGAAGTTGAAGACCTTGGCAAAGGCCGCCTGACCCTCCCACCCGGGCGCGGGCGGCAGCCACACCGTGACCATTCCCATGACCGCCAGCAATGCGGAGGCGAAGAAACCAACCCAGATGGCGCGGCGCGAAGCGCCATATCCGTACACTTCGGTGAAGACGTCGCCGAAGATATACGTGATCGGAAAGAACAACATCGCGCCGCTGAAGCGGAACGGCCCCACGGCGGTGATCTTCTGTCCCACCAGGTTCGAGATCAGCAGGATCACGACGAACGTGTGCACCAGAAGGTCGTAGTAGCGGAAGCGGTGGCTGTTCATTCCCGGCTCACACAGACGACCGCCGCTCCCACTGGACCGAGTGATCGGAGGTGACGGCGCGCGTCTCGGCCGGCGAATCCGTGCGGAAATACGACCACGGGCCGGGGATCCACGGATAGCGCTCGATGACCGACTCATCCACGGTGACGCCCAGCCCTGGCGCGCGCGGCACCAGCAGGTCGCCATGGTCGATTTCGAGCGGCTCCTTCAGGATTTCGGCCGCCAGCGGAAACGGATACATACCTTCGCGCCCCGCCGCCGAATAACAAGGATACTCGAGCCACTCGACCACGGTTTCCGCCCAGCAGACGCCCAAATGCGCGGCCGCAATCACCTCCAGCGCCGTCCCCCAACTGTGGAAGGCGAACCCCAGACCGGCGCGCGCGGTTTCGCCGATCAGGCGGCGGCCCATGGCGAAGCCGCCCTGGCAGCATACGTCCATCTGCACGTAGTCGACGGCCTGGCGCAGGATCAGGTCTTGATAGCGCTCCTCGCTGGGCTCGTGCTCGCCGCTGGCCAAAGGCAGGTAGTCCTTTTCTCCAAGACGCTCTTTCAGGCGCAGATACGCTTCGTGATCGTCCGGCGGCAAAGGTTCTTCCAGCCACGCCACGTCGTACTCCGCCATCTCGCGGGCCAGGCGCGCCACGGTTTCGAAGCTATAGCTGCGGTCGCCCATGCGCCACCACGTGTGCGCATCCACCATCAGGTCGAAGTCCGGACCTACGGCGCGGCGCATTTGCCGCACGGTCTCCAGGTCCGCCTCGGGGCCCCCTGCCGGCCGCATCTTGTAGGCGCGAAACCCCAGGTCCGCGATGGCGGCGGCCTCGGCCGCGTAGCGCTCGGGCGGCATATACATCCCGGCGCTGCCGTAAAGCCGGATGACGCCGCGCACGCGGCCGCCCAGCACCTCGGAAAGCGGCACGCCCGCGGCCTTCGCGCATAGGTCGAAAAGGCCCACTTCCACGGCGCAGTACGTTTTGGCGGCGGCGGCATCCACTTCGGGCTGTCCCATAAACTGGATGCGCAGGGCGTCGGGGTCCGCCAGGGTGCGGCCTTCCAGAAACGGCCGCACCAGGCTTTCGACGATGTCTTGGGCGCGCTGGCTGCCCGGACCGGGCGCGTATCCCACCAGTCCGCCATCGGATTCGATGCGGATCAGCATGGCGTCGCGTTTGAGGATGGTGCGCTCGCCGCCAAAGAACGGCAGCCGCACCGGTTCGCGGAACGGATAGGAGAGCAGGAAGGATCGCACGCTGGAGATAATCATCGAATCCAGCACAACAGGATAGCAGGTAGGCCGGACATCCTGGCCTGGCCTGCCGGCCTGCCCGCGAATCTAACTGAACTGCAACCAGGCGATGGCGATGGCCATGAGCAGCGACGAAACGAACGGGATACGCCACTTGCGGCCGGAATCCTTGGGCTTGAAAAGGATGACCGGAGGTTTCTCCTCCAGCTTCGGTTCCATAACGATCTCTTCTTCCACGGCCACAGCGGTTGCCACGGGCGCCGTGGATTCCTGCTGGCCCGGTGGGGCCGGCTCCACAACTGCCTCCGGCGCCTTCGCCGCCAGCTCGGGCTTGACGATGAAGGGCCGTTCCGGATCTGGCTCAGCGCTGGCTTCAGGCTGGGGTTCCGGCGCGGGCGCCGTAAGTATGGCCGCGGCGGGCTCCGGCTCCATATGCGCTGCCACTATGGGTTCCGGCTCGACCCGCACCGGCGCCGCCGGTTCCGGTTCGAAATGTGCCGGTGGCGTGGGCGGCGCCGCGGCAGGCGCCGGCACCGCGTGTATTTGAGCGGCCGCTGGCGCGGGCTCGTGCGGCGTCGTCTCGCGCGGCGTCGTCTCCCGCACCACCCGCGGCCCGGGCTTCTCGAACAGTTGCCCGATGCCGGCGATCAGGTCCAGCACGCTCTGTTCGGCGCTGGTCGATTTTTGCCGCAAGCCGCTGATCGTTTCAAGCGATTGGAATACCGCCGGCGGCGCTTGCGCTTCGCGCTGTTGCAAGCGGATCTCGAGGGCTTGCCAAACCCGTTCTACGGCCCGGTCGACGGTCTCCTCCGCGCTGCTTTGCAGCTTCTGCTCCAGCGCTTGTACGCGGGCTTCCAGAAGGGACGCGTATTGCAGGGCCTTCTCCAAGTCGGGCGAGCGATCCGGTGTGCGGGCTTCCAGATCGTGGATTTCCGCGGCGAGTTTGGCCTCGAGCGTTTGCCGCAGCCCGGCGACGGCCGAATTGATTTGGGCGGGAATATTTTCCTCCGCCTTTTCCGCCCGCAAGCGGGATTCGAGCTGATCGATCTCGGTGCGGTGCCGCGCCTGCAACGCTTCCATTTCCGCGGCTACGCCGGCCGTGATCCGGGCAGCATGTTGTTCGAGGCCGGACAGGTGCTCCGCCGATTGGCGGCCGCTGGTTTCGAGCCGGGCGTCCATGGCGGCCAGGTCCGCTCGCAACTGCGCCACGCTCTGCTCCAGAGCCGGTGTTTTGGATTCTGCGGCCAGTTGCTGGCGGAACTGCTCCTGCGCCTCGCCGATGCGCGCCTCCGCCTGCTGGTTTTGTGCGCCCTGACGCTCCTCGATACCCTGCAGCTCGACGGCCAGGCGGGCATCCAGGGACTCCCGCACGGCGTCCACGATGGCCTTGATCTTGGGCGGTAGCTCTTCCTGCAATGCGGTCAGCTTCTGGTCCAGCGCACCGACCTGTTCGGCGTGACGCCGCAGATTGTCGTCGACTATCCCCCGGAAGTCGCCGGCGCTGGGCATGTCCGCGCGCAACGCGGCCAGGGCCTGCTCCAGGCTGGCCACCCGCTCGGTGGCCTGCTGGTCGCCGGCGGAGATCCGGACGTCCATCGAAGCTTCCACCGTCTCCACGATCTGCCGGATCTTTGGCGGCAGTTCGTCGCGCAACGCCGCCAGCGCCTGCTCCAGGCCGGCCACGCGGTCGGCCGCCTGCTGGTCGCCGGCGGAGATCCGCGCATCCATCGAAGTTTCTATCGTCTCCACGATCTGCCGGATCTTTGGCGGCAGTTCGTCGCGCAACGCCGCCAGCGCCTGCTCCAGGCCGGCCACGCGGTCGGCCGCCTGCTGGTCGCC
>Ga0302326_10018759_pt1 | contig 14339 bp, 9 predicted proteins | sample Palsa_T0_3_FD_202264 | JGI IMG/M metagenome (GOLD analysis project Ga0302326, IMG submission 202264) | Peat permafrost microbial communities from Stordalen Mire near Abisko, Sweden - Palsa_T0_3 | ecosystem: Environmental > Terrestrial > Soil > Palsa > Peat permafrost | place: Sweden: Abisko... | reverse complement strand
TGAACGACTGGTTCAATAGGCGATCTAGATCGGATCGACCGTAGAAATTCTTTCAACTGCGTGATGCCGCCGGCATAACCGTCGGCGCGAATCTCGCGCATGAGAACGGTTGCGCTCAAGTTGATTTTGCCGGCGTGCTCCACTCGCTCTCGCAGATAGCTCTTGTACGCGTCAAGTTTCGACGGCGGCTGTTGCCGCGGCCCGTAGCGATTATCGCTAAGTCCACGCAGAATCGTACGAATCGTATTTCGAGCAATGCCGGTTTCCCGTGCGATCGCGCGGATGCCCTTACCCTGGCGATGTAAAACCTCGATCTCCACCTGGCTATCCTTCGTAAGCATCGCGAACAAGTGTTCGCGGTTCGGGTGGGTCAATTTTCAACCGGCCGGGTGGGTCAATTTTCGACCGGCGCTAACAAGCGCTATGGCCTCATCCGAGCGGAACATTTCCTTTAGATCGAAGTTCTCGGTCCAAAACTGGGCGCTCTTCTCCGGGTCACTAACGGCGAAGCTGAAATGCCAGACGGTGGTAAGCTGAAGCCCGCGCCCGCGCGGTCGCAGCTACATGCGCGCGCCCACTTCGCGATCTTTGCTTGCACGACGGCGCAGGCCGGCGCCCAATCCTCCCACCCCGAATCGAAAACGACAGTAGCAGAGCCGCTGCCCATGCAGTAGAGGTTCAGTCGCGCTCCATCGGCGGCTTGCACGATCCGTCCTGGGCGCGCGTATACGTCGTCGCCGGGAGCCGATCCGGCCGCCGCTTGTATCCCGAGAAACAAACTCGACAAGATCGCACAAGAAAGAAGTTTCATCAGCGACGTTCCCCATTTACGAATCCGAGCGAAGGATCCAAAGATTGATGTGATGCCCGTCGGATGACGCCTCATGGCCCTGCGACTATCTGACCGAGTTGCTCTCCGGGAAAATGCATCGTCATGATAGGGACGCTTGAATTCGTCAGCGGCATGTCGTAAACAAATAAGCTAGATTGGCACGAAAACGTCCCATTTGTAGCGATACAAGAGACGGAAGTCATGATGAGATGTCCCTGAGCGTCATAGCCCATTGATACCAGCCCTTGGATTGATCCGGTTGGCGGCGCGGGAAGCGTTGCCGTGACCGTTGGACTTGCAGAATATCCGACGATCGAAGACTGAGGATAGACTAGGAGAGATTTGCTTGCCACGATGAGATTTCCAGCAGAATCGACCACCTGAGCCCAAATCCCCTCATCCGGGTCAACGCCAAGTAGCACGACGTTCGACGTCGTCGACGTGTAGGGTGGATCGACGACGATTTCATAGGGAGTCTGTCCGACGAAAAAGCGGTGGCCTGAGATAGCTAAAGCTCGGGCTGTTCCGGCATAAAAGTGGGCCGGTCCGCTAGTCGAGGTGAACGGCGGAGGGAAAATGCGGAAACACCCTCCCGCGAACTCGCCCTCGGCGACGAGATCGTTAGAGGCGTCGAAAGTCAGCACGGTTTCGATTAAGGCGGGGAGCGTGAACAGCGGTGCACTCGAGGCAGTCAACGGAGCCGAATAAACGTCGATGTTTTGACTTTGACTCGGCGTTGCGAAGAGTTGCCCTTCAGCGTCGACCGCCAGACCAAAATACGGTCCGGTCCGAGCGTTGGAGACCAAGAGGGGTGTACTCGATGCGGTAAGCGGTTCGTTAAAGACGAGAAAACCGCCATTCGCGTAGGTATCCCCAAAGGTGTACACGGCCACGTAGAGGTGCTTTGACGATTGCAGTGGATACGGCGAAACGTCGGGACCGGGCATATAGGGTGCGTCGCACGCCGACGAATTCGCCGCACACGCTGCAACCGCTGACGTTGGCGTTGGGCTCGGCGTCGCAGTCGGGCTCGGCGTCGAAGAGGGGTGCGGCGTCGCGGTCGGGTGCAGCGTCGGCGATGGTTCTGGCACTGGTGCGACTGGTGTCCCCGAAGAACTGCATCCCGCAATTGCCAACGCTGCGACAGCAGTAACGGTCGCTATGAGCTTGAGAAAGGATCGATGGGCGGTCATAAGGACACCTGATCTGAGAACGTTTCAACACGGCCGGCAACTGTGAGGGTTGCTTAATTTTGAATTGAGCGAACTCCCGCGTCGCGGGGCGGCGGGCTCGCCTACGCTTCGAAACTATCCACCCGCAGCGGATCTCTTCACGGTGCCTATGGGCGTACCCGCGTGGAAGACAAAGCCAAGCTGGTACATCGTCGGCAAGAACGACAAGGCAGTGCCTCCCGAGCTCGAGCGGTTCGTGTCCAAACGCATGGGCGCGGACACGATCGAGCTGGACTCGAGCCACTGCCCGATGCTCTCGCAACCGCGTGCCGTCGTCGACATGATCCAAAAGGCCGCAAACTCCGTCCACTAGCCGGCTGCGGCTCCTCGCGTTGGTTGTAGTGTTTGTGCGAGCACAGCGCTGCAACCGGCGCCGGCATTCGACGCGCCAGCATCGCCGAGCCGGACTCCCCGAGGCACGTTAGGAGAACGAACGTGAGCGACTATACTACTATCCATGGCCACAACGGCACGTTTAAGGCCTACATTGCTAAGCCGAAGGCTTCGCCGGCTTCCGCCGTCGTCGTTCTTCAAGAGCTCTTCGGCGTGAACGCCGACATCCGCGAGCACTGTGACAAGTTGGCTGAGCAAGGGTATCTCGCGGTCGCACCGGATCTCTACTGGAAACAAGAGCCGGGCGTCGATCTTAGCGTCAGATCCAAGGAGGACTGGGATCACGGCGTTCGACTCAACCAAGCCTACGACCGAGACGCAGGCGCAAGGGACATCAAAGACACCGTTGATGCGGTAGCCGAGTCCGCCGAATGCAACGGTCGTGTCGCCGCGATGGGCTATTGTATTGGCGGCCTGATGACGTTCTTAACGGCCGCGCGCTTCAGCGGCATAGCCGCTGCCGTTGCGTATCACGGGGGCGACACCGAGAAGTATCTCGACGAGGTTCCCGGGCTCAACGCGCCGCTCCTAATGCATTTGGCCGGTAACGACGAGTTCATGCCCAAGGCCGCGCAAGAAGCTATCAATGCGGCCTTCGCCGGAAAATCAAACGCGACGATCTACACGTATCCAGGTCAGCGCCACGCCTTCTCCCGCTACAACGGAGAGCACTACAATGCGGAAGCGGCGACGTTAGCAAACGACCGCACAAGCGAGTTCCTGCATCGGACTCTGTCCTAAGACCCGTAGACCAATGTGCGATCAGCGCTTCAAGTGCGTTGCGTTTCTGGAGCATCCGCACGCAAAACGACGCCGAACACGATCGAAAGAAAGTCGTCCAGCGGCCCACGGCTCGCAGTAAGTCTCATCGCACCGGTCGCCCCCGCCCATCCGTCAACGAGAAAGCGAGCTGCTTGGTCTGCGTCCACTGCGGCTGAGATACTTGCGTCGGCTTGGCCGTCGCGAATGGCGTCCGCAATCAGTGCAGTCCACCGGCGCATGTCGCTCTTGAGATCTGCTTGCAGCTGAGGTGTTACGTCGGCGACTTCGTACCTCAAGCGGCCGGAGATGGATGTCACGGAAGGGGCATTTCTCCTCGGCTACGACGATTCGAATTCTTTCTGTCGAGCTTTCCGAACGTGGGAGGGCACGACACCCTCGCAGTTGAGAGCTGCGCTCCAACGATCTGAAACCGGAGTTGCCCCGCTTTCGTGGAGAGAAGGGACCTGGACGGCCTGACGCGCGCTCGCCGAGAACGGCGAGTGTGTGCGGAAGAGACGACTAGCCCCTGTTGCTCGCACCGACCGTATCTCGAAGCACCTGAGGCGGTACTGGCGCGTACGGGAAGGCCTGCGAAGACTTCGAGGTGACGGACTCCTTGCCGATTCCGAGTTGGATCGGCTTGTTTGCGGCGAGCGAAAACATCGCGTTCGGAGCGTTGTCGATCAACGAGCGGCCGTTCCAACGTGCGGGGACCGTTCGCGATCTCCAAGTTGACCGAGCAAGACGCCGCGACCCGTTTCGGCTTGGGCTGTGCCTCAACGAGGATCTGATTGTGTTCGCAGGTGCGGCCCGATATATCCAATTACGATCGGATCGCCGACGGCAGTGCCGAGGTAGTAAAGTCGCCACCCGTCAGGGCAGACTTTTGCATACGGCGACCTGCTTGATGTCGGAGCGCTCGAAGGGATGACGAGCGGCACCTTAAGCTGACGCATCACGTTTCCGGATGGATTCAATTCTCCGGTCACGGCGTAGTGTCGGGATTCGACGAGCATGGAACTCCAAAGGGAATGGCAGTAAAATCTTGGCCACTGAGCGCGCCGGTCCGTGGGCCTGCGTTTGGCGTTGCAATGTCTGGATTCACGCGTTATGCGCGAGCCAGCGGCGCCACCGCTAGGGATGTTCGCTTCAGTTCAGCTTCATTCTTAACGGCTGGGAATGCCGGCTTAGTACTCGAAGGATACTATTTCCCGCCACGCATGCGACGGTTCATTCGCATCGATGAAGGCGGTGCTCATTCGATTACCAACGTGCATCCGAGCGGCATTGCGTTTGACTTGAAGGTTATTCTTCCCGAGGAAAGCTGTGCACTTAAGGGGTTTCTTGGGTTGCACTTGTACTCAGAAGAGATGTCTTTAGGGAGCGGAGCGGACGGATTTACACTTAATTCGAGTGCAGGCAATGTTCGAAGGAATGAAGCCGGCGAGACCCTCGCCGACGCGATCTGCGCGGTCTATCCTGCGAGCAATTTGATGCCCGTTGGGCGCGATCTTAACTGGCCACAATTGAAGCCGCCAAATGGAAACGACATAACGAAGTTCTGATCATGTGTAGCATCGACTGGACCGCATTGGGAACGTGCGTTCAAGCTTTCTTTGTCGCTGGAGGCACGCTCGTAGCTATCTGGCAGTTGTTCGTGCTCACGGAAAATCAGCGGATTCGAGTCGGCACGAGGTCTTCCATCGGAGGGAGTTAGACTGTTGACGCCCACGACACGCGGCGGCGTCGCCTTCATGTCCCCTTTGTGGCTCGTAGGCGCGGCGGCATGACGCAAACGGACATGTCGGGCAGCACATGGGCCGCCTGAGACGAGGAACCCCATAAAGGTCGCGAACCCGGTCTTACCCTCAGACGGCCACGCGGATCACGACTTTCCCCACTCGTTCGCGTTCGATGAGATCCGCAAAAGCGGCGGGTGCCTCGTCGAATGGGTACACGCGGTCGATCACCGGGCGCAATTCGTGTTGGGCAACTGACCGATTCATCGCTTCGAAATGTGCCCGGCTTCCGAGAGAGATGCGTTCGAGCGAGTAGACGTTACCCGCCAGGGCGGAAGCGGCAATTTGTGCGGCGCCTCCCAGTGCGCCGACTAGCGCGATGCGGCCGCTCAGGGCGACGGCAGCGATAGACCGGCCGAGGGTGGCTGCGCCGCCGAGCTCGACCACGCGATCAACGCCGCGGCCGTCGGTCAGTTCACGTACCACTACCTGCCAGTCGGGAGATTCGTGGTAGTCGATCGTGTGGTCGGCACCGAGCTCGCGTAGCCTCGCGGCCTTTGCCGGCGACGACGTGACAATGATCGTACGGACGCCGAATGCACGTGCGAAGGTCAATGCGAACAACGCAACGCTGCCGGAACCGAGGATAAGGATCGTCTCGCCGGCCAGGGGGGCCGCCATCGCCGTCAACGCGTGCCAGGCCGTCACGCCCGCACACGGAAAGGTCGCGGCTTCCTCATAGGTGAGGTGCGGTGGAATGCGTACCAGCGCATCTTCGTCGAGTAGCACGTACTCGCTCAGCATACCGTCCAGCGAACCGCCAAGCTGATCGGCGAATCGCCGATCGAACGGCCCGTCAAGCCAGCGCGGAAATACTGAGGCGGCCACGCGATCACCGGCACGTAGCGTAGCGACGTCCGGCCCGACGGTGATCACTTCTCCCGCTCCGTCGCAGGCTGGAATCAAATCGGGTTTGAGCGGCAGCGAATACACACCATCGACGATGATCATTCGCTCGCGGTAGTTGAGCGACGTTGCCATGACGCGGAGCAGCACGTCGCGCCCACGCGGCACGGGAACCTCGTGCTCGCGCACGTGCAAGCTCGACAGGCCGCCGCCGGGTTCAACATGGTAGCTGCGCAAGGTCAACCAAGCACGAATTGGTAGACCGCGTGAATGCGGCCGTCGTCATTGAGCAGAAGCACGTCGCGGCCTGCCGATTCGACGGCACCGCCCACGGCTGGAACCATCTCCCAGCCGAGACTAACGGCGTCATGGTGACCAGCGGTACCCGGCAGGAGCCGGAAGATGAAGCCCTCCTCGACGACCCAGCGCTGATGCGAGCGCAACACGCGAGCGTCGAGCTCGTCGAACCCACGCACCGCCGCTGATGGCGAGACGTGGATGCCCTCGGGCGTCCAGAGTGCTTCAATTGTCGAACGGCGCAACGCCGCGTCTCGTTCATTCCAGAGCGTCACGTAGCGCTCCGCTAGAGTCTGTATTCCCGTCACGTTTCCAACCTCCTGACTGTATGATAGAGTAGCCATGCTCTCTGCGAAAGAAGGCACAGCTATGTTACGAGCCCTCGAAACGAGCGCCGAGGATCCCTTTGGACCCGACGAAACGCACTGTCCGATCCGCGAACTGCTCGCGCGCGTCGGCGGCCGCTGGGCACTCGACGTCATTGTGCAACTTGTTGGAACGACCCGTCACTTCGGCGACCTGGAGCGCGCAATTCCTGGGATTTCGCGCCGCATGCTGACCTTGACGTTGCGCGGCCTGGAACGCGATGGCTTACTTTCCCGCAGCTCAACTGGCGTTGCCGGTGATCGGGTCTTCTACAAGCTCACGGCGCTCGGCGCTGGACTCGCCGTTCACCTTGGCGCGCTCTCGAGGTGGTCGCAGCGAGCCCGCGACCAGATCTATGCAGCGCGCGACGAATTCGATCGGACCGCGGAACCATTCGAGACGCGATGACGGCTATGCAAATCGCAAACGCCGAGTATCAGTGGACCTTGTCGTCGAGTATCGAACATGGCTCTATCCACCTCGTCCCGAGCGGCCACTCGCTCGACCGGGAATCATCGCCGCGGCCAAGCTGCGGCCGGCTTGCTGCGTTGCTCCCATGGCGTGTCAGCGTGCTCAATTCTCCAGAGCGGTACTACGCTACGCTTCGACCAGCGCCTCGATGCGGTTGACGACGACCCCCATGAGTTGATCAGCGTCTTCGTTGGACGTGCCCTCGGCGTAGACGTTGACAGTCGGGTCTGAGGCGTCGGGCAAGACGAGGAACCAGCCGCCGTTGATGTTGACGCGCACGCCGTCGAACAGCTCGACCTCGTTGTGGGCGTACTCGCTTGCTATCGTGCGCATGACTTCGCCTTTACGGTCCCACGGGCACGGGAGCGAGCGATGGCGGAAGAACCAGTGCGGCAGCATGTCGTTGAGCTCGTGGAGCTTGCGGCCTTCTTTTGCGAGCAGCTCCATGACTTTGATGATCGCATAGAGCGCGTCGAACGCGGGCTGGAATTCGGGGAAGATCGGCTCCTGTTTGAAGCCGCTGCCGTAGGCGAGCGTGTCGCGTTCCTTCGCGGCGAGCGCCATCATCGAGCGGCGGTCGCTCTTGGTGCGGGTGACCTGGCCGCCGGCGGATTCGATCAGGCGGCCGATGGCGTTGGGCGTCGTGACGGGAATGGCGATGCGGGCGCCGGGCTGCGCGCGGCAGACCATCAGCGACACGAGCGCGAGCAATCGGTTTCCGGCGACGACGCGGCCGAGGTCGTCGACCATCGCGAACGCCTCGCCGTCGTGGTCGACCAGCACGCCGAGATCGGCGCCGAGCGTCAGTGTGACGGTACGCAACTGTTCGATGTAGCGTTCGCGGTGACTGCGGAACGTGCGGGCCTTCGTCTCGTCGTAGTACGCGTCGAGCGCGACGATGTCGACGCCGAGCGTGGCGAGCACCCGCGGCATGACGAGCGATGCGTTGCCGTACCCGTAGTCGACGACGACCTTGAAGTTCGCATTCTGGAGCGCGGTCGGCTTGAGAGCGGCGAGCATGTCACTCGTGTACAGCTCGAGCGTGCGCGCGGGGAACGACAGGATGCCGACCTCGTCCATCCCGGTGCGGCGGAAGTCCTCGCGAAAGAAGAGATTTTCGATCTTTCGTTCGGAGGCTTTGTCGAGATTAATGCCGCTCGAATCCAGCATCTCGATCAGCACGGCATTGGGATCGCCCGGATCGACGCGCGTGTGGACTCCGCCGTCGCCGGACATGCGGGTCGCGTAACGTGCGAGCGGCAGCGGGATCGCGCGAAGATCTTCGACGTTGATACCGACCGAAAGCAGCCCCGAGATGATGCAGCGGTTGATGATGCGCGCCGCAGGATGCCCGTCGCGGCTGGTCATGACCGGCTGTCCCGGTTTGAGGGACGATCCGAGCGCTTGACCGAGTTTGGTCGCGAACTCGGGGGTAAGCTCGACGTTCGCGAGGCCGCTCACGCCGATCGCACCGAACAGCGAACCCGGCCACTTGATGCCATAGATGAGCGACATCGAAACGATGGAGCCCGAGGTGACGGACTTATCCGGCCAGAGGCGCAGGTTCGGCCGGACGACCGCGCCGGAGCCGATCGTGCAGCCGCTGCCGATGACCGTTCCGCTCATGACGGACGCGTGCTGTTTGACGATGTTACGATCGGCGATCGTGCAGCCTTCGATTCGGCTCGACTCGCCGAAATAGCAATCGGCCCACGAGATCGCGCGCGAAATGGTGGCGTTCTTTGCGACGATGGTCGCGTTGCCGAGTACGGTCTCGGTACCGACCGTGGCGTCGGCCTCAACGATCACGTTACGGCCGAGAATGACCGGCGCAATGAGATGCGCCTCGGGATCGATGCGGCAGCCTTCACCCATCCAGATGCCGGGCTGAACCTGCGTCCCGGGGATCTCGACACGGACCTTGCCGTCGAGCACGTCGTAGTTCGCCTGCTGGTACTGCTGGAGGTTTCCGATATCGGTCCAGTAGTCGCTGGTGACGTATCCCGAAACGAGCTTCTGCTCGTGCAGCAGTCGCGGGAAGATGTCGCGCGAAAAGTCGTACGACTTGCCCCGCTCCATGTACGAGAGCACGATCGGGTCGAGCACGTAGATGCCCGTATTGATCGTGTCGGAAAAGATCTCGCCCCACGACGGCTTTTCGAGGAAGCGCGTGACGCGTCCGTCATCGTCGGTGATGACGACGCCGAACTCGAGGGGGTTGGGGGCGCGCTGCAACGTGATCGTCGCGGTAGCGCCCGTGCGCACGTGATCTGCGGCGAGCGCGGTGAGATCGAGGTCGGTCAGCGCGTCGCCCGAGATGATCATGAACGGCGCGTCGCCCAGAATATCTTCGGCGAGCTTGACGGCGCCCGCGGTGCCGAGCGGCGTGTCCTCGACGACGTACTGCATCGAAACGCCGAACTCGGACCCATTGCCGAAATAGCTCTCGATTTCGTCCGCAAGGTAGTGCAAGGTGGAAACGATCTCGGTGACGCCGTGACGGCGCAGCAAGTCCACGATATGTTCCATCACGGGCTTGTTGGCGACCGGAGCGAGCGGTTTGGGCCGGCGCGAGGTGAGCGGGCGAAGCCGCGAGCCTTCGCCTCCGGCCATAACGACGGCTTTCACGACGAATTGCCTCCCTTCACGCGTTCGCTTACTTCAGCAGCAAGCGTCGCAATCCGTTCGTCGACCACAATGGATTCGATATCCAAACGGTTCTTGCGGCGCCAGTTGGGATATTCGAAAAAGGTTCCGGGCAGGTTGACCTGATCGAATTCGCCGAGGGCGTCGTCGAGGGCGACGACGACCAGTCGCGACGGCGTTCGTCCCAGAAACCGATATGCCGCGCGAACGAAGGGGTCGTAGGCTGCCGGGTCCGGCACCCGCGCGTCGACCGTGCGGTGGATCGTTTCGGACGCGGCCACGTCGAGTTCGCCGAAATGTCCGAGTGCGTAGACCAAGCGGGATACGTCGACGCGGCGCGTCGCGCGGGCCTCGGCCGTCCAGTCGCTCGTCATCAAGCCGGTATGTTCCCAAATGTCGAGGTCGCGGCCCACCGCCCAGCCGGCGAGCGGCGGCATGTCGTGTGTGGTCGCGGTCGCGAGGCTCAAAGCCGGGTAGCGTTCGGGCGCCTTGAACGATCCGTCCGATTCGCGTTCGAAGAGCAGAACGCGGTAGGAGAAGATCGCCTGGCGCTCCATCCGCTCGCGAAAGCCGTCCGGCACGTTGCCGAGATCTTCACCGACGATGAGGCAACGCGAGAGAACGCTCTGCGCGGAGGCTAGCGCGAGCAACTCGTCGAGCGGGTAGGCGACGTAAGCACCTTCCGCGGGCGTGAGTCCGCGCGGAATGCGGAACAGGCGCATCAGCGCCATCACGTGATCGAGCCGCAGCGCGCCCGCATGCGCCATGTTGCGCGCGAGCAGATCTGAGAATGCCGCACCGCCGTCGCCCACCAGGCCTTGCGGACTCGGCGGCGGCAACCCCCAATTCTGGCCGAGCGGCCCAAACGGATCGGGAGGCGCGCCGACGGTCTCTTCGAGGACGTACGCGCGTGGATCGTACCAAACGTCGGCTCCGCCCGTCTCAACACCGACCGCGACGTCCAGATACAGCCCGACTTCCAAACGTTCCGCTGCCGTCGCGACGGCCTGGAGCTGTACGTCCGCGACCCACTGTAAGAATTTGAAATAGTCGACGCGCCGGCGCCGTCGCGCCGCCCAGGTCTTCACCGCAGTTGAGCCGGCGTCGGCGAATTCGGCCGGCCACTCGAGCCAGCCGTGCAAACCTTCGCGTGCGAAGTGCTCGGCAAGCGTCTCGTACACGGCGAACCGTTCGAGCCGTTCGCCGCCCTGCTCGACGTAGGCTGCGAAAGCGCCTCCGCGCGGGCCGCTTCGGTTGATGGCGTACAGCTCTTCGAGGGCCTCCCACTTGAGGCGGGCGACCTCGGCGTATTTCACGATCGGCGCGTCGCGGAGGTCGCGCAACTTTGCTGCGAACGCCGGGGATGCGATTCGCGCGCGTAGGGCCGCGGCACGCGGCGTGTCGGTCGCGAATTCGGAAACCGCTTCGACATCGATGTAGATGGGGTTTCGAAAGTAGCGGCTCGTCGGCGCATACGGGCTCGCTGCTTCAGGCTCTTCGTAGCGCAGCGCGTGCAGCGGATTCGTACCGACCAGACCCGCCCCGACGCGCGCCGCGAAATCCACGAACGTGCGCAGATCGGTGAAGTCGCCGATGCCCCAGTTGCGTTGCGACCGCAGCGCGTAAAGATTGACGGCGAAGCCCCACGAGCGCCCGTGCCGCAGTACCGGCGGTACGTAGGCCGTACCGGGTGAGATCACGGCCCCGCGAACGCTCGCGCGTGCAGCAACACGAGAGCGCGCGCGCGCAGCGGATGGGTTCCATCGACCGGCAACGGAGCCAACACGTTCGAGCGCGGATCGCCCGCCGTGTCGACGTAGAGCTCCCAGCCGCCGGGCCGCGCGGGCAGCGCGATCGTGAGATCCTCGTCGTGAGCGTTGAGGTACAGCAGAAACAGGCGATCTTCGGGGTCGCGCAACTCGTCGCCGAACATGAGGCCGATCGAGCGGCGACCCGCGTCGTGCCAGTCGGCTTCGGTCATCTCGCCCCCGTCCGCGCGCAGCCACGTGATGTCCTTGCGCGTGCCGTCGGGCAGCATCTCGCCGCGAAAGAAACGTTCGCGCCGAAAGGCCTTCGCGGTGCGGCGCAGGTGCACGAGCGCTGCGACGAAGTCGTGGAATGCGGGATCGGGCGGCGAGGACCAGTCGATCCAGGTCAGCGGCGAATCCTGACAATACGCGTTGTTATTGCCGGCTTGCGATTTACCAACCTCATCGCCGGCGAGCAGCATCGGTACGCCTTGCGAGAGCAAGGTCGTTGCGATCAGGTTGCGCATCTGACGGGCGCGCAGTGCGAGCACGGCGGGGTCTTCCGTCGGACCCTCGACGCCGCAGTCCCAACTGTAGTTGTTATCGGTCCCGTCGCGGTTGTCTTCGCCGTTGGCTTCGTTGTGCTTGGTGTTGTAGCTGACGAGATCCGCAAGCGTGAACCCGTCGTGCGCGGTGACGAAATTGATCGACGAGCGAACGTGGCGCCCGCGGCTGTTGAAGAGCTCGCTCGATCCCGTCAAGCGCGATGCTAGCGACGGCACCAAGCCGTCCGCACCTTGCCAGAAATTCCGGGCTGTGTCGCGAAACTTGTCGTTCCATTCGGACCAGCCGGAGGGAAAGTTGCCGACTTGGTAGCCGCCGAGGCCCACGTCCCAGGGTTCCGCGATCAGTTTGATGGTCGACAGGGTCGGGTCTTGGCGCACGGCACGCAGGAACGCGCCGTTTGGATCGAAGCCGTTGCGGGTGCGGCCGAGCACGGTGGCCAGATCGAAGCGAAACCCGTCGACGTGCATTTCCTCGACCCAGTAGCGCAGCGAGTCCATCACGAGCTGCAGGACGCGCGGATGTTCGAGGTCGAGCGAGTTACCGGTTCCAGTCACGTCGTCGTAGTAGCGCGGATCGGATGCGAGCCGGTAGTACGATGCGTTGTCGATCCCGCGAAAGGAAAGCGTGGGCCCATCGTGGTTGCCTTCGCCCGTGTGGTTGTAGACGACGTCCAGCAACACTTCGATGCCTGCGGCATGAAATTGCTTGACCATCGTCTTGAATTCGTGGACTGATTCGCGACTGAGGTAGAGTTGATGGGGCGCGAAGAAGCCGATCGTGTTGTAGCCCCAATAATTGCGCAGGCGCTTCTCAACCAGGATGCGATCGTCGACATACGCCTGTATCGGCAACAGCTCGACCGCCGTAACGCCGAGGCGGTGCAGATACTCGATCACGGGCGGCGAGGAAAGTGCGGCGAAGGTGCCGCGCTGCGGTTGCGAGAGACCGGGAAACTGCATCGTGAAACCGCGCACGTGCATCTCGTACACGACGGTATCGGTCCACGGCGTGCGCGGCGGACGATCGTCGCCCCACGTGAACGCCGTGTCGACCACGACGCACTTCGGCATGCCCGATGCGTTGTCGCGGCGATCGAACGAGAGGTCGCCGCGTTGCGACCCAAGCCGGTAGCCGAAATGGGCATCGCTCCAGCGCAGCGGACCCGACAGCGCCTTCGCATACGGATCGAGCAACAGCTTGTGCGGGTTGAAGCGATGTCCGTGCTGCGGCTCGTACGGCCCGTAGACGCGGTAGCCGTAGCGCAGTTCCGGAAGCGCGTCCGGGACGTAGCCGTGCCACACGCCGTCCGTGTACGACGGGAGCACGAGCCGGTGCAGTTCGCGCCGCCCGCGGTCGTCGAAGAGGCACAGCTCGACTTTTTCCGCGTGATCGGAGAACAGCGCGAAGTTGACGCCCGCCCCGTCCCAGGTCGCGCCGAGCGGATAGGAGGCTCCGCTCTCGAGCAGCGGTCCGCGGATTCCGGCTTGAGGCACCTGCTATCCGGCCGTTTCGGGGACGGCTTCGTAGTGCCATTCGAGCGGGGACTTCCCTGCGCTTTCGTACTCGCTTAACTGCTGAATGAGTTTAGCTACGAGGCCCGTCCAACCGGTTTGATGTGACGCGCCGATGCCGGCCCCGTTGTCGCCGTGGAAATACTCGTAAAACAGCAACAGATCGCGGAAGTGCGGATCGCGTTGCAACTTTTCGGCACCGCCGTTGACCGGACGCCGGCCGTCGGGACCGGGCATGAAGATCGAGACTAGGCGTTCTGAGAGATCGGTCGCGATTTCCCAGAGCGTCTTCAAGTTGCCCGAACCCGTGGGATACTCGACGCGGAACGAGTCCCCGTAGAAGAAGTGGAAGTTCTGCAGCGCTTCGATCAACAAGAAATTGAGCGGGAACCACACGGGTCCGCGCCAGTTCGAATTTCCGCCGAACAGGCCGCTTCTCGATTCTGCGGGAGCGTAGTCGACGCGAAACTCGTTTCCGCCGACGCGCACAATGAGCGGATGGGCTTCGTGATATTTGGAAAGCGAGCGGATCCCATGCGGGCTGAGAAACTCATTCTCATCGAGCATCGTCTTCAGGATGCGGCCGAGGCGATCGGCGTCCAAGACGGCAAGGAGCCTGCGCTCGTGCACGCCGTCCGATTCGAGGCTCGCGACGTTGCATGCAAGCTCCGGCCGATGTTGGATGAACCATTCGAAGCGGCGCTTGAAATTCGGGAGCCGGTCGAGCAGCGTGGGCGATAGCGTTTCCACGGCAAGCATCGGCAGTAACCCCACCGTCGAGCGCACGCGCATCGGAAACGAGCCCCTGTCGAGCACGAGCTGATCGTAGTAGAAGCCGTCGTGATCGTCCCACAGACCCTTCTCGTCGT
>Ga0302326_10018757_pt1 | contig 14340 bp, 14 predicted proteins | sample Palsa_T0_3_FD_202264 | JGI IMG/M metagenome (GOLD analysis project Ga0302326, IMG submission 202264) | Peat permafrost microbial communities from Stordalen Mire near Abisko, Sweden - Palsa_T0_3 | ecosystem: Environmental > Terrestrial > Soil > Palsa > Peat permafrost | place: Sweden: Abisko... | reverse complement strand
TCAGTTGGTTTAGAGCGCCGCCCTGTCACGGCGGAGGTCGTGGGTTCGAGCCCCATCAGCGTCGCCACTTTCGGAACCCGCTCGACAACGCGTCGGGCGGGTTCTTGTTTGAAGAGCGGCGTTAACGTAGCAGCGGACAGCAACTGCGCGGCCACGAAGCATTCTGTCCCCACGGTGCCACGAAAGGAGTCGCCACGTCGATCGAAGCTCCTATCAATCACCGCGACGAGTACACCCGACAGTACAAAAAGGGTGACACGATCTTCCTAAAGGGCGACATCGGCAATTGTATGTACGTCCTAATTTCTGGACAGGTCCAGATCAAACTTGAAGATCTTATCCTCGACGTCATCAACCCGGGTGGAATGTTCGGCGAGATGGGCATCATCGAGAGCGCCCCACGGTCCGCGATGGCGATCGCGACCTCACCGTCCACGGTCCTCGTGATCGACGAGGATCACTTTCTCGAGCTCGTCCATGAGCAGCCGTTTTTTGCGCTCAAAGTCTTGCGGACCGCGATGGGGCGCGTACGCAAAGCGCTCAAGCTCGTGCCGAGCGTCGCGCACGCGGACACTAACGAATAGCCACTGCTCAGTGATGCCCGGTTTAGAGAAGTGGCATGATGTTTTCGTGGCCGAGGTCGGCGCGTCAGCCGCGCTGATCGGTTTGCTCTTTGTCGCGATTTCGATCAATCTCGAGCGCATTCTGAAATTCCCGTGGCTGCCGCCGCGTGCCGCGCAGGTGCTGCTCACGCTCCTGGGCGTGCTCTTGACCTCGTCGATCGTGCTCGTTCCGGATCAGAGCAATATTGCGCTCGGGATCGAGCTGATCGTGGTCAACGCGCTGATGTGGTTCAGTGGCGCGCGCATTGTCGATCCGGTTCCGGTGGCTGAAGAATATCGGCGCCCCTCGAAAATCAACTCCGGCGTCTTTCATTTCACATTGCTCGTAATGACGGCCGGCTCGTTTGTCATGTTTCTCTCGCCACAGGATGGGCTCTATATTCTCTTTGCGGGGATCATGCTTTCGTTTGTCTTCGCGCTCTATAATTCGTGGATTTTGCTGGTCGAAATCGTCCGGTGACCCGTAAAATAGAAGACCCGCCAGCAGAGCGGACGGGTCTTCGTAAGATAAATTCAGGCGTTACTTCTTTTTCTTTTTCGCCATTTTTTTCTTGGCTTTTTTCTTAGCTGCCATAATTCTTAGACACCCCCCTTCCCGCTATGATTCTGGATTGACGTATGTATTTGCCACGCGCACGTTCTGCTCCGCTATCGTGGAGGTGCGGGCGGAGTCGGAGGTGCGGGAAGTTGCGGTTCCTCGATGTGAGCGGGAGCGACCGTTGATACGCTTTCGTTCGGCGTCGGTACAGCCGTCGGGGTTTCTGTTGCCTCAGGTACGAGCGTTTGCGTTCCTGGGATCGGCGTCAATGGAGCGAGGCTTTGCGCCGGCGTCGGGAGCGTCGTCGCAAAGGACGGCGACGCAATCGGTATGAGTGTTGCGTTCGACGGTAAGCCCCTCGGCGTGGGAACTGGCGAAGGCGTCGGCGATCCGGCCGGAATCGGCTTGCTGAGCATTACGCCGAAAAACGCGGCGCCAATGCAGACGGCAACCATCGCGGCGATGATGATCGCGCGACGGACCGTCATCAGTATCTAGATACGAGGCGAACCTCGTTGAGCGGCGCCTTATAGGTAAGGATCCCCTCAGCCATAAACTCGCGTTGGACGTCTTCGACGGTGGCAAGATCGATGCGTAGATCGGGAGTGAAATCGTAGCGTGCAGAATTTCGGATAATCTCGATGGGTTGCTTCGTGTATTTCGCGTACGCAGCGAGCGCGTCGGGCGCAAAATATCCGGGACCTTGGAGCTCGCCAGCAGCCTTTCGGCATGCGCTGATTGCCGCATGGGCGACATCTATTTTATCGGTAAGCGTCGGGCCGAAGAAGATGCCCGAGCCCGAGATGCCGGCGGGTGGGTAGCCAATCGTGCGAGCGAGGTTGTCGTGCGCGAACGCCTCCGTAAACGGCGAACCCGTAAAGACAGCATCGATCGCCTTGCGTTGCAGCGCGACGGCTTGGTCGGGATTTGCGATATTAACGCTGTCGATATCGTTCAGCGTTAATCCCGCGGGACGTAAAATGCGCGCCACGTAGTACGCCGACACGGCGCCCGCGCCGCCGATCCAGCCGATCTTCTTGCCGCGCAGCGCTTGGAGCGTGCGCGTTCCGGATTGCCACAAGTCTTCGCGCACCATGAGGGCGCTGGGATGACCGACTTTCGGCTGGTATGCCGTTGACGCCACGAAGCGCACGTCGAAATCGCGTGCGACGGCGTTGTAGAAGGCCGCCGAAAGCGCGGCCGCCACGAAGTCGATCCGCCCGGTTGCGGCTAGCGCCATCGCGTCTTGCCCCGCCACGATCGGGGTGAGGTCGACGTCGAAGCCCTCTTCCTTGAAATAGCCGCGCTCCGCGGCGACGAAAACCGGCGCGAAGAGCGTCGAGGGGACATAACCGATTTCGAGCTTCGTGAGGCCGGCGGCGTTCGCTGCGCGGGACGAAGCGGCGAGGGCTACGGCGCCGCAGCCGTAGAGGAAGCGCCGGCGTGAGCTCACTGTCGTGGTCGCCAGGGGACGAAGGCGTTCTCGAGCGCGCTCCCGATCAGCGTGAGCACGTAACCGAGCAGCGAGACCATGACGAGCGCGACATACATGCGCTCGACCTGCAGCGTCTGCCACGAGTTCCAGATCTGGAATCCGAGCCCGCTCTTGGCGGCGGTGAATTCGGCTGCGACCGCGAGTACGATCGCGATGCCGATCGAGAGCTTGATGCCGGCGAAGATGTTGGTGAGGGCGCCGGGCAACAGCACGTTCGTGTACAACGAGCGGCGCCTAATTTCGAATGATCGCGCGACGTCGAGATAGATCGGCTCGATTTGGCGCACGCCGGCAGCCGTGTTGATCAGCATAATGAAGAAGACACCGATTGCAACGATCGCATATTTCGAGCTCTCGCCGATGCCGAAGATGAGCAGAATCAGCGGAAGAATCGCAATCTTAGGAATGGGATAGAGTAGCGCGACGATTGGCTCAAGAATGGCGCGCGCCAATCGGTTCACGCCCATCAGTAGGCCAATTGCAACACCCGGAACGCCGCCGATCACGCATCCGACGACGACGCGCTGCAGCGTCATCCACGTATTCGAGACAAGCTCGCCGCTGCGCAAGAAAGCAAAGAACTCGCCGACGATCGAGCTGGGTGCCGGGAAAAAGCGCGCGTCTAACAAGTGCACGCGCACGACGAACTCCCACAACGCAAGCAGCGCGAGCGGAGAAACGACGCGGAAGACACGTTCCGTCATGATGCGCGTTCCTGACGAAGAAGATGCCAGATACGCACCGTGAGCCGTCCGAATTCCGGATCGGCGCGCAGCTCGATCGGATCGCGTGGGCGCGCGAAGGGAACAGTTATGATCTCGCGGATGCGTCCCGGTTGTGCCGTCATGACGATGATACGATCGGAGAGCGCCAGCGCTTCTTCGATGCTGTGCGTGATGAAAAGAACGGTTTTGCGATCGCGCTCCCAGAGCGCGAGCAGCTCGCCCGCGAGCTGAACGCGCGTCTGCTCGTCGAGCGCGCCGAACGGTTCGTCCATGAAGAGCACTTGTGGATCGACTGCGAACGCGCGCGCGACGGCGCCGCGCTGCTTCATGCCGCCCGAGAGCTGATGCGGATATGCATCTTCGAAACGCGTGAGATTGACGAGATCGAGCTGTGCCGTGACGCGCCGGCTGCGTTCGCCTGAATCGAGGTTGAGCCGGTCGAACGCGAAAGCGACGTTTTCGCGCAGCGTCATCCACGGAAAGAGCGAACTTTCTTGAAAGACGGTCGCATACGGCAGCGCCTCTGGGCGGTTTTGCGCTGCATTGACGTCGACGCTTCCGGCGGTTGCTTTCTCGAGACCCGCTGCGATGCGCAGGAGCGTCGTTTTCCCGCAACCGCTCGGTCCGACGATCGACACGAATTCGCCATCACCGACCTCGAAATCGATGCCCTCGAGCGCTACGGTGCCTGATGCGAAGGCTTTGCGTAATCCGTGAATTGCAATACGTGGTAGTGCGGCCACGCTCGCGCGTTCGGCGGCGTTGCTAGTCAGGCCTCGCGAGCACGTCTGAGATAGTCTGCTGCGCGGCGGCAGCTATCGACGTCGTCGTACAATTTGCCGATCGCGATGTTGCAGTCTCCGCAAAGTAGGCCTCTCAGGCGGCCCGTTTCGTGGTTGTGGTCAACTTCTAGGTGCTGAAGAAACGTTCCGTCATTATGGCGGCCGTGAGATTTGTCGCACTCTTGCCATGGAGTACGACAGATCGCGCAAGCATCACCCTGGAATGCGAGCAGCTCTTCAAGGTGCTCGAGCGTAGCACCATATGTTCTCTTGATATATGAGCGTCGTTGCTTCAGACGACGTTCTTGGTTGCGGTGATAATACCGCCGGACCCACTCGCTTTGGCAGGGTGCGCAGCGAAGCTGACCATCGGACACGAGAGTCTTTAGAGCTCCGCATTTGCCACAGTCATCCCGTCGCTTCAATTACGGGTGTGCCTCTAAGTACGCCGCCGCGGCATCTGCACGATCTGGATCATCTTTGAAAAGACCGATAGCGCCATTGCATCCGTGGCACAATAGGCCGCGGACTTTGCCGGTTGCGTGGTCGTGATCGACATACAAGTGTTGCAAGAAATGATCTTCGTAGCGTGACGGACGTGCTGCGGGGCAATCTTTCCAATGACGAAAGCAGATTGCGCACCGTCCGCCCTGTTCACTCAGGAGATGCTCCAGTTCCTCGAGAGATTTTCCGTACTTCCAAAGTGCATGCCGAAGGCGTTGCCTTCTGCGTTCTGATTCATTGAATGCGTAGCGTTGTTTCTTCCAAGCGTTGCTGCAGTGCACACACCGTAGCGCGCCACTCTGCAGTGTTTTCTTCTGCGCTCCACATTTCGCGCAAATCAATGAACGTGCTCTTGGCATCTACGGATTGCAAATACAAAATGTGCCAACTGTGTGGCCGCCATGTGAACTATCCGAAAGAGAAGAGACTCGATATTGAGTATCGAGTCTCTTCTTACGTGGTGCCGAGGGCCGGTAACGATCCGGCTACCTATCACTTTTCAGGCGATCGCTCTACCATTTGAGCTACCTCGGCGGAGGCCGATTTCGGTTCCACGCCGTCACCTTGAAACCCCTGTTTACGTAAAGTCTGTGTTCGCGTCGAGGGATTGTGACGAAGCGCTCACAGGGCGGCCTGGAGGCGGGACGGAACCCAGCCCACCCTCCGTATGCGAGTCTTTCTCGTCGGCGCTCTTTGCGTGGGTCTCTTGCTCCATTTCACCACTCCAAGCAAGGCGCAATCACCGCGGAACTCCATCGCGCAAGAATATGGCGTCGTATTGCGCTCGTTCAACGTGGCGCTCACGCCGCCGGTCGCGACCGACATGGCGCAGCACGTGTTGCTGCTCGCTTCCTATTATAGTCTCGATCCGCGCTTGCTCGTTGCGATCGTCGGCGTTGAGTCCGGCTGGCACACGCGTGCGGTCTCGCCGTCAGGCGCGCTCGGCCTCGGTCAACTGATGCCTTCGACCGCCGACGGACTCTCCGTGCAGGCGCTCGAGAAGTACGAAAACCTTGACGGCACCGCACGCTACATTCGCCGGCTGCTTAACGAATACGCGAAGCTTCCTTTGGAGCGCCGTTACTCGCTGGCGATCGCAGGTTACAACGCAGGCCCGGATGCCGTGCGCCGCTACGGCGGCGTTCCGCCATACGCAGAAACACAAGCGTACGTGCAGCACGTCCTCGGTCTCTGGCATCAATTGCGAGCGCAATTGCCCTCGATTGCACCCGCCATCCCGGTGTTCGCAAAGGCGCACGCGCCCGCCATCGCCGCCAAGCACTTCGCACCGAGCGCCGCGACAACCACCTCCATGAGCATCGCTGCGTCAGCACCCATCGATGTGCAAGCGATCGGCGCGCGCGAGCATCGCGAGTTCGAAGGCGACGCGGTTGTGCCGGCGCCGAAAAAGACGATTGGACGCTGGCTCGCGAGGGCCTTAGGAGTCCACTAGCTCGGCGCGAATGCCGCTGGGGATGAGACCACTCGAAGGCATCCGCGTTATCGAATGCGGCACGATCATTGCCGCACCGTATCTCGCCATGATTCTCGGTGACTACGGCGCCGACGTGATCAAAGTCGAGCACCCCCGAGGCGACAGCATGCGCGGCAACGGACCGCGTGTCGACGGCGTCGGGCTCAACTCCAAATTCTACGGACGCGACAAGCGCAACATCGTGCTCGACCTCTCAAAACCCGAAGGACAAGAAATTCTGCGTGGCCTCGCGCTGAAGAGCGACGTGCTCATTGAGAATTTTCGTCCGGGCGTCATGGAGCGATGGGGAATCGGTTGGAACGATCTTCACGCGCTCAATCCGCGACTCGTGATGGCGCGCATCACCGGATTCGGCCAGTTCGGTCCATACGCATCACGCGCGGGTTTCGGAACCCTCGCGGAAGCGATGAGCGGATTCGCGCACATCAACGGCGATCCCAACGGTCCGCCGATGCTACCCGCGTTCGGGATGGCGGATGGTATCGCCGCGCTCTCCGGCGCGTACGCCATCATGCTGGCACTCTACCATCGCGATACGCGCAACGCCGGCGGACAGATGATCGACATTGCGCTGATCGAGCCGATCTTTCACATCCTAGGTGCGCAAACGACGATATTCGAGCAAACGGGCGAGATCCAATTCCGTAGCGGTAACCGGACGAAGAACAACGCGCCCAGGAATATCTATCGTGCGCGTGACGGACGTTGGGTCGCGATCTCGACGAGCGCAGATGTTATCGCGCGGCGTGTAATGCAGCTCGTCGAGCATCCTGAAGTGATCGACGAACCGTGGTTCTCCAGCGGTCGCACACGCGCCGAGCACACCGAAGAGCTCGACGAAATGGTCGGCGGCTGGATCGCGCAGCGTGACGCTGACGACGTCATCAAGGCCTTCGAAGAAGCCGGAGCCGCAATCGCGCCGATCTACGACGTCGCGCAAGTGCAAGATGATCCGCAATATCAAGCGCTTGGGAGCATCGTCACGGTCCCGGACGAAGAACTCGGGCAGGTGAAGATGCAGAATCTCCTTTTTCGCATGAGCGAAACGCCCGGCGAAGTTCGCAGCGCCGGACGACGAATCGGTCAAGACACCGACGACGTTTTAAGGGAGCTTTTAGGTTTGAGCGACGAGCGTCTTCGCAAACTCTACGAATCCGGCATCACTGCGCCGGCGGAGGAGGTGGCATGAACCCGTTTTTCCATCAATTTGGCGCCATGCTCGTCGAAGAGGCGAACGCCCGCGGTGCCGATATTAGCGCTCCGACGATGGACGATGGCACGGCAAAAGAGCTTCTCGACCTTGCACGCGTCGTCGCGCACTCCAAAGAACGGCGTTTTGCACCACTGGCGTGCTACCTTGCCGGCCTCGCGATTGCAACGTTACAGATGAAGCAGCCGCAGCTCGACATTGCCAATTACGTCAAATCACTTCGTGTTGCGCTCGAACCACAAGAGGACTCAGGTAACAATCCCGTGTAGGACGAGCGGTGGAGACGTCGCATCAACCACGTTATGCCAAGGTCATCGATCATACAAGGTGCATTGGATGTCACGCCTGTACGACGGCCTGCAAGTCAGAAAATGACGTCCCGCTTTCCGTTACGCGCACGTACGTCAAATCAGTCGACGTCGGCACGTTCCCGACAGCTCGTCGCGCGTTTCAAGTAACCCGTTGCAATCAATGCGACGACGCACCGTGCGTTGCCGCTTGTCCGACGACGGCGATGTATCGTCGCCCGGACGGGATCGTCGATTTCGACAAGTCGATCTGCATCGGTTGCAAGGCCTGCATTGCAGCCTGTCCTTACGACGCGATCTTTATCAACCCGCGCGATCATTCGGCCGAGAAGTGCAACTTCTGTGCGCACCGTCTCGATATGAGCCTCGAGCCGGCTTGCGTCGTCGTGTGCCCGACCGAAGCGATCATCATCGGCGACATGGACGATCCGTCGACGAAGGTCGCGCAGATCATCAACCGTCAGCCCGTCTCCGTGCGCCGGCCTGAAAAAGAAACGCATCCGAAACTGTTTTATCGCGGCGCACATCAAGCGACGCTCGATCCAATCGCGGCGACGAGACCCCCGGGCAACCTCTACGCGTGGGCGACGCAGCCGCAGGGGCCAAACGAGATTGGTTCAGGCCATCCGTCGCCGTCGCACGCTAACTCATCCGCAGCCGCGCTGCTTTCATACGATGTTTCGCACAAAATGCCGTGGGATTGGCGCGTCAGTCTCTACACGTGGACGAAGAGTCTTGCCGCCGGCATTTACCTTGCGGCAGTGCTCGTTGCGATCTTCGGCGGGATATCGTGGACGAGCACGCTGATGCGCTGGGTCGTCCCAATCGGTTCCGGCGCCTTCCTTGGATTAACCGGAATCATTTTGATCGCGGATCTCGAGCATCCCGAGCGCTTCTATATGATCTTCACTAAACATCAGTGGCGAAGTTGGCTCGTACGCGGCGCCTTCATCATCGGCGCCTACTCGATCGTTTTGCTCGTCCATTTTCTTGCCAGCTTGAGCGATAATGTCGTCGTTCAGCAGCGCGCGGCAATCGCGGGCGTTCCGCTCTCTCTCATGACCGCGGTCTACACCGGCTACCTCTTCGCGCAATCGAAGGCCCGCGATCTCTGGCAGAATCCGCTCTTGCCGCCGCACCTTTTCGTGCAGGCGATACTGGCGGGCTCATGTGTGCTCTCGGTCTTTGCGATTGCACTCGATCTGCCGTCGCGTGACGCGCTTTTGTGGCTCGTCTCCATCTCCGCGCTCGCGCATCTGCTCTTTGTGCTCTCCGAGTTCACGCTCGGTCATCCGACGGCGCACGCACGGCTTGCTGCGCATAATATGATCGCCGGCAAATACGCGCGCTGGTTCTGGCCTTCGATCGTCGGCGTCGCGATCGCAGTTTTCGCGCCGTGGCTGTGGTGGATCGCGAGCTTCGTTGCGCTGATCGGTTTGTTTCTCTACGAGCACGCCTACGTGCAAGCCGGACAATCGGTGCCACTAGCATGAGCGACGAGACGTTCTACCAAGGCCCAAGCCGGACTCATCTGGCCTCGTATCCACCCAAAGAGCGCTGGAACGATTGGACGGAGATCGAGTCCAAAGCATGGCCAAAGCGCGAAGAGCATCATTACTCACTCGTTCCGACCACGTGCTTCAATTGCGAATCGGCGTGCGGTTTGCTCGCATACGTCGACAAAGAGACGGGCGAGATCCGCAAGTTCGAAGGCAATCCCGAACATCCGGGCTCGCGCGGACGAAATTGCGCGAAGGGTCCGGCGACGATCAATCAAGTCAAAGACGTCGACCGAATTTCGTTTCCGCTCAAGCGCGCCGGCGAACGCGGCGAAGGCAAATGGGTGCAGGTTGGATGGGATGAGGCGCTCGACGATATTGCCTCGCGCATCCGCCGCGCCATCATCGAAGAGCGCGAGAACGAGATCATGTATCACGTCGGCCGCCCGGGTGAGGACGGTTACACCGAGCGTGTCATGGGCGCGTGGGGCGTCGACGGGCACAACTCCCACACGAACATCTGCAGCTCGGCGGCGCGCGCCGGCTACGCGTTCTGGATGGGCATCGACCGCCCGAGCCCCGACCACGCCAACGCGGACGTGATCTTCCTTATAAGCTCGCATCTGGAAGCCGGGCACTATTTCAACCCGCACGCGCAGCGGATCATCGAAGCCAAAGCAAGCGGCGCGAAGATCATCGTATTCGATATTCGCCTTTCGAATACGGCCACGCACGCCGACTATTGGGTTGCGCCGCAGCCCGGAAGCGAAGCTGCGATTCTGCTGGCGATTGCGCGCAATCTCGTTGAGACCGGGCGCTATAATCGCGAGTTCGTTCGCCGCTGGTGGAATTGGGAAGAGTATCTTGCCGTCGAACGGCCAGAGCTTCCGCGCACGTTCGAGAGCTTCGAGAAAGCGTTTCTCGAGCTGTATGCAGATTTCACGTTCGAGTACGCAGCCGAAGAAGCGAAGGTCGCAGTGCAGCCGCTGCGTGAGATTGCCGATCTCGTTGCCGGTGCCGGTACGCGGTTCTCGAGCCACAATTGGCGCTCGGCGGCAGCCGGCCATCGCGGTGGATGGCAAGTCTCGCGCACGCTCTTCCTTTTGAATGCGCTTTTGGGGGCGATCGCAACCGAAGGCGGCGTCTATCCGAACGCCTGGAACAAGTTCGTTCCAAAGCCGATTCACGCGACACCGCATCCCAAGCGTTGGAACACCGTCACGTGGCCCGAGCATTATCCGCTGGCGTATCACGAAATGTCGTTTCTGCTGCCGCATCTCTTGCGCGAGCAGAACCGCAAGCTCGACGTCTACTTCACGCGCGTCTACAATCCGGTGTGGACGAATCCCGACGGCATGTCGTGGATCGAGATGTTCAAGGAAGCCGGCCGCATCGGCTTGCACGTCGCGCTCACGCCGACATGGAGCGAGACCGCATACTTTGCGGACTACGTCCTGCCGATGGGTCTGGGGCCGGAACGTCACGATATTCATTCCTACGAGACGCATGACGCGCAGTGGCTTGGATTCCGTCAACCAGTGCTACGCGAGGCTCGCGAACGCGCCGGCGAAAAAATCACCGACACGCGCGAAGCTAATCCCGGGCAAGTGTGGGAAGAGAACGAGTTTTGGATCGAGATGTCGTGGCGTATCGATCCCGACGGCAAGCTCGGTATTCGCAAGTACTTCGAGTCGAAGAAGAAGCCGGGCGAGAAGCTGACGGTCGATGAGTACTACGGTTTTATTTTCGAGAACTCGGTCCCCGGGCTTCCGGAGCGTGCTTCCGCCGAGGGTTTAACGCCGCTCGCGTTCATGCGGAAATACGGCGCATTCGAAGTTGCGCGCAATATCGGTAAGCAACATGAGATTCCCGTGCCGCAGAGCGAGCTCGAGGACGTCGTCGTCTCCGAGCACGGGCGCGTGTACACGCGCGCAGCGAAACCGGCCGTCGAAAACATCGTGCCGCTACCCGCACCAGACGACGATCCGGATGGGCGCCGGCCCGCCGGCGTGAAAATCGACGGCGAAATTTTGCGCGGGTGGCCGACGCCGAGCGGCAAGCTAGAGTTCTACTCCTCGACGCTTGCAACGTGGGGATGGCGCGAATACGCAACGCCGCAGTACATCAAGAGTCACGTGCATCCCGAAAACTTGAAGCCCGGACAGATGGTGCTCAATCCGATCTTCCGTCTGCCGACGCAAATTCACACGCGCAGCGCAAATGCGAAGTGGCTCGACGAGCTCGCGCACGTCAACCCGCTGTGGATCAATCCGGTCGACACAGAAAAGCTCGGTGGGATCGTCACCGGCGATCTCGTGCGTATTACGACCGAGATCGGTCACTTCGTCCTCAAAGCGTGGGTCACCGAAGGTATTCGTCCGGGCGTCGTGGCGTGCAGCCATCACATGGGCCGTTGGAAGCTCGACGATAAGGGCCAACGGCAGATGGCCGCGACCGTCGGCTTGGACAACGACGGTTCTCGCTGGAGCATGCACCGCAAGTCGGGCGTGTCCGCATTTAAATCGGACGATCCGGATACGCAGCGCATTTGGTGGACTGACGTTGGCGTGCACCAGAATCTCACGTTCTGCGTCCAACCCGATCCGATTTCGGGAATGCACTGTTGGCATCAAGCCGTAACCGTCGAGCGGGCGCATCCGGGCGACGCATACGCCGATGTCTTCGTCGATACCGAAAAGAGCCGCGAGGCGTTTGAAAAGTGGCAAGCGATGACGCGCCCGGCGAGTCGCTTTTCGCCCAATGCAACGCGACGCCCGTGGTGGTTCTTACGCCCGCTTCGCCCGAGCCGTAACGAGTACAAACTGCCCGTTTGAAATTCCCGGACGTCCTGGGATTTCTGCTCGTCGGTTTCGTACTCGGCGACGCGGGGTTGCGCGTCATTCATCTTTCGCTTTCTTCGCAGGCGAGCGGCGTCGTCATCGCACTTTCGGCATCCGTCATCTTATACGAATGCGGACACGACCTCGATCGCGAACATCTCGGCACGGCATGGCGCAGTCTGATGTTGCTCGTCACCGCCGGAGTCCTTATCACGGCTGGACTCGCCGCGTTTGCATCGCATCTTGCCTTCGGGTGGGATTGGCCGACTGCCGTGCTCTTCGGGACGATCGTTTCGGCGACCGATCCAGCGGCAGTCATTCCGATCATGCGGCAGTCCGGCGTCTTGCAACGCATCAGCAACGTTGCCCAAGCCGAATCGGCGCTGAACGACGTCATTGGCGCGGTGCTGACGATCCTGGCGCTCGCGATCGTGCAAGCCGGACGCCTCAGCCCGCCGGCTGCACTCTCAACCGTTGCCGTAACGTTCTTGTACGGTGCGGCCTTTGCAGCCGGACTTGCACATCGCGGCGAAAAGCAGCGGTTGTTCTCTGTACTCACGCTTGCGGCACGATTCGTCGTGTTCGTAATGCTGGGTGCGACGATGAAGCCGACAGCAGCCGCTTTCCCGCTGCAAGCGACCGTACTTTTCGCTGCCGCCTTTATGCTCTTGATTCGACCCATCGCAGTCTTTGCAACGCTGTGGGCCGATCGTGTTCACCGTTGGAGCTTGCGCGAGCTGCTTATGCTTTCATGGGTGCGCGAAACCGGCGTTATGTCGGCGGCGCTGGCCGCAAACGTGACTGCGCTTGCCATACCGAATGCGGAGCAGATTGTCGCGAAGACGACGGCCGTTATCGTCGCCACCGTCGTGATTCAAGGATTCACGACAAGCACGCTGGCGCGCATGTTGCGTGTTGTTAGCGCGCCGCTCGCATCTGAAAAGTAAAACGATCCGAGCGATAGAGACTGTGTCCGCAAAGAATCGGACGCTCGCCGTTCGTGAAGAAGGTGACCTTACGGCTTAACAGCGCGTGTCCGCGTGCAACCCCGAGGATCTTCGCAACGCCGGCATCGGCGTTGATCGCACCAACTTCTTGCTCGACGGCAATGGCGTCGACGCCGCTCTCGCGTGCGATCGTTGCGAACAACGATTGACGCCGGGCGTCGTCGCGCGTGATTCCGCGGCTGCACCAGCCGGCCACGTAGCGCAGGTCATATGCACTCGGCTCACCGTCCGCGAGGCGAACGCGACGCACGAGTATGACCTCGCTGCCTTGCGCAACCTGCAGGGCGGCGGCAACGTCCGGTTCGGCAGAGATGCGGCGGAATGTCAAAATTTTTGCGATCGGATCGAGGTGCGGGAGATTCCAATCCTGCATGAAGCGTTCGACGCCGTCGAGATGAAGCGCCAGGCGCGCTTGCCGGACGAGAAACGTTCCGCGACCGGGGACCCGCGTGACGACGCCGCGCCGCACCAGCTCGGCAATCGCGTTGCGCGCCGTCATCCGGCTTACGCCGAAGCGTTCCATCAGGGCCGCATCGGAAAGCAGGCGCTGCTCGCCCTCAGGAAGAGCGTGCAGTTCTTCCAGCAGTCGCAATTTGATCTGCTCGTAGAGCGGCATGGGGCCGCCACGGTCGATGGGTGTGGGCCTACTCAAAGATCGAGCCATATGCGAATCGCCTATTGTACAAATGTACGGACAGGTCTAGACTATGGCCTAGCGCCGAGGGCGTCATGTGGGATAGAGGCTTCAGCATAAACTATGGCAATCGCAGTTGAGCAACGAACGAGCGCCGCGGCGATCGTCGCGAATCTGATCGAACGCGGACGCAAGGCGCAGCAAGCCGTTCGCGACTATACGCAGGAACAAGCCAATCAGCTCGTCACCGCAGTCGCGTGGGCATGCTACAAGCCCGAAAATGCGCAACGCTTGGCGCGGCTTGCAATCGAAGACACTGGTATCGGGCGCTATGAAGATAAGGTCATCAAGAATCAGCGCAAGACGTTCGGCACGTTGCGCGACCTGCTCGATCCATCCGCCATTTCCGCCGGCGTGATGCGCGAGGATCGCGAGCTTGGTCTCACGCTGATCGCAAAGCCGGTCGGCGTCGTCGCGGCCGTCTGCCCGTCGACGAATCCATCCGCGACGCCCATCAATAAGACGATGATGATCATCAAAGGGCGTAACGCGACGATTCTCGCGCCATCGCCGAAAGGCGCGACGACGTGCGAGCTGGTGGTCGAGCTCGTGCACGAACAGCTGCGCAAGATCGGGGCACCCGTTGATCTCGTCCAAATGCTGCCGCAGCCGATCTCAAA
>Ga0302326_10018755_pt1 | contig 14341 bp, 13 predicted proteins | sample Palsa_T0_3_FD_202264 | JGI IMG/M metagenome (GOLD analysis project Ga0302326, IMG submission 202264) | Peat permafrost microbial communities from Stordalen Mire near Abisko, Sweden - Palsa_T0_3 | ecosystem: Environmental > Terrestrial > Soil > Palsa > Peat permafrost | place: Sweden: Abisko... | reverse complement strand
CAGAGTCCAACAGGCGTCGCGGGGACGCGCCGCCCCACCTCAATGCCGGGTAGCGATGGCGAGCCGGGCGAAAAGTTCGAGATAGGCGGCAACTTGCCGTTCAGGGTCGAAGGTGGCGCGGGCGAAGGCGGCGGCTTCGGCGGAACGGGCGGCGCGGGCGGCGGGCGGGTCGGACATCAGGCGCGTCACGGCGGAGCGAAAGGCGGCATGATCCCTCCGGGCGATGGCCCAGCCGGTTTGCCCGGGCACGAAGCACTCGCGGATGCCCTGCGCCTCGGAGGCGACGGCGGGCAGGCCGTGGGCCTGGGCTTCGATGAGAAAATTTGACAGCCCCTCGCTCCCTGAGGCGTGGACGGCCAGGTCGGCGGCGGCGTAAAGCGGAGTGGGATCGGCGTAAAAACCGGGAAATTTCACCCGCGCGCCGAGCTGGCGGCTTTCGACCAGCCGCGCGCACGCCGCCCGCTCTGGTCCGTCGCCGGCGAGCCAGAGCTGCCAGTCCCCGCCCGCCGGCAGGCCGGCGGCGACCTCCACCAGTTCCCGCTGGTTCTTTTCGGGGCGGAACATGGCGACGCTCAGCATCACTTTCGTCGTGGGGCCGGCGCCAAATTGCTCGCGCAGCGAGTGGTTGCGGGAAATCGCGATCACCGCGGGGAAAACGAGCGCATTGTGAATGACGGTGATTTTCTCCGGCGGAAGGCCGTTCCGCGCGACGAGCCGGTCGCGCCCGTCGGCGCTGTTGGCCACGACGTGGCGGACCCGGCGCAGCGAACGGCGAAAGAGCCAGGGGAGCGGCTTGCCCGTGCGCAGGGTGGCGATGACCGCGACCTGGGGCGCGCCATCCCGGACCAGGTCCTGGATCCCGCCCGCGTGGCAATTGGCCATGCGGCCAAGGCAGAGCACGATTTCCGGGACGTTGCGCTCGACGCACGAAAAAAGGCCGGGGGCGAACCAATCAAGACCGGTGTCAAATCGCTGCAGGACCCGCCAGCGGAACTCCTCGCGATCCGGGTCGGGGGGCGCCAGGGCGCCGCCGGGGCGAAAGGTGACAAGGGTCACGGCATGCCCGGCGGCGGCAAAGGCGCGGCTGAGCAGGAGGGCTTGCCGTTCGGTGCCCCCGCTGCGAAGGTAGTCTTGAATGATCAGGATTTTCATTGCACGCGGCGGCGCCAGGGCGAAAGTTTCGGTAAAAATGGGATCCCCCTTCCTTCAACTCCTGATGCGCTGGGCCGTGCTGGCGCTGGGCGTGACCCTCGCGACCAACCTGGTGCCCGGCATCCACTGCGACACCGTCGGCTCCCTGATCACGGTCGTGGTCCTGCTCAGCCTGTTCAACGCCGTCCTGAAACCCGTGCTCGTGCTGTTTACCCTTCCTTTCATTTTGGTGACGATGGGGCTGGGCATCATTGTGATCAATGCCTTGTTGTTTCTTTTCGTCGGGCGGCTGGTCGAGGGTTTCCATGTGGCCGGATTTGGCTCGGCCGTCGGCGGCGCGATCGTGGTGAGCCTCACCAACCTCATCGTCAGCGTCTTCCGCCGCCGCCGTCCGCCGCCGCCACCTCCGGGTCCTCCCGCACAAAGGGACGACGTCATCGACATCTGATTATTGGCCCGAAGGTGGGGCGGCGCGCCCTCGCGACGCCTGTTGGGCGCCAACTGCGAGAAAACGTCCGCTGTGCCGAACGAGCGTCGCGGGGACGCGCCGCCCCACCTCCGATCCATCTTTAGTTTCAGTTTGACCGTGGTGTTTGGTGGAACAGGGTTGAAGGGTGGCTGAAACTATCGAATACGATCTCATTGTCATCGGGGGCGGGCCGGCGGGCTATGCGGGGGCGATTCGCGCGGGGCAACTGGGCAAGAAGGTCGCCTGCATTGAAATGGAGCGCGCCGGGGGCACCTGCCTGAACTGGGGCTGCATCCCCACGAAAGCGCTGCTGAAAAGCGCCGAGCTCTACCGGGCCATCCAGAAAGCGGACGCGTTCGGCTTCACGGTGCAGGGCCTGGCGTTCGATTTTGCGAAGGTGATGGAGCGCTCGCGGGCGGTCGCGGGCCAGATGGCAAAGGGAGTCGAATTCCTCTTCAAGAAAAACAAGGTCGATTACTTCGTCGGCCGCGGCCAGGTGACGGTTCCCGGCATGGTTGAAATCACCGAGGGGGAGCACAAGGGGAGGTTTTTCAAGACGAAGAATGTCCTGATCGCCACCGGCTGCAAGATGCGCCGGATCGCGGACCTGCCGGTGGACGGCGTCAGGGTGATGACCTCGCGGGAGGCGCTGGCGGCGAAGACGCTGCCGAAGTCGATCGCCATCGTGGGCGCCGGCGCGATCGGCGTGGAATTCGCCTACTTCTACAACGCCTTCGGCGTGAAGGTGACGCTGATCGAGATGCTGCCGCAGATCCTGCCGGTCGAGGACGAGGAGGTCGCCCGGACGCTGCAGCGCTCCTTCGAGAAACAGGGGATCGCCGTCCGGACCGGCACGACGTGCGAAAATTTCCGGGTCGGGCCGGCCTCCGTGAAACTCGCCCTCGCGAAGGACGGAAAGTCCGAGGAGATCGAGGTGGAGGCGGTGCTCTCGGCCATCGGCGTGGTCGCGAACCTCGAGGGAGCGCTGTCGGCGAAAGTCAGGGTCGATCTCGACCGGAACTACATCAAGGTGGGAGGCGATTACCGGACCAGCGCGCCGGGCATCTACGCGGCCGGTGACATCATCGGGCCGCCCTGGCTGGCGCATGTCGCGACGTTCGAGGCGGTCAACGCGGTCAACGGAATGTTCGGCTTCAGCCCGCCGCACCGGGTGACGAGTTTTCCCGGGTGCACCTATTGCCAGCCCCAGGTCGCCAGCCAGGGCCTGACCGAAAAAGCGGCGCGGGCAAAGGGCCTGGACATCCGGGTCGGCAAATTCCCGTTTACCGCGTCGGGGAAGGCGGTGGCTTCCGCGGACAGCGAGGGATTTGTGAAGGTGATCAGCGACGTAAAGACCGGGGAGATTTACGGGGCGCACATCATCGGCGCCGAGGCGACCGAACTGATCGCCGAGTACGGCCTGGCGATGGACCTCGAGGCGACGGTCGCGGAGGTTCATCATTCCATCCATGCGCATCCGACGCTGAGCGAGGCCGTGATGGAGGCGGCCGCGGCCACCACGGGCGAGGCGATTCATATCTAGGCAAACCGATGAAGATCTATCTCGATGGAAAATTTGTCGACGAGGCGGACGCGAAGATTTCCGTGTTCGATCACGGCTTGCTCTATGGCGACGGCGTGTTTGAGGGCATCCGGCTGTACGGCGGCAACATTTTCCGGCTGGAGGAGCACCTCGAGCGCCTGGAGTATTCCGCCAAGACCATCCTGCTGAAAATTCCGCTCGCGCGGGCCGAGCTGAGCCACGCCATCTGCGAGACGTGCCGGGTCAACGGACTGAGGGACGCCTACATCCGCCTGGTCGTCACCCGCGGCGTCGGCGACCTCGGCCTCGCGCCGTGGCTTTGCCCGAAGCCCACGCTTTTCATCATCACCAGCCGGATCTCGCTTTATCCCCAGGAGCACTACGACAATGGCCTGGCCATCGTGACCGTGCCGACGCGCCGCAGCGGCCCGGCGGCGCTTCCGCCCACCGTCAAGTCGCTCAACTACCTCAACAATATCCTCGGCAAGATCGAGGCCCGGCAGTTCGGCGCGCTTGAGGCGATCATGCTCAACGACCAGGGGTACGTCGCGGAATGCACGGCCGACAATGTCTTTATCGTCCACAAGGGGACGATCATCACGCCGGCGGCCTCGCAGGGCGCCCTCAAGGGCATCACCCGCGGCGCGATCTTCGACATCGCGGCGGAGCTGGGCGCGCCCATCTGCGAAACGAACATGACCCGCTACGACATCTGGTGCGCCGACGAGTGTTTTCTCACCGGCACGGGGGCGGAAATCATCCCGGTGAGCCGGCTCGACGGCCGCGAGATCGGCTCCGGCCGGCCCGGGCCGATCACGCAGAAGGTGATGACCGCCTTCCGCCGCCGGGTGCTGGTCGAGGGGACTAGGATTTAAGTATAGGGCCTATGGGTCGTATAGGACCTATGCTGGGTAGAGCTGCGCCATTCTCGCGCGGCCGCAGCCCCCGATTGCGCCGTCTTGGCGCAGGCGGCCGCTTGCGCGCCGCGCTTGCCAGCGCGGCCAATGGGTGGCACATTAAATGCAGGCCCATAGACGACATCATGACCAATCCGCTCAAATGCGATTTTTGCTCGAAGCCGGCGACCGTCCATCTCACCCGGATCGAGAACAACAAGGTTCACAAGGTGGACCTGTGTGATGCGTGCGCGCAGGTGAAGGGGGTCACCGACCCCACCGAATTTTCCTCGCTGGCGGATTTACTCTCCAAGGCTTCCCTCAATTCGGAACCGGCGGCGGCGGGCATCCGCTGCGAGCAATGCGGCTTTACCCAGGCGGACTTTAAAAAGCACGGCCGCTTTGGCTGCCCCTCCTGCTACATCGCCTTCAAGGGATTGCTCGCGCCGATGCTCGAGGGGATGCACAAGGGCATCACCCACGCCGGCAAGGTGCCGAAGGCCGCGCTGAGCCGCCAGACGCTCTCCGACCGGCTGAACCAGCTCGAGATCGGCCTCACCGCGGCCATCAAGTCGGAACAATACGAGGACGCGGCGCGCTTTCGCGATGAAATCAACCAAGCCAAACAGTCGGCCGACCCGAAGCAGGCGGACTGATCCCATGACGATCGCCTCGCTCATCGCCACGCCCTCGGAGCTGACCGATAGCGCGAGCACCAAGACCGCCATCGTGCTGATGACGCGGATCCGCCTGGCGCGCAACCTGGCCGGCCAGCCTTTTCCGGGCTGGGCCCGTCCCGCGCAGCGCACCCAGATCCTCGAGAACTGCCGCGAGGCCGTCGCCGCCACGCCGCCGATGAAGCGCAGCCTCAACGTGGGGGTGAGCGGGTTGAGCGACCTGGAAAAGCAGATCCTGGTCGAGCGCCATCTCATCAGCCGGGAGCTCAGCGGCTCGCCGCAGGGCAGCGGCGTCGTAATCAGCCGGGACCAGACCTTTTCGGTCATGGTCAACGAGGAGGACCATTTGCGCATCCAGGTGCTGCGGTCCGGCTTCCAGCTCAAGAAGGCCTGGAGCGCGATCAACGACCTCGACACGGCCCTCGAGGACCGCCTCGACTTCGCCTTTTCGCCGTCGCTGGGCTACCTGACGGCCTGCCCGACCAACCTGGGCACCGCCCTGCGCGGCTCGGCCATGATGCACCTGCCCGCGCTCGTCATCGCCGGCCAGATGGAGAAGGTCGTGCGCGCGGTGAACCAGCTCGGCATGGTCGTGCGCGGCCTTTTTGGCGAGGGCTCGGATGCCAGCGGAAGCATTTTCCAGATTTCAAACCAGACCACGCTCGGCGAGTCCGAGGACGAGATCATCAAGCGGCTGGGGAGCGTGCTCCAGTCGATCATCGAGCACGAGCTCAACGCGCGCGCGAAGCTGCTTGAGGCCGATGCGGGCAAGGTTTTCGACAAGATCGGCCGCGCCTATGGCATTCTGCAAAACAGCCACCTCCTCAGTTCCAACGAGGCGATGAACCTGCTTTCTCTCATCCGGCTCGGGGTGGACCTCGGCGTGTTTTCCGCGGGATACCGGTCGGTCATTGACCGGCTCTTCATCGAGGCGCAGCCCGGCCATTTGCAGCACACGCAAAAAGCCCCGTGCGAGCCCGGCCAGCGCGATTTGCTCCGCGCCGCCCGGCTGCGTTCCGAGTTTGCCAACGTGCTTCGCCCTGACTTTACTGCGGGAGGCAGCTCAGGGAACTGACGCCATTTTCACCTTTATTTTATGTCCCAGGAACCGATGAACAATTTCACCCCGCGGGCCCAGCAGGTGCTCGCGCTCGCGCGCAAGGAAGCTGACCGCTTCCGGCACAATTATGTCGGCACGGAGCACATCCTGCTCGGGCTGATCAAGCTCGGGCAGGGCGTGGCCGTGAGCGTGCTGCAGAAGATGGGCCTCGACCTGGAGACGGTGCGCGCCGCGGTCGAGAAGCAGGTGGGGACCGGCCAGGAAACGAAGAGTCCGGGCAGCATGCCCTTCACCCCGCGGGTGAAGAAGGTGCTCGCGCTCGCGGGCAAGGAAGCCAAGACGCTCAACCATTCCTACGTCGGCACGGAGCACATCCTGCTCGGGCTGCTCCGCGAGGGCGAAGGCGTCGCCGCGCGGGTCCTCAAGTCGCTCGACGTCGACATCGAGCGCACCCGCAACGAAATTCTCCGCGAGCTCGATCCCCAATTTTCCGGCAGCGAAGGCGGCGGCGCGGGGACCGGGCCCGGCGAGGAGGCCGCCGCGGGCAGCCCGCAGCGGCCGGGCGCCCAGCCCGAGGATCGCAAGGAGGTCAAGACGCCGGCGCTGAAGGCCTTCGGCCGCGATCTCACGGAGCTGGCGCGCAAGGGCGAGCTCGATCCCGTGGTGGGCCGCAAGAACGAGATCCGCCGCGTCGTCCAGATCCTGTGCCGCCGGACCAAGAATAACCCGGTGCTGATCGGCGAGGCCGGCGTGGGCAAGACCGCGATCGTCGAGGGGCTCGCCCAGGAGATCGCCAGCGGCAGCGTGCCCGAGCTGCTCGCGGATCGCAAGGTCATCACCCTCGACCTCGCCCTGATGGTCGCCGGCACGAAATATCGCGGCCAGTTCGAGGAGCGCATCAAGGCGGTGATGGACGAGATCAAGCGCGCCCGGAACATCATTCTCTTCATCGACGAGCTGCACACCATCGTGGGCGCCGGCGCCGCCGAGGGCGCCATGGACGCGTCGAACATCTTCAAGCCCGCGCTCTCCCGCGGGGAGCTGCAGTGCGTCGGGGCGACCACGCTCAACGAATACCGCAAGTACATCGAGAAGGACTCCGCCCTCGACCGGCGGTTTCAGTCCGTGAAGGTGGAGCCCCCGTCCGTCGAGGACACGGTCACGATCCTCAAGGGCATCCGCCACAAGTACGAGGACCACCACAAGGCCACGTTCACCGACCAGGCGCTCGAGTCCGCCGCCAAGCTTTCGGACCGCTACATCACCGGCCGCTTCCTGCCCGACAAGGCCATCGACGTCATGGACGAGGCCGGCTCGCGCGCGCGCATCTCCACGCTCAGCCGGCCCCCGGACATCGAGGCGCTGACCAAGGAAATCGACGAGGTCTGCGCCGCGAAGGAAAAAGCCATCAGCGAGCAGCACTTCGAGGAGGCGGCCAAGTACCGCGACAAGGAAAAGCAGCTCCGCGCCCGGCACGATGAGGTCACGGAGAACTGGAAGAAGGTGCGCGAGGAAAAGCGCACCGTGATCGACGAAAACCTGATCCTGCAGGTCGTCGCCGACTGGACCGGCATCCCGCTCTCGCGCATGGAGCGGAAGGAGAGCGAAAAACTGCTCGGCCTGGAAGTGGAGCTGGAGAAGTCCGTCGTCGGCCAGCACCTCGCCGCCGGGGCCATCGCCCGCGCCCTGCGCCGCTCCCGCGCGGACCTGAAGGATCCGCGGCGCCCGATCGGCTCGTTCCTCTTCGTCGGCCCGACCGGCGTGGGCAAGACCGAGACCGCCAAGCAGCTCGCCGCGCAGATGTTCGGCAACCAGGACGCGCTCATCCAGATCGACATGAGCGAGTACATGGAGAAGTTCTCGGTCTCCCGCTTCATCGGCTCGCCTCCCGGCTACGTCGGCTATGACGAGGGCGGCCAGCTCACCGAGGCCGTGCGCCGCCGGGCCTATGCGGTCATCCTCTTCGACGAGATCGAAAAGGCGCATCCCGACGTGCTCCAGCTCCTGCTCCAGATCCTGGAGGACGGCCGCCTGACCGACTCGCTCGGCCGGACGGTGGATTTCCGCAATACGATCATCATCATGACGTCGAATATCGGGGCCCATCTCCTGCAGCGGCAGACCTCGCTGGGATTCGCCGCGGCCTCGACCAGCTTCAACGACGCGGAAAAAATGCGCGAAAAGGTGCTGGAGGAGGCCAAGCGCATCTTCAAGCCGGAGTTCCTCAACCGCATCTCCGACATCGTTTTCTTCCGTCCGCTGGACAAGGCCGACCTGGTAAAGATCGTGGAGCTCGAGATCGCGAAATTCGCCCGGCGCCTGGTCGAGCGCAAGATCACGCTCGAATTCACCGACGGCGCGAAGCAGCTGCTCATCGAGAAGGGCTACGACGAAAAGTACGGTGCGCGCCCGCTGCGCCGCGCCGTCGAGCATTACCTCGAGGATCCGCTGGCCGAGGCCATCCTGCGCGGGGACGTGAAGGAGAACGAGCCCGTGATGGTGAGCGTCGAGGGCGAGAAGCTTGTCTTCGTGCAGAAGGCTCCGCCGCCGGCGGCGGACCCCGTCACTCCCGAGGTTCCGCCAAGCGGAGCGGCCTCCTAAGGTAGACGCGGCGTCCCGCCGCGTTCCTCGGAGGAACGCGACAGGATGTCGCGTCCACCTTTCAAACCGCCTGAGCCACCGCCAGGAAGGCCTTCAGCGCCGGGTCCTCCTTCTCCGCGCCCTTCCGCCAGCCGACCACCAGGCGGCTTTCGGGGGCGGGCCCGAGCAGCGGGCGAAAGACGACGTCGGGCGGCAGGAGGCGCGCTTCCGACGGGCACATGAAGGTGGCCCCCATGCCGGCCCGCACCAGCCCGACGCCGTTGGCGCGCGGCCAGACCTCCTCGGCGATGCGCGGGATCACGCCCGCCAGGGAAAAGGCGGCGAGCGTGCGGTCGTAAAAGCCGGGATTGTGGGACCGCGGGAAAAGCACGAAGGGGGTCCCGGCGAGATCGCGCAGCCGCAGGGCGCCGCGCCGGGCGAGGGGATGGTCCGCCGGCAGCAGCACGCCGTTGCGTTCGCGCAGCAGCAGCCGGGTCTGGAGGCCGGGCGCGGGCGCGTCGGGATGAAAAAAGCCGCAGGCGATCCCGCCCGCCGACAGCGCGGCGAGCTGGGCCGAAGTCGGGGATTCGTTCAGCTCCAGGTGGATCCCGGCGTGCCGCCGGTGAAACTCGCGCAGGATGCGCGGCAGCACCGTGGCCATCGCCAGGCCGGTGAAGGCGACCCGGACGTGCCCGACCTGGCCCTGGGCCACCGCCCGCAGCCCGGCCGGCAGCCCGGCCAGCGACCGGAGCAGCGGCTCGACCTGCTGCGCGAGCATCTCGCCCGCCGGGGTCAATTCCACCCGGCGGCTGGTGCGCGCGAAGAGGGGGACGCCCAGGGCCGCCTCGAACTGGGCGATCTGCCGGCTGAGCGCCGGCTGGGCCACCGCCAGCGCCTCGGCGGCGCGGCGAAAATGCAGCTGCCGGGCCACCTCCCGGAAGTAGACCAGGTGGCGCAGTTCAAAGGGAAATTGATACTCCCTGGGCATCGAATGGAGCCAAACAAGTACTTTGCAGACAGGCAAGACCGTGTTATAAATGTCGTGTTTCACCGCGGAGGCGCGGAGAGCGCAGAGGATCCGGAACAGGAAGTTTGTTTTCTCCGCGTCCTCCGCGCCTCCGCGGTGAACCCATCTCCTTTTTTATGTCAAAATCCCTCTTCGAAAAAGTCTGGTCCGCGCACACGGTCGGGCGCCTGGCCGACGGCCAGACCCAGCTCCTGGTCGGCACGCACCTGATCCATGAGGTGACCAGCCCGCAGGCGTTCGGCATGCTGCGCGACCTCGGCCTGAAGGTGGCGATGCCCCGCCGGACGTTCGCCACCGTCGATCACATCGTGCCGACCGACCGGTTCAGCGAGCCGTTCGCCGATCCGCTGGCCGATGCCATGATCAAGGAGCTGCGCCGGAACTGCGCCGAGTCCGGCATCACGTTTTTCGACCGCGCGACGGGCAAGCAGGGCATCGTGCACATCGTGGGCCCCGAGCAGGGGATCACCCAGCCGGGGACGACGATCGCCTGCGGCGACTCGCATACGAGCACGCACGGCGCGTTTGGCGCCATCGCCTTCGGGATCGGCACGACGCAGATCCGCGACGTCCTGGCCACCCAGACGATGGCCCTCGGCCGGCTGAAGGTCCGGCGCATCAACGTGACCGGAAGGCTGCGGCCGGGCGTGTACGCCAAGGACGTCATCCTGCACATCATCCGCACGCTGGGCGTGAACGGCGGCACGGGCTTCGCCTACGAATACGGCGGCGAGGTGTTCGACCGCTTCACCATGGAGGAGCGCATGACCGTCTGCAACATGTCCATCGAGGGCGGCGCGCGCGCCGGTTACGTGAATCCCGACGAGACCACCTTTGCCTACCTCAAGGGCCGGCCCTACGCCCCCAAGGGAGCGGCATGGGACGAGGCGGTCGCGCGCTGGCGCGCGGTGGCGAGCGACGCCGGCTGCGTCTACGACGACGTCGTCGCGATCGACGCCTCCGCCATCGCCCCGACCGTCACCTGGGGCATCAACCCGGGCCAGGGGGTGGCCATCACCGAGAACATTCCCGATCCCGCGCTGGCGCGGACGGCGGACGAGAAGGCCTCCATCGAGGAGGCCCTGGCCTATATGAAGCTGGTCCCGGGCGCCCCCATCAAGGGCACCCGGATCGACGTCGCTTTCCTGGGTTCATGCACCAACGGTCGCCTGAGCGATTTCCAGGAGGTGGCGAAATTCATCAAGGGCCGCCGGGTGGCCCCCGGCGTCAAGGCCATCGCGGTGCCCGGTTCGCAGGGCGTCGGGATGCTTTGCGCGGAACTCGGCATCGACCGGGTGTTTCGCGACGCGGGATTCGAGTGGCGCGAGGCGGGCTGCTCGATGTGCCTGGCGATGAATTCCGACAAGCTCGTGGGCGAGCAGATTTGCGCCAGTTCGTCGAACCGCAATTTCAAGGGCCGGCAGGGCAGCCCGACCGGCCGCACCATCCTGATGAGCCCGCTCATGGTCGCCGCCGCCGCCGTCACCGGCGCCGTCGCCGACGCGAGGGAAGTGTTTGGCATTTAAAAAGGTAGACGCGGCATTCTGCCGCGTATCGACAAGGAACGCGGCGGGACGCGGCGTCTACTTTGGGCGCAACTTATATAACCACCAAAAACACCTACCATGGCTCTCGCAAAAATCATCTCCATCACCGGCCGCGGCGTTTATGTGCCCGGCAACGACATTGACACCGATCGCATCATCCCGGCGCGCTACCTGAAATGCATCACCTTCGACGGGCTGGGGGAGGGTCTTTTCTACGACGTGCGCAAGAACCCCGACGGCACGGACAAGCCGCACCCCCTGAACGACCCGCGCTTCAAGGGCGCCTCGATCCTTCTTTCCGGCGCCAATTTCGGCTGCGGTTCCTCCCGCGAGCACGCCCCGCAGGCGATCCAGAAATACGGTTTCCGCGCCGTCGTGGCGGAGAGTTTCGCCGAGATATTTTTTGGCAACTGCACCACCCTCGGAATACCCTGCTTCTGCGCCAGCCGGGAGGATATCGCGCTGATCGCCGCGGCCATCGGGCGGGATCCGGGGATCGCCATCACCGTCGATGTCGCCGCCCAGGAGATCCGGTTTGGCGGGCAGACGGCCAAGGCCGTCATCCGCGACGCCGCCCGCGATGCCCTGGTCAACGGCCGCTGGGACCCCATCGGCGAGTTGCTGGAAGGCCTGCCGGGGGCCAGGGAGCAGGCTGCGAAGCTGCCCTACATGGCAACCTGATTTTAAAACCAAGCCATTTTGAACAGGAAGGTCGGGAAGGACGGGAAGATTTGGTTTCCGGTCCTCCGATCCTTCCCGATCTTCCCGACCGTCCTGTTCAAAATGGCTTTAAGGCTTGGCCTCAGCGTGGATATCCGCAAGTTTGTGGGACCTTTTTATAATTTTAGGCGTCAGACTGGCGCCCCCCCTTTCCACTATGCAATATTCCCTGAACGGCGTCCTTGAGGGAGCCGGCCTTCTGATTTACCCGCTGGGCCTTTGCTCGCTGGTGGCTCTTTTCATCATCATCGAGCGGGCCTATGCGCTGCGCAAGGCGGCGGTGATACCGCAGGACCTGGTGGACGCGGTGATCGCCGGGCGGGCGCTGATGGGCGGCCGGCACACGGTGCTCGCCCGCATCGTCGAGTTTGCCGAGCAGCACCCGAACGACGAGGGGGCGGTCAAGGCGTTTGCCCGGCTGGAGGTGAACCGCATGCAGCGGGGTGTGCCCTACCTCGACGTCATCTATGCGGTGGCGCCGCTGATCGGCCTGTCGGGCACGGTGACGGGGTTGCTGAAGGTTTTCTCGCAGATTTCGCCGGACACGGGGCTGCCCGATCCCGTGCAGTTCACGCAGGGCGTGGCGCTGGCCCTTTCGGCCACGGTGATCGGCCTTTGCATTGCCATCCCGTCCCTCATCGGGGCCGGGTACCTTTCCCGCAAAATCGATAATTACGCCGCCGAACTCGAGGTGCTCCTCGAGCGGATCCTGCGGCGCACCCGGCAATGAGTTCCCTGCTCAGCCGCCCCCGGCGCCGGCCGGAGCTGAATCTCGTTCCGTTGATCGACGTGCTCGTCATGCTGATCTTTTTCGCGTTCGTGACCATGCAGTTCAAGTCGGCGACGACCCTCAATCTCAACCTGCCGAAAATCATGACCGCCGGCAAAAACGAGTTCAAGGGGAACATCACGATCAGCATCGACAAGGACGGAGCGATCTACTTCAACGACCACCAGGTGAGCGACACCCAGCTCGAGGACTATCTGGTGCAGGCCCACAACGCCAACCCGGACTCCCACATCCTGCTCAAGGTGGACGAAGTCTCCCAGGTCAAAAGGCTCACGTTCGCGGAGGACGCCTGCCGCGAGGCGGGCTTCAGCGGCGCCAGCCTTGAGTCGAGAAAGTAGGGGCGGACGAAAGCGAAAAGCGGAAATCGAAAAGCGGAAAAAACCGTTTTTGCCATGTATATTGTCATTACGGGGGTGACTCGGGGATTGGGCAGGGCTTTGGCGGAGTGGTACATCAGGAACGGCCACGTCGTGGCCGGGTGCGGGCGCAGCGGCCAGGAAATCTTCGACCTGCGGTTCGCCCATCCCGAGCCGCATAGCTTCGCGGCGCTGGATGTGACGCAGCCCGTCAAGGTTTCGATCTGGGCGGAGCGCGTGCTGGGGCACGGCGTTCCCGACCTCCTGATCAACAATGCCGCGGTGATGAACGAACTGGCGCCGTTGTGGCAGGTCCCGTTGGAAAAATTCGCCCACCTGATGGCCGTGAACGTCAATGGCGTGGCGAACGTGATCCACGCGCTGGTGCCGGCCATGGTCGAGCGCAAAAAAGGGGTGATCGTGAATTTCAGCTCCGGCTGGGGGCGCAGCGTGTCGCCCGAAGTGGCTCCCTATTGCGCCTCGAAATGGGCGATCGAGGGCCTGACCAAGGCGCTCGCCGCGGAGCTGCCCGCCGGCATGGCCGCCGTCCCGTTGAATCCGGGAGTGATCGACACCGCCATGCTCCGCCAATGCTGGGCCAATGGCGCCGCGGGCTATCCCAAAGCCGAGGGATGGGCAGAAGCAGCCGCGCCGTTCATCCTCAGTCTCGGATCCAAGGACAATGGCAAGTCGCTCAGCATCGGAGCGGAGGAATAACCCGGAATTTGAACAGGAAGATCGGGAAGGCCGGAAAGGACTGGATTCCGAATTAATTCTTCCCGGTCTTCCCGTCCTTCCTGTTTAAAAATCCGAACTCAGATCATCGGAACATTCGGCTCGGCTTCGGCCTCATAATCCACGCCCGCCATGCCGAAGCCGAAGAGCTTCAGGAATTCGCTGCGATAGCCGGTGATGTCGGTCAATTCGGGCAGGTTCTCCGTGGTGACCTGCGGCCAGATCTCCACCACGGCGGCCTGGACCTCCGGCCGCATCTCGCGGTCGTCCACTCGCACGCGTCCGCCGGTGTCAAATTGGGGGCCGCCCGGCGCATACAGGTGGGTCGCGAAGAGCCGCTGCATCTGCTCGATGCAGCCTTCGTGCGTCCCCTTCGCCTTCATGATCTTGTAAAGGATCGAAATGTAGAGCGGCACGACCGGGATGGCCGAGCTCGCCTGGGTCACCAGCGCCTTGTTGATCGAGATGAAGGCGCGGCCGCCCGCGGGCTTGAGCTTGGCATCGATGGCTTGGGCGGCGCGCTCGAGGTCGTTTTTGGCGATGCCAATGGTGCCGTTCTTGTAAATGGCCCAGGTCACCTCCGGCCCGATATACGAATAGGCCACCGTTTGGGCGCCGGGTGCCAGGAGGTTCGCCCCGCGCAGGGCGTCGATCCACATCTCCCAGTCCTCGCCGCCCATCACGGCGACCGTATCCGCAATCTCGGACCCGGTGGCGGGCTCGATGGTGATTTCGGTGACGATCCCCTTGTCGGTATCGACGGTCTTGTTCGTATAGGGGGCACCGACC
>Ga0302326_10018754_pt1 | contig 14342 bp, 7 predicted proteins | sample Palsa_T0_3_FD_202264 | JGI IMG/M metagenome (GOLD analysis project Ga0302326, IMG submission 202264) | Peat permafrost microbial communities from Stordalen Mire near Abisko, Sweden - Palsa_T0_3 | ecosystem: Environmental > Terrestrial > Soil > Palsa > Peat permafrost | place: Sweden: Abisko... | reverse complement strand
CCAACCGAGGCGGTCACCGAGGTCCACGTATGCAGTCCGGAGGGTGGCGACGCCTTGGTCGGCGAGCTCGGTGAGCGTGGCGAGGGCTTCGTCGCCGCGGTTCAGCTTGTCGGCGAGGATGCTAGCGAGCTTGAGCGTCATCGTGCTCGCTTCGTCCTCGTCACCTTCGACTTCGATCCGCTGGGCGAGGAGCTCGGCGACGCGGTCCCACTGTTCGGACTTTTCGCAAAGGTCGCACAGGCGCGCGAGCGCGTCGAAGTCGTCCGGGTCTGCCTTGCGCACCACATCGAGGGCCCGTACTGCCTTCGACGTGTCGTCCAGCTTCTCGTAGAGGCGCGCGAGGCGATTTCCAATCTGCGCCCGTTCCCCCGCGTCGGCGACGAGCTTGAGCTCGCGCTCGAGCGCGTCCGCCGCAGGGGCGAACTGATCGCGCGTCTCCTGGAGATCGGCAATGGCTTGGAGCGCCGGTCGGCACGTCGGGTCGAGATCGGCAAGGACCTGCTCGTAGCGTGCGATCGCCGTGTCGACGTCACCAATGCCCGACGCGAGAAGCTCGGCCTCGCGCAGTACGACCCGCGCCTTCTCCGATTTGTCGACGGCGAGCGCACCGAGTCGTCGCAAGAGCGTCGTGGCCTCGTTGTGATCCTCGCGCTCGATGGCGTAATCGACGAGGCGCTCGAGGGCTTCCCGATCGTCGCCGTCGTCGAGCACCTTGAGCCACTGCTCGCGGGCGGCCTCCTTGTCGGTGAGGCGCGTTGCATAAAGCGTGGCTGCCTGCCGGCGAATGGCGACACGCTTGCCCTTGTCGGAAACACGGCCGCCGCGCTTCGACAAGAATGCGACGAGCTTGTCCCAAGCCTCGATGGCGCTGTAACGCTCGGCCAGCGTCGTGGCGAACTCATCGGCGGTAGGGTCCAGATCGCAAGCCTGCTCGAGCTTCTCGAGGGCCGACGGCTCGTCGCCCGCACGCAAGTAGTGGTCGGCGGCGCGGGCGTAGTTTTCGGCCTCGAGTCGACCCTCGCCTGCGAGCTGCCCGCACTGCGTCGCCGCCACTGCGGCGCGGTCCCATCGTTCGGCGGCAGCGAAGCACCGTTCTGCGCTGGCCCAGAGCTTGCCGTTCTTCTGGGCTTCCGCCGCGTCGGCGTAAGCATCACCGGCGCCCGACGCATCGGCGAGCTGTTCGCGGATTTCCCCGAGGCGCTCGAGAAGCTGGCCCCGCGCGACAGCGTCCTCGAGTGACGAAGCGCCGTCGGCGATCACTTGCGCGGCCTGCTCGAGTTGGCCGCCCTTCTCGAAGAGCTTCGCGGCCGTCGCCACTGCACGGTCATCCTCGGGCGCCAGGCGCGCGATCCGCCCCCATGCCTCGGCGGCGGCGGCGAAGTCACGCCGGCGCTGTTCGTGCAGAGTGGCCAGCTTCTTTTCGAGCGCAATCTTCGTGTCGACTTCGCTCGCCGCATTGGCTTCGGCTTCGAGCACATTGGCGAGATCGTCCCAGCGTTGGGCCTTCTCCAGCAGGCGCGAGAGGGCCTGCCGCGCCGTGTCGTCGCTGCGGTCGAGCGCAAGGAGCTGCTTCAGGGCGCTGACCGCGCCGTCGATGTCGCGCAGATTGCCCTCGCAGATGCCGGCAACCTCCCGAAGACGCTCCTTGCGCGTCTCGAGAGACTCGTGAGACGCGCTTACCGCGCGCACGCTGGCGAGGAGCACATCACGTAGCTGAGCGTAGTCGCGCTTGCTCCGCAGGTAGTCCTCGACCCACGCGAGCGCCTCGGGATGCGCGGGATCCCCCTCGAGCACTTCCTTGTACTTTGCGAAGGCCTCCGGTTTCTTTCCCTTGCCTGCCAGCATCTGCGCTGCGTCGAGCACGCCCTGCAAGCGATCGGGTGGAAGACCGCTCACGCGTCTCGGCTCGATGGCTTCTCCGTCGCTCCGCAGGCGCGAGGCCTCCGGCGTCCGTTCGACGGCGTGCTGACGGGTCTGCATTTGCGGCATCTCGGCCGCCGGGACCACACCCTGAGACGCGAGCTCGGCAAGCTTCTGCGCCGCGTTGCCGTCTGTGTTTCTGATTGGCTCGAGGACAGTCATCGCCTCGGCGAGCTGCCCCGCGGCCTCGTAGGAGGCGGCCAGACCGTTGCGGGCGTCGACGGTCATGGCCCCGTTGGGATTCTGCGTGATGTAGGCGAGGTAGCGCGCAGGGAGCTCGGCATCACGCGCGAGCGTTCGCGCGTAATACATGAAGAGCTGCAGCGCGCGGTCGTGACCTGCGTCGAGGTCGAGCGCCCCCGACGCGTAAGCGAGACCATGTTCGCCGTCGTAGACCTCGGCTAGCGCGATCAGCATCTCACATGCCGTGGCGCGCTCCGAGGGGCCGACCGGCTCTCCCGCAGCGACGCGGTCAAGGACGGAAGAGGCAAGCTCCTGCTGAATCGCCGGGTCCTGTGCATCGATTTCGCGAGCTCGCGAGAGCGCACGCGTCGCGCCCGCGAGGTCGCCACCTGAGCGCCGCGTTACGGCCTCGTCACGCAAGAGCGCGACCCGACGACTGGGATCAGACTCGATGGCGAGCTCCGCCTCGTAGAGCGGGTAGGCCTCGTCGTACCCTCCCTGTGCTTTGAGCAGCTCGCGCGCCTGAAAGATGGCGAGCGCGTTCTCGGGGTCAAGCTCCGCTGCACGCTTGTAGTTGTCGATTGCCTTGCGCGGTTGGGCGAGCGGTGGCTCGGACCAAAGCCGTCCGAGCTCCTCGTGCATGGCCGCGAGCTCGGCGCGCAGCTCCGGGCTTTGCACCACGAGTGGTGCCAACGTTTTCGTGCGCCGGTCGAGGAGCGCGGCGAGCGCCTTGGCATCGCCCTTGTCCCGATAGAGTTGTGCGAGCCGGCCAGCGGCGACTTGCTGCGTCGGGTCCTTGTCGATGGCCGTCATGAGGACACGCGCGCCACGGTGTGCGTCCCCGAGCGTCGTGATCCACACGTTGGCGGCTTCACTCAACCAGTGGCTGGCGTACGCGGGATCCCCCGTCTCGTTGCCTACACGCTCGAGCAGCGCCGCATACGACTTGGGATCGCCCGCGCCGGCCTGATGGGCATACGCCAGAGCTTCCTCGTCGTGAGGATTGGCGACGAGGCGCGCGACGAGCGCTTCGATCTCGCTCGGATCCATGTGCGCGCGGAGGCTATCACCGTTATCGCGCCACTAGCAATCAAGCCAAATACGGCTCATTCGAGGATGCCATACCGTGTCGTCCCGGCAGGCGCAGACGCGCTCGCTGCAGGTTTCGCCGACGTCGTCGGATGCGGATGCGGATGAATCTGGAGGGCATGGTGCTCGGACCCGCTCGGTGTTGGCAGCGCCGAGCCCAGCTCGATCGCGGTCGTAGGAGGGGCCTCTGTGACCGTCGCAGCGGAGGTAGCCACTTCGGCCGTCGTCACCGGGGTGACCGCCTCGGGCGAGGCACGGTGTGGCGGAAGAAGGGCGATGCGGAGGAGCAACGCGCACGCCGCGATGAGCGCGAGACCAAGCGCGATTGCGCCAAACAGGAGGTAGCGGGGGCTACGCTGCGGTGCGACGTCAGCGACCTCGAGGCTGTCGGCTGCTGACGGAGACGCCGCCGCCGGCGGCCTCCAGGAGCTGACGACGCGGCGTCCATCGAAGCGGCCGCCCGCCAACGCGTTCCGCACGCCGCTGCTGGAGCTGCCTGACGATTCAATGGCCTTGAGGAGCTCCGCTGCCATCTCGTCCGCGTTGGTCGGACGATCGTTGGGGCTCTTCGACATGGACCGCATGATCACGCGCTCGAGCTCGAGGGGGATGTGCGCGTCGGGGCAAGCCTCGTTCATCGACTTCGGCTGCGACTTGATGTGCCGTGCCATCACGATGATCGCGTCGTCGTCGGTGAACGGCGGGCGGCCCGTGAGCACGTGGTAGAGAATCACTCCCAGCGAATAGAGATCGCTGCGCGCGTCGAGCGGTTTGGCTTGGGCCTGCTCCGGCGACATGTAGCGCGGCGTGCCAAAGACCGTCCCGGCCTGCGTTTCGATGGCGTTCATCGGGCCCGCGCCTTCGCCGAACATCTTTGCGATACCGAAGTCCAACACCTTGACGATCTCGGCCGCGATGCCGCTCGCGTTGACCACGCGCGCGAAGAACAGGTTGTCCGGCTTGAGATCACGATGAACGATGCCCTTGGCGTGGGCTTCCGCGAGCGACCGCAGCGCTTGGCAGGCGAGGTCGACCGCGACGTCGGGGGCGAGACGCTTCTCACGCGTGAGGCGCTGGCCGAGCGACTCTCCGTCGAGCAGCTCCATGACCAGGTAGAGCTCGCCCGTCTCGCTCTGACCAAAATCGAAGACCGTGACGGTGTGCGGCGACACGAGGACGCTGTTGGCTCGCGCCTCGCGGAGAAAGCGCGCTTTGGACGCTTCGTCCATCGCCTTGTCGCTGCGAAGAATCTTGAGGGCAACGTCGCGGTTGATGTTGGCCTGACGGGCGCGGTAGACGGCGCCCATGGACCCGGCACCGAGCTTGGCCACGACCGTGAAGCGATCGCCGAGGGTGCGCCCGAGCATCGTGTCGAACTTCGAAGCAGTAATGTCGACCGATCGCAGAAAGAGGGCGCCGTCCTTCGGGCAGTGGGATGGGGCACCCGCGACCCTCTCGAGTCGGAGGTCGCAGCGAGGACAAACAAGCTCATCTACGCCGTCGTCTAGCGATGGCGTCGTTTCGTCAGGTTGACGAGCCGATGGAAACGACAAGGAGCCTCAAATGCTCGCGCGCTTGAGCCCATCGCGCAAGCGACATTACCTCCCGGACCGTAGCTGCAGCACGTTTCGTGGATCGCACACGACCGAATTTTCGGGTGCGAGGAGCGCATTGGGTGTCGGCACGCTCGCGATGTCGACGCCCTCGCGAACGCGTCTCGCTTCGAGATGGAGATGGATGAGCTCCGGAGACCCGGTGTCGCCGACCGCGCCAACGACGTCGCCGGCGTGAACGACCGAACGCTTGGCCAATCCAGGAGCGATCGCATCGAGGTGACCGAACAAGAGCAGATAGTCGCGAAGGCCTCCACCCTCACGCACCGCGTGCCTCGTCACCAACGTCGTGCCAAACAGCGAACCGACGTAGACCACCTCGGCATCGCCCTGCTGATGATCGAGCGTGATCATCGTGACTGGGGTGCCGCGCGCTTGTGGGAGATCGACCGCACCATGACCCACCGCGTGGAGCGTTCGTCCGCGCCTCTGCGTTTCGTCGGGGCGGTCGAGATCGTAACCCGAGATCACGCTGTGCCCACCCGGTAGCCCTGGAGGCACGGGATAAATGTATGCGTCGTAGTCGGACGGGCGATCGGGCCGCCGCGGGATCTGGTCGTAGAGCACCCACCTGCCGGAGCGCTCACGATGGGCGTTCTGCGCGATGGGAGCATCACTCTCTTCCTCGGGCTCGAGGTGGACGCACACCCCGTTGTCGGGGAACATGCCTGGCGCGCACCCGTCGGCGCTCACATCGCCCGTCGCACCCGCGATCTGGGGGTTGGCGCGCGCGAGATGAAGGGCGCGAACGACAGGCGCGACCCCGCGCGGGATGAGCGCGAGCCCCATCGTGAAAAGGGCCGCGAGCGGAAGAAGTCGTTGCACTATGCAAGTCTAACAGACAGAAGCAGCCGTTGTTCCACCCGACGGTTCGTCCCGATGGTAGAAGGGCTGTGCCGATGGACGTCACGCCCCGCCTGCAGAAGCTGTTCGATGCAGAGCGTACCGTGCGTGCGCTGCACACGGAGCTGAGCGCCGTCGACGGAGCGGCGCTCGTCACGGCCATCACACCGATTGCTCGCGAGATGTTGGCGTCGTCGGATTCCGCCGAGGCAAACCTCAAGCTCGTTCGCATTGCCGAGCTCCTCGCGGACGTTCCTGGTGAGGCATCGGTCGATCTGCTGGTCGACATCCTCGGTAGCGAGGAAGGCGAAGCGCGCTTGTCAGCGGGGGAGGCGCTCGAGGAACGGGGTTACTCTCGATACAAAGAGCTTGCCCTCGCGATCGAGCGTGCGCTCGACCGATTGCCGAAAGACAGCGTCGCCCTGCAAGAGCTTCCGTATCTCCTCGCCGAGCTTCCCGAGCCATCAGTCACGAAGCTCCTCGGGCGATTTCTGGCGCTCGAGTCCGCCGACGCGACGTGTGCGGCGATCGAGGCTCTCGTCGAGGTGGGTGATCCCGCGGGTGCGAAGCTCCTCGCGCCGCTCGAAAAGGACACGCGCACGGTGGACGTCGCCGGCGAGACGAGGATCACGGTGGGCGAGCTCGCGCGTGAAGCGATGGATCTGCTGCGGCGTGCACGGGCCGGAGAATGACCTCGCAACCGGACGTGTCGACGCGGCTGGCACCAGCCGACGCCGCCATCTTCGAGACGTTCGTGGTGCCGAGGTATCTTTCCCTCTTCGGTGAGCTCGCGCTCGAGACCATCGGGGAGACCGACGCCGCGGAGGTGGTCCACTTCGGTTGCCGCACGGGCTATCCCGATCGAGGCCTCGCGCTTCGTCTATCGGGGGCGCGAATCTTCGGGCTCGATGAGTCTCCCGCCGCCGTCGAGCTGGCACGGGCGAAAGCCGCGACGATGCCGGACATGGTTGCCGAGTACCGCGTGTTTGATGGCTACCCCACGTCACTTGGCGAGGGGACGTTCTCGCATGCCGTCGCGATTCATCCGCTCGCCGCACCTGCCGATCGCGCACAGCTCATCGCCGAGATGGCTCGCGTGCTCGCACCAGGCGGTCAGCTCCTCATTGCACTACCGCTACGCGGGTCGTTTGGTGAAGTGGCGGATCTTCTTCGCGAGTGCGCCCTCAAGAACGACGATGCGGCCCTGTCGGCTGCCGTCGAACGAGCGATGGGGCAAAGGCCAACGGTCGAGGGGTTCTCGACTGAGATCGAAGAAGCAGGCTTCCACGAGGTGGACGTGACGTTGCGGCCTGCTGCAGTCGGGTTCGCGAACGGACGCGCATTCGTCGAGGATCCGATCACACGGCTCCTTCTGATGCCCGAGTTTCGGAGGAATCTCGCGACTGATGAGCTTGCCAAACCCTTTGGCTACGTTCGAGACGCCATCGACAAATATTGGAGTGAAGGCGAGTTCGAGCTCAGCGTCCACGTCGGTTGCGCGACTGCCCGTCGCTAGCGGCTAGTGGCAGTAACCGTCGATGCAGACGCCGGCGTTCGGGCAGTTCTTGCCGATGGTCGGGTCGCAATCGCTTCCGAGGTTCGAGTTCGAGCCGCAGACCTGGTAGCTCCCGCTCTCCGTCGTCACGGTCTTGCAGACGTTGAACTGGTCAGCGGTCTGGCAGGCGTTCGGGTTGCTCTGGCACGAGATGTAACAGTCGTGGCGCAAGCAGATGCTTCCGACAGCACACACGTCCTGAACGCCGTCCGTAGTGCAAACGAAGTTCGGCAACTCGTTCGGCATGCACCCGCCGTTGACGCACACGAGACCTTGGGAGCAGGTATTGCCCGTCCCACACTGGGCATCGCAGTGGCCTTCGATGCAGATGCCATTCGAGCCGCAGCTTCCACCAGGAACCGTACATGCCGAGGGGTTACCCGTGCACTCACCATTCGAGTCACACGAGTAGCCAGTGGGGCATGCTTGGGTGGCGCTGCATGACGGCGTACACGCACCCTGAACGCATTGTTCGTTGGTGCCGCATTGTGTCTCGTCAGCGCACTCGTTGGCAGGAGCCGTGCACGTTGCGTTGAGGCACAACGATCCGGCACCCAGGCTCGCGCAGTCACTGTCAGCGAAACATCCTGTGTAGGCGTGCGGCCCGCTGTCGACCCCTCCATCCGTCGTACCATTGGCGACGCAGCTCGCGATGCCGTTGTTGATGGTGCACGAGTAACCGCTGACGCAACCGTTTTGGGTGCAATCACCCTGCTGGCAAACGCCAGCGGTGCTGCACGTCGACCCTGAAGGGCACTGAGCAGGGGAGGAACAGGTGTTGTTGGTCTGTGTGCTGTTGTCATCCCCATAGATGGGACACCCCAGCATCACGCCCAATGTAGCCAACACGCCGAAGGGAAGGATTCGCTTCATGGTCCTAAACGCTCCTCCACCCAGTCTAGCAATGTGTGTGCCCTGGACAACCGTGACGTGATGGCGAGAAATAGGGCAGTTCGAGAGAGTGGTGTGGACTGGGGTTCACGCGTGATGTGGACCAAAGGCCCGCTTCCTCGTAAGGTGAGCGGGCCGAGCCGCCCCAATGTACGTCCAGTGTGAGCGTTGCAAGACGGAATACGACTTCGACGACGCGCTGGTAAGCGAACGTGGAACGACGGTGAAATGCACCCAGTGTGGGCATCAATTCAAGGTGCGGCGCACGGCGGCACCCGACGGCGCAGCGGATCGGTGGGTCGTGACGACCGTCGCAGGAAAGACTCTCGTTTTCACGTCGCTCCGTGAGCTTCAAAAGGCAATTCTGGGCAAGCAGGTTGCGCGCAGCGATTCGCTGTCACGGGGGACCGCTGCGCCGCGGCTGCTCGGCGCCATCGCCGAGCTCGAGCCGTTCTTCGACAAGCGCGCGAGTGTCCCCCCCAACGCCGACATGGAGCCGGCGACCAACCGCAAGCCGTCGGTGAAACCGCCCGCAACGCAAACACCGGAAGATGGTGTGAGGCCACGCATTGACACGCTGCGGCCACCCGCCGGAGTCGTTGCGCCGCAACACGTGATTCCGCGGGATCCCGCTCCGTCGGCATCATCGTCGCTGGCGTCTACGTTGGGGCATTTGTCGAACGCTACCGCTGAGCCCTTCGCGCCACGGCCACTCAATCCCTCTCACCAGGCGCCCGCGCCGGCCTATGCAAACCCGCTTCACGGGACGATGCCCATGCCACCCGTGGCTGCGCGTGTCACACCGCCGCCGCCGAGGCAGGCGCCCCCACCTCAGGAAACGCACTCACTGCCGCCGCCGACTGCGCCGGTCCGTCACCAGCAGCCTCAGCCACAACACGAGCACGACGCCTTACACCCACGGTACCCCTCCATTCCCGAAGAGAGCTACGTGGCACCCAGACGGCGCGTGGGCGGGTGGATTGTCGCCCTGGTGCTTCTCGGGGGTGCGAGCGTTCTCGGGTTTGTCGTGGCCAAACCGTACCTGATGCACGGGACCAAGCCGTCGGCTTCGCTTGCGCCGCTCGACCCGAAGGCCCAGCAGCTCCTGTCGGACGGGGAACGGGCGTTTACGCAAGGCAACCTCGATGTCGCAAAGGAGGATTTCGACAAGGCGAGCGTTCTCGCGGACAAGGACCCACGTGTTCTGCTCGACGTCGCGCAAGTTGCGGAGGCGCGTGCGGATGTGGGGTGGCTTGGCGCGCGTCTCGCGACGGTGGGTGAAGCGCAGACCCGTGCGCGTAAGGAGCTCGACGAGCTCTCCGTGAGATCGAGCGCCGCCGCGGACGCCGCTCTTGCCGCGACGCCTGACGATCCGGCGGCAGTACGCTCGAAGATCGACGCACTCCGCATTGCCGGCGATCTGGCGCAGGCACGAGCGCTCGTCGCGAAGATGACCACGTCGTCGCTCGCGGGCCAGCCGCAAACCGAGTACGTGCTTGCGGCGCTCGATCTCGCCGAGCCTGCAACGCCGACGACTCAGGTGATCGAGCGCCTGCGTGATGCAGTCAACAGCGAAGAGAGCTTGGGTCGTGCGCGGGCCGCGCTCGTGTATGCGCTGGCGCGCATGGGTGATGCAGCTGGCGCACGACGCGAGCTCGAGAAGCTCCTCAGCTTGCCACGCCAGCATCCACTTCAGTCCGAGCTGCGCGCATTCGTGGATCACGCGACGCAAGCGGCGACCGGCGACGCCGGCACGATGGCTTCAGTCGACATCAACGCGCTTCCAGGGGGTGGCAGCTCGAACCCCGGCTATTCGGCGGCCGACCCGCGCTCGCTCAACCAACAAGCCGATGCCGCGCGAGCACGAGGCGATTACGCCAAAGCGAAGGAGCTCTACGGGCGCGTTCTCGTATCGAATCCCAGCGACTCCGAGGCGCTCGCGGGGCTTGGCGACTGCTCTTACGCCCAACGAGATCTCGAAAACGCGAAGACCTATTACCGACACGCTCTCGACGCGAACAACACGTACACTCCCGCTCTCATCGGCCTTGCCGACACGCTCTGGGACACGGGCGATCATGCCGGTGCACAGAAGATGTACAAGGACATCATCGACCGCCTTCCCGAAACGATGGTCCCAGCTCGCGCGAAGACCCGTGTGAACGAGGGCGGCGGAGCTGCCGCGACAGCGACGACGACGACCGCCGCGACGGCGACGGCGACCACGTCTGCGACGACCCAAGGGGGCGGCACGTGAGAGCCTCATGCGTCGTGGTTCTCGCCTTGGTGGTCTCGGCGATGGGGTGCGAGGGTCGGCCTCGAAGCGGCCACGGAACAGGCGCGACCCACGAGCCGCACAGCGGTCCGGCGATCGCCGTGTTCGATCTGAGCGCCGGCGCACCGGAGAAAGAAGAGGGTGGGCTACTGGGTGCGCCGCCCGGTCGACGGCGGGCGTTCGACTCGCTCGTGAAAACGATCGACGAGGCTCGGCGCGACAAGGACACCAAGGCGTTCTATGTCCGTTTCGGGTCGGCCTCGCTCGGGATGGCCCGAGCGGAGGAGCTCGGTGAGTTGCTCGCGAGCGTTCGAGCCACGATGCCCGTGCACTGCCACGCTGACGGGCTCGGAAACTCGTCGATGCTCGTCGCTGCGCGCGGGTGCTCCAAGATCACGCTCGCCCCTGCAGGTGAGGTCGAAGCGGTGGGGCTCGCAGCGCAGGTCGTCTACATGCACAAGCTGCTGAGCGAGGAGCTGCACATCGATCTCGATATCCTTCAGGTCGGGAAGTTCAAGGGAGCCGAGGAGCCGCTCACGCGCGACGGGCCCAGCGCCGAGGCGCGCGAGTCACTCGAAGCCGTCCTCGTGGACCTGCGGAGCGCGTGGATCGATGCCATCGGCAAGGGGCGCGACACCCACACGGACGCGAAAGAGGCGGCGGAGGACGGTCCGTTCGCGGCTCCGGCGGCAAAGGACCGCGGGCTCATCGACGACGTCGGGTACGACGATGATGCACGCGAAGCAGCCAAGACCGCTGTCGGTGCCGTCCGAGAAGTCACGCGCTTCGGGCCAGGCTCACATTCGGCCACGTCCGACATCGACGACTTGCTTCGTGTCTTTGCCGGTGACGACTCCTCGGCGCCGCACGTCATGGTCTTGCGCGCCGTCGGCAGCATCTCGATGGGCGAAGGGTCGAGCATGCTCGGGGATGAAGGCATCACCGAGAAGGCGTTCATCAGACAGATCACGCGTGTCACCAACGATGACGCCGTGCGCGCCGTGGTGCTTCGCATCGACTCACCTGGGGGCAGCGCGCTCGCGAGTGATCTGCTCTGGCATGCGTTGATGAAGCTTCGAGACAAGAAGCCCATCATCGTGAGTGTGGGCGACATGGCAGCGAGCGGCGGCTACTACCTCGCATCGACGGGCAACGAGATCTACGCCGAGCCGGCCAGCATCGTCGGGTCCATCGGCGTGGTCGGTGGCAAAGTGGGAATCGGCGATGCGCTCTTGCATGTCGGCGTTCACGTCGAGACGTTCCCCGCCAAGAGAGGCGACGACGCGGCCAAGGCGCGCGCAGCATACGAGTCCCCGTTCGTGGCGTGGGACGACGCGACGCGGGCGCGTGTGCGAGCGTCGATGGAAGGGATCTACGAGCTCTTTCTCGACCGCGTCGCCAAGGGACGCAAGACGACGGTCGACGCGATCAGGCCCTCGGCGGAAGGTCGCATCTTCAGCGGGGTGGAAGGCAAGAAGCGTGGCCTCGTCGACACGCTCGGTGGGCTCGGCGCGGCCGTGTTGCGCGCCAAGGAGCTCGGCGGGTTGCCGAGTGATGCCTTCGTCCGCGTCGTGCCAACCGCGCCGCGTATCGCCGACATGCTCGTTGGGTCGGAGGGGTTCGACAGTCAGGCACCGAGCTTCGATCCGTCGAAGCTCGCTACGCCGAGCCCGTGGCTCGCTTGGGTGCACGAGGTCTCACCCGAGGTGACCGTGTTTGCGACGAGCCTCGCATCACTCGCGACGCGCGAGCATACGGCGTGCGCGCTGCCGTTCGCGTTGATCGTGCGGTAGGGGCACATGGGGAGCGGTGATCCGAACGTCCACACGCGCGTGACGCTGCCGCCGCCGGAATGGGCGACGACGTCTCCCAGTGCGGATGGCCCTCCGTCGATCGTCGAGCCCGTTGCGAGGCGCGAGGGGCGGAGAGCAGAGGAAGCTGGCTTACGCGCGGCGCGCGATGCAGCCCGCGCGGGCGGCGATGCCGACGCTGAACGGCGCGCTGCGATCGGGCTGGCGCGCCACCTTGCATCGCGCGAGCAAGATCTCGACGAGGCGGTCGAGCTCGGGCTCGCGGCGCTCGATCGCGCCGACGAGGTGGAGCTTCGCAAGGAGGTCGCTTCTTGGCTCGAGATGGTCGGAGAGCCAGCCACCGCCGCGATGGTGCTGCGCAAGACGACCGAGACCGGCCCGTCAGCAGCAGCAACGATGGTTCGCGTCGGGATCCTTCTTGCGCGCGCCGGTGACGGCCGAGGGTCGAGCGCGGCGCTGGAAGAGGCGTCGCGGCTCGACCCCGACGATGCGACGGCGCTGGAGCTTCGAGGAGGTCTTGTCGGGTGGGCGACGGATGCCGTGGACTCGCGGGCGGCGGCGCGGTGCTTTGCAGAGGCGGCTCACCGGCGCAAAGTTGCGGGCTCGCTGACGGCGGAGCTCGAAGATGCACTCCGAGCTTTCGAAGCTGACCAAACGAGCGAGACCGCAGCCCACGCGCTCGAGTCGGCCCTTCGCGACCGCGGCAAGAGTGCTGCAGCCGACCACGCCGCACGCGCCCACGCAATGGCAGTCGGTGGAGGCGCGCTCGTGCGCATCGTGGCGGAGCGGCTGGGAGCGCAGGGCTACCTCGAGGCACTCGGTGCGTCGCTCGACGCGGGTCTCGATCGCGTGTTTTCTGGTGATGACGCGGCGACGTTCGACGGCATCTTGCTGCGTCTCGGGCTGCTCGAGGCTCTCGCTGCGCGTCTCGAAGTGCGGGTTGATGGTGTTGGCGAAGCCCCCCAGCTTGATCGCCAAGCCTTGCGCGATCAGCTCGCCCGACTCTTCAGCGGCCCGCTCGGGAGCGCGACGCGGGCAGCCCAGCAGCACGTTCGGCTGGTGTCCGAGGATCCAAGGCGCGAAGAGTCTCTGCTCGCCCTTCGCGACCACGCGGAGACCACCGGAGACCGCGCACCACTCGTGGAGGCGCTCGTCCGTGGGACGGCCGCGCGAGCCGGTGACGCCGAGGCACGGGCGCACTGCGCGCGGGCTCTCGCCGTGCTCGCCGAGGAGACGCTCCAGCACCCGATGCTCGCGACGTGGGCCTACCAACGTCTTCACGAGCTTGCGATGGCGGACGCGCGCGCCCTCGAGCTGACGGCGGGGCTCGGCGACGTCGACGAGGCGATCCGCCGGCTGGGTGCAGAAACCAACGAAGCGGAGCGACGTCAGTGGCGCGGGGCTCTCGACGACGCTCTCGCCAGCGAGACCCACAATTTCGGGCTCGGCCGGTGGCTGCTTCGACAGGAGCTCGTGGCGCCGGATCCGATGGAGGCGCGCGCCGCGCTCGCGACGGCGGCGCGTCAGCGCGGTGATCTCGCGGAGGCATGCGCAATCATGGCGCCTCTCGCGGAGCGCCCCGAGCACGAGGCGAGCGACGCGAGTGGAGCTCGGGCTGCGAGCCTCGCTTGGGTGAACGCTGCGCTCGCGGGCGATGCGCGCGTGCGGGCGCGAGCGCTCGAGCGCCTCGCGACGTTCACGGCGCCCGGGGTGCGCGCTGTCTTGCTGGCATGCGCGTCCGATGGCCTGTGTGCGCTCGCAGAGCTTCCCGAGAACGCAGGCGACAGGGGAGCGCTTCTCGCGCACGCACGCAGCCTCGCTGAAGTGGCGTACCAGGCCGACGCTGGCTCGGCGCGGGCTCTCGTGGCGCTTGCCAATGCATCGCTCGGCGAGCGTGATCGCACCGCCGCTTCGATGCTCGAGCGCGTGGCGACCGCAGTCCACGCCACACGCCGGCACTGTGAGGCGCTGGCAGACATGCTCGAGGCGCTCGGCGAGCGGGATTATTCCGTTGCGTGGACGCAGCGCCTCGTCGCGCTTCGGCCCGGTGATGTCGCGGTGATCGCGCGGCTCATCGCGCGCATCGCTCAGCTCGCTGACGCGGCACGGCTCATGGACGCCGTCATGTGGCTCCTTCCGCAGCCGCTACCCACCGCGACACT
>Ga0302326_10018753_pt1 | contig 14342 bp, 15 predicted proteins | sample Palsa_T0_3_FD_202264 | JGI IMG/M metagenome (GOLD analysis project Ga0302326, IMG submission 202264) | Peat permafrost microbial communities from Stordalen Mire near Abisko, Sweden - Palsa_T0_3 | ecosystem: Environmental > Terrestrial > Soil > Palsa > Peat permafrost | place: Sweden: Abisko... | reverse complement strand
CGGGGATGCCGGTCGGCGCATACCCGCGCATGAACGGCGCCACCGCGTGAAAACCCGCATCGGCCAACGCTGGCAGCAGATACCGCCACGTGTGAGCTGAATCGGGGAAGCCGTGCAGGCACAGAGCGAGCGGCCCGCTGCCCACCTCCAGGACACCGAACTGCAACCCGTTCGCCGTCACGGTGCGGGCGCGCAGCCGACTAGTCATGCGAAGCAGTATCGGCGAGTCCCGGATCGATTCGCAATTGCCCGGTCCTGGACCCCGACTGCAGCGACTCCGCCCGCTTCGACGGAATGCCTCGAACTGCTGCAAACGGGCAGCGGGTCGCTGCCGCACGAGATGCTGATTATGATCCCGAGCTGTAGCAGGGCCACGCTGCGCCTCGAAACCGTCCGTTTGGTACGTCAGAAGGTTTTGGAGCCGCAGGCGTAGGTGGCCTCATGTGACTGTCGGCCGCTGGTAGCGCGGCGGGTCGTGTCAGTTCAAAATAACGAAAAAATTGTTCAGAATCGCCGCTCAGATGCTGCTTCTCTAGCAACAAGGCAAAAGAACTCGTGCGCGTAGCTGGACGTCGCTTATAGCATCGCCCAGCTACGCGCACGCTATTCAGCAGGAACCCATCGTGGCCTGATTAGTCCCCGTGTCGACGTAGACGTCTGGAATGAAGCCGTCGCTGGTACCGTCCCACAAGCTACTGGTCTGGCCGGAATCTGAATTTGTCACGACATCACCCTGCGCAGTGCAGAGGATACTGATAGTGGCGCCGTCAGCTACCTCTGCCACTTCTGTTGAGCTCCCTGACGGCTGCTCATAGACATAGACAGCACTGTCTCCCTGCGGGGCCACTACGATTCCCGTGGCGTACTCGGGTGAAGGGCTATCGCTCTGTGACGGGCTCTGTGACGGGCTCTGTGACGGGCTAGTGGGTGTGGCCGAGACCGTGGCCGTGGCCGTGGGCGTAGGTGGTTTTTTCTCAGCCGCCGAGGACGGGATAGGGTTGTAGACCACGCCCATTCCAATAGCTAGTACAACTAGGACAGCACCTACGCTGAAACATGGCAGCCTGACCCAGTTGCCGACCTTGGGCATGGCGATCTTCGGCATGATGCTACCGGAGACTGTGAAATTCCCGCCTACGAGGCCGACGAGGATCAGGATCGCACCGACAATACCCAGTACTACGATTAGTGGCGTCATTTTGGGGCCTCCCCCGCAATAAGGCGTCCGTTCTCCGGATCATGAAGATCCATTTACTTTGTGAGCGCCTGTACACACCTCTGATGCCGTGTTGTTCAGGCGTTCTGTGACAGAGGTTGTAGCGTCGCCTGGCGAATGCCTGGCCTCGTCAAGTTAGCCACAGATGTGAGCCCCGAAAGCTGGCCATCTTTTGGTTACTCGTTTATACGACGGTCCCCTGACGGATAGTTCAGTGCGCCTCAAGATTTTTTCCCATAGTTGAACCTGGCGCGGCTCGGCTCCGTGTAGCCGTCCTAGTGGTGGCCGTCACTCGGGGTATGAAGCATGTCGATCGAGCAGTGCTCGAGACGGCGACCCTCAGCTGGGGCTGAAGCTGAAGTGACGGTGGTCAAAACGGGGTTGAGTACCTTGGCCCCTTACTCTTCCAAGCCGATCAGTCCGCAAGAAATCTTTCCGAGCCAGGTGAGCGGGGTTACGAGCCCCAGGCCTGGGAGGCGACCTCCCTGAAGGGCTCCCCATACCGGGATCGCCTGTGCATACTGGACAAAGTTGGTGGCCGCAGACTCCGTCCAAAGGTCTGTCCGGGCGCTGATGTGACCAGGGGCCGTCTCGGTTCAGGCAAACGTGAAGAAAAATCGAGAGAATCTCCAGATCGACTGAACCGGTCGGCAGATAGGCGTCGTAAAAACCTGGTGAGGGGAACTAACGGTGTCGGTAACCGACGCTGCGGACCGGCCAGCGGCCGAGGAGGCGGACCTTGTTGCCCAAATCGCTGCTGGGGACGTTGAGGTCCCGGTGGCCATGCTCTACCGGACGTATGGCAAACGGCTCTTTCGCTTCGGGATGCAGCACCTCGGCGACGAGGGCTTGGCCGAAGAGATGGTTCAGGAGACTTTTGTGAGGCTCTGGCGGGCAGCGGGCAGGTTCGACGCTGAGAAGTCCAGCGTCGGCACTTACCTGTATGTCATCGCCCGCAGCGTCGCCGCTGACATCCGCAAGCGTCCGTCGTCTCGCCCGCTGATGCCGGTTGAAGACGTAGACATACCGCCGATACCCGACAGCGTCGATCAGATACTCGACAGCATGATCGTCCGGGAGGCTGTTGAGACCGTCGGACCAGGCCACGCCGAGGTGATACGCCTCGCTCAGGACGAAGGGCTTACGCAATCGCAGATAGCCGAGCGCCTCGGCCTGCCCTTAGGTACGGTCAAGACCCGCACCTTCCATGGAATGCGGGCCCTGCGTACCGCTCTGACCGAGCGAGGTTTCCATGGCATATGACGTTCAGCACGCCCTCAAACACCCTGAGGTCGGCGCATGGGCCCTCGGAGCCTTGGACGCCGACGATACCGCTGCGTTCGAGGAGCACCTACAGTCCTGCGAGCAATGCCAGTCAAAGGCCGCCGAGTTCGCTCCGGTGGCCAAGAGTCTCGCCCTCGCAGCACCGGCGGCTAAGCCACCGCCTGACCTCCTATACAAGACCCTGGCCGCCGTTCGGTACGCCGCGATGGCTGAGAGCCGGCCCGACCCTGAGCCAGAGCCCCGGCCTGAGCTTGTTGCACCGAAGCCAAGCTCGACGAGCAAGGCGAGCCGCTGGTGGCACTTCCACTGGACCAATCCTCTGCTCCCCGTGGTCACTGCCCTGGGCGCCGCAGCGGTGACCGCGGCCGCATTCATCGGCGCCCAAATCTTCCAGGCGGCCGCTCCGGCGGTGGCAGCGTCGTTCGTCCTTCGCCCTCAGCCCGGCCAGCCCGGCTCGGCTACCGCCACCGCGTACGACATTGACGGTGGCTACAAAATTCAGCTCACGGCAAAGGACCTACCGAAGCTCGGCCCAGGTCAATTCTTCGAGTGCTGGTATGCGGGCCCAAATAACCGCCCCGGGCATCCGCAGCTGATCACAGGAGGCACGTTCTCCAGTAGCAATGGCACCTTCACCATGTGGAGCGCCGCCGACCCAGGCACGTTCAGGGTCATGCAGATCACCGAGGAGCAAGCCGGCGCTGGCAGTCAGCAGGGCAAGGTGATCCTCAGAGGCACCGCTCACGACGACTGACCGGCTGGCCCCCGGGCCAACGGCCCGTCCGTGGCCGTCCGTGGAAAGCGGACGGTGTACGCCGACCGCACTGATGGCACGGACGCCCGTCCGCTATATGTCATGTCCGTGGACCCCGCAACACAGGGGTCCACGGACATGACAAGGTGACACACGACGGGACAAAGCAAACGGCCCGCATAGCCGAGAATTGGGTGCTTTTTGCAGGTCGACGGCTCCGGAAGTCGGCACTCGGGAGGTGCGAGCTGGGAGAGCCGGGGAGCCAGTAGGGCGAGCTGGGCGCCGAGGAGCTGCTTGTAGATTGGCTACGTTCGCCTCCGGCGCCTAGCTCCGTCAGGTGGCCGGACCCGGCGATATGGTCAGGCCGGGCATTGGCCAGCTGCCGGCCGCTAGCGCCGAGCTTATATTGAGTCGGTGGAGTTGCCACGTCGCCTGTCGATCCCTGGCTGCATCGGCTGCGGGGCAATGCGGCAGTATGAGAGCTGCGAGGGGGCCTGCCGCGAGCGCAGGCTCGAGCTCGTCAGCGGCAGCGATTACGACGAGCTGACGGCGGCCGCGGCGGCCTGTCGCGCTCGCATCGAGGGGTTCCGGGCTGTCGTCGGGGAACTGGCGCGGACAGAGCCCGGCCCGGGCGAGTGGCGGGTCGCGTACGAGGCGCTTCAGCAGTCGGCGCGTTCGGTGCTGCGACGCTCCGGGCCCGCAGCCGGGCACCGCGGTGATGAGCTGCCTGCACGCGCTGAGACCGTGATCGTCTGGCGCTGCGAGGATTGCGGGGGCGTTGATGCTCCGCAGGAGTGCATCGATGTGTGCATTTGGGGGCCGGCCGACTGGGTGGACGCGGCCTTGTATGAGCCGCAGCGGTCGCGGGCCACCGTGGATCGCGAGGTTGAGCAGTCGCTGGCCGGGCTGCTCCGCAAGTTCGCGTTCACCACGCCGCGTGACGGGCAGTGGGAACGAAGCTGGCGTGCCTTCCAATCGCAGGCGCGCCTCGCTTTTCGGCCGGGGGCACCAGCCGCCTGACCAGCCGAACACGCTAAACGATCTTGATTACCTACAAAAATGACGCGCACCCCGGATCGTCTGCTCGTGGGGTGCGCGACACGAAAGCGGAGAGCGGGTGGGGGAGGTACCGCCGCGCTTGCAACCGAGCCCCTCAACAACGACCTGGTCGGCGACTTCCACCGCTGCTCCCCCGGCCTCAGCCGGGCGCCGGACCCTGTGGCGCCCGCGGCGTAGCCTCCCCCAGATGTTCCGCTCTCCAAAGACAAGCGAATCACGCAATTACACGCCTGTCTGTTTGTCGATCTCTCGACGGTAAAGACGTACATCGGCGGCGCCGCAACTGGGGCGTGAGCTCCACCATCGGGCACCTGGGACCATCAGTGCTTGCTATAGTACGCACTTGCCTGATATACTACGCATAGTCATCCGATCACCATGAAGGAATGCATATGACTATCATGACCAGTCAAAACGGCTATGCGGCGAGCCAGGCCCGCAACGCGGTGGACAAGACCGCTGACCTCTGGACGCAGGGCACACGGGGCCTGACCAGCCGTATTCCCCGGCTGCCGCAGATCAACCTGATCCCGGCCGTCGAACGCTACTTCGACGTCGTGGAGCTGACGGTGGACATCAACCGCTACCTCGCCGTCAAGTGGGTCCAGGCAGCAGGCAGGCTTACCGGCGTGATCCGTGACCAGGCCGAGTCGGCCACCGACGTCGTGCGTGAGATGCCCGCGTCGGTCGGCCACGCCGTGCACGAGCAGGCCGCCCAGGCCGAGCAGGCCGTCCGCGAGCAGGCTGAAAAGGCCGAGCAGGAGCGCGCACGTCAGGCCCGCAAGGCCGAGCGCGAGCAGGCCAGGCAGGCCCGCGAGCGCTACGAGGGCCAGACCAAGGCCGAGCTGAGCGACCAGCTCGCCGAGCGGGACCTGCCCAAGACGGGCAACGTCGACGAGCTCATCGAGCGCCTGGTCGAGGCAGACACCAAGTAAGCTGCCCGGCCGCCCCGCAACAATGAGGACGCCGGTATCGTCGCAGCACAGTCGCTGCTTCGATTCCGGCGTCTGCTGTTTCACCGCCCTTGCGGGCTTCCGCCCGCCACAGCGTATCGTTCGGGGTGCTGGCAACAGTCGAGCCGTCAGCACCGCTACAGCGTCCAGTTTCCTGAACTGCCCTGGTGTGCGCACCAGGCCCGGCGGAACACCTTGTCTGTTCCCCCGGCAGCACTCCGGAGTTGAGCAACGACGGAACGGCCGGTGGCGATAGCAAAGGTTGAGGGCAGCGGCTCGGCGGCGACAGTCATGCGTCTCTCAGTGTCTAAGAGCCGTTCCAGCGGTCACAGACCGAACATCAGCCACGCCTGGTGGCTGACCCAGTCGGGATACAACTCGGTCATGGCGTCGTAGAGCTCGCGGTCACTGGATGCCGTCTCCTGGAGCCGGCCGAAGTCGGTGAGGTAGCGTTTGGACGCCTCAATGGCCGCCGGCGTGTCCGGGGCGCCTGTCTTTTTGTGACCGGCGACGGCGATCTTCGGGTTCAGTGTCGCCAGGCGGTCCAGCGCGGCAATCCAGTTCTCGCGGCTCTCGGGTGTGGTGTCACCGACGTACATGTGGCACTGGTTGTACAGGACGTCGCCGCCGACCACGAGGTCGATCGATGGCAGGTGCAGGGAGGTGCTGTCGACGGCGTCGGTGCGGCCCTGCTCGATGATGCGCACTTCGTGGCCTTCGAGGCTGAAGGCGTCGCCGTCGTAGGGCTCGGGCAGCGTGATCGCCGACGGCAGCTGCCCGGGCCACCATTTGCGGAAGAACGGCAGGTGTGGGGACTGCTTGCGCATCAGCTCCACCGACTTCGGCGTGGCGATGGCCCGGGCGTCGGGGAACCGTTGCAGCAGCACGCTGAGCCCGGCGAAGTGGTCGATATGGCCGTGGGTGATGTAGATCGTGGTGAGGTTGCGGTGGTGCAGGGCAACCCAGTCGGCCAGCGCCTCGGCTTCAGCGGCGGTGGTGAGGGTGTCGACGAGGACGGCGTCGTTCTCGCCGAAGATCAGGGTCGACGTCATCGGATCAAACGCCATCGGTGGCCCGAACGGCCGCGGCCGCTCGCCCACCACGGCCTTTTCCGGTGCGGTGAAAACGTTGACGCTCAGCGGAGGTGTCATAGGTCGGCTCCTTTCCGAGACAGGGTGTCCCGAGCGTTCCAGGGATCACAGGACTTCCCTGCCGAATCCAGTGATCATGCTTGCACGGGTTCAGGCGGTGTTTACGGGCCATGGCCCGCTGTAGACGGTCTTTCCGCTGCTGCTGGCCTGGTGACAGGCCCCGGGGTGTCGTAGACATCACCGTCGGATCACCGGACACCCTATTTGAGACAGCGTTCGCCCAGGTCGGCCGCAGTCGCTCTTCATGATCGCGGGTGTTCGCGGGGGGATCCCCTTACGGACACCGATCGCCGCGCCCGGTGCCAGCGTTTGCGCATCCCCGTGACCTGTGACAACGCGTCATCCTCACCCTGTGTAACCGCAAGCACGGAACTCGCGCCAGAGGCCGGCTACGATGCGATGCGCGTTTTGGCAAACACCCTCGCCGCCCGCCGCTAAGCTCATCTAAGAAGTGCCTTCCTGCCAGGGACTGTCGATCATTCAGCAGTTCGACTTTCCCTCACAGGCAAGGCACTTCTTCGTATCTCGGACCCGTGTCGCATCATCGGCGTGAACGCCGAGGCTAAGGCTGGGGCTGCTGTCCTAGCCGGTCTGAGTTAGGTCGGAACTCACGATCACGCCATTGGTGACAGTGCAGGTTCCGGTGTAGGTGTTGGTTGCCCCGTCGGTCTGGCCGGCGGTCAGGTTCACCGCTACAACGCCATTTCCGAGGTCTTGCGCTGACCAGGACATACTGGATGTGGTGCTGTAGCCAGCGACCCACGCGTCATAGCCACTGGCACCATTGAGATTGTCTCCGCCGAGGTTCCATGCGTCTGCGTAATCCCCGTTGTTCAGGTCGGAGAGGTACTGGTCAACCACGGCAACGTCGCCAGAGGTGCCAGGTGCTGGCTGCGCCGCAGGCTCCTCAGGCGGGTACACGCCATAGTCCTGCTCAGTGACCTGGTCGAAAGTGGCGTAGTGGTAGGGGTACACGCCACCGGGGGCGAGCACGTTGGCATCGGTCCATGCGGAGGTGTAACCGGCCTGCCAGTCAGCCACAAGCGTGTGGCCGGTCGTGTCGATCCAGCTCGCCGGAGCTGTGATGCCTGCATTCCACATATCTCGCGCATACTGGTCAGGTGCTGGCGCCGGTGCGGGGGCGCCCGGCGCGGGGACGTAGCTCGTCTTGGGCGGCGCTGGCTTCGCTGCCGTGGCTGGCTTCGGCGCGCTGTGTGTAAGCGCCGCCCCTGCCGCCGCGCCTCCTGCCGCTATGACCAAGGCTGCAGCCACGGCAGCTGTAAGCCAAGCCCGGCCATGCCCGCGGGGCGGCTTATCCATGCCGGGCGGCCCGGCTGGCGGTTGCGGCACATCGCTGTGCCGGTGGGGATTTTCCTGCGTTGTTTGGGCGTTCATTGTCATCCACTCCCTGCGGATCTTGGCTTTGCGGAAGCCTCAACTGCTTGCAAGGCGATCACTCCCATTCGCTTCCTTTTATGACGAAAATGCGTTGTCAGAAGGGGCACCGGCGGCTTCCCAGCTTTGGCTTTGAAAGACCTACGAGGACAATGAGCGGAACGGTTCGCATTGATGTCACGATCCTTCACGCGACCGCTGCTGCTCCCTCTCCCTCTGTGCGCGTGAATTGCCGTCAGTCCTGCCGGTGGTGAAACGACGTGATTGCCGCGACGAAAGCGGCTCCGCAGCCAGCGACTGCGAGAATGATGCCGATATTCGGGAAGAACATCACGGTGGTCATATCACCGAACGGGTACGGGTCTGGCACTCCATTGATGCCGACCAGGATGAAACCCACGTACAGCAGGCCGGCCAGGGAAGAAAGGCCCAAAGTCGCGATACCTGCGACGAGTCGGCCCGGTAGAGGTGCCGCGCGCAGCGCGAATCCGAGTGCCACCACGACCAGGCCGAGGACCACAGATGCAGCCCTCGCCCCGGGTTTCACTTCCACGCCCGCACTGTTGAAGGAAACCCATGGCATCAACGAGCCGAGGACGACCGCGGTCCCGCCGGCCATGGCCAGCAAAGAATCCTGAGCCTTCGGCGATATGGCCGGCCAGTCTTCTACCCACAGTTGCCATCCCGGAGGCGGCTCGGGCCACGAAGGATCCGGCTGCCAGCCGGGAGGAGCCACCCATCCAGCAGGTCCAGGCGGCCAGCCGGGAGGAGGATTGAATCGCGTTGTCCGGGCAGTCATCTCGCCCGCATCGCCCTGGGGCCCCGCCGTGGCGTCAGATCGGCGTCGGCGTCGGCCGGTCCCGCCGCCGGTGCCCGCCTCCCCGGCGGCGAGAAACTCCTTACCCCACCGCTTGACCCGGTCGAAGTCGTTCTCTTGAGACGTCGTCGGCATTTGCCCTCCCTGGTCTGTGGTTCCTAGACGCTGCACTTACGGGGCCAGGGAGCAGATCGGTTCGCTCAGCCGGCATGTTTTTCCGGGGCAAGCCCCCTCATACTGAAACCGGGTGCCACGCCTCGCTGAACCGATCGGCAGGTGAACCGTAGAACTTGGCAGGGGTGGGGGTGGCCGTGCCGTGGCGCGACAGCGGGGCCCGCACCGGTCCGCACGAGATAGGTTTAATCGCCAGGATCGCCTCCAGGAACGACCCAGACGAGGCGGCCCGGCGGCTGTATCGCAAGTACCACATGGACCTGTTCAGGTTCGGCGCCCACGTGCTTCACGACCAGGGGCTGGCCGAAGAGGTGGTCCAGGAGACTTTCATCAAGTTCTGCCGGCAGGCCAGCAACTACGATCCCAGCCGGGGCCCGGTCCGGGGCTGGCTGTTCACCATGGCCCGCTCAGTCGCCTATGACATGGCGCGGCGTCCCTCGTCCCGATCGTTCCTGCCGGTCGAGGACTTCCAGCTGCCCCCCCAGTACGACACCGTTGATCAGGCGCTCACCGTGCTGACCGTGGACCAGGCCCTCGATAAGCTGCCGCCGATCCACGCGGATGTGATGCGGCTGGTCCGGGACGGCCTGACTCAGTCCGAGATCGCCGGGCGTCTGGGCATTCCGATCGGTACCGTCAAGTCCCGGTCGGCCAAGGCAGCAGACACGTTGCGAGCCGAGCTGGCCAGTCTGCGAGGAGGCGGCGGTGCTGACTGAGCAGCAGATCGAGCTGGCCCATCCCGAAGCCTTCGACTTCGCCTTCGGCACCCTGCCTACAGCCGAGGGCGTCACATTCATCCGCCATCTCACTGGCTGCCGCCACTGCCGGGCTGTCGTTGACGAATACAGCGAGATCGGCGGGATCATCAAGAACCTTCCCCCTGGCACCGAACCGCCAGCCGACCTCGAGGACCGGACGGTCGCCGCCATGACCGCAGCTCTGGCCGGGCACAAGGCCGAACCCGGCAAGCACCCGGATGCCGCGGAACATGATACGGAAGACCGTGCTGTCACCCGGATCTACCCGAAACCTGAACGCAAGCCTCCGGCCGAGCGCGAGACCCAGGTCCTGCCGGTGCCACAGCCCGGCCCCTCAGAAGACCCGGAACCTCGGCCGGAGGTCACCGGCCGTGCATCACCTCAAGCACTTTGACCCTGTGCCGTGGTACGGATGCTGGTACGTGAGCCGAGACGGGCACGTGGCGTCCGCAGGCACATTCCTCGTTCCTGACAGCGGGAGCAGAACCTTCTCCATGACGAGTGCTGCCGACCCGCGCGACTTTTCTACGATGGAGATCACGATCCAGTCACCAAACAAAAACGGGGCTCGTGCGGGCACGGTCATTCTCAGCGGCCGGACGCTGTAACCCGCCGATCCGATCCGGTGCGCATGTCACCGTGTGTGGTGCGGCTCAGACTTCTGAAGCTACGGCGAGACTATGCAACAGTCGTCGAGTTCGAGGGTTAGCCGCTAGCGTCCCGCTGTCCCGATCGAGCCTGGCAACAGGGCTTGTGGGGACGCTCATCCCGCCGACACGCGCCGATGATTTTTCTTCACTCTCCGTGAAATTTTGTCGCCTGTAGTGATAGCTTGAGTCCCAGGGTGAAGACGGGGGGTGCGGGTTGACGCTGGCGCTGGTGCGTGAGATGCGCGAGCTGCGGGAGCCGTCGAGCGCGGACGAGGTCGCGGACTTCGAGACCGACGTGCTGGCGGGGTTCGTCCTGGCAAGGGCCTCGGCAGGGCTGGCCGACAGTAGCATCCGCAACGACACCGGGCACCTGGACCTGATCCGGAACTGGTTCGGCCGGCCGCTGTGGGAGATGCAGCCAGAGGACGCCGACGCCTACTTCGGCAAGGTGCTGCGGGACGCGAAGCCGTCGACGCGCACCGGCCGGGCGGCCGCGCTGACGGTCTACTTCCAGTTCCTGGAGCTACGGCACAAGGCCGAGATCTACAACCTGACCGGCCGCGTGGCCGAGTGCCCGCTGGACGAGATAAACCGGCCGCGCGCCTCAGCCGACCCGCAGCTGCGCGTCCCCCCGGCCGAGGGGGAGATCGAGCGGCTGTTCGCCGGGTGGCGCGAGGAGCTGGCCACCTGCCGGAAGTTCGCCCCGGCCGCCCGGAACTACGCCGCCGCCCGGCTGGAGGCCGACGTCGGCCTGCGGGTCAACGAGGTCCGCATGCTCGACCTGGGCGACGTGCGCTGGGAGCTGGGCCGGTTCGGCAAGCTGAACGTCCGTCACGGCAAGGGATCCCGCAGGAAGGGGCCGAAGCCCCGGCTGGTCCCGCTGAGGACGCCTGGGTCGCCGGCCAGCAGTGCGCCGCTGACCGATGGAAGGGACTGGCGAGATGAAGTGGAACCTGCGGCTGGCGGCCGCCAGCCGCGGTATCTGGAAGGCCAGCGAACTGCAGCGGCTGCTCGCCGAACGCGGCATGGTGATCAGTGCGGGGAAGATGTCGGGCCTGTGGTCCGGCCAGCCGAACACGGTCAAGCTGGATGAGCTGGACGTCATCTGCGCGGTACTCGGCTGCGACGTCGGGGAGCTCTTGCTGCCCGAGCCGGTGGCCGTGCCGGAGCCCGCAACCAGCGAAAGCCCCGGCGCTGTCGTGCAAGCTCACGCTGTCACGCCCAGGTCCCGGACCGGCCGCTCCCTGCCACCCCGGTGACCGGCGACCCCCATAAGGATGGCGGCTTCCGGGTGGTGCGCCCTGACTTGACCCGCCCAGCAGAGCACGTTACCGCGGAGATGCTGATGCAGCGCTGCGATACCCCGCTGCTGCTGGCCGCGACCCGCTCCGCGATCGTCCTGGCCGAGGCTCGCGGCTGGTCTGCCGCGACGACCACTGGCGTGTTCTACGGCCTGAAAGCCGTCCTCGACGGCCACACCGGCGGCGACCCGGTCCCGCTGTCGCAGGTCCGCCAGCGGGTGCGGCCACGCAGCCACAGCTCAGCCACCAGGATCGCTGAGGTCCTCGCTGAGATGGAGCTGCTGCACGACGACACCACCGCGGCTATCCGGACCTGGATCGACCGCCGCACCGGCGAAATGCCCGCCGGGTTCGGCCGCGACGTCCGTGCCTGGCTGGTGGTGCTGCTCGACGGTGACGCCCGCACCCGCCCCCGGTCGCCTGCCACCCTGCGGGTCCACTTCGGCATCGTGCGGCCCTTCATCGAGTGCTGGGCAGCAACACGCGGCCACCTGCGGGAGATCACCTCCGGTGACGTCGACACGATACTGGAGCCGCTGCGCGGTCACCGGCGCTACAACGCCGTCATGGCGCTGCGCTCGCTGTTCCGGTTCACCAAACGACGCGGCGTGACGTTCGCCGACCCCACCGCTCACCTCAGCGGCGGCCGGGGGCGCCGGGCGCACCGTGCTGCCGATGACTGCTGAGGAGATCCGGGCCGCCGGGCAGGCGGCCGTGACTCCCGCCCAGCGCCTGGCCATCGCGCTAGCAGCCGTGCACGCCGCCCGGCCCAAGGCCATCCGGGAACTCACCCTGGACGACATCGACCTGCCCAGCCGGCGCATCACCCTCGCCGGTCACCGGCAGCGCCTCGGCGACCTCACCCGCGACACCCTGCTGGCCTGGCTCGAATACCGGCGCGCCAGCTGGCCGAACACCGCCAACCGGCACGTCCTGGTCTCGCGCATCAGCGCCCTGGGCACCAGACCGGTCTCCCCCGACTACCTCGACAAGCACCAGCCGCGTGGCATCTCCCTCGAACACATCCGGCGCGACCGCATCCTGCACGAAGCCCTGGCCACCGGCGCCGACCCTCTCCATCTGTCCCTGGTCTTCAACATCGACCACACCAACGCGATGGCCTACGCCAACGCCGCCCGCAACCTTCTCAGCAGCCCAGCCGAACAGGCTCTGTCACGCCACCCCCAATAGGCATGAAGGCCGACGCCGAGCACGAGAACCGGTGTGGACGATGGCCGTTCCGGAAGGTGAGCACCCCGCGAAGGCAGCAGCCGGATCCTCGCGCGGAACGCCGTGGCGCCAAGCAGGAACCCGTTCGGAGGGCTGCTTGCGCCCCGGTAGAGCAGGTTCATTCGTTTCTGGCGACTTCGGGTCCGGTGATGCGGGCCAGCAGCGGGAAGGTGGCCGCGATGATGCCGAGCGACACGATGATCCCGCCCGCGATGAGGAGGTAGTAGGCGGCGCCGGGTGCGACCATCGGGTGCTGTTGCGCCTCGGTGGCGAACATCGCGGCGCCGGCGAACCCGGTGCCGACTGCGACGGCGGCGACGGAGAGCAGCGGCATGGCGCCTTCCAGTGCGACGACGCGGCGCAGCGTGGCGAGCCGGGCGCCAGTGAGCCGCAGCAGGCTGAATGGCCGCTTGCGGTCGGCGAGCCCGCCAGCGATGCCCGCGGCGAGCGTGCAGCCGGCGATCAGCAGGCTGACCAGGATCACCGTGTTCGCGAGCTGCTGGTAGTCGCTGTTGGCGGAGTTGTCCTGCGCGATCAGGTCGCCGAGGGTGGACGGCGTGCTGACGCCGGGGTAGGCGTGTGCGTTTTCGAGCACCGTTCTTGCCTGCTCGACCGCCGGCGTGCTGCCTTTCGTCGCCACGTTGATGGCGTCCACGCCGAGGGTGTTCAGCCGCGCGGCCGCGACGTTCGCGGCTGGCCAGGTGATCGTGGTGGCGTCTATACCGAACAGGGGGCCGTTGAACCCGTCTGAAGGGAACGCCGCCGCTGTCGCCCCGGCCGGGCAGCGGCCCAGGGCGGGGACGGCCGCGAGCTGCGCGCACGAGACCACGCCGGCCGGGAACGGACCGGTGCTGCCCTGATTGGCGCCGAGGTTGTGAAATGTCGCACCGATGGTCAGCCGAGGGTCCGCGCGGACCACGAGCACCCCCTGCACGCCGGGGATCCCGCTCAGCTGTGCCGTCAGCGGCGCGGCAGGCGCGGCCGGCCCCGGGCGCGCCGTGCCCGCAGTGATTCCGGGGCCACTGTTGCCGGCCACCTGGTTCGATGCCGATACCTGGTCGGTCAGCACGTTCGTTTCCGCGGTGCTGCCCCACCGGGTGAGGTTCTTGGCGTTCTGCGTGGTGATGGCCACCACGGCCACGGTGGTGATGAACAGGGCGAGCACGAGCCCGCTGACGGCGCGGAAGGCGGCCCTGGGGTCGTCGGCGAGGCGGCAGGCGGCGATCAGCGTGGCGGGGCGGCTGGTCCACCGGGCCATGGCCCTGGCCGCGGCCATGGTGAGCCACGGGCCCGCGATGAACAGGCCGACGATGATAAGGAGGAAGCTGGAGAAGAACGCCTGGATCTGCCCGGGGATGGAGGCCGGGTGGCCGTGGACGGTCCAGAAGCCGAGCTCGGCCAGGCCGGCCAGCAGCGGCGCCACCCGCCAGGCCCGCGGCGGCTTCGGGGTCGCCCGCCGGGCGACGCCGAGCGGGGAGATGTGCACCCGGCGCAGCGCCAGCCGGGCCGCCACGGCAGCGAAGACGGGCACGCCGATCGCGACCGCGAGGATGTCTGGCAGGCTGAGCGACAGTTCGCTGGGGAAGAACGGCTGGCCGAT
>Ga0302326_10018752_pt1 | contig 14342 bp, 15 predicted proteins | sample Palsa_T0_3_FD_202264 | JGI IMG/M metagenome (GOLD analysis project Ga0302326, IMG submission 202264) | Peat permafrost microbial communities from Stordalen Mire near Abisko, Sweden - Palsa_T0_3 | ecosystem: Environmental > Terrestrial > Soil > Palsa > Peat permafrost | place: Sweden: Abisko... | reverse complement strand
GTAATCCGGTAGTGAATATGAATGTGAATCGCACCGATGAATCATGATCGACGTCGCCCGGAAGGGGCCCGCAGCATCGCGTTCTCGGCGTTCCTGACCCGGCCACGGCCCGCAGCCGGGCCAGCAGCTCACGCTGCTCGCCGCCGCTGGCGATGAATCTCTCCCCGGCACGGCGTCTACCCAGTGAAGCGAATCGCGCGAACCCAGTGAAGCGAATCGCGCGAACAGTGCAGGAGAACGCTGATGCGCCCGACCGAACCAACCGCAGAGCTGAACGAAAGCTTCAGCGAGCCGGATGCCGTGGCCCCGCCGTGGGCTGAGGTAGACGGGGTGCTGTCGACGTCCGAGATGTTCTGGCTGTCGACCGTGCGCCGCGACGGCCGGCCGCACGTCACGCCGCTTCCCGCGGTCTGGCTCGACGGGACGCTCTACTTCTGCGCCGGTTCCCATGAACAGAAAGCAAGGAACCTGCAGTCCAACTCCCACTGCATCCTCACCACTGGCACCAGCCAGCTCCGATCAGGGCTCGACGTCATAGTCGAAGGAACCGCCGCCCGCATGAACGACATGGACACGACGCGGGCCCGCAGTGGCTGCTGGCGTTGAAGGTAACGGTGCCGGGAGGTTCGTGGCGTCGTCGTGGCAGTCATGACAGCCTGGGCGTATGGACCTCGAGCTGGGCCTTGACGCCATCGGCGACCGCACCCGCACCCTGGGTGAGCGGTTGCGGGAGGACCTCGGGCAGCTCCCGGACGTCAGCACCCACGACCTCGGCACGCACCGTTGCGCTATCGTCACCGCGAAGGTCGCCGGCCGGAGCGCGGGTGACGTCGCAGCTGCACTCGGCCGGGCCAGCATCAACGTCAGCACCACCGTGGCCGGACACAACCCGCTCGACACCGAACAGCGCGGCATTCACCCGCTCGTCCGCTTCTCCCCGCACTACTACAACACCGAAGCGGAGATCGACCGGGCCGTCGCCGCCGTAGCCGAACTCGCCAGCCCCGCGCGGCACCCGTAAACGGATCCCCTGGCGAACCCGCCGAGTTACCTGCCCCAGCAAGCGGCTCCCAGGTGCGCCGACGTCTCACCGGCCGACCGCGGAACCGTGGTTCGTTCGGCATCGATTGGGCCCTGGCGGGGAGCGTAAATCCGAATTCGGATGACCCTGATCTTCGTCGCCCACGGGGTCAGCAAGTGCCCAGGCTCGCGGTCTGGTCTAGCTCACTCGGGTGTCGAACACCGTCCTGATCGTGCCGGAACCCGGATGCCGGGGCGTGCCATAGACCGTGCGGTACTCGCCGCGCTCTGGCAGCCTGACGTTCCAGAAGGTCCAGCCCGGCGTGGCTGAGGCGTCACCGCTGCGGGTGAAAATCCACTTGTGAGCTGAGACGCTCCATACGCCTGCCCAGTAGCCTTCCGGGCCACCGCTAAATTGCTGGTACCAAACCCCTACCTGAATAGACTGCCCAAGATGGATGGACGGTGACACGTAGTTGATCAGGACATCGGCCGAGGCCGGTCCTGCGGTGGTTGCGAGTACCCCTGCGCTGGTGACCAGCGCGAGCGCGGCGGCGGCGATTAGTCTCTTCATGATGAGCTCAACTTGCGTGGCGGGCGTAGCGGCGCGATTCGCCGCGCGGTTGCACTCTGGTTGCAGCCGCCGGGCCATCCATTTTTACTGACTTTTCCTGGTCAATTTACCGACGCTACGGGGCGGAGGTTGCGAGCCGGCTGGCCGGACGGTGGTGATCCGGTAGCCGGCCTAGCCGCCCTCGCTGCAACCCCTGCACCGGCCGCGACCTTGCACGTGGCGGCAAATTTCACCTTCGCGGACGGTCAGCCTTATGAGGTCCTGGCAAACGCGCCAGGCCGGGCCTGGGAAACACGCGGCTGAAGTGCAGCAGCACCCCGGTTATGCCACTCCTCAGACGCTTTCGATTCGTAGCACCGCTCGAGCAGCTTCCGCCACCAACCGCGCGGGGTTCTTTGGTTGCGGCACTGATCTCAATCCATTGCTGCCGGTGGTCATCGTGAATTTCTCCACCGGAGATAAGGCAAGCGACCGCAATAGTGCGAGGCAACAAGACCATCTTGGCGCAACCGTTCTACACCTGGCTGGGAACCCGTATGGCTACCGAGTGACGAAAGCCTGGAGGTAGTAACAACCACAGGAGGTCATCATGACAGCACGGGTCACTCCTCCGAGTTCCCCGGATATCCTCCGCTTCCTGAATTCGGCGGCGCAGGCCTCTCTGATTGTGACGCGGCCACGGGCGATCTCACTGACGTCACAACCGAGATCGACGGCGGGAACGCCGTCCTCGCCCAGATCATGGCCTGGCCGGCAGCTGACGTGAAAGGGATTCCTTTTTCGCGGATCTCGGATCTCGTCGTGTCGGCCGTCGTCCTCGGCGGCCTCGCCGCCGGGCTGTCCGCGTGCGGCAGCGCAGTCGCCGCAGGCAGCCATCCGGCGGCCCCGGCCGTCGTCCACGTCACCACGACCGTGACCGCGACGCCGAAGGCGACGCACGGGGCGGTTGCGGTGCGGAAGAGCCCCGCTGCCCTCGCAGTCGCGCCCGCTCTGCTGGTTGTTCCCGCCGTCTACGGCGGTTCCGCGTACAGCGGCATCGAGCCGCAGTATGTCCAGTTCAGCGGCGACGCGGGCAACGTCGTGGCGGCGATCTCGTGGTCCTCCTGGACCGCGACCAAGGCGACCGGCTCCGGCACCGTGGATATCCAGGGCTGCGTTCCTGACTGCGCTAGCGGCTCCGAGACCCCGACGCCTGCCTATCTCGTGCTCTCCGACCCGGTGAACGGGGAATTCACGGCCATCGCCGAGTTTGTCGACGGTCGTGACGACGCGACCAGGTGGCCACAGATCGTCGACCAGGCCGACCCGGCGGGCGAGCCCGAACCGGCCCGTAGCGCCCCGGCAGCTGCGTCGAATGGTCTCCCGGCGGCTGGCGTCTGGTATCCGGCCGGCTTCTCGAATGTGGCTTGCGGTCCGCCGACTTCCTCGGCTGCTTTCCCTAATCCGGAGGGGCTGAATACCAGTTACCTCCAGCAGGGCAGCTCCTACATCGTCGATGGCGACGACCCGACTAGTTCGCCCTGCAATTCATGACCAAAGGAATCTTCATGAAGAAGCTCATCATCACCGCCGCGATCGTGGCGTCCGTGGGAGGACTGGCCGCGTGCGGGAGTGCGGGAAGTGCCGATCCGGTGGCCCCGGTCGTCGTCCGGGTTACCCAGACGGTGGCTCCTACTCCGGTCGTCACCAAGACCGTCACCCCGACCCCGACGCCAACTGTCACCAAGACCGTCATCAGCAGTCCCGCCGTCCCGGCTGCTCCCGCACCGGAACTGGTCAATGCCCAGGCCGTGGTGACACAGTTCTACGCCGACATCAACGACGACGACTTCGCCGATGCCTGGAATATCGGCGGGGACAACATCGCCGGGCCGGATTACGACGCCTGGGTCGCCGGGTTCGCTAATACCCAGTCGGTCGTCCTGAACTCCTGGGGCGACTTCGGCAGCGATGAGGTCACGGTTGACCTGACCGCCCCTCAGACTGACGGCTCCGTCCAGACCTACCAGGGAACATATACCGTCGAAAACGGCGTCATTGTTTCGGCTAGCATCGTCGAGACCTCGTGAAGAAGCTCATCATCACCGCCGCGATCGTGGCATCCATTGGGGGGCTGGCGGCGTGCGGGAGTCATCCAGTTACTGCCGCCGCCCCAGCTCCGACTGTTACTAAGACCGTCATCGCGACGCCGACGCCGACCGTCACCAAGACCGTCGTCCCGGTGCCTATCAAGACCGTCTATGTTGCGCCCGCTGCGCAAGCCGTCCCCGCGCTTACCGACTGCGGCAATAACGGTTCGGCGGAAGTTTACGCGGGCGCGGATACTAGCTGTCCGTTCGCGCTCAACGTCGCGGAAGCCTACAGCTTGGATGCTGGGTTTACCAATACGTTTAATGTCTACAGTCCCGTAACAGGGTTGTCCTACATCATGACCTGTACCGTGGCCGACAATCCTATCGTTTGCACGGGCGGGAACAGCGCGCTCGTCGAGCTCAACACCTGATCACCCAGAGGTCCCGGCAGCCAGTCGGAGATTTATGCAACCAGTTGCAATCAGGACAGAACGCCGGGCCAATCGAGGACGATCACGATGCCCGGTTACTGTTTTGTATGCGGACGATTCAAGCTGCTAGATGCCCTCATTTCTATGCGGAGCCCGGCCGCTTAGGCCTTGGTCCTACCCGATCCTGTCTAGATGAAGCAAATATTTGGCTATATGATCGGATGCTAGCGGGCTTATATTGGGCCATGGGCGACTACATCCTGATAACAACCCCCGGTCAAATTCCGGACACCGTTCGAGAAAACGGTCAGAGGATTCTGGGCACCACTATTGTGGTATTCTCCGCGTATACCCTACCCGCTCCTTGCAGGCCGGGTATGGGAATAATTCGAATGAAACGCGTACTATTCCTGTAAAGTTGGACTTTTTAATGAGGAAACGCAGGGAGGCGTCTGGCATCCCGCTGGGTTCTCGAATGTGGCCTGCTGGCAACTGACTTCCTCGGCCGCTTTCCCAACTCCGACGGGCTGAACACCAGCTACCTCCAGGAGGGCAGCGCCTACATAGTCGACAGCGACGACTGACTAGCTCGCCCTTCAATTCATGACCAAAGGAATCATCATGAAGAAGCTCACCACTATCGCCGCAGGGATCGCCCTGGCCGCCGGACTCGCCGGGGGGCTGGCCAGCCCGGCCCAGGCCTCGCTTGGGACAGCACTGGCTAGTACGCGAACGACAGTCATCTACGACGCAACACAAACGTTCGGTTGGTCGTCACCATCTGTGCAGCCGAAGCATGTAAACCTAGATGAATCGGCCAACGTGTTCGTCCACACCTGGTGGTGGGCGTACTGGACCTCTACGGTCGCTGAGAGCCACGGGACGCTATGGGTCAACACCTGCACTCCAGACTGCGCAGCCTCGCACTTCGACTATTACGCGGCCACCTTGAAGCTTTACCAGCCGGAGTCGCATGGTAGCACGCGTTACTTCTCCAGGATGGAACTGTCCTACTATCATGGTTGGCAGCGCACCTATATCTTCTCATTCAATGGTCGCGACTGGACAGGTGGCCCGTCATGAGCCCTGTCCACGCCGAGGGTTTTATGCTTTATCCAGGTGGGCAACCATTGAGGAGCACCAATGGACGTACCATCGTGATCTATCGATCCGCTGGCTGACGGGCTCCCCGGCCTGCTGGTAGCTGGCCGCGCTGCTGCCGGTCGCCGCGAACTGGCCTAACAGCCACCACAGCAGCAATTATCCTCTCGATGCGTAGGGTCCTCCGGGCAGGACTGATGGCGCCAGGCGTAATGATCGCCGGCGTCAGCGGGCCCGGAAGAGGGTGACGGTGGCCAGGTCACCCGCGATCCGCCGAGCCAACGGAAGCGCGTACCGGTACCGGCGCGGCAGCCGTGCGCGCAGTCCGGGGGGCGGCCGCGTGACGGCAGCCTCCTGCACAACTTCCAGGCCAAGGGATTCCAGCGTACGCGGATCATCGCAGGACCATTCCCAGCGCGCATCCATATTCTTCCTGGCTGCTAGCTTGTGCTGCTGCTCGAGCGTCCGCTGGCTGTAGGTGTCGAAGGCCATCAGCGCCCCGGGGAACTTCTGGGCGATGCGGGCGATGACCTGCGGAGCCTGATCCAGGTAGGCAAGTACGCCGTCGGCCGCGAAGAAATACGGCTCCGGACTTTCCTGGACAGCAGGCATCCAGTCCTGATCCAGCACCGAGGCAGCTACCATGCGGCGATGACCGGAATCGGTGAAGAACCTGCGGCGCAGCTCGATCGTGTCCGGCAGGTCCAGGTCGATCCAGTGGGCTTGACCATGACCGACTCGCTCGAACCTGGTATTGAGCCCGGTCCCGAGTTCCACGACGGTCCCGCCCGGATGGGCGGTGAGGAAGTCGCTGACCCAGCCATCGAAAATCACGGTGCGCAGGACGGTCACGCGGCCACCCAAGCCGCGGCCGTACTTCTGCGTGTCGTAGTCAACCGACGCCAGGATCTGGGCCGCCTTCGGGTCCCGGAGCACCGGCCGCCTCCTGCGCGTCTCCCGCGCCCGGGCCGCCAGCGGGATGAACAGCGTCTCTTGGACCGCCCCGAGCTCCGCCTTCACGCGATCAGCCATACCGGCCATTACACACCCGCAAGCCGCAGGCAAGTCCTACGGCATGATCCGCCCGACCGCGGTGACCGTCGTGCTCCTCTGAGCCACGAGGATCCGGGAGCGGAGGTGCGCGCTCTGCGCGATCGGGGGTGGCCCGGAGCGCGGATCGGGGCCGGCCCCGATCCAGGCGGGGCGCCGCGGTGGTGGGGTGTAAGTCGACCGACAACCATTCGCCGCCCCGGTCGATGCCAACGGTCTGGCCGTTACCGGGTGCGGGCACCGCGCGGGACCAGCGGAGCTGCACCCACCCGGCTTTGGGAACCCGGAACTCACCGGTCTTACGGCTCAGCCGGCGCACGTCTTGGGATCGAGCCTGAGCCGCGGGGAATCGCCCGGATGCGGCGATGCTTGGGGGTCACCTGAGGCAAGTACCACGGTTCGTTCTGAATAAAGAGAATTTCCGACGCACCGGTCATAGTGACCGGCCTGGCTCCGGTCGGCCTCCGACGCCAGCGACACTGCCGGGTCTGTCGAGGATTCTCTCGGAGGTGGTCACGCGGTGCCAGCCTGAGATGTCGTTATCGTTGATCCTTCGAGGTTGCCGGTGAGCCGGGCGCCGAGCACGCGCGGTCTGGGCGCATGTCATGTCCGTGTGAGCAGGCGTTTCACTGCTGCCGTGCCTGCGATGGCCTGGTCGTGGTCGGGTGATTGCGGGATGAGGTTAAACTCCGTGCAGCCAGCATCGAGGTAGGGCATGAGGAATTCGGCGACGTCGGCGGCGGTGCCGTAGGGGCAGTACCGCTCAAAGCGCTCGAACGGGAGCTGGTAGAAGGCCTGCATCGCTGGCGCCAGGCAGGCGCGAGCCGCTTCTTTGGAGTCTGCGAGCCCGCACCACACCTGCATGCCGTGACGGGCTGGCGGGTCGGGCCGGCCGGTGCGGGCGGCCTCGTGTGCTGCCATCGCGACAGCGCCGGCGAAACGCCGGGGTGAGGCCCAGATGCCCAGCCAGCCATCACCGAGCGTGCCTGCCCGCCTGATCGCGGCGTCTGAACGTCCCCCGATGATGATGGGAATCGCCGCGGCCGGCGCGGGTGCGATGACCGCGTCATCTATGTCGAAGAACTTGCCGTGGAAAGTGACCGCCGTACCGGTCAGGAGCTGACGCACGAGGGTGAGGCATTCGTTCATCCGCAGGCCCCGGGTGGCTGGGTCCACTCCGCAGATCGATACTTCGCGGCGATCCTCGCCACCCACTCCGACGCCGAAGATGAGCCGCCCGGGCGCGAGCCGGCTGATGTCTGCGAGCTGGCGGGCCACCAGGACCGGGTGGCGCAGCGGCAGCAGGTACACGCCGCTGTAGATGGGCAGCGTCGGATGGAGCAGCGTCAGCGCGGTCGCTTGCACGAGCCCGTCGAATCCCGCGCCCGCGAAGCTCACGTGGTCTCCGCAGCAGACATGGTCGATGCCTGCCTCGCCGGCTTGCGCCAGGAATGTCCTGGCGGTCTTCTCTCCCCGCTCCAGCAGGTCGAACGGCGGAAACAGGCCGACCCGGGCCAGCCGGGCCCCGCCACCTGCCGCGCCCGTCGTCCGGCTGGTCATTGCCTTGCTGATCATGTCGTCCTCTCCATTCGCCGATCGCTGCGGGCGGGTCAGCAGCCCGTGCGCGTGGCCGGTGGCGGCTGTCAGCCGGAAACCGGCGTCACCGGGCACGCCGGGTAAGCAGGCCCGCGTGCGGGAGCTGTCCCGATGCCTATCCGGGTAGACGTCGGCCGCCGGAAGGGAACCGCCCAGGACGCCGAAGATCTGACGGCTTACCTCGGGCTGCTCTGCGGCGGTCCGGTAGAACGCCTCGAGCCGGGGCGGCAGAGGCGCCAGCCTGGCCGTACTGAGGGTGAGGTCGAAGCCGCTGCCGGTGAGGGCGTCTCGCCGGCACTGGTAGCCGGATAGCGCCTCGCCGAGCGGCCGGTGCCCGGCCAGGCCGTCGTGGATGGCGTCGGCCAGCAGTTCGGCGGCCTGGAAGGCGTCTGACATGCCCATCCCGGTCGAGGGGTCTTTGTGGTGGCCGGCGTCGCCGGCTAGCGCCCACCCCGGCCCGGCCGACGTCCGGTACAGGTTGGGCAGGTCGCCGGTGCCGGTGAAACGCGCTTCGCGGCGCCCCGACGCGACGGTGTCGCGGAGCCCCGGGACCAGCCCGAGGGCAGAGTGGAAGTGGTTTTCGGCGTCCCTGCGCACCTGGCCGAACTCCTGGCGGGGCCAGGCAACATAAATGCAGGTCAGGTCGTCGTTGGTGGGCCAGACCAGAATCAGCCGCCCGGGGCGGGCATGGAAGGACGCGCCCAGGTGGTGGATCCCGCTCCAGTAGGAGTAGTAGACGGCGGTGAGCGGCGGATACTCCCGGTAGGCGCAGGCAGCGACCCTCCTGGCCACGGTCGAGTGCAGGCCGTCGGCGCCCACGACGATCCTGGCCCGCAACGACGATCCGGGCGATGCCCGGTGATGGCCCCGCACACCCACCGCCCGGCCCTCGGACCACAGCACGTCACCGACCACAAAGCCCTCGATCAGCTCAGCGCCTGACTCCGCCGCAGCCCCGGCCAGCAGCGTGTCGAGTACCGTCCGCCGGGGACAGTACGCGTCGGCCACGCCCTCCACGGCCGGCCCGATGCCAGATATCTGCACCGGGCCGACGTCGAACGTGATCTCCCGGATCGGCGCGCAGCCGCGGGCGCGCAGCCGACCGAGCAGTCCCCAGGCCTGCAGCCGGGCCGCGCCGCGCTGCCACAGGAAATGCGTGGACATGGTGTCACTCGGGAATGACGCCCGGTCGACCAGCGCCACCCGGTACCCGGCGCGTGCCAGCAGCATGGCCAGCGGCGCCCCGGCGCACCGGGCACCAACCACGATGACGTCGTACATCGCGCCCCCAATTGTGAGGCGCCGGCCACGTTAGCCGACGGGCTGGCCAGCGGCCAGCGCCTTCACGTCCGCCGTGCTCAGCGGATTGCCGGCGATGCCCCAGTCCCCGCTCTTGACTTCCTCGACGACCACCCAGGTGACCGGGCGCATGTTCTCACCCTCGATCTCGACCATCGCGTCAGTCAGCCGGCGCACCATGTCCTGCTTCTGGCCAGCCGAGAAGACACCCTCAATGACCTTGACGTTAACGAACGGCATATCCCGCCCCTTCCTTGAGGCCGTGCCTGATGCCGGCCACGCAACTGAAGCTAGCACGATCGTTCGTGCGATACAATGCTGTCATGCCACCACGAACAACCAGCCAGGGCGCCAGGACCAGAACCGCGATTCTGCAGACAGCCGCGGACCTGGCCTCTGTAGACGGGCTGGACGGTCTCAGCATCGGGCGGCTCGCCGCCGAGCTAGCCATGAGCAAGAGCGGGCTGTTCGCCCACTTCGGCTCCAAGGAAGAGCTGCAGCTGGCCACAGTCGAGGAAGCCCGGCAGCGGTATGCACGAGAAGTGATCGAGCCCGCCTGCGCCGCAGGCTCCGGCATCATCCGCCTGGACGCGCTGTGCGAGGCGTTCCTGTCCTATCTCGAGCGCGCCGTGTTCCCCGGAGGCTGCTTCTTCGCCTCTGCTATGGCCGAGTTCGACAGCAAGGCACCGGGCCCCGTCCGGGATCGCATAGCCCACTGCCAAGACCAGTGGATGAACATCCTCCAACAAGCAGCCCGGGACGCCCAGGAACGCGGAGAGCTGCGCACCGGCAGCGACCCCCAGCAGCTCGCCTTCGAGCTGGAGGCAGCGCTGCTGTCGGCCAACTGGTACTTCCACCTCTTCAGCGATGCGACGTACCTGGACCGGGCCCGCCGAGCCGTGCAGGCGCGCCTGGCCGGCGAAGCCACCCCCCTCGGCCTGCACCTGCTGGCCCCGACGCACCGGTCATAGTGACCGGCCTGGCTCCGGTCGGCCTCCGACGCCGACGACACTGCCGGGTCTGTCGAGGATTGTCTCGGAGGTGGTTATGCGGTGTGAGCCTGAGATGTCGTTATCGTTGATCCTTCGAGGGTGCGGTGAGCCAGGCGCCGAGCACGGCGGCGAAGCGGTCGGGCTGTTCGACGTGGGGCAGGTGCCCGCAGTCGGGGAACACCGACAACCGGCCGTGGGGCAGGTGCTTCACCGCGGCGTGGGCCTGGCCGACGGGTAGCAGGTAGTCGCGGTCGCCCCACACGACCAGAGTCGGTGTGGTGAGGGCGGGGAGCCGGTCGAGCAGGATCTGGCGTTGTCCGTGCGGCCCGAACAGGGCGCGGGCCATCGCGGTGGAGGCCTCGAGCTGGCCCGGCCGGCGGGCGAGCGCGTGCTGCTCGGTGAAGAACTCGGCCGGAATCCGCCAGGGCTGCGCGAACAGCATGGCCGCGGACATGGTGGTGCGGGCCAGGTCGCCGCCGGGCATGCGGCTGATCATGACGGCCAGCTCACCGATGACCGGCAGGGTGTCCAGCGCCAGCAGCGGGTGCACCTCGCGGCCCAGGCCCGCGCTGTCGACGAGGGTCAGCGTCCGGATGCGGGCGGGATCGGCCAGCGCCAGACGCAGGGCGATCGCGCCGCCGGCGGAGTGACCGACCAGGTCCAGCGGCGCCTCGGCGCCGACGGCGGAGAGGAACGCAGCTACGAACGGTGCCAGGTCAGCGCCGGGAGCGTGACCGTCCGCGCCAGGGCCGCTCTCGCCGTGACCGGGCAGGCTCAGCGCCAGGACCCGGCGGGTCCGGGTGAGGGCCGGGATGACCCACCGCCAGCTGGCCGCGCTCTGCTCGTGCCCGTGCAGCAGAACCAGCACCGGTCCGGCGCCGGCCTCCAGATACTGGGTTTCCACTCCGTCGACCGTGATCCGGCGATCATGGAGAACGGTCTGCTCCCCGGCCTGGGGTTGCGACCGAGCAGACGTGGGGTAAGCGAAGGAATTCATAGCGTCTCCGGCTACTCGCTCACGCGCGTGAGCGGCTGAGTCACCGGGGACCGGGGCGACGCGGACATTACCTAGAATAGGCCGAAATTTCCAGCCGAGACTTACTGCAGGGGCACGGACTGCTGGTCAGGCGATGACGGCGTCGATCGTCTTTTTCAGGGCACTGGGCTGGGCCGGCGACCTGGGCGCTTTCTTCCGGGCCTGCTCGAGTCTGGCCCCGATTTCCTGAAGCTGCTTGCGGCTGAGGCCGGCCCGCACTTTGGGGAACCAGTCCTGCTCTTCCTCGTCGATGTGATGCGTGACGTTCTCGATCAGCACGGTGGCCTTGGCATCGAAGCGCTCGGCCCCGGCCGGCAGGCCGGCTAGCTCCATGCACAGGACGTCGGCCACGTGATGCTCCTCGTAGGACTCAAGCACGTCTTCCTTGAGGTCCGGGAGCAACGCGCAGACCTCGGGATACATCACCTCATTCTCGATGTAGGTGTGTACCGTGAGCAGCGCGATGATCTGCCCGACGATCGTTTCTTTCTTCTTGACCGCCTTGTCTCCGGCGGCTTGGAACTTGCGGAACAGGTTGCGGATTTCCTTGTGATCGGCCTTCAGTACCACGATTGCATCTGATGACATACTGCCCTCTCGGCTCGCTGAACGTGCGCCGGCTACCCGACAGGTCCGCCACCAAACGGATCTGCGGGGTCGACTCCGATGGTGACCCATGGCCGGGCGACGCGGGCGATTGGCCTGGAGGACATCAACATGACGATCATCGCGATCGAAGAGCACTGGAACAGCGTCAATATCCGCGACGCGCTCGACCGCCTGCAGGGCGGGGCGCGAGACGAGAGCGTCGCCTTCAACACCATGGGCGACAACCAGGCACGGCTCGAGGACATCGGCCAGGGCCGCGTCGAGGCGATGGACGCCGCCGGGATCGACGTCTCGATCTTGTCGGTCGTCACGCCCGCCACCCAGGCACTTCCCGCCGCCGACGCCGTCGCGCTGGCCCGGGAAGCGAACGACGAGGCCTCCGACGCCGTCCGCGCACATCCGGCCCGCTTCCGCGCGTTCGCGACCCTGCCGACCAGCGATCCGCAGGCTGCGGCCGCGGAACTCGAACGGTGCGCCACACAGCTGGGTCACGTCGGCGCGATGGTCCACGGACGGACGGGTGCCCGCACGCTGGATGATCCCGCCTACGACGACCTGTTCGCTACCGCGGCCCGCTTGCACCAGCCGATCTTCATCCACCCGCAGATCCCGTCGAACGAGATGCGCGATGCCGCGTACCGAGGCCTGGATCCGCTGATCGACCTCGGTCTGGCGACCTTCGGCTGGGGCTGGCACATGGACGCAGGCCTGTCCGCGCTGCGGCTGATCCTGCGCGGCACGTTCGACCGCTACCCCGATCTTCAGCTCATCCTCGGTCACTGGGGTGAGATGCTGTTGTTCTGGATGGACCGGGTCGACAGCCTCTCCGGGATCGCGAAGCACCTCGAACGCCGGGTGTCGGACTACATCATGACCAATATCCACATCACCAGCAGCGGGATGCTGCAGGAGCGGCTGCTGCGCCACGCCCTCGACTTCACCGGCGCCGACCGGGTGCTGTTCTCCACCGACTACCCGTTCCACCAGCCTGGCGCGGCGGCCGTCGGGCAGTTCTTCGACGCCATCCCCGACCGCTGCGACCGCGCTAAGATCGCTTCCGGCAACGCGCAGACCCTGTTCCGGCTCGCCTGGCCGGACGCTCCCGGTCGCTGATCGCGACCGGCCAGATGCGTAGGCCCCGCCACCGGCGTCTAGCGGGCCGGCGTTCACCTGAGGGGGCAAGAAGGCTGGCCGGGGGCGGGGGGCCCGGTCCGTTCGGAGAGAAAAGAACTTCTTTGTCGCTGACCGCGTCCGATATGCGGCGGGTCGGACGGAGAATAGTGCCCCAACCTGCGGTTTACTCTTCTTGTCTGTGTCTTGCTCGATCGAGGCTGGGACGTGATGAGATGAGGGGTCTGCGGCGATCTCGCACCGGTTCTGGTGTGAATGCTCCGCCGGACGCGGCGGTCAGGCGCAGGCGGCGACGCCGGCGCATGGTGATCGCGGCGCCCTTCGTCGTTGTGCTGTCGTGGGCGATCGTTTCGTATACGGCCTGGATGGTGCAGCCGACGAGCATGGGGTCGGAGGCGCGCAGCGCCGAGTGGGTCAGAAACGAGGTACCTTTCGGCAACTGGCTGGTGGACAACGGCGAGGCCATCGACTACAGCCTGAACGCGCCGAAGACGGGCGGGCCGCCGCTGAAGACCCTGCCGACGGTCGGGCTGAACCCGCCGCGAACCAGTCCCCCTAGGTCACAGGCCGCGGCCTGGCCGGCGGCGGTCAAGCCGGTCTTCCCGCACCCGCTGCCCGGCGAAGGGGTCTGGAAGCCGGCCGGCCCACCGGTTGACGGCGGCCCGCCGGTGCTGGTGACGACCTTCCGCTCCGAGCTCGCCTATCCGCAGACCGTCGCCTACGTCGCCTGGTTCGACCACACGCGCACCGAGATCGGGTACTACCCGGGCCGGTACGAACCGCCGGATGCCGCCGTACGCGGGCCGATGATGGTCCCGTACGATCAGCGCTCGCGGCTGCTTGCGGTCTTCAACGGCGGCTTCACCTACACCGACGGCGCTAATGGCTCGGCCGACAACGGCCGCACGAACGAGCCGTTGAAGGACGGCAACGCCACGCTCATCGGCTACCGCGACGGCCGCATCGCGATCGTGAACTGGAGCGGCGGCCCGGACGTAGCGTCGGACGTCGCGTGGGCCCGCCAGAGCCTGGCTCCGATCGTCTGGAACGGGCAACTGAACCCGCAGCTGGACGACAACCCGAACAGCCCGCAGTGGGGGTACACGCTCGGCGGCCTCAGCCGCGTCTGGCGCACCGGTGTCGGCATCGACCGTCGCGGCAACCTCATCTACGTCGCCGCCGACGACCAGACGGTGATTTCCCTGGCGAAGATCCTCCAGCACGTCGGTGCGGTGCGGGCGATGGAGTTCGACATCAACCCGGAATGGCACACCTTGATCACCTACACCCACGGCGCTCACGGCCTGGTCCCGACGATGGTCGGACCTAACCCGATGCAGCCGGCCACACGCTATCTCGTCCCGGACGACCGTGACTTCTTTGCCATCTACCGACCCCTGCCCGGTCCGGTCACCGTCCCCTTCAAGTAGG
>Ga0302326_10018751_pt1 | contig 14343 bp, 12 predicted proteins | sample Palsa_T0_3_FD_202264 | JGI IMG/M metagenome (GOLD analysis project Ga0302326, IMG submission 202264) | Peat permafrost microbial communities from Stordalen Mire near Abisko, Sweden - Palsa_T0_3 | ecosystem: Environmental > Terrestrial > Soil > Palsa > Peat permafrost | place: Sweden: Abisko... | reverse complement strand
GGCCTCGCCCTTGCATAAATGGCTCCGTACCGGCCTCATAGATGTCTTCGGGCGGGCGACGCGAAGTATCCACGGACAACCGCCAAATCCGGTTTTCCGGGGCCGCGGGAATTGCAAAGTCCACGGACTCAGCGCCGGCATTAAACATCAGGAATAAGTCGGGCTCCGATTGCCCAAAGAGCAGGCAGGCAAATGACTTCTGCCCGGGGTCGGCCCAATCGGGAGCAGAACCCAGTGGCCCGAACCATTCTATATCGCCGCCGGTATAGAAGGCTTCCTTTCGCAGCACGGCATGGGTCCGCCGAAAGGCGATCATCCCGCGAGCGAAGCGGTGGATCTCCTCGTGCTTTTCCGCCAGGCTCCAGTCCAGCCAACTGATGGCATTGTCCTGGCAGTACGCATTATTGTTGCCCCGTTGGGTGCGGCGAAATTCATCTCCGTTGAGCAGCATGGGAATTCCGCGAGAGACGCACAGCGTCAAGAGAAAACTCTTGAGTAAGCTTTTTCGGATGCCTTCTACGGTCGGGTCGTCGCTGGGTCCTTCCACTCCGCAATTGTCGCTGTAATTGGCGTCCGTACCATCGCGGCCGCCCTCTCCATTGTCCTCATTATGTTTGTTGCGGTAACACACCAGGTCGTTGAGCGTGAATCCGTCGTGACAGGTGACGAAGTTGAGGCTCGCTTGAGGGCCCTTTCCCGATTTTTGGTATAAATCGGCGCTCCCGCAAATCCGGTTGGCGAACGGTCCCATCATGCCCGGGTCGCCCAACCAGAATCGGCGCACGTCGTCGCGAAAACGCCCATTCCATTCGACCCAACGGTGCTCCGAGAAGCTTCCCACCTGATAGGCGCCGCCCGCGTCCCAGGCTTCGGCAATAATTTTTACGTCGCGCAGGATGGGGTCCTCGGCAATGGATATAAGGAGGGGGGCGTTCTGGAGAACATTTCCATGTTCATCCCGGCCAAGCACCGAAGCCAGGTCGAAGCGAAAACCGTCCACGTGCATCTCGATCACCCACCACCGGAGCACATGCATGACGAAATCGGTCACGACAGGGTGATTCGCGTTGAGTGTATTCCCGACTCCGGAGTAGTTCTTGTAATACCTTCGGTCGTTCTCGTCGAGCGTGTAAAAGATCGAGTTCTCGATGCCGCGCAGGCTGAGCGTGGGACCCATTTCATTCCCTTCGGCCGTATGGTTCAGGACGATATCCAGGATGACTTCGATGCCGGCACGATGAAACGCTTTGACCATCTCCCGAAATTCCAGCGTCTGCCCGCCGCGTGATCCTTGGCCGCCGTAGGACTCCTTGGGGGCGAAAAAGACCACCGGATTGTAGCCCCAATAGTTTTTGAGTCTTTCTTTCGTGACCGGATGGACCCGGGTCAACTCGTTCTCGTTGAACTCCTGTATTGGCATCAATTCAATGGCTGTGACTCCCAAGTCTTGGAAATACGGGATCTTCTCCGTCAAGCCGCAAAATGTTCCGGGATGGGCCACACCGGAACTGGGATGAATGGTGAACCCCCGAACGTGCGTCTCATAGATCAGGGTGTCCGCGGCGGCATGTTTCGGAGGAAGGTCTCCTTCCCAATCGAACCATTTGAAACGGTCGTCCGTGAAGACGCATTTTGGCGTCGTGCCCGCATTGTCGATGCTGGAAAACGATAAATCGGCGAGCTTGCTGGTCCAATCGTAGCCTTGCGCGGCCGAAAAATTCCAATCACGGACACCGGCAATGGCGTTTGCAAAGGGATCCAGAAGCAGTTTATTTCCGTTAAAACGGTGGCCCTGCCCCGGGGAATACGGGCCGTCGACTCGGTACGCGTATAGCTGGCCAGAAGGAATGCCCCGCACCCAGACGTGCCACACGTCGCCTGTTCGATGGTACTTCGGATCCAGCTCGATCACTCTGCTGGCGGAATGGTCATCTGGATTGTCGAAGAGTTCCAGCCGCACGCGGGTCGCGTTACGGCTGAACACAGCGAAATTGACGCCGTAGCCTCGCGTACTTGCGCCCCACGGCTGCGGACTTCCCGCTCGGATGTCGCTGTTTTCAGCTGGCGAATTAGGAACGGAATCTGTTTTTTCTTGCACGGAAGGTCGCGTTTGCGATGGCACAATCGTGATACTCTTCTTAGCTGGCGCAGCGACGGCCTTCATGTTATGGCCGCCATCAGAACCCGTCAACTGCGGCCATTCTTGACGGAGATCGTTCGTCGGGGAATATCGCCGAAGATAGCGGCTCCTCTAAAGCGGTACTGGTTTCTGCCGATAGCTAGGGCCGTGCCAAGTCGTCCATATATGGTGGAGCGGCTTCTAAAACGGGCCCGCGGGTGTGGTTTGAGCGGCACGCTTCGTTCCTCGAGAGGGCAGACATGAGCAGCGGCATTGCTACTACGCCTCCATCCCCGCTGGACCGTCGTGCCTCTGGGGTGCTGCTGCATGTCACCTCGCTGCCATCGCCCTATGGCATCGGCGACTTCGGGCCCACTGCATTATCGTGGATCGACCGTCTGGATCAGGCCGGTCAAACCTGGTGGCAAACCTTACCGTTCGGTCCCGCCGGCGCCGGCAACTCGCCCTATCAGCCTTTATCGTCGTTCGCGCTCGACGCTCTGCTGATCAGTCCGGACTGGTTGATCGAAGATCAATTACTGAAGCCGAGCGAAGCTGCGCACCGGGGCTTTCCTGCGGAGTCTGTTGATTACGGTGCCGTCACTCCATTCAAGTATCGGCTGATGAAGACGGCTTGGGACAACTTCAAGGCAGGCGCGCGAGCTGACTTGCGACCCGCCTATGATCAATTTCGTGGCGATCAGGACGATTGGCTTGGCGACTATGCCCTTTTCCGCGCGCTAAAAGCCAAATTTAACGACGCGCATTACCTCCAATGGCCGACCGATTTGGTTCTGCGCAAGCCAGCGGCGCTCGACCAGATGCGCCGGGAACTCGCCGATCAGGTCGACCAAACGTGCTTCACGCAATTCTTGTTGTTCCGCCAGGCAGCGCGGCTCAAGGCGTATGCTCGCGAGAAAGGCATAAAGTTAATCGGCGACCTGCCCTTTTTCGTCTCTCCCGACTCGAGCGACGTGTGGGCCTACCCGGAGATATTCCTGCTCGACGAACAGCGGCGGCCAACCTTCGTCGCCGGCGTGCCGCCGGATTATTTCAGTGCGCAGGGACAGCTTTGGGGCAACCCCGTTTATAACTGGGACGTCCTCCGGCAGTCCGGCTTTCGCTGGTGCATCAGTCGTTTGGGGTCCCAGCTGACTCATGTCGACGTGATTCGCCTGGATCATTTCCGCGCCTTCGCGGAGGCCTGGCACGTGCCGGCCGGAGCGCCGACCGCGCAGTCTGGAAAGTGGGTGCCGGGCCCCGGCGCCGAATTTCTGCAGGTGGTCGCGAACGAATTTGGCAGCCTGCCGTTTATCGCCGAAGACCTGGGAATGATCACCCCGGACGTTTATGCGCTGCGGGATCAATTTCATCTACCCGGCATGCGGGTCTTGCAGTTCGCTTTCGATGGTCATGCGGATAATCCCTATCTTCCGGAAAACTACGTGACCAACACGGTCGTTTACACCGGCACTCACGACAATGCCACCACTCGCGAGTGGTTTGAAGATCTGAAAGAGGACCAACGACAGAACATCTGGAAATACGTACGAGAGCGGGGAGCCAAAAGCAACGAAGCCGCGCTGGCTTTGATGGAGTTGGCGTGGTCTTCCCGCGCTGCGCTCGCGGTCGCTCCGTTGCAGGACATATTGAACCTGGGCAGGGAGGCTCGCATGAACGTCCCAGGGCGCGCCGACGGCAATTGGGTCTGGCGCTGCCAGGACGCCATGCTGACGGCCCCGGCCTTCGAATGGCTGCGCGACCTGACCGCGAGCGCGAACCGGTCAAAAGTCTTGACGACGCAAGTGTCCAAGACGCTCGAGGCTGCATCCAAAAGCTGAAGGCGATTTCCTTGCTCCTTAAGGGCTCCTGAGAGAGTCTGTGCTATAACAGCCGCTTCTGGCGAGACGGACTCGTCCGCTTCGCCGCACGGCTACGACAGAGGTGAAAAGATGAAGACAACGAAAGCATTACACGATCTTGGCCAGAGCATCTGGCTCGACAACATCACGCGCGCCCTTCTGGACAGCGGCACGCTCAAACGTTATATCGATGAGCTGTCCGTGACCGGCCTGACCTCGAATCCGACGATCTTCGACCACGCCATCAAGAACAGCGACACCTACGACGCTGAAATTCGGGAGAGTACGAACAAGAGCTCGGTCGAGGGGCTGTTTTTCGAACTGGCTCTCGAGGATCTTACGCGAGCCGCCAAGCTCTTTCGATCCGTCTACGACCAGACCGACGGTGTGGACGGCTTCGTGTCTTTAGAAGTTTCGCCGCTGCTGGCCTACGACACCACTGCGACTCTGGCGGCGGCCAAAGATTTATTTGCGCGCGCGGGACAACCAAACTTATTCATCAAGATCCCCGGAACAAAAGAAGGTCTGCCCGCGATCGAAGAGGCGATCTTTGCCGGCATCCCGATCAACGTCACTCTGCTTTTCTCCCGCGAGCAGTATGTTGCGGCGGCCGACGCGTTCATGAGAGGCATCGAGCGTAGGATCGAGGCGGGACTTAAGCCCAACGTCGCCTCGGTCGCGTCGATATTTGTCAGTCGCTGGGATGCCGCCGTCGCGAGCAAGGTGCCCGGCTCGCTAGCCAATCAGCTCGGCATCGCCATCGGCAAGCGCACCTATAAGGCTTATCGCGGGCTGCTCGATTCTCCGCGGTGGCAGCGCGCTTTCAATGCCGGCGCGCGTCCGCAACGGCTCCTCTGGGCCAGCACCGGGACCAAGGATCCGAAAGCTTCCGACGTGCTGTACGTCAAGGCTCTGGCCTCACCGCTGACCGTAAACACCATGCCGGAACCTACGCTCAAAGCCCTCGCCGATCACGGCGAACTCGGCGCCGTGTTGCCAGCCGATGGCGGCGACGGCGAGCAAGTCTTGGCGCAGTTTGCCAAGGCCGGCGTCGATGTCGACGCTTTGGCGGCCCAGCTCCAGGACGAGGGCGCGAAGTTGTTCGTTCAGTCTTGGAACGATCTGCTGTCGGTGATCGCCGCCAAGAGCGCCGCTCTTAAGCAGGCTGTCGCCGGTTGATCGCGAAGCAAGCAAGCCGGTCAGCCAGTAAGCGAAGCCCGTACGCGGGCCGCTGAGCGAAAAAGAAGGGAGCACACAGATGGCCACGAGCGCCACGCCCAACGCTGCGCCCCAGGTTCCCGAACTGACGAAGCGGAGCGCTTGGAAGGTGCTTCAAGCCCACTACGAGAACGTTCGGGGCGCTCATCTGCGAACGCTCTTTGCCCACGATCCCGACCGCGGCGTAAGGATGACGGTCGAGGCCGCCGGCCTCTTCCTTGACTACTCGAAGAATCGCGTCACCGACGAAACCATTAAGCTACTGCTCAGCTTGGCCGAGGAATCGGGCCTGCGGCCGTACATCGACGCCATGTTTCGCGGCGACAAAATTAACTTCACCGAAAAGCGCGCCGTCCTGCACGTAGCCCTGCGAGCGCCCAAGGGCACATCGATCCTGGTCGACGGCCAGAACGTCGTTCCCGAGGTCCACGCGGTCCTCGACAAGATGACGCAATTCTCCGATCGCGTCCGCAGCGGCGAATGGAAAGGTGCCACCGAAAAGCGCATCCGCAACGTCATCAACGTCGGTATCGGCGGCTCCGACCTCGGTCCGGTGATGACCTATGAAGCGCTGAAGTATTACAGCGATCGATCGATGACCTTCCGCTTTGTCTCCAATGTCGATGGCACCGACTTCGTCGAAGCGGTTCGCGATCTCGACCCGGCCGAAACGCTTTTCATCATCTCCTCGAAGACATTCACGACGCTCGAAACGATGACCAACGCCCACGCCGCTCGCACCTGGTCGCTGGCGGGCCTGGGTGGCGACGAAAAATCGGTGGCCAAGCACTTCGTCGCGGTGTCCACGAACGCAGCGGACGTGGCCAAGTTCGGCATCGATACCGCCAACATGTTTGGCTTCTGGGATTGGGTCGGCGGACGCTATTCCATGGACTCAGCGATCGGCCTTTCGACCATGCTGGCCGTCGGACCGGACAATTTCCGCGCCATGCTACGCGGCTTCCATCAGATCGACGAGCATTTTCGCACCGCGCCGTTTGAAAAAAACTTGCCGGTCCTGCTCGGGCTCATGGGCATCTGGTATACCGACTTCTTTGGCACGCAGACCGTCGCCGTGCTGCCGTACGAGCAGTACCTGAAGCGATTTCCGGCCTATCTGCAGCAGCTCACGATGGAGAGCAACGGAAAACACGTCAAGATCGATGGCGCGGACGTTACCTATCCGACCGGCCCGATTTATTGGGGCGAGCCGGGAACCAACGGTCAGCACTCCTTCTACCAACTGATTCACCAGGGAACCAGGCTGATCCCTTGCGACTTCATCGCCTTTGAACAATCGCTCAATCAGCTTGGCCAGCAGCATGACATGCTCCTCGCCAACGTTTTCGCCCAGACCGAGGCCCTCGCATTCGGTAAGACGCCGGAGCAGGTCAAGGCCGAAGGCACGCCGGATTGGCTGGTGCCGCACCGCGTCTTCGAGGGCAATCGCCCGACGAACACCATCCTTGCCGACCGGCTCACGCCGGAAACTCTCGGCAAACTTGTCGCGCTCTACGAACATACCGTCTTCACCCAGGGCGCTATCTGGCAGATCAATTCCTTCGATCAGTGGGGCGTCGAACTGGGCAAACAGCTCGCCCAGCGCATCATCCCCGAACTCGACAGTGCAGCCGAGCCGCCGCTGAAGCACGATAGCTCGACGAATAATCTGATCCGCCGCTACCGAAAAACAAAGCAAGCATCCTGACGACGGTCGCGACGAACGACGTAACCCAAGGAGCGAGTGATGCAACTCGGAATGATTGGTCTGGGAAGAATGGGCTCGAACATGGTTCGGCGGCTGCTTCAGGGCGGGCACCGCTGCGTGGTCTTCGACAGGACGCCGAAAGTGGTGAAAGATCTTGTGGACGCGAAAGCGACAGGAAGTGCTTCCTGTCAGGATCTGATCGCCAAGCTGGACAAGCCTCGAGCCATCTGGTTGATGGTCCCGGCGGGCGTCGTCGCAGACACCATCGCCGAACTTCTGCCTCACCTCGAAGCCGGCGACATTCTCATTGATGGCGGCAATTCTTATTACATCGACGACATCAGCCGCGCCAAGGATCTGGCCACCAAGCAAATCCATTACGTTGACGTGGGCACCAGCGGCGGCGTTTGGGGCTTGGAGCGAGGGTACTGCATGATGATCGGCGGCGAGAATGACGTCGTCAAGCACCTTGACCCGATCTTCGCGACGCTCGCGCCTGGCGCTGGCGATGTGCCGCGCACACCCGGACGCGAATCCATCGGTGGCACCGCCGAAAAAGGCTATCTGCATTGCGGCCCCAACGGCGCCGGACATTTCGTGAAAATGGTGCACAACGGAATCGAGTACGGGCTCATGGCGGCTTACGCCGAGGGTCTAGGCATTTTGCGCAGCGCCAACGTTGGCAAGCAGAAACACGCCTCCGACGCCGAGACCACGCCGCTCCGCGACCCCGAGCACTATCAGTACGATCTCGACTTGCGCGATATTACCGAAGTATGGCGGCGCGGTAGCGTGATCGCTTCGTGGCTACTCGACTTGACGGCCGCTGCTTTGGTCAAGGATCCAGCGCTTTCGAACTTTGAAGGGCGCGTCTCCGACTCGGGCGAAGGCCGCTGGACGGTCAAGGCTGCGATCGACGAAGCCGTCCCGGCGCCCGTTCTCGCCGCCGCGCTCGATCAGCGTTTTGCCTCTCGCGGTGAAGCGGACTATCAGAATCGAGTGCTCTCCGCCATGCGCTACGGATTCGGCGGTCACTTGGAGAAAGCGGCCGCCAAGTAGCGACGGTAAGCCACACAGTCGCACAGCTGCGCAGTCGCGCAGCCGCAGAGGAAAGGACAACCCGCAGTGGGCGATTCGCAATCCGATGCACTGGTTTTTTTCGGCGCCACAGGCGATCTGGCGCACAAGAAAATATTTCCGGCTCTGCAAGCGATGGTCAAACGGGGCCACCTCGATGTTCCCGTCGTTGGCGTGGCCAAAGACGGATGGAACCTCGAGCAGCTCCGCGCGCGGGCTAAGGACAGCGTCGAGAAGTACGGCGGACTCGACCCGGCTGCCTTCGAGAAACTGAGCGGATTGCTCCGCTATGTAGACGGCGACTACAAGGACCCTGCCACCTTCGAGGCCATCCGCAAAGAACTCGGGGAAGCGCAACGGCCAGCCTATTACCTCGCCATCCCACCCCTGCTTTTCGAGACGGTTGTCGAACAGCTCGGGGAATCGGGCGCCGCCAAAGGGGCTCGCGTCATCGTCGAGAAACCCTTCGGACATGACCTCGCCTCGGCACAGCGACTCAACCGGGCGTTACATGCCGTCTTCCCGGAATCCGCGATCTTTCGCATCGATCACTATTTGGGCAAGCGTCCAGTGGAAAATGTGATGGTCTTCCGGTTTGCCAACACCTTCATGGAGCCGTTTTGGAACCGAAACTACATCCAAAGCGTTCAGATCACCATGGCCGAAAATTTCGGCGTCGAAGGGCGGGGCGCTTTCTACGATCAAACCGGCGCGATCCGTGACGTCATCCAAAACCATCTCTTCCAAGTCTTGTGCAATCTCGCCATGGAGCCCCCGGTACGTACCGATAGTGAATCCATTCGCGATGAAAAGGCCAAAGTACTAAAAGCGATTCCAGCCCTTACGCCGGACAACGTCGTCCGAGGGCAGTTCCGCGGTTATCTGCAGGAAAAAGGCGTAGCTCCTGGTTCCAAGGTGGAGACATTTGCCGCGGTGAAACTCGTGGTCGATTCTTGGCGCTGGAAGAGCGTGCCCTTTTACATCCGCGCCGGCAAGAATTTACCGGTGACCTGTACCGAGGCCCTCGGACGCGCCCGCAAGCCTCCCACCGTCTTCAGCGAATTTGCCCAGTTTCAGAACTATCTTCGGTTCCGCATCAGTCCGGAGATGACCATTGCTCTCGGCGCCAGCGTCATGGCCCAGGAAGCGAAGGTAAAAGCGGAGATGGTGGAAATGGTCGCGAGCCGTCATCCGCGCCCCGAAGAGATGGACGCGTACGAACGCCTTTTGGGCGACGCTATGTCCGGCGACCCCACGCTTTTTGCGCGTGAGGATTACGTGGAAGAGGCCTGGCGAATCGTTGACCCGATTTTGAACGCCGACACTCCGCCCTACGAATATGAACCGGGGACCTGGGGTCCCAGTCAGCTCGACCAGAGCAACGTTGTGCCTCCCGGGGGCTGGCATAATCCGGCCGCGGCCGACCAGGAAGATTTTCGCGTCGCAGCGCAAGTAGTTTGACGAACCCATGACGCCGGAAGCGCCTCTCAAACTCGAAGTATTCGATGACGACGATTCGGTGGCGCGCGCCGGAGCCGTAGCCATCGCCAGCGACGCGCGTGCGGCGGTCGCTTTGCGCGGCCAGTTTCTTCTGGCGGTCAGCGGTGGCCGCACACCTTGGGTGATGCTGCGCGCGCTGGCCTCCGAAGATGTCCCGTGGACCGGCGTGCACATTTTTCAGGTCGATGAGCGTGTCGCTCCGGCCGGAGATCCCGATCGCAACCTCACTCATCTGCGCGAGAGCTTGCTCGAACGCGTGCCGCTGCCTCCCGGCCAAATTTACGCGATGCCCGTGGAATCGCCGGACCTGGCGGCCGCGGCGACCCAGTACGACTCCGTCCTCCGGAAGATCGCGGGCGCCCCGCCGGTGCTCGACCTCGTCCACCTCGGTCTCGGTCCGGACGGCCACACCGCCTCGCTCGTGCCACGAGATCCAGTGCTCGATGTGATCGACGCTGACGTAGCCGTGTCGCAAGCCTACCAAGGCCACCGCCGGATGACGCTGACCTATCCGGTGATCAACCGCGCCCGGCGCGTGCTGTGGCTTGTCACCGGGAGTGAGAAGGTCGACATGCTCCGCCGCCTGCTGGAGGGCGACGCATCCATCCCCGCAGGCCGGGTTCGTCGCGACCACGCTCTGCTCCTCGCAGACCGCGCCGCAACCGGACAACTGGCCGCTCAATCCGGAAGCGGCGGATGAGATAAGCGGAAGCGGAAAGGACCGCCTCCCACGCTCGACGCCGTCGAAGTGCTCTCATTTCTGTGTGCTCGTTCCTGCGCGCCAATCTCAGGTATCATTCACAAGTGAAGAGAAAAGCGTTCCTGCGCGTCACCGCAGCCCTAAAGTTTCCCGCGGTCTTTGCGTTATTCTTTTTCAGCCTATCTCTCGTGGGGCAAGACAAAATGCCGAATCCCGGAACCTGGTCGGGCGTCATCGTCAATAGCAGCTGCACCATCGACGAAGCCTTCGCCGAAGCCGCCAAATGCACCGATAACGTCCCTGGAACCACGCTCGCGCTCTACGACGACACCACTCGGCAGCTGTTCGATCTCGAGCCCCAAGCTCCGGCGCTGGGTCATTTAGGCGATAGCGTAACCGTGCAAGGACTGCTCGAAGCCAATACCATTAAAGTCTCGTCCCTCGAGCCGCTCACTTCGATTGGCCTCCCGATAGGACGAAAGGCGCCCGCCTTCTCGGCCCGCGATCAATTCGGCCAAGAGCAAACGCTAGACACTTTGAAGGGGCCGCATGGCACGGTGCTTTTGTTTTTTCGTTCCGCGGATTGGTGACCCTACTGCAAAGGGCAGCTGGTCGAGCTGCAAAACGCAAAATCGCGATTTGAGAAACAGGGCATTAAACTCGCGGCGATCAGCTATGACACCGAAGACATACTCAAGTTCTTCGCCGGCCGCCGCAAAATCGAGTTCCCTTTGCTCTCCGACCCGGATTCGAAAGCCATCCGGGCCTACCAGGTTTTGAATGCCGAGGCCACCGGACAATTCAAGGGCATGGCGCGGCCGGGGTATTTCTTCATCGATACCAAAGGCGTCATTCGAGAGAAATTCTTCGAAGCCAAGTACCGGCAAAGAATTTCCGGAAACAATGTGATTGGCAAGCTTTTCCCCTCGCTGGGCGACGAAGTCACGGACAATGTCCAGGCCCCAAACCTTGCCCTCGCCGTCGAGCAGTCTGACCGATCCGCCTTTCCCGGTGGCCGCATTACCTTGACGGCCGAAGTGCAGCTTCCGCCCGGCGTGCATGTCTACGCGCCAGGGGTTCACGGATATAAGCCCATCGCCCTGGTGATGGACCCCGCGCCCGCAGTGGATTTGGGGCCGGTGAGTTATCCGCGCGCAAAGGTTCTCTATCTGCCGGCCATAAAAGAACGTGTACCGGTTTTCGAGGGGAAGTTCCGCATCACGCAGGAGCTCGAGGTCAATGCCGCCTCGGAGTTTAGCAATTCGCTGGGGACGGACGGACAAACCTTCACGATCACGGGAAAAATTGAGTATCAGGCTTGCGACGCCAAGATTTGCTTTTTGCCGGCGTCGGTGCCCGTCCGCTGGCAACTGCAGGTCCTGCCTCTCGACAAGCAGCGGGCCCCCGAAGCCATTCGGCACAAGTAGCCAGTAGCAAGTACCAAGTAGAATGTCGGTCGTCGTTTCGAGTTTTTCGACTGGAGCGCTACAGGAGGCAGCCGTGGGCGATGTCGCATACGTTTCCAAAGTTCGTATCGAGCGAAAGGTGGGTCCGCTTCGGATCGCTCATTTGCCCGGTGAGGCTCAGGACGTGGTCTTTAGCGTTCACGGCGCCATCGCCGAGCACTACAAGGTCGACCCCGCCAAGCTCACCGAATCTCATGCCTCCACGATCGATTACGTGATCGCGGCGACCGCTGGTTGAATGCTCGGCACCTTTGGAGGCGCGCTGGAAGCGCGCAAAATCGATGCGAGCAACGGGAAGCTGGTGGGCGAGGTGACCGGCGAGGTGGAAACCGAGGAAGGTGTCCTCGTCATACGCCGCATTCACGTCGCCATGCGACTGGTGGCTCCGGAAACCGACCGCGATACGGTGGAACGCGTGCACGGCCTGTATGCGATGCGCTGCCCTCTCTATCGAACCTTGCACAACGCCATCCAGCTCACATCGTCTTACACCTTGGAAACACCAGAGGTTTGATTGGCGATGCCCGCCGTCGAGACGTTCCAGCACAACGAGCAGAGCAGAGCAGAGCAGGCAAACGGCAACTCACTTGGCCGGTTTCGTCTCAGTCGATGTGATTCGGTATTTCTGTTCCTTCGTTCCCGTTTGAACGCGTGCGGTTTCCTTCTCGACGCGAAATTCCACCGCGTCGCCGGCGGCCATGCTCTGCTTTTTGCCGCCCCTTAGTTCGTAGACCGCGTCTTCCGTCTCCACCCGATAGACCCAGTTCCGGTGAACCAAGGCCTGCCCGCCCTGCGTTCTGCCCTTGGAGTCGGGAGGGGTGATCGGAACATAGTCGGCACGTTCGGAGAGCGCCGCAGCCACCACTTTGCCTTTTTCCAGGTGGCTGTTCGCGGCCTTGTCCGCGGCCAGCACGCCAAGCCGCCCCGCTAAGAACAGCGCGAAGAACAGAAACAACAAAAGCGCTACAGCGACACGTGTGCGGCCAGTTTGTCGCCCCGTCTGTCGCGACGTCGCCATCGTTGCTTTCATTCGGTCCGTCCCTCGTGGGCATGATCTCACAAGCGGCCTCGCTCATTTGCCCGTCGCCTCCAATTGCCCGTCGGCTTAACCGAAGGTTTGCGCAGCCACGGCCTCGTCTGTCTCACGCCCCTGTGGAATGGTAAGATTCAAAGAGCACATGCAAGGCTCCCTTGGCCCTTATTGCGCCACAGTGCGATTGCGTAATGGTCTTGTAGTGTTGGTTTGGTCCAGCGGGCCGGACTGCGCAGTGTGAGGAGAACGGTCATCGAGACTCGTAAGTCACAGCAAACGGCCCTCGCGCCACGCGACCAGGTGGCCGCCGCCTCGCGAATTGTCGTGAAGGTGGGCACGAACGTCATCATGCGCGACGACGGTTCGGTCTCGATCGGTGTGCTCTACGGCATCGCCGAGTCGCTCGCTAATCTGCGCCGCGAGGGCAAGCAAGTGATTCTGGTTTCTTCAGGCGCCGTGGGATTGGGCGTGCAGCGCCTCGCGCTTTCTTCCAAGCCCACGAAAGTGGCGTTGATTCAGGCTTGCGCTGCGGTCGGGCAGAGCCAGCTCATGAGCATGTACGACGACGCCTTCGAGAAGCTGGGCTATCGCGTCGCGCAAGTGCTGCTCACAGAGGACGATTTTCTGGATGCGCAGCGGCATGAGAATCTTCGCGCGGCGCTGGCCACGCTCCTCGAACTTGGCGTCATCCCCATCATCAATGAAAATGACACGGTTTCTACCGCGGAGCTGGATCGGCCCGGCCCGGGCGGGGAACGCCGCCGCGTGTTTGGCGACAACGACAAGCTGTCTGCGCTGGTTCTGACGCACATCGACGCCGATCTGCTGATCCTGCTCTCCGACGTCGATGGCGTTTACACCGGCGATCCGCAAAGCGAAGACGCCACCTTGATTTCGCAATCGAGTGGCGTGACCGACGCCATCCGCAACTTCGCGCGAGGCGGCAACGGCCGGGGCCGCGGCGGTATGGAGACCAAGCTCGAAGCCGTGCGCATCGCCAACGAGGCGAATCGCCCCGCGGTGATCGCCAACGGCCGCACGCCCGGCATCCTCGATATGCTGTGCGCCGGTAAAACGGTGGGAACACTCTTTTCACCCGGGAAGCACTCGTGAACACCACCGTCCGGGACCTTGCCGAGGCCGCCAAGCAAGCCTCCCGCGTCATCGCTTCGGCGAGCGTCGAGGAGCGTAACGCCGCGCTTGAGGCCGTCGCGCAAAGTCTCGAGCGATCCTCCGCCGAAATTCTTGCCGCCAACGCCGCCGACGCTCGAGAAGCGCAAGCAGCCGTGGCCAGCGGCGAGATGTCTCGCACAATGTTCGATCGCCTCGAACTTTCCCCCGGCAAACTCACCTCGATGATTGCCGGCGTGCGCGGGGTCGCGGCTTTGCCCGATCCGATCGGGCGCGTGCTCGATCGCATTGAGCTGGACACCGGCCTCAAGCTGGAAAAAGTAAGCTGCCCACTGGGCCTGCTGGCGGTCATTTTCGAAGCGCGGCCCGACGCCATCACGCAGATCAGCTCGCTGGCCATCAAATCCGCGAACGGCGTGATTTTGAAGCCTGGCCGCGAAGTCGAGCGCACAGCAGCCGTTCTGGTCGATAGCATCCGGCTGGCTCTGAACGAGCACACGGCCATCCCCGAGGCTTTGGTTACGAATGT
>Ga0302326_10018750_pt1 | contig 14343 bp, 11 predicted proteins | sample Palsa_T0_3_FD_202264 | JGI IMG/M metagenome (GOLD analysis project Ga0302326, IMG submission 202264) | Peat permafrost microbial communities from Stordalen Mire near Abisko, Sweden - Palsa_T0_3 | ecosystem: Environmental > Terrestrial > Soil > Palsa > Peat permafrost | place: Sweden: Abisko... | reverse complement strand
TACATCTTGACCCGGCCGAACATGTCGCCGAGCTTGCCCAGGTTGACCACCAGCACCGCCTGGACGAGGCGGTAGCCCATGATCATCCAGAGCAGGTAGCTGATGTTGCCCGCGCCGAGGGGGTCAAGGTGGATGCCGCGGAAGATGGCCGGCAGCGCGATGATGACGACAGAACCGTCGAGCGCGGCCATGAAGATGGCCGCGGTGGTATTGGCGAGGGCGACCCAGGCGTAGCGGTCCGGCTTGGGTGCGCTCGGCTTGGGCGGCTTGGGCGGTGTGGCCGGGGCGGCCGGCGTGGTCGGGGTGCGGGCCCCCATCAGAGCTTCTCCGCCAGCCGCTGGATCAGCGGTGCGGCGGCGAGCAGCTGGCCGAGCTCGGTGTCGGTGAACCCGTCGCGCAGCGCGGCCGCGATCATCGCGGTGCGCGCGCCGCGCTTGTCATGCACCACCTGCCGGCCGGCCTCGGTAATCGACAGCACGACCCGCCTGCCGTCCAGGGGATCCCGGCTCCGCTCGATCAGGCCGCGCTCCTCAAGCGCCGCGACCGTCACCCCCATCGACTGCGGGCTGATGTGGTCGGCCCGCGCGAGGTCGCTCGAGGTGGCGGGGCCGGTGCGCTCGAGGCGCCCGAGGGTCGAGGTCTCGGCCAGGGTAGCCTCGCCCTGAAAGGGCGACTGCTTGAGCCTGCGGTACAGGTTTCCCGCCGCCACCCGGAGGGCGGCGGCCACCTCTTCCGGGGTGGGCGGCGGCGGGGGAGCGGGGGTAGCAGGCGGGGGAGCGGCGGCAGCGGCTGTGTCCATATGATCAAGCATAACTGATCAGTTTTCATTTACCAATCCAGGCCGGGCCGCCGCGGTGACCTCACCGGGCCGTGGCGGGGACCACGCGACCGTTCAGCACCAGGATTTTTAAGATCTTCCTCGTGAACGGACCGTTGCTTCGCCCGCGACCGCCCGCTATGAGGGACACGCCGGGGAAATCCGGGTCTGGCGGCCACCGCGCCGCTATCGTGTGATTTCGTGACCGAGGCGCCGGCGTTCAGCGTGGTGGCGGATGTCGCGATCGTGAAGGGGGAGACGCCGGCCTCCGACCGGACCTGGCTGTCGTTCCCCGACGGGACCGCGCGCCGCGCCGTGGTGCACGTCACCCACGACCTGCCGCACCTGGTGGTCGAGTCGGTCTTCGACCTCGATGACGGGCTCTGGGGCACGCTCGCGGCCGGCGGCTACCAGCCCGCCAGTCGGGCGGTCACCCGCAGGAACTCGCGGATCAGGCTGGTCACCACTGTGTTGGATGATAAAGAAGTGCCAGCCGACGAGATCGCGCTCAGGAACTGGCCGGCCCACCGCGTCGCCAAGGCGGCGGTCAACGCGGTGCTCAACCGGTGGGGCGACGGGCCCAACACCCCGGCCGGGGTGCGGGACCGGCTGCGCGCGTTCGGGCCCGGGGCGGCCGAGTTGGCCCGGCGACTGGACGACGAGGCGATCCGCGTGGCCGGCGTCGGCGTGCAGCGGCTCTGCCGGGAGTGGGCGGCGCTGCCGGTCGGCGGCACGCTCCGGGCGACCTGGCCGCTGCACGATAGCTGGCTGCGCCTATTGTGAGCGGTGCGTATTGTGAGCCGTGCCGATTGTGAGCCGTGCTTATTGTGAGCTGTGGGAAGGCGCAGGAACTGAACGTCACTCGGAGGTCGCCGGGCATTGGCAAGCCGTTTACCAGTGCTTTGTCCCGATCCGCGATCCTGCCGGGCGATGGCAACTACCGTGACAACCTCAACGCTGGCATCATGGCGATGACCATGAATGGCATCGCGATGGGCGCGGGGCCCGTGCGCGCCGACCGCCGTGCCCGCGGGAACCGGCGGTGAGGGCCGGCCCGCGGGCATGGGGGGGCGAAGGGCGGGTGGAAAAACTGCGCGTCTTGATCGCCACCGACCAGTACGAGCCCATGGTCGGCGGCGTGCCCACCGTCACCAGGGAGCTGGCGCGCGGCCTGGCCGAGCGCGGCCACGCGGTGGAGGTCCTCGCCCCGTCCGCCAGCGGCCGCAGCAGGACCGATCCTGCTACCGCGGCCGGCCGTGAGCTGACCCTGGCCTCGCGCCGCTCGGTGCGCTGGCCCTGGTACGAAGACCAGCGGCTTGGCCTGCTCAGCCCGTCCGCCGCCCGTGAGCTGATCGACGGCTTCGCGCCGGACGTGGTGCACGTCCACTCGCCGCTGACGCTGGGCGCGGTGGCGCGGTCGGCCGCCAGGCGCCGCCGCGTCCCCGTCGTCTACACGAACCACTACCTGCCCGCGAACGTGCACCCGGTATCGAGCCGCGCTGAGCGCCCCGGTCCGGCCGCGCGCGCGGCCGGCGCGCTCTTCGACGTCGGCTTCTACGGGTACCTGACCGGGTTCGCCAACCGGTGCGACCGGGTCACCGCGCCGACCGCGACCGCGCTGCTGCTGCTGCGCGACCACGGGCTCCGCGCGCCGTCCCAGGTCGTGTCGAACGGCGTCGACCTGGACGTCTTCTCACCCGGCCAGCCCGACGAGGCGCTGCGGCAGCGGTACGCGCTGTCGGCCGGGCGCCCGCTGGTCCTGTCGGTCGGACGGCTCAGCCCCGAGAAGCGCGCGGACGTGCTGATCGAGGCGGTGGCGCGGCCGGAGATCGACGCGGTGCTGGCGCTGGCCGGCTCCGGCCCTGACCAGGAACGGCTGCGGGCGCTTGCGGCGCGGCTCGGCGTGTCCGAGCGGGTCCGCTTCCTCGGCTTCATCCCCGGCGCCGACCTGCCCGGCCTGTACCGGCTGGCGGACGTGTTCGCGATCGCGTCCGAGGCCGAGCTGCAGTCCCTGGTGACGATGGAGGCGATGGCCAGCGGGCTGCCGGTGGTCGCCGTTAACGCGGGCGCGCTGGGCGAGCTGGTCCACCCGGGGGAGAACGGCTTCCTGACCAGGCCCGGTGTGGTCGGCGACATGGCCGGCTCGCTCGACCTGCTCGGCCGCGACGCCGGGCTGCGGGCGAGGATGGCGAACGCGGGGCTGCGGATCATCGCCGACCACGACCGGCATCGCCTGCTGGCGCTGTGGGAATCTATTTACCGCGCACTTGCACCACGCGATACAACAGTAGGAAGAGAAGGACAGGCAAAGGTGAGCGATGGCCAGCCCTGAACAGCCGCCCCTGCCACTGCTCTTCCTCATCGGGGACACGGGTGGCGGGCACCGCAGCGCAGCGCTCGCGGTGCAGCAGGCACTGGAACGCGTGCAGCCCGGCCGGTTCGCGCCGGTCACCTGGGACCCGCTCCGCGGCCCCGACGTGCCCTGGCTGCTCCGGTGGTTCGCCGGCCTTTACGGCCTCTGCATCCGGCTCACACCGTGGCTGTGGTGGTCGTTCTGGCGGACAAGCAACTCGCGGCTGGGGCTGCGCGTGCTGCGCCGCACGATCATGGCCCCCGTCTTCGGCAGCGTCGAGCGCGCGGTCGCGGCCTGCCGCCCCGGGCTGATCGTCGCCTTCCACCCGATGACGGCCGAGCCGGCCGTCCGCGCGCGGAAGATCACCGGCGCTCAGGCCCCGGTGATCACCGTGGTCACCGACCTTGTCACCGCGCACCTGTCGTGGGTGGACGCCGCGGTCGACCGGGTGGTGGTGTCGTCGGAGGTGGTCGCGGCCGAATGCGCCAAGAACGGGACGCCGCCGGAGCGGTACGTGCCGCTCGGGCTGCCCGTCGCGGCCGAGTTCGGCCGGCCGCCGCTCGACGAGGCGCAGCGGCGCGCGCTCAAGCGCGAACTGGGGCTGCGCGGGGAGTTCCTCGTCGTGCTCACCGGCGGCGCGGAAGGGTCCGGTCGGCTGCGCCAGGGCGCGGCCGCCATCCTGCGGCAGGTGCAGGACGTCGACGTCGTCGTCATCTGCGGCCGCAACCGGTCGCTGCGGCGGCGGGTCAGCCGGCTGGCCGAGCGGACCGGGGACGGGCGGCTGACCGCGCAGGGCTTCGTCGGCAACATGGCCGACTGGCTGCGCTGCGCGGACATCGTGGTCGGCAAGGCGGGCCCGGGCACGATCGCCGAGGCGACCTGCTGCGGTGCCCCGCTGGTGCTCACCTCGTTCGTGCCCGGCCAGGAGAAGGGCAACGCCGAGTTCGTCACCGAGGCCGGGGCCGGCGTCTACGCGCCCCGGCCGCGGCAGCTCGCGGCCGAGGTCGGCCGGCTCCGCCGCGACCCGGCTGCCCTCGCCGCCATGCGCGACGCCTCGGCCCGGGCGAGCCGCCCCGACGCGGCGCTCGACATCGCCCGCTTCATCGCCGATCTGGTGCAGCCGAGTCAGGTTGGCACCGCCGAGTCTGCTGGCGGGCCGGTTGGCACGGCGGTTGGCGCGGCCGCCCCGGCCGGCGGCGACGGCGAAAGCGCCGACTGGCCGAGCGAGCTGCTCCCGGCGCTGATGGCGGAAACGTCGGCCATGGGGAGGCCGCTGGTCTTCTCGCTGACCGACGCGGAGGACTCCGACCACCGCGCCAGGGCGTCGTCCTCGCTGCGCCGGCTGCGCCGCTCCGGCGTCCTCATCCGCGCGGCGTTGCGAGACCGGTGAGCCGCGGGACCGGTCAATAGGTCTCGTGTTTCACCATTGATCTTTCGCCCCGTTGTCACCGAAGTCGGTCAAGTGTCCGATGTCTGGGGGCCGGGCCGACGGCAGCATGGGTCCCGTGACCTCGCGGCGCCACGCAGGCGTCTCCTCCTCCGCTCGCCGGCAGCCCGGTCACCGCACGGGGACTTTCCCGGCGGCTCTCCAGCCGCGCGGGCCGTGGCCGCGGCCCGCGCGGCATAACCATGCTCGGGCTACCCACGCTCGGCTCTACCCGGATTTATCGGCCGATGTCGCCATTCGGTGTGCTTGCGGTGGACCGTCCCAGATCAGCGGGGTGCTGGGAACCGGGCCCGCGCGACGGCATCCTAGAGCTCACCCGTGCACTGGCGTCGCATCGATATGCGTCAACTGACCGATGTCTGCTCGAGCCACTCGCAGCAGCATGTGGCAGCCAACAAGCGCCAGTCAATTCACTTACCGGCTACACCTCAGGCCCCGCCACAAGCTGCCGGCGCGGCCCGGGGGAACGCGAGGAGCAGCCCGTGTTCGTTCACGCCCTGTCCGGGGCAGCGTCATTCGCCGCATGCCTGCGACTGTTTCGGTCCTACCCGCTTGCCGTCTCGCCGTGGTCCGGTGACGGCCGGTACCGGTCGATCGTGCTGCGGCATCCAGGAATCAAGGAGGACCGGGCAGGCGAGGGGAGCGACTTTTTCATCCTGAGCCAGGACCAGGCCGACCACTTCGTGCTCCGCCCCTGGGAGCCGGCCAGGCCGGGCGAGTCAAGCATGGGCGCGTACCAGGAAATCCGGCCGGTCGAGCCGGTGCCCGTCGCCGTCCACCGGGTGATAGCCGAGGGAATGCCGGTCCCGCGCGACGGCACGCTGCTCGGCTGGGTCAGCGACCGGCAGGCGATCGTCGCGTTCTCCGTGTACCACGGGCACCCGCGCGGCGCGTGGCCGGCCGGCCCGCAGATCCGGGCACTGCCGATGGTCGGCAGCGACCCGCTGCACTGGCCCCCGTTCACCGTGAGCCCGCTGGACGACGGCCGGCTCTGGGATTACCTCGACCGGGGCGAGCTCGTCGACCTCGGCCCGGTCGTGGCCGGCGCGCCCGGCAGCGCGTTCTGGGTGCCCTCGCAGAACACCCGCCGCGCCGCCCAGGGGCACGGCTGCGTCGTCGTCCGGGGGAACATCGCCACCGACGACTTCTGGCTGCCGGCCGGCGTCTACATGGACCACTGGATGCTCCGCGAGGGCGTTCCTGCGCCGCCCGCGAGCCACCTCCTCTCCCTCCCCGGTGCCCTGGATCTCGCGCACCAGACGGCTGTCACCCAACGGGTCTGAAGGCGCCCGCGCCGCCTCCTGGCAGGTTGGCGGCGAATGTCGGTGGGCTCGGCTAGCTTGTCCCCATGCCCGCCCGCTGGAGCGCCGAGAGCGTCCTCGACCTCGCGTCCGATGAATCCTCGCGCCGGTCCGCGGCGGGGCTCGGGCGCCCCGCGCCGTGGCGCGGCACGGGCGTCGCGGGCGACGTGCTGTGGGGGCTCTGCGCTGGCTCGGGCAAGAACCCGTACCAGACCATCGTCGATCTCAGCGGACCCGCCTACAAGTGCTCGTGCCCGTCGCGCAAGTTCCCCTGCAAGCACGCGCTCGGGCTGCTGCTGAACTGGGCCAATGGCAGCGTGCCGGAGGAGAGCGCGCCCGCGGACTTCGCGCGGGCGTGGCTGGACGACCGTCGAGCCCGAGCTGGCAAGGCGGAAAAGCCATTCTCCCGAACGGTCCCGGCCGGCTCCCCGCTGGCGATTGACTCCGTTCCGGTCAAGGACGAGGCCGCCGCCGCGCGCCGGGCGCAGCAGCGCGCCCGCCGGGTGGCGAACGGCCTGGCCGAGCTTCAGTCGTGGCTCAGCGACCAAGTGTCGGTCGGCCTGTCGGCCACGACGGCGCACGGGCACACCGGCGAGATCGCGGCGCGCATGGTCGATGCGCAGGCACCGGGCATCGCCACCGCCTTGCGCGGGCTGTCCGCCATTCCCGCGTCCGGCGAGGGCTGGCCTGGCCGGCTCCTGGACGAGTACGCGCTGCTGCACCTGCTGGCGCGGGCGCACGAGCAACTGGACACCCTGCCGCCCGACTTGGCCGCGACGGTCCGGTCCCGGGTCGGCTACCCGACCGGTCGCAAGGACGTGCTCACCAGGCCCGCGGTCACCGACCACTGGGCGGTGCTCGGCGTCCGCGACCTGGTGGACGGAACCGTCCCTGGGCGCCGCATCTGGCTGCGCGGGCGCGATAGCGGGCAGTGGGCCATGCTGCTGACGTTCGGGACGCCCGGCGGGGCAGGCGGCTGGCAGGATCCGGACACGGCCCGGCTGCGGCCAGGGAGCGAGCTGCACGCGAGCCTGCACTATTACCCCGGCCAGCCGTCGATGCGGGCGGTCGCGGGAGAGCGGCAGGCCCAGCCGGTCCCGGTGAAACGCCCTGACGTCGCCGGCGACGCCGACGCCCTGCTGACCGAGTACGCCAGCGGGCTGGAGCGGGATCCCTGGCTGACCGTGTGGCCGGCCCTATTGACTGGCACTCCCGTCGTGCCCGGCCGAGGGACCCGGTGGCGGCTGATCGACCGGGTCGGCGCCGCGCTGCCACTGGCGGGGCGCGAGTCGCTCTGGACACTGCTCGCCGTGTCCGGCGGCGGCCCGGTCACGGTCGCGGCCGAGTGGCATCCGGACGGCCTGCTGCCGCTCACGGTCTGGCATGGAGACCGGGCGGTGGCGTTGTGACCCTGTCTTTCAACGACCTGGTGACGGCGGCGACCGTGGGCGTGTCCCGCAAGCCACTGCCGATCACCGGACTTGACGGTCCCGCCGCCGTCCACGTCGGGGTGCTCGACGTCAGCGACCCGGCCGCCGGCCTGCTGGACGCCGCCGCCCTCCTCACCGTCGCGCAGCGGGCCGGCTTCCGCCCCGAGCGGGCCGTCGACCGTCCCAGCGCAGCTGGGCAGGACAGCGTGGTCGGCCAGGACAGCGCGGTCGGCCAGGACAGCGCAGTCAGCGAGGACAGCGCGCCCGAGCTGTCCCCGCGCGCTGAGCGGGCGCTCCGGCTGATCGGGCGCGCGCACCTGGCACCCGGCTTCGCCGCCGGCGACAGCGAGCTGCTGGCCGACCTGCTCACCGCCGCCAGCGACGCGGGGTACGTAGCGTCGGCGCCGCTGCTGCCGGATCTGCTCGACGCGGCGGTCCGGACGACCGCGCTCCGGCCGGTGGTGGCGGCGGTGCTTGGCGACCGGGGCCGCTGGCTCGCGGGGCATCGGCCAGACTGGCAGCGGATGATCGACGCGGTGCCGGTGAAGACGGTGTCACCGAGGACGGTGCCGCCGAAGACAATGCCGCCGAGGACGGTGCCGCCGAGGACGGTGCCGCCGAAGACAATGCCGCCGGCGAGCGTTTCCGCGGCCGACCCGGAGGTGTGGCGGACGGGCAGTCGCGGCGAACGCCATGCGTACCTGGCGGCCGAACGCGAGCGGGACCCGAAGGCGGGGCTGGACCTGCTCGCCGCCGACTGGGCACGGCAGACCGGCGACGAGCGCGCCGCCCTGCTCGCGGTCCTGGCCCGCGGCCTGTCGGCGGACGACGAGGAGTTCCTCGACGCGGCGCTCGACGACCGGGCGGCTGACGTCCGCGTGGTCGCGCGGCGGCTGCTGACGCTGCTGCCCGGGTCGCGGTTCAGTCAGCGCGCAACGGAACGGGCGGTGGCCGTGCTCAGGCTGGAGCGCCGCGGGTTGCGCCGAACGCTGGTGGCAAGCGTGCCGGACGATCCCGACGCCGCCGCGGTCAGGGACGGGATAGACCCCCGGCGGCCGTCGCCGTCCATCGGCCCCGGTGCCTGGCTGCTCATCCAGATAATCGCCGCCGTCCCGCTGGCCGGCTGGACCCGGCTGTTCGGGCTGGAGCCGGGCGAGATCGCGGCGCTGCCGGTCGAGGCGGGCCGGACCATGGATGTGCACGCGGCCTGGCGGCTGGCCGCTATCGACCAGCGCAGCCATCAGTGGGCCGAGGCCCTGCTCGCGGTCGGCGATCCGGACGACGGGAACCGGGCGCCGGCCACGTGGCCGGCCGATCAACGGCTCGCCGCGACCTTGCCGCCGGCTAGCCGCGCGGCGCGCGCCGCGGCGTTGCTGGCGAGCGCCAACCTCCGCGCTGGCCCGGCCGCCGTCCAGCCCGTGATCGCCGAGATCGGCGACCTCCCCGTCCCGTGGCCCGCCACCCTGGCCGACGCCGTGGTCAGCGCCCTCGGCCGGGCGGCCCCGCTGGCGGTGCTGCCCCGATTGCCGCGCGGGCTGCTCGACCTGGCCGCCCGCGGACTGCCCGCCACCGGCGGCCGCGACTACGCCGCCGAGCTGACCCGGCTCGCTGACACCCATCCGCAGACATGGACGCCGCTGCTGCGCAAGGCCGCGGAAACCATCCTGCTCCGCCGCGCTTTTCTCGAGGAGATCCGTTGATCGCCGACGCCACCGCCAAGGCAGCCGCTACTGAGGCTCCCGTCACTGAGGCTCCCGTCACTGAGGCTCCCGTCACTGAGGCAGCCGCTACTGAGGCTCCCGCCCAACTGCTGCGCCCGCACGCGGAACAGATCTACGCGGCCGAGCTGGCCGCGCTCGCCGCGGCCGACGACCGGCCGCGGCCTCCGTCGTGGCTGTTGTCACCGTACGCGGTCGTCACCTATCTGCTCGGCGGCGTGCTGGCCGACGACACCGTGATCACGCCCAAGTACGTCGGGCCGCGCCGCCTGATCGAGGTCGCCGTGGCGACCTTGGCCACCGATCGGGCGCTGTTGCTGCTCGGCGTGCCCGGCACCGCCAAGACATGGGTATCGGAGCATCTGGCGGCTGCCGTCTCGGGCGACTCCACGCTGCTCGTGCAGGGCACGTCGGGCACCGCCGAGGAAGCGATCAGGTACGGGTGGAACTACGCGCGGCTGCTGGCCGAGGGTCCGTCGAAGGCCGCGATGATGCCGTCGCCGATCATGGTCGCGATGGCCGAGGGGCGGATCGCGCGGGTGGAGGAGCTGACCCGGATCCCTTCCGACGTGCAGGACGCGCTGATCACGATCCTTTCCGAGAAGGCACTGCCGGTGCCCGAACTCGGCATCGAGGTGCAGGCGGTACAGGGATTCTCGGTCATCGCGACGGCCAACGACCGGGACCGGGGAGTGAACGACCTGTCATCGGCGCTGCGCCGCCGGTTCAACACCGTGGTGCTGCCGCTGCCGGCCACCGAGGACGAAGAGGTCGACATCGTCGCCCGCCGGGTCGAGCAGCTCGGCCGGGCGCTTGCGCTGCCCGAGCTCCCGTCGGCGCTTGACGAGATCCGGCGGGTGGTGACAATCTTCCGCGAGCTGCGGACGGGCGTGACGGCCGACCAGCGGACCAGGCTGAAGTCGCCGACCGGAACGATGTCCCCGGCCGAGGCGATCTCCGTCATCACCAGCGGCATCGCGCTGGCGGCGCATTTCGGCGACGGCGTGCTGCGCCCGGCCGATGTGGCGGCCGGGATCGTCGGCGCGGTGATCAAGGACCCGGTCACCGACGGGGCGGTTTGGTCCGAGTACCTGGAGGCCGTCGTCCGCGAGCGGCGGGGCTGGGGCGACTTCTACCGCGCCTGCCGCGAGGTAAGCGGATGACCGACCCGGCCGGGGAGCGGGTTTTCGCACTGGGCATCCGGCATCACGGGCCCGGCTCAGCGCGGTCGGTGGTAGCCGAGCTCGACCGGCTCAGACCCGCGGCCGTTCTCATTGAAGGTCCGGCCGACGCCGATCCGCTGCTGGCGCTGGCCGCTGACCCGGGCATGGTACCGCCGGTGGCGCTGCTGGCGTACGCGCCGGACGAGCCGCGAGTGTCGGCGTTCTGGCCGTTCGCGATCTTCTCGCCGGAGTGGCAGGCGCTCGTCTGGGCGGCCGCGAACCAGGTACCGGTGCGGTTCTGCGACCTGCCGGCCGGGATGGTCCTGGCCGAACGGCAAGACCGGGAGCGCCAGGACCGGGAGCGCCACGACCGGGAGCCCCAGGACCGGGAGCGCCAGGACCGCGAGCGGCCGGAGGCAGAGCACGGCGCCGACGACGAGGCGATGATCGACCCGATTGGCCAACTCGCCGCGGCGGCCGGCTATGACGACCCCGAGCGCTGGTGGGACGACGTGATCGAGCTGCGGAAGAACCCCGGCTGGCCGGAGGCGGGCGGGGGAATCGCAGCGGGAGGGGTTACCGCGTCGGAGGCGGGCGACGGCATGCGGTCTCCCGGCCAGCGGGTGTTCGCGGCCATCGGTGAAGCGATGGCCGAGCTTCGGGCCGGCCGGACCGGAAGCACGACCGAGCGGCGCCGCGAGGCGTACATGCGCCAGGTGCTACGTGCGGCGCTCAAGGAAACGGACGGACCGGTTGCCGTCGTCTGCGGCGCCTGGCACGTCCCGGCGCTGACCGGGCCGCTGCCGTCGGCATCGAAAGACGCCGCCCTGCTGCGCGGCGTGCCCAAGCGCAAGGCGGCGCTTGCCTGGGTGCCGTGGACGCACTCGCGGCTGGCGGCCGCGTCCGGGTACGGCGCCGGGATAACGTCACCGGGGTGGTACCACCACCTGTTCGCCGTGCCGGATCAGACCGTCGCCCGCTGGCTGACCCGGGTCGCCGCGGTGCTGCGAGGCCACGACATCGCGGTCTCCTCGGCGCACATCATCGAAGCGATCCGACTGGCCGAGACCTTGGCCATCATGCGGGGCCGGCCTCTGGCCGGGCTGGCTGAGGTAAGCGAGGCGGCCAAGTCGGTCATGTGCGACGGGGACGATCTGGCGGCGGCGTTCGTCACCCGTGACCTGGTGGTAGGCGAAGCGCTTGGCCTGGTTCCTGACCATGCGCCGCCGGTGCCGCTCGACGCCGACCTGCGCGCCCGCGCGCGGGCACTGAAGCTGAAGATTGAGCCGCTTGCGCGGACGCTCGCGCTCGACCTGCGCAAGGACACCGACCGCGGTCGCTCGGTGTTCCTGCACCGGCTTGGCGTCCTCGGGATCGGCTGGGGAGAGGCCACGGCGGACCTGGTCCGTGGCGCCGGCACCTTCCACGAGACCTGGGCGCTGTGCTGGCGGCCCGAACTGGCGGTGGCGATCATCGACGCCGCCATCTGGGGGACCACGGTGGAGTCCGCCGCCACCGCCAAGATCGTTTCCGTCGCGTCGCCCGGCGCGCCGCTGGCCGAGGTCCCCCGGGCGGTGGAGCGCGTGTTGCTGGCCGAGCTGCCCGAGGCGCTGGAACCGGTGCTGCGTGCCCTGGACGCCTCGGCGGCGACCGAGTCCGATGTCACGCACCTGATGGCCGCCGTTCCCTCCCTCGTGCGCGCCGTCAGGTACGGCGACGTGCGCGGCACCGACACAGCCGCGCTATCGGCCGTGGTGGACGCGCTGACCGTCAGGGTCTGCGCCGGGCTGCCCGCTGCCGTCGGCAGCCTGGCGGATGACGCCGCCTCGGTTCTGCGGGAGTCGCTTGACGGCATGCACGCAGCGATCTCACTCCACGCGCAGGGGGCGCCCCACGCGCAGGGGGCGCCCCCTGCGCGTGGGGCGCTCGGCGCGCAGGGGGACGGGCAAGGGGCGCTCGGCACGCAAGCGCGGGACCGGTGGATGACGGCGCTGTCCGGGCTTGACGGGCGGCGTGACGTGCACGGCCTGGTCGCCGGGCGGATCGTGCGGCTGCTTACAGACGACGGCATGCTCTCATCGTCGGATGCGGCCCGCCGCTTCGCCGCCGCGCTGTCGGTCGGCGTTCAGGCAGCGGACAAGGCGCACTGGGCACAGGGGTTCCTCTCCGGCAGCGGCCTGCTGCTCGCCCATGACCGTGATCTGCTCGGCATCCTCGACGGCTGGGTCGCGTCCCTGTCGGAGCAGGAATTCCTGGACGTGCTCCCGCTCCTGCGGCGGACGTTCGGCGAGTTCGCGGCGCCCGAGAAATCGAGCATCGACCGGGCCGTCAGGCACCTTTCCGACGGCGCCGGTCACAACCCCGGCAGCGCCGGCTCGCACGACGGGCGAGGTGACGGCGCCGACGAACTCGACGCCGACCGCGCGGCCGGAGCGCTTCGGACCGTTGCCATGATCCTGGCGGGCACGTTGGAAAGGGCTCAATGACTACCGGCGACGACTCGCTCATCTCCCACGGCCCAGTCATTCCGCAAGACGCGACGCCAGTCGACGACCGGGAGCGGCTGCGGCGGTGGCGGCTGCTGCTCGGCTCTGCCGACGCGGCTGGCGCCCGCCTGTCACCATCCGATCAGGCGATCGATGCCGCGCTGGCCGCGCTGTACGACGGGGATGCCGACGGGCAGCCAGGCGGTCGCGGCTCCTCGGCCCGGCAGTCCGGGAGGTCCGCCGGGCTTGGCGCGTCCGCTCCGAAGGTCGCGCGCTGGCTGGGCGACATCCGCACGTACTTTCCGTCCACGGTTGTGCAGGTGATGCAGCGGGACGCGATCGATCGGCTCAACCTCCGGCAATTGCTGCTCGAGCCGGAGATGCTTGAGTCGGTCGAGCCGGATGTGCACCTAGTTGGCACCCTGCTCAGCCTGAACCACCTCATGCCAGAGACGACGAAGGCGACCGCGCGCAAGGTCGTGGCTCGCGTTGTCGCCGAGATCGAACAGCGGATCGCGAACCGCACCCGCGCCGCCGTCTCCGGCGCGCTTAACCGGGCCGCGCGGACCCGCAGGCCGCGGCCGCGCGATATCGACTGGAACCGGACGATCGCCGCGAACCTGTCCCGCTACCAGCCCGCCCACCGCACCGTCATCCCGGAGCGCCTGATCGGCTACGGGCGCCGGCAGCAGGTGATGGCCCGGGACTTGGTGCTCGCCATCGACCAGTCCGGGTCGATGGCGTCCTCGGTGGTCTACGCGTCCGTCTTCGGCGCCGTGCTCGCGTCGATCCGGTCCCTGCGGACATCCCTGGTGGTCTTCGACACCGCCGTCGTTGACCTCACGGCCCAACTGTCAGACCCGGTCGACGTGCTGTTCGGGGTCCAACTCGGCGGCGGCACCGACATCAACAAGGCGATCGCCTACTGCCAGGGGTTGATCACGCGACCGCGAGACTCCATCTTCGTGCTGATCTCTGACCTGTACGAGGGTGGAATCCAGGAGGAGATGCTGGCCCGGATGGCCGACCTGCACGCGGCCGGCGTGCAGGTGGTGGCCCTGCTAGCGCTGTCCGACGAGGGCGCGCCGACCTTCGACGCGTCCAACGCGACCGCCCTCGCCGCTCTCGGTATCCCCGCGTTCGCCTGCACCCCGGACGCCTTCCCTGACCTGCTCGCGCTCGCGATCGACGGCGGCGACATCGAATCCTGGGCCCACCGCAACGCCCAAGCCGCCAGGTAGCCGGTCAGGCAGCGGGAGTAGCGCGCACCGGAACGGTCGCCGGTCTCACCGGAACCGTCACCGGCAGGGTCCCCGCCGCACCCGCCAGGGCGCCTGCTCCAGCCCGTTACCGGGGATGCCCGGCCACTCCCCACCTCGTTATCAGGGGGACTGTGCCGCACGCGGTTGAACCTTGAGGTCAGCCAAGTACCAATTCATATCCAGGAACGCGCAAGTCACATCCGGAAATGCGCAAACACTCCTTCTGACGTGTCGAAGTGTCTTGAGCGATACATAAGTGTATCGGTCCAGCAGCAGCATCAAAGGAGAAAACGGAGTAGAATTCGAGTATGAGCATCGGTAGCCGCCACTAGATCGAATGGGAGGGGGAGCCAGATGGGACACCAG
>Ga0302326_10018749_pt1 | contig 14343 bp, 17 predicted proteins | sample Palsa_T0_3_FD_202264 | JGI IMG/M metagenome (GOLD analysis project Ga0302326, IMG submission 202264) | Peat permafrost microbial communities from Stordalen Mire near Abisko, Sweden - Palsa_T0_3 | ecosystem: Environmental > Terrestrial > Soil > Palsa > Peat permafrost | place: Sweden: Abisko... | reverse complement strand
AGGCCACACTCCTCGCTCGGATATAAAACGCCGGCGGCTTATGCCGGCACACTCACCGCGCCCAAGGGCGTAACATTGGCCGAGGCTCTAACCGCCGCTGGATGAAAATTCAGTGGCAGGTCACCGCTGGCGTAGTGGCTCTGGGCCTATGGGCGGGCTCCGCTTATAGTCAAAGTGCGCCATTAACAATTCATGGTAGCCCGCCGATACCGAACGGCATGGTAGGCCACGCCGTTCTCCCGGGTCACCCCACGCCCGAGACGCTCGCCACCGGGTGGAACGAGCGCCATTGCAATTATCTCGAGTGGTATAACAGCGGATCGTACGAGTATATCTACGTCATAAACTGGGAAGGGGACTCGATCTACGCGGTTGTATCGTCAGGAAGTGGAGCTAATCCGGCTGGGGTTACGATGGAAAAGCTCTGCTCCGAAAAGGCGACGTATTTCGCTTACTTCAACGGCTCTTACGTAAACGAAATCCTGACGCCTTATCCCTAAGCGCGACGCTGTGTGGGGCTGAACTTCGGCCCCACACAGACTGCTCAGCGCGCTGTGTCCGCATGACCGGAAAAATTACCCTCACTGGCCAGCGAGCTCCTCGAGGTGACGGCGGGCCTCGACAGTCCAGTGCTTTGCGGCGGCGTGGTAGTCCTCAAGCGCCTCCTGCATCTGCGTCAGCGCGGTCGCGCTCTGACACTGAAAACGTTTTGCATATGAAAGCGTACCTGCGTAGTAATCGGCGGCGTGCTGGAGCGCCTCGGCTTTTCGAAGCAGATCATGGAGCGCCTGACGGTCTTTGAACTCAAGGGCCTTGTTTTTGTCGACCGAGGCCGTTAGTTCGGCCTGCGCCGACTTGCTTGCCGCGATCTGCGGTTGCAGGTTCCTGTTGTCAAGATCTCTACAAAATTCCTGAGGGTCGAGCCCAATCACTGGGCACGTGAACAGGATCAATGCATATGTTGCGCAGACTCCCGCCAGCGCCTTCTCACGAAACATTCTCTTTCGGCGCGCCCGCACCATAGTAGATGCAAAGTATCGGAATAGGGCTCATGTGAGCAAGGGGCCGCGGCGCTCGCGTGATCGCGACCAAATGCGTCGACGACATGCCGCATCTGCGGCGCCGCAACAAGAGCCGTGAAATTGTGAAGGGGTTCGCAGGCGTGAGGTTGCACGCACGCAGAGAAACTAAGCAGCCGCGATTGTTGACGCCGCGCCAGCGACGGCCCTACACAGAGCGCAGCCGAAAGGCTAGTAATTCGGTAGCCACGGTGGGTACCGTTTCAACCCCGCTATCGGAAAAGCCCTGATTTGGGCGATGCCGGGTTAGCTCAGCGGTAGAGCAGCGGTTTTGTAAACCGTTGGTCGGGAGTTCAATCCTCTCACCCGGCACCATTAACGCCAGAGTTTTATGCGGCTGGGGGCAAAGCCGCGGGTCAGCGACGCAAAACCGCCGGCGGTCCCTTCATGCGGACCGCTGGTCATGAAGGCCGAATAACTTTCCAAGCAGGCAGCCCGCCAAAACAAAAAGACAGCAGGCGTTTCTTTGAACACCATTTGTCGAAAACTGTTTCGTCTTGAAGTTTTCGAAAATTATTTCTTCCGCAAAAATTAGTATGTCTTCAATCGACTCACGCCAACACAAAGGGACCGCATTGCCGTCAGAAAAACGAACCGCATCGCGCGTGAAATCAGAACTGCTTCGCGCAAGACTCGTTTGCGTCGCAAGCGGCAAATTTGGAAGGAGAAAGCTCATGTCCGCTAAAATTACGGCTTTGGTGGCGACTGCCGTCCTGTTGGTAGGCACCGCGTTCGCTGCAGCACAGAGCGACACCTACCAGAACGGAAGAAATCAGGTTTCGCGAAACGCCGCTCAGAATGGCAGAGATCAGATTTCGCGAAATCGAAATCCCGCGTCCGACCGCGCAGCCCGGCGTGATTGGAATAATCGGGATTCCTATGCCGGAAATTACATCGACAACGGGCAATATGGATGGAGGTCGCCCGCGACCGGCTATTATGATTTCGCGCCCGGACCGGGGGCTTATTATTCCAATGCCCCCGGCGGTTATTACGATCGCGATTATTGGCGGGGCGTGCAAAACGTAGCGCCGAATTTCTCACCCGGCCCGGACCCGTATGCCGGCACCTATTTTTACGGGGTTGCGCCTTGGTAAGCGCGCGCCTCAAGCGCGCTTCGCGAGGCTAGCATAGCGCGAAGCGGCAGCTCATGCGGCGAGAAGGGCGGCTTAAGGCCGCCCTTCTCGTTTGTCTGCGCTTGGCGGCGCGGATCGGAGAAGATCATGGGCTTTCCAGATCGAAAAGAAAATTTGCCGGTTGATTAGAAGATTGTATTGGCCGGACATTATATCGTTATGCTGGCGAAGCACGTATTGCGCTACCGCGCTCGCGGCAGGAGATTGGCCAACCAGGAGACAACGCATGGCGACGTTGACGCGCCGGACGCTTCTTGCCGGCTCGGCGCTGGCCGCGCTCTCGGGGCGCCCCGATCCCGCCGAGGCGACCGCACCGCCATCCGGCACCGAGGTGCCAGGTATCTATCGTTACCGGCTCGGGACATTCGAAGTGACCGCGCTTTATGACGGCATCTGGTACCGTCCGATCACCGACAAATTCATCCGCAACGCGCCATTCGCCGAAGTGGAAAATGCGCTTGCCGCAGCGTTCATGCCGACCGACAAGCTGGCTACCCCTTTCACCACGCTCATTGTCAACACCGGGAAACGGCTCATACTCATCGACACCGGCACAGGGGGTCAAATCGCGCCATCCGCGGGAGCGCTTCACGCCAACCTCGCGGCCGCCGGCATAGACGCGAAGGCGATCGACCTTATCGCCATCTCCCATTTCCATCCGGATCACATCAACGGCATCAAGGACAAGGACGACGATCTTGTTTTTGCCAACGCCGAAATCATGGTCGCCGATGAAGAATGGAATTTTTGGATGGATGACGCCAATTTAAACGCCGCGCCATCCGACCTGAAATCGGCTTTTCGCAATCAGCGCCGGATATTTTCCAGCATCGCAAAAAACGTCGCGCGTTTTGCTCCCGGCAGCGAAATCGCGCCGGGCATCGTGGCGCTCGCGGCGCCTGGCCACACCCCCGGTCACACCGTGTTCGCTATCTATTCCGGCGATCAATCGCTCCTCGTGCTGGGCGACACCGCGCAGCATCCGGCGGTGTTCGCCCGGCATCCCGATTGGCAGGCGGCCTTCGATATCGACGGCGACGCGGCCGTGGCAACGCGAAAAAAGCTGTTCGAGCGCGCCGCTGCCGACCGGATGCTGGTCACCGGCTATCACTTCCCCTTCCCGGCTTGCGGCCATCTCATCAAGACCGCGAATGGCTACGAACACGTACCAGTGGAATGGCAGTCCAACTTGTAATCACATTTTCTCGAACCACGTCGAAGCGACATGCCAAGGCGGGCGCGTTGCTGTAAGATTGCGGTTACTTTGCAGAGAGAGGGTCCGGCCATGATTTCATCGCGTTTGCTTGTTGCGCTGCTGTTGTCGGCCACTCTGGTCGCACCGCAAATTGCCGTAGCCGCCGGCGAAGATTCGCCGACGCCTCCGCCGCCCACCAATCAGGGCAAGCAGAACACCCAGACTAAAAAGCCGAAAACGGACAAAAGCAGCTCCGCCGACGACTTTCTCCGCGGCTATCACGCGGCCTATGCGCTGATTTATGACAAAGCGGACTTTGAAGGCGGCATCGCGATGCTGCGTGCGCTCGGCTACGACGATCATCCCGACGTCGCCACTTTGATCGGCTATGCCAGCCGCAAGCTTGGCCGCTATGGCGACGCGAAAATCTGGTATGAACGCGCGCTCGCGGCCGATCCCGACCACGCCGTCACCTGGTCGTATTACGGCATGTGGCAGGCCGAGCAAGGCAACATCCTCAAGGCCAAGGACGACCTTGAAAAGGTGCGGCTGATCTGCGGCACGGATTGCCGCGCTTACAGGATGCTCAAGGACGCGATCGACGGCACGGTGACGTACTGAAACCAGTCAGGATTCGCTTGCCGTCTCGCGCATGATCCAGGCCTGGTAGTCGGGATCGACGCTCTCGACCGGAATAACCAGCACAGCAGGGGTGGTGTAGGAGTGCATCTCCTTCACCGCCAGGCGAACAGGCTCGGCAAGCGTTGCGCGGGTTTTTATGATGATCACCACTTCATCGCCGCGCTCGACCTCCCCCTGCCACCAATAGTAAGACACCATAGCCGGTAATATGTTGACGCAGGCGCACAGCCGCCGCTCCACCAGTGACCGCCCGGCGCGCTCCGCCTCGACAAGGGATGGATAGGTCGTATAGACGAAAACGGCGCGTTCCATGTCCCTACTCCACTAGCGTGCCGCGTCCCAAGCCGATTAGCGTCCCGCGTCGGCGACTTTTCTCGAGCCCCTAAACGTCAGCACTATGCCACAGCGCCGGTCGGCTTCACGCTACAAGCACATCGCCTTTGTCGCCAGCGACACAGCGTCGGCGCAGCGTGCGCGCCGGCGCCTCGTTCGCCGCTATGGCGACGTGACGCCGGAACGTGCCGACGTAATTGTGGCGCTCGGCGGCGACGGTCTCATGCTCAGTACGCTGCAGCGGTTCATGAATTCTGACAAGCCTATCTACGGCATGCACCGCGGCACGGTAGGCTTCCTGATGAACGAATTTTCCGAGCAAAAACTCGCGGAGCGGCTCAACGCCGCTCATGTTACCGTGATTCATCCCCTCCTCATGCGCGCGCGCGATGCGAGCGGCCGCATACATCGCCACCGGGCGATCAACGAAGTTTCGTTATTTCGTCAGAGCTACCAAGCGGCGCGGCTGCGCGTTCTGGTCGACGGCGAGGAGCAGCTCGGCGAACTCGTGGCCGACGGGATATTACTGGCCACGCCGGCGGGCTCGACGGCCTATAATCTTTCGGTTCAGGGACCGATCATTCCTGTCGGCGCGCCGCTCCTGGCGTTAACTCCGATCAGCCCGTTTCGGCCACGCCGCTGGCACGGCGCCCTTTTGCCGGATCGCGCCAACGTCACCATCGAGGTGCGCGAAGCGGCCAAGCGTCCGGTCGCCGCCGTCGCCGACCATGACGAAGTGCGCTCGGTGCGTTCGGTTGAGATCAGCATGGACCACTCGAAATCCATGCATATGCTGTTCGACCCCAGTCATAGCCTCGAGGACCGAATCCTGCGCGAGCAATTCGGATATTGATTGCGGGCTTAAGCCGCCCGCGGCCGCTCCACCGCCTCGATATCTCGCACAAAGAGATCGTCGTCGAATATATCGTGGCCTGGCACATCGTGGCCTGGCACACCGTCGCCTGCCACATCGTCGCCTGCCACATTGTCGGCCAGCATATCGTCGCACAAAAGGCGGGCTTCTTCGCGGGCAGCTTCAGTGGCAAACCGGCGCAACAAGGTCAGTAGCGGCGCCAACTCGTCGAGCGCCTCCTTCTCGCATCCGGTGAGAACACGCTCGATCATTCGCCGTTTGAGCCTCGCCGACCCGCCCGGTTCGCTCATCAGGTCGCCTTCGCGCATGGCTTCGATGGCCTGCTTGAAAGCCGGATAAGTCGACGGTGGTAGTCCGGCGCGCTCGAACAACGCGCGCAGGCTCGCGCCACCCCCGTAGTGGACAACCGTTCCGACCCGCTTGGCCGGCATCTCGCTCAATTCGGCCAGCGCCTCTTCGAATAACTTCACATTACCGGACAGGAAAGCACGCAGGATCAAGCCGGCGGTGAGTTGACCGCTGGCACGCAAATGGCTGACAAGGGACCGTATCTGGGCGGTGGGCGTCTCGGCGGCAACCGTCACGGTCGCCTTCTCGCAGGCTTCGCGGGCAACGACCCGCGCGCGCGCCGCATCCAGCCACCGCCGCTTGGCGACGAATACGACCAGCGTTTCCGACAGTTTTGCGACCAGCGCGAGGCGGGTGGACGGGGCGATATCGTCACGCGCCAGCAGGGCTTCGCGGATGGCAGGAACATCACCGAAACGCTCGACCATGCGGTCGATCGAGAGCGGCGCAATCTCGGCCACAGAATTTCCCACTAGCACCAGGCAAGCTTTCGCGGCGCCGACCTCGGCAATGGCGCCGGCGACCGACCGTGGCAGCCCGGCGCGGCTCGCAATCGCCGCCTGCACCGGTTCCGGGCCGGTCGCGACCGCATCTACCAAATCGGCATCGACGAAAAGCGGCGATAAGGCCAAGACCGGCCCCGATATCTGCGGCTGATCGGCGGCCAAGGCCAGGACCACGGCCGGGGGGGAATTCGGACTTGCCGCCAGCGCGTCGGCAAGCGCCCGCCGCACCAGCGGGGACGGATCGTCGAGCACCATGAGCATAGCGTGCTCGGCGGCCGCCGCATCGTCTTTAGAGAGGTCCGAATGAAGATAAGCGCCGGCGAGAGCGCTCGTGGCTTCCACGCGTTGCGCGGCAGATGCTGCGCGAATCCCTTCGAGAAAATGGCGGACCATCATTGTTTCACTGTGTCACGCTGGCCTAGGCTTCCGTGGATGCTAAAGGCCGGCTCTTAAAAAATCGTTCACCATAAATCTTTGCAAAGGTTACCGCCCGAGATGCCGCTTGCCGCCGCAGCAGCGCCTGAAAACAGTACGGAAAGATCGCACCGGCGGATGACCCACCTGCCCTAGCGCTAATGGGACGGCGCGATCATTCTGGGCGTAAAGAGAGATTAATCTTTATGGTAAACGAACGCTTAACACAGGGAGATCGCCCATGACGCCCAACACCGCCCAACGGCACAAGCGCGGCGGCCTTTATTACGAGGACTTCATTCCCGGCGAGGTGTTCGAGCACCGCTACACGCGGACCGTAACGCAGATGGACAACATGTTGTTCTCCAACATGACGTTGAATCCGCAGCCGCTCCACATCGATCGGCATTTTTGCGAGCAAGAGACCGAGTGGGGCCAGCCGTTGATGAACTCGCTGTTCACGCTCGGACTGATGATCGGCATGTCGGTGAGCGATCTCACGGTCGGCACGACGATCGCCAATCTGGGGATGAGCGAGGTGAAATTTCCCCATCCCGTATTTGAAGGCGATACGCTGCGTGCAACCACCGAGGTCCTCGGCAAACGCGAATCAAAATCGCGGCCCGGAGCCGGGATCGTCGAGCTTCATCATCGCGCCTACAACCAGGACAACAAACTCGTCGCTGAGTGTCGCCGCTCGGCTTTCATGCGCATGCGGCCGAAGTAACCCGGAAAACGGCCTTTCAGCTCTGACGAGCCGGTGATACGCTCTTGCGCATGAGCGGACTTGGCAGATGGCCCAAGCGGTTTTGCCGACCCTTCATCGGGATCGTGGTCGCTTATGCCGTTGCCACGCAAAGCCTTCTTATCGCGCTTGGCGGGTTTGCGCTTGCCGCCCCTGCCTATGATACATCGCCGGCATTCGAACTGTGCTTGCACGACGGCGGAGTCGCGCCGGCCCTGCCGGCCGGCGCGCCGACCCAGGCTCCTTGCAGCCATTGTGTCTTCTGCTTCGCGGGAGCCAACCACGCCGTCATCGCTTCACCGACCGCGCTGGTCCACACCGCGCGTTTTGAAATTGTCAAAATCTCGTGGACGGCCGACAAGCAATGTCCGCCTTGCATCGCCGACCACTCGATAGCGAGTCCCCGGGGCCCCCCGCCTCGCGTTTGACACTCGAGCCGCCAGCGCGCGGCTTTGAAGTGCGGGGACTAGCAGTCCCCTTTTCCGTCCCAATTCGCCAAGGCCGAGCCCTCGGAAACATTTGCGTTCTGCGCGGCAGGCGGCACGGAGTACATCAATGACAAGGCTTTCTCGGAAGAGATTTGTTTATCCCACGATCGTAGCGCTCATGCTGATCGCGCCGGGGCTCGCCGCAGTCCCCGCTCATGCGAGCGATTACGATGTCGGTTCAATTCACATCACACAGCCATGGGCCAGGGCGACGCCGAAGGCTGCATCCACAGGCGCCGCTTACCTAACCGTCGCGAACGGCGGAACTGCCCCCGATCGACTGAGCTGCATCGCAAGTGATGTCAGCGCCACGTGCCAAATTCACAGCATGAGCATGGACAACGGTGTGATGAAGATGCGGCCGGTGGAAGGCGGGCTTGAAATACCGCCGGGAGAGACGATCACGCTCAAGCCGTCCGGATTGCACCTGATGCTCGTCGATCTCAAGCATGCGCTAGAGCCCGGCAAAACGGTTGAGGCGACGCTGCGATTCGAGAAGGCGGGAACGGTCAAAGTCGACTTTCCGATCGCCGCCATCGGCGCTTCGGCGCCCGGCGCGGCCGGGGCGCCCGCCGGCGGCACCATGATGATGAACCACGGCGGAATGATGCAAATGAACAAGCACTGAGCGCCGCGCCGGACCCGCCGCAACGGCCCGCGCCGCACTAACAGCTGCTTCTTCGACCGAAAGGAAATTTTGCCATGTCGCGCTTTCTGACGCACGGGTGCGCGCTCGCAATCGGACTCTTGTTGGTCTCGCTACCGCCGTCCAAAGCCTTCGCGCATTGCTTCGTCGGCGCCCGGTTCTTTCCCGCCACGCTCGTGATCGACGATCCGTGCGTCGCCGACGAAATGTCGCTTCCCACGGTCGACTGGTTTCCCACTGCTGGGGTGCCGCACGGAAGCGAAATGGACATCTCGGCGGAATTCGATAAACGCATCACCGAAGACCTCGGTTTCGGTATCAGCGACGTATGGTCTCAGATCCGCACGCCGGGCGGACCTGTGGCGCAGGGATTAGGGGATCTCGAAACCACGCTGCAATACCAATTGCTCAAGGACGCTTCGCACGAGACCGCGATGCTCCTGGGCCTCATCGTCGACTGGGGCGGCACCGGCAACGTGAATGCCGGCATCGGCACCTCCTACTCGATGCTGACCCCGACCTATTATTTCGGCCAGGGATTCGGCGGACTTCCCGACGATCTTGGATTTGCGCGCCCGTTCGCGATTACCGGACAGATCGGTTATCAGATACCGACTACCTCCTACGTGCTGTCGCAAAACCTCAACATCCCTCAGGTCCTCGTTTACGGCGCGTCATTGCAATACAGCATGCCGTATCTGAGATCTGAGGTGAAAGACTTTCAGCTGTCTGATTTCTTCAATCACCTGATCCCGATCGTCGAGACGCAATTCTTCACGCCGGTCGCCAACAATCTCGGCAATCCGTCCATTACGACCGGCACCATCAATCCGGGCGTGATTTATATCGGCAGCACCTATCAGATCGGGCTCGAAGCCATCATTCCCGTCAACAGCGCCAGCGGCAGCGGTGTCGGGGTGCTCGGACAATTCCATATCTATCTGGACGATATGTTCCCAAACACGCTCGGCCAGCCGCTCATCGGCGGAACATCGACGGCGAGCAAAGCCCCACTCTAAAGGAGCCAACCATGCGAATGCGCATCACCTTAGTAATGCTTCTGCTCGTAGCGCTAGGGGCCGGCGCAGCGCGGGCGCATGCTTTTCTCGACCATGCTAGCCCGCTTGTCGGCAGCACAGTGGCAACGGCGCCGCACGAGGTTGCCCTTACTTTCACGCAAAATCTCGAGGCGGCCTTCAGCTCGGTGGAGGTAACCGACGCTAAGGGCGTTCGCGTTGATCAGGGCAAGCCTCAGATCAGCGGCAACACCATGCGCGTTGGCCTTAAAGCCGCGGGGCCGGGGCGTTACCAGGTTCACTGGCATGTGCTCTCGGTCGACACGCACAAAACGGAGGGAAATTTCTCCTTCACCGTCGGCGGCCCGTGAGCTGACGCACGTCCTCGGCGTGACTGGAGGCTCGCATGGGTGATCCGCTGATCTACGTGCGAGCTATTCATTTCGCCGCCGCCATCACGGCGGTGGGCGCGATCTTCTTTTCCGTCTTCATCGCCGAACCGGCATTCTTCAAGGCGGAAGCCGGCGCGCGTTCGCCTACCGTCTTGCGGGCTCAATTTGCCTGGCTGGTCTGGATCGGGCTCGCGGTCGCGCTGCTCTCCGGAGCCGCTTGGTTCGTCCTCGTCGCGCAATCGATGAGTGACACCTCGTTCGCCGATGTTTTTTCCGAAGGCGTGCTTTGGACGGTGCTTCTGCAAACCGGCTTCGGCCACGCATGGCTCGCGCGATTGATATTGGCCTGTCTCTTGGCGGCGGTGCTCGCAGCGTCCTTTCAACGCCCCCGCAAAAGGCTTTTGGCGGATATCTACGCGGTGGTTTTGGCAGGCAGTTTTGTCGGGACGCTGGCTTTCGCCGGACACGCAGTCGGCGCGGGCGGGTTCGAGGGCATTGTCCACCCGGCGGCCGATTTCGTGCACCTCATCGCCGCCGCAGCCTGGATCGGAATGCTGCTCCCTCTGGCGCTCTTGCTTGCCGCCGCCGCACAGGACGAAACTTCGGTTGGCGTGGCGTACACGGCTACTAGGCGCTTTTCAAACGTCGGCCTTGTCACCGTCGGTGTGCTTCTGGTCACGGGCTGCATCAACGCACTTTACCTCGCGGGCAGCCTCCCCGCGATCACAGAGACGGACTACGGCCGCTTGCTACTCATAAAGGTCGCTTTGTTTCTCCTTATGGTCGCGATTGCCGCGATCAATCGGCAGGTCTGGACCCCTCGTCTCATTCACGTAAGCGTCGCATCAAGCCGAAAGGCGCTCAGCCGGCTCCGCCGCAATGCCGCGATTGAAGCCGGCTTGGGCGCCGTCATCATTGTCATTGTCGCCGTACTAGGGATGACGCCGCCGGGCCTGCATCAACAGCCTATACCGGAGATGCAGCATTATTCTCATTGACGGAGGCCGCTTCGCGAAGCGACCATGAGCGCGATCGCCCGCGGAGTATAAGCAAGTCCATGCGCTCTCTTTTGTTCGTCCCGGCGGATAGTCCGAAGAAGCTCGACAAGGCGATGACGAGCGGCGCCGACGCGCTGATCGTCGACCTCGAGGACTCGATCGCACTTGACCGAAAGGCGCATGCTCGGCAAAGCGCGGCAGCTTTTCTCAAGGCGACTGTTGCCGCCGCCGACCGGCCATATCTGATCGTGCGCGTCAACGGCTTGCAGACCGGCCTGATCGATGACGACCTCGACGTGATCGCGGCAGCACAGCCGGATGCCGTCATGTTGCCGAAAGCCGAGGGCGGAGCGTCAATCGCCAACCTCGATGCCAAGCTCGCGGTGCGGGAAGCGATCAACGGAATTGCCGACTGTCATATCAAGATTATGGCGATTGCCACGGAAACCGCCGCGGCTCTGTTCTGCGCCGGCACCTATGCCGGCGCAAGCAAGCGGCTCAGCGCGCTGACCTGGGGAGCGGAAGATCTTTCCGCCGATCTCGGAGCCGAAACCAACCGCAGCTCGGAGGGCGTGCTTCTCGACCCTTATCGATTGGCTCGCGTGCTCTGCCTCGCCGGCGCGGCAAGCGCCGGGGTCCCGGCGATCGACACTGTCTTTACCGATTTCAGCGATAGCGACCGCGAGGCATTTCGCCGCGAATGCGGTGCGGCGCGACGGGACGGCTTTTCGGGTAAAATGGCTATCCACCCGACGCAGATACCCATCATCAATCAGGCGTTCACGCCGACGCGCGAGGCAATGGCACAGGCACAGGCGATCGTGGATGCGTTCGCCGCCAGTCCAAACGCCGGCGTCGCCGTCGTCGGCGGATCCATGGTCGATCGCCCGCATCTGGCGCGCGCCAAACGATTGCTGGCGCGCGCCGAGACGCGGAAGAGCTAGTGCCGTTTTAAGCCGCGGCGCGCTTCCAGAGTTGCTTCGAAGCAAGCGCCGCGCCCTCCGACAGCGCCTTGAGCTTCGCCCAGGCAATCAGAGGATGTACGCGCCCGCCGAGACCGCAATCCGTCGAAGCGATGACATTCTCGCGACCGACGGCTTCGGCGAAGCGGATGATTCGGTCGGCGACCAGTTCCGGATCTTCAATCAAGTTGGTCGAGTGAGTGACGACTCCGGGCAAGATTTTCTTGCCGGGGGGCAGCTTGATGTTCTTCCAGATCTTCCACTCGTGCTCGTGGCGGGCGTTAGCGGCCTCGAACGAGTAATAGTCGCAGTTCACCGCCAGCATGAGGTCCACCAGGTGTCTCATTGGGATGTCAGTGGTGTGCGGGCCGTGCCAACTTCCCCAGCACAGGTGGAAACGGATTTTGTCCGGCGGCAGTCCCTTGATCGAGTGATTGAGCGCGTCGATCTGCATTTTGGTGTAGCGGCGATAACCTTCGATGCTGGGCTCATTCTTTTGCTGATCCCAATTTTCGCCGATGGCCGGATCGTCAAGCTGAACGGTCAAGCCAGCGTCGATGATCGCCTTGTACTCTTCGTGCATCGCATCAGCGCAGGCGTACAGCAATTCCTCTTCGGATTTGTAATATTCGTTCGGCATGCGCGCGCAGCTTGCCGGAGCGATCGCGTTCATCCACGCGCTTTCGGTTGACAGCCCAGCCGCTTTCAGCCCCGCCTTGAAGTTGGCGATGTCGCGCGCGATCACCTTTTGGCCCTTGTACTTGACCGGACCTTTGACCAGCGGACTGTGCTCGGTCATGAACTGAACCGGCAATCCGCAGCCTGATTGCGGATCGAGATAGGCATCCACGAATTTGGACATGTCGCGGCGCTCGCCCCAGTCGCCGACGATGAAGTCTTTTGGTGCCATGGGCGTCTTGGTGTGTGCCGAAAGCTTCGTGAACCAGAGGCCCTGGTTGACCACCTCAACGCCGGCGAGCCGCGGGATGATGTACGACCACCAGGCACCATAATCGTACGCCCAGCCTACGGTGTGGCCGAGTTCGCCGTCATTGATAAGATCGACGCCGGCGTCCTTCTGCTTCTGAACGACCTCGGCTACGGAATTTTTAAGTTCGCCTTCGAATTCGGCTTCGTTGAATTTCTCGCCGAGGGTTTTCTTCTGGCTCAATTCGAGAAGCTTGGGCGGGCGCGGAAGGCTTCCCACATGCGTCGTTAGAATCCGATCGGCCATTTGTTCCTCCCAAATATTGATTAGCAGCACGCTGATGCGCGCCGATTGCAGCAGAACACCGCTGGAGCGCATTTTTAGCAAAGCGCGCGCGCCGTCGGCAAGGCAATCGACGCGACTTTCATATAGAGAGCAATAGCGCGAGCAAGTCTCCGGCCGAATGGGCAGGCGCCCGCCGCAAGTTTTCAGACGTGCCTACCGTAAACTTTCGCCGGATCGAACGAAAGCCCATCGCGGAACTCGAGGGTGACCGCCCCGCCTTTGCCGACGGGCACGGCCCGATAGAAGCACGAGCGCCGGCCGGTGTGACAGGCGCCGCCGGTTTGCTGGACCTTGATCCAGATCGCGTCCTGATCGCAGTCGATGCGCATCTCGACAACGCGCTGGAAGTGGCCGGAGCTTTCGCCTTTACGCCAGAGCTTGCCGCGCGACCTGGAGAAATACCACGCCTCCCCGGTCGCAATGGTCTTCGCCAGCGCGTCCGCGTTCATGTGCGCGACCATGAGCACCGCTCCGGACGCGGCATCCGTAGCGACACAGGTGATAAGTCCGTCAGGACCGAACTTCGGTGTGAGCGCCGCGCCCTCCTCGAGGTCGGCCGCGGCACCCGGCGGCGCAAATGAAGCGTTCTCGGCCATGTTCAGGGCTTCGCTTTAGGCGAGGACCGGGTCGGCCCCGGCCACCGCAAACTCTCGCATCCAGGCGATATGGACCCTATATAATTCGGCAGCAAGTCGTTACCTTCGCTCACATCGCGCTCATCCATGCTCAATGACGTCTATAATCGCCGCATCATCGAGCTTGCAGGCACAATCCCGCGGATTGGGCGGCTCGCCGAACCGGACGCGACCGCGACCGCCGTTTCCAAATTGTGCGGATCGACGGTCACGGTCGACCTGAAGATGAACGGCGAAAAAGTAAGCGACTTCGCGCACGAGGTGAAGGCCTGTGCGCTCGGCCAGGCGTCATCGTCAATCATGGCGCGCAATGTCATCGGCTCCACGGCCACCGAATTGCGTGCGCTACGGGAAGACATGCGCAAAATGCTCAAGGAGAACGGCGAACCTCCTGCGACCGGTAAATGGTCCGATATCGCGGTGCTCGAGCCGGTGCGCGATTACAAAGCGCGGCATGCATCCACCTTGCTGACCTTCGAGGCGGTGGTCGACGCGATCAATCAGATTGAGGCAAAGCGCGCGAGCAAATCGGAAGCCACCGCTCCCGCGCACTAAGGTCCGTCCAGCGATGGTGCTTGGTGATTTATTCGAGAAATCCAGCCGCGCTCCCCGGGTCGCCGGCCGCGGGATGATCAAGGCTTATCAATACACGCTTTCTCCG